>ERZ773130.14-NODE-14-length-208992-cov-11.289513_pt1 | contig 208992 bp, 170 predicted proteins | sample MGYA00511919_ERZ773130 | MGnify/ENA primary metagenome ERZ773130 (study PRJEB29015, sample SAMEA2737851) | human gut metagenome | biome: human gut; feature: human-associated habitat; material: faeces | place: China | collected 2012 ...
GGATAAACGCTGAAGGCATCTAAGCGTGAAGCCCCCCTCAAGATGAGATATCCCTTCCATAAGGAAGTAAGATCCCTTGAAGAGTACAAGGTAGATAGGGCAGAGGTGGAAGCACGATAACGTGTGGAGCTGACTGTTACTAATCGATCGAGGGCTTGACCAAAACAATGCGAACAATGTTCGCATGGAAAGTGGCAATGACCACTTTCGAAAAAATCGGAGTTCTGTATGAAGTTTTGAAGGTATCAATATTTTTTTGTTCAAATAAATATATGGCGAGATGGCTCAACTGGCTAGAGCGTCCGGTTCATACCCGGGAGGTTAAGAGTTCAAGTCTCTTTCTCGCTATTTATACTGAGGTATGGAAGACACTATTAATTTAGTGTCTTTTTTTAATTCATAGGATTCGGGTGTCAAAAGGTGGCTCACAACTTAGTGGCTGTCAAATTGCACAAAGCTTGGACTCGCTTTGTGACTTGGGGAGAAAATTAGAAAATCTTAGTATGCCTGCCTATTCACAGTGATGTTCTGCCACGGATGGCAGAACAAGGCTTCACAAGCCATGGAAGGCTTGTTGAACGCCGTTCACGTCACTTCGAGAAATTCTAACTCAGGCATACTTAGTTTTTCTTATTTTCGGACAACGGAACAAAACAGACACAGCTTTGTGCAATTTGACAGTCAAAAAATTGAAAAGCACCTTTTGACACCCGAATCTTCATAGGAAATTACGTCCTATGAATTAAAAAGCCCTCCGGGCGGGATGCGCATCTCGCGGAGTAGAAGTTAGCTGTAAACAGCACCGCTCGAGCGCGAAAGAGTCGCAAGCGACTCTTTGTTCTAGGATTGTGATATCAAAAGATTCTTTACAACTTAATGGCTGGTAAGTTATGTAAAACAGTGAATTTGAGAGAAAATCGCTACTGTTCAGACGCAAGCTTGACGATTGGCTGTCAAGCTATGTGCCGTAGTGTATATTGTTGTGAGATTACAGTCCCTGCCTCAAAGAGGCACTTTTCATAGACTGTAATTGTTGTTGGTCACACTGGAAGTGCGAACTGTAACAGAAAATCTGTAAATCTTAAAATGAAACAAAAATTTTCTTGCGGCTGTCTCAATTTGTAAGTATAATATAAACATTGGAATAAAAGTTGGAAAGTAACTGGAATCAGGCGGTTGAAGCTGATTCAGACATACCACAAATATCAGAATCAGGCAGTTGGTTCTGGCGTATCATGAATAAAGGAGAACATGTCGCGTTGCAGGTATCAGATAAATTATTAAAACCACTCACAGAGGCAAAATATTTAAATGCGGATAATGTCAGCAGGTATCGTTGCATTATGCGCATTTTTTTTGAGAATTATGAAAAGTTAAAATACTGGCTGTATTTAGAAGAAGTTTATGAGGAAATGTTAAAAGATCCGTTCTGGTCAGAGTATAAAATCGAGCAGTGCCAGCAGGATCTGACGATGCTTACGGAATGGAAAAATTTAAACACGATACAGGACACAAGAAGAGTGTCTTCCATAGAAGAATTTAAAAATAAGAAGTACCGTTACCAGATGTCGGAATACAGTGTCGAGATTGAGAGACTTGTGATCCGTCTTGAAAATCTTTTTATTGAAGGGGCATCGTTAGAACCTACGCTGCTTGAGCGGATACGGAGAAATATGGAACGTTTTCCAGAGATGGCAGGGAAAGATAAGAATGAAGTTTATACATGGTGGACGGATTTAAACAATGATTTTATGAGGCTGAATCAGAATTATCAGGATTATATCAGGGACTTAAACAGCGTAAAGGCAGAGGAAATGATGCGCACAAAGGAATTTCTGGTGTTTAAAGACAGACTGATTGAGTATCTGCGCAGTTTTATCAAAGGTCTGCAGCGCAATGTCGGTGTGATTGAGGAGTGTCTGAAAACGCAGGAAAGTGATATGCGCGAGGCGGTATTTGATAAGATCGTCGAATATGAGCTTTTGATTCCGCGTATGGAAGTGGAAGTGTCTGAAAAAATGATCCGGCGGAAGGCAGAGGGACGTTTTAAAAGTATTTATGACTGGTTTGTGGGCAGTGAAGGACAGGAAAATGAGGCAGCAAAACTTTTTGACGTGACAAATGAGATCATACGGAGAATCACGCGGTATGCAGCACAATTGAGTGAAAAAAATGCACTCGGTGCAAACCGCAAAGAGGAATACAGAAAAGTCGCTGAAATGTTTATGAGATGTGAAAATCTTGAGGAAGCACACAAAATGTCTGCCATGGTTTTTGGGATGGAAAAAACATTTCATATCGCAGGGGATCAGGTAAGAGAGACGGACAGCATGAACCGGGGAGTGTATGAAGAAAAGCCGATTCAGATAGAACTGAAACCGAGAGTGCGCACATACCGGGAAAAGACAAAAAGAAGTTCCATCATAGAATCAACCGAAAAAAAATTAGAAACACGCAGGAAAATGTTAGAGCAGCAAAAGGAAGAGGAAAAGAAAATAAAGATGTTAGAAAAAGATGGAGCCATTGACTTTTCTGCATTGCCCATTTTAGAGCCGAGAATCCGGGAAATACTTTTAAAATGGATTTCAGATGCAATGGAGTCGGTTGATTTTTCTGCAAGGACGGATGATGGCAGAAGATATCGTTTAGACAAAAGTAATATGGCAGAAAAATGTGTGGTGCATTGTGAGGATGGCAATTTTACCATGCCAAAGATGAGGATCGTATTTCAGGAGAAGAGCGTATGAAAGAGCTTGAAATTTTGTTAAACAGACGCTGGATACTGAAATCAGAAGATAAGGAACTGTATTACAGGGTCAGGGATGCAGTCGGGGAGATCCGGAAATATGTGACAGATAAATTAGGCTGTCAGATCATAGATAATTCTTTGCTGATAAAACTGGAAAAGATACCGGTCATCCCGGAGCAGTTTATGGGAATTGGCCAGTTCTCTTCGAAAGAAGAATATGTGTATCTGTGTATTTTATTGATGTTTCTGGAAGATAAAGATGCACAGGAGCAGTTTATACTGTCACAGCTGACGGAATATATGACGGCGGTGATGCCCGGTGAGATCACAGACTGGACATTGTACAACAACCGGAGAAAACTCATCCGGGTACTCCGCTATACTGTGGAACAGGGAATGGTCCGTGTGACGGATGGAACAGATGATGTGTTTATGGATGATGCCGGGGGCGAGGTCTTATATGAAAATACAGGGGCATCCAAATATTTTATGAGAAATTTTTCCCGGGATATCATGGAGTATACAAAACCGGAAGATTTCCGGGAAAGTGAATGGTTTGAAGTGGACGAGGACCGCGGGTTAGCCAGAAGGCACAGAGTGTATAAGAGACTGTTGTTTGCACCGGCAGTGTATAGGGAAGATGGATCAGGGGAGGATTTCGAGTATTTAAAATATTACGGATACAGGCTTTCTGAAGAATTAGAACAGCTTTTTGAATGTCATGTACAGATTCATCGGGGAAGTGCATTTCTTTTATCCGGGCAGGACTGCCGGATGGGAGCTGCTTTTCCGGAGAACAATTCCCTGGCAGATATTTTAATGCTTGCCTTTGGAAAGATCAGAGAAAAAATAGAAGGTAAGGTGTGGAAAATAACGCCGGAAGAAATGAGTCTTGTTGATAAGATTGAGTTTGAATCTCTGATCCTGGATGTGAAAAAAGAATATGGATCTGGTTTTGCGAAACTTTACCGGGATATGCCGGAAGGGGAGTTTATAAAAAACGTAACAGATGAAATGGAACGCTGGATGTTTATAAAAAAAGTGGATGATATGCATCAGATAAAAATCTGTCCGCTTGTCGGAAAAATACAGGGAAGTTATCCGCAGGATTACACAGGAGGAAATGAAAATGAACAGTAGATGGCAGGCAAATAAAATTGGGCTGATCAATTTCTGGTATTATGATGAACAGGAATTTCCTTTTGTAAAGGGGCGGATGCTTCTCCGTGGTTCAAACGGTTCCGGAAAATCGGTAACGATGCAGAGTGTTGTGCCGTTACTATTAGACGGAAATATGAGTCCGGAGAGACTTGATCCGTTTGGTTCAAGGGATCGTAAAATGAGCAGTTATCTTCTCGAGGAAAATGATGGAAGGGAAGAGAGAACTGGTTATCTTTATCTTGAGTTCAAAAGAAAAGACAGTGAAACATATCTGACGATCGGAATGGGAATCCGCGCAAAGCGAAATAAACCGCTCGATAAATGGTATTTCAGTCTGACAGATGGAAGACGCATCGGCAAAGACTTTTTCTTATACAAAGATATGGGTGAGAAAGTGACCCTTTCCAAAAAAGAACTGGAAAACAGGGTGGCAGAAGGCGGAAGAGTATTTGATCGTCAGGCAGATTACATGGATTATGTCAACAGACAGATATTTGGATTTGAGACTGCAGATGAATATAAGGAAATGGTAGATCTGCTGATCCAGCTTCGAACCCCAAAGCTGTCAAAGGATTTCAAACCGTCTGTGATCAATGATATATTGAGTGATTCTCTCCAGCCGCTTTCGGATGAGGATCTGCGTCCGATGTCAGAAGCCATTGAAAATATGGACATGATGAATATGAATTTAAAGGGGCGCAGGGAGGCGAGAGGGGCTGCTGAAAAGATCAATGCGGTTTTCCAGAAATATAATAAACTTCTGCTCTGTGAAAAAGCGGACAGATATGAACGTACAAAGCAGAGATTACAAAAAGCGGCAGCAGAACAAAAGGCATATGAGGATAAATATGCAGAATGTAACCGGAAGATTGAGGAACTTGAAACAGAGATTCTGCAGATGAATCAGAAGAAGGAAACCTTAGAAAAAGAAAAGGAGTCCCTCAATAAAAGTGATGCAGTTGCGCTAAAGGGCAGAGAGGCACAGCTCACCAAAGAACTTGAGGCTCATGATAAAATCCTTGCGGATAAAAAGTCATTTCTGGCTGCAAAGGAAGCACAGTACAGAGATGTCACAAACCAGATCAAAGAGGAAGAAAACAGAAAGTATGAAAAAGAAAAAGAAGTAGAGACTCTGTTAGAAGATATGCGTGAGGAAGCAGACCAGATGGCATTCCAGGAATTTGCATTTATGAGTGAGGAACTGTGTGCTGATCTGGAAAATGATTATAAATTTGATCTTCACAGGCAGCAGTTTGAACATACACGTCAATATATCAATGATGGAGAAAAATTGCTCGCAGAACTTAAAAGTCTTGACCGGCAGAAGGATGAAATGATCCAGAAAAGGGAGAAGCAGATCCGGGAATTAGACGCACTCCAGCGAAAAATATCGGAATTTGAAAACATGCTGATCCAGGTAGAAAATGAGTGGAAAGAAGCACTTTATCAATGGAATGAAAACAATGTGGAACTGAAATTGGAAAAGGAACTATTGAGGGAACTCAGTACATTCGCAGATACGTATGAGGAAAATTCTGACTACGCGGTGGTACGCCAGAAGGCTGCAGATCAATGGATTAAAAAGCAGTCTAAAATAGAAACGCAGATCAATTCCATTCTTCTGGAGCAGGAAACAGCAAAAACAGAACTCGATGAAGCAAAAACAGAGCTGAGTGAGTGGGAAAATCAGAAAGAACCACAGCCACAGAGATCAGAAGCTGTGATAAGAAACCGTCAGAGGCTGGATGAAGCAGGGATTCCATATCAGGAATTTTATAAAGTGATAGAGTTTGGATCGGAGCTGGATGAAGATGCCTGTAACCATTTAGAAGAAGCCCTGCTAAAAATGGGAATACTCGATGCAATTGTGGTGGATGAGCAATACAGGGAACAGGTTCTTACACCGGTAAAAGGGTGCGAAGACCATTATCTTTTTGCAGGAAAAACGCAGGCAGAAAAGAGTCTGTTGGACATACTGGAACTAAACGAGGAAGTCAATGATATTTTTTCAAACCAGAGACTGACAAAAATCCTTTCAAGTATCGCTTATGGCGGTGAGAATGAAGTGTCAGTTTCTGAGGATGGTTCCTATCATATGGGTGTTCTGGCTGGAACAGTTACCGGGGAATATGAAGCAGGGTATCTGGGCAGTAAAGCGAGGGAAAGACACAGGCTTGCAAAAATAGAAGAATGTAAAAATCTGATATTGGTGTTAGAGGAAAAGATTGCAGGTTTAGAGAGAGAACGAAACAATTTATCAGAACGGAAGGACCGGCTGAAATCAGAATATGATGCGCTTCCGGGCGATACGGATCTGAGGGAGGCAATGAAGCTGCTCTTAGCGGAAGAACAAAAGTATGAATTGCTGCGGAGTGAAAATGAAAAGACGGGGGAGCAGCTGACAGCCTTTCTGGAAGAAATAAAGGAAAAGAAAAAGGGTGCGATTGAGATCGCTGAAAAATTGTATCTCAACTGTACTTATGAGACGTTCCAGAGTGCAAAAAGTGCAGCGGAGGAATATGACAAAAATCTGGTAGAGTTAAAGTCGGCACATGAAATGATTTTAAGAAGCGCGGCATACTTAAGGGAGCGCAAAGTTCATTTAGAAGATTTAGATCTTGATATGGATCAGATCAGATATGACATAAGGGAGACCGAAAAGCAGATCAGTTCAAAACAGGAAGAAAGAACATCCATTCTGGAACAGCTTGCCCTGACAGATTATGAAGCGGTCAAAGACAGGTTAGATGCCTGCATTTCGTGGCTGAATGCATTTCCGAAAGAGTTTCAGAAACGTGTGACCGAAAAAACACAAAAGACGGATGAAGCAAAGCTGATCGAAGCGAACCGTATCAGCAATGCGGATACGATAAAGGTATATGAAAAGAAAGTGGAATTTTACCGGAAATGTTATGAACAGGAGCGGGGACTTTTTTATGTGGCTGTACCAGAAGAGATTACGGATGATGCAGGGCATATTTATGATTATCTGCTGACAGATATCAAAGATATGGAAAAAAACAGTATTATCGCTGACCTCAACAGGGTATATTTTGAAAACAGAGGTTTTCTGACCGATTATCAGCTTACGCAGAATGAATTATTTGCAGAATCGGATGAGAGTGAAAAAATAGATGATTATACCCCAAAGCGGCTTGATATCACAGCAAGATATCAGGGGACGAAGGTAACGTTTGCAAGTCTGCTGACACATCTTGATGAAGACATCAGTGAGCTTGAAAACCTGATCAAAGACGGAGACCGGGAATTATTCGAAGATATTCTGGCCAATACTGTGAGCCGCAAGATCCGGGGAAAGATCAATGCGTCGAATCTGTGGGTGCAGAAAATGAATACGCTGATGAATGGCATGGATACGTCAAGCGGTCTGAAACTGAGTCTCAGATGGAGGAGTAAGACAGCCGAAAAAGAGGATCAGCTTGACACCAGGGAACTGGTAGAACTGTTAAAGAAAGATTACCGTCTGATGAGTGAAGAAGAGGCGGCAAGACTTTCTGCACATTTCAGGTCAAAGGTCGACGAGGCGAGACGCAATGCGCGTGACAGTGCCGGAATGATCTCCTTTTATCAGATCATGAAAGAAACACTTGATTATAGAAAATGGTTTGAATTTCAGTTGTTCTCCCAAAAAAGCGGAGAGCGCCAGAAGGAACTGACCAATAGTGTATTTGGTACGTTCAGTGGAGGAGAAAAAGCAATGTCCATGTATGTACCGCTCTTTTCTGCTGTCGTTGCAAAATATCAGGGCGGCAGGGCGGATGCGCCGAGACTGATCTCGTTAGATGAGGCATTTGCCGGTGTCGACAACCGGAATATCAGAGACATGTTCCGCCTGATGACACAGTTTGAATTTGATTTTATTATCAATTCACAGGTATTGTGGGGAGACTGTGATACGCTGGATGCGCTGGCAATTTATCAGCTGATCCGCCCGGAAAACGCGAAATTTGTTACCGTAATGCCTTATTTATGGAACGGACACAGTAAAGAACTGTTAGATGATGAAGAAAAAGTAGAACAAAGAGGGATAGAGATTGAACAATTTGACAGGGCATGAAAAGTTAAAACGTGACTGCGTGGCATATTTCAGGCAAAATGAGATCTGGCAGCGCATCTTTACAGGTTTTCGTGAGAAATACAGTTCCTACGGCAGATTTTCGGGTAAAGTGACTGTAAAGAATATATCTGGGGACGGACTTGACACGTTAGAAGGATTCTTCTGCCAGAATTTTCATGGCAAAAAAAGTATTACGGTTTCTGCTGAAAAATTCCGAAAAGCACTTTCCTGCAGCAAATATGGGACGGTCACACCGGAAGAAGTGCTGGCAGAGTATTTTGGAAAAGCGCTGATTGGAAAGGCAGAGGAAAAGGCATTTAAAGAAAATCAGATACGGGAGATAAAAAAGGAGTTCCTTGAAAATTTCAAAGGGACTCCTGCCTTTTTGGAGTTTGATACATTCGAAAATATTTTAAAAAGCAGCGACAAAGAGAACTTAAAAGAGTGGAAACGCCTTCTCTGGCTGTGTGCGAACCTATATAACGCTTTGCCGTACCGCACACAAAAGAGCGTGTACCTCGCGGTATTTGCCGCTGCTGTAACCGGAAATCCGCATGCATTTGACCAGGGCACGGCAGAGGGAAAGATCCTTTATCAGGTCATACAGATGGATTTAGGACAGAGGGGCATACAGGTGGAAACTTTAGAAATGTTTCCTGCATATAAGAGACAGAAAAGCTATCTTCTTGCCGGGATATTAATCGATGATATTTCCAATTATGCATTGCTTTATAACGTGCATGCGATCAAAAAGAACGGAGAATTGCACAGAGGGATGGACGGATTCTGTCAGGAAAAAAATATGGTGCAGGTGCCGCTTACAGTACTTTCTGAATGGGAGCGTATCGAGTGTGTGGATCATGAGATCTTTATCGTGGAAAACCCGTCTGTTTTTGCCCTGATCTGTGGAGAAAAGTCGTGCATGTGCATGAATGGGCAGCCAAGACTGGCAGGGCTTTTGGTGTTAGAACTGCTTGCAAAGTCAGGAACTAAGGTATATTATTCCGGCGATCTCGATCCGGAGGGGATACTGATCGCACAAAAATTATCGCAGTACTATCGGGGAACATTCTGCTATTGGCATATGACGCCTTTCGATTATGAGCAGTGCAGATCGAAAGAAATAATTTCTGAAAAGAGAAAGAAAATGCTGCAAAAGATTACAGATGAAAGGCTGCTCCCTGTCGTGGATGCGGTAACAAAATATGGGATGGCGGGCTATCAGGAAAGTATCGGATTGAATCAGATTTCCATTTGAAAAACTGGTTGATCAGGGTCACTGTCAATCAATGCAAAATGTTATTCCGGTCTCCCTGGCGCAAGGTCGAGGATATCGGGGAATATGCGGAAAAAGAAATTTTCCGCAAGCACCATTTGAAAGGTATGCTGACGATGGAATGATTCATTGCCGGACGAGGGAAGAAGAACTTAGCAAGTTTGATTTTCTTGCCAGAGAGAATGCAAAACGCTATAATATTCATATAAATGATATGAAGGGCGGAGGACAGCATGAAAGAGGGTAAATCACAGAAAAATTTTAAAATCAGCATACGTGCAAAAATTTTGACCGGAATGATAGCATGTGTTTTGATTGTGACGAATCTGATCGGCTGGTTTTTTATCGTACAGGCGAAAGATACATTGTTAGAACAGTTGTAAGAACAATGCCAGAAATTCAGCTAAAATTGCTGCGGAAAGAATCGATGGTGATATTTTAGGACAAATTAAAGCCGGAGATGAGGAAACAGAAAATTATAAAGAAATATTATCGCAGCTGCAGGATTTCTTGTGTGGAGATGATATCAAATACATATATACAATGCGGATGAATGGTGACAGGCTGGAATTTATTGTTGACGCTGATACCGAAGAAGGGGCTGCGATTGGCGAAGAATATGAGATTTATGATGAAATAGCAGAGGCATTTGACGGGAATGCCACAGTTGATAGTGAAATGACATCCGATGAGTGGGGAGATTTTTATAGTGCATTTGCTCCGGTTTACAATAGTTCCGGTGCAATTGCAGGAATTGTAGGAGTGGATTGTTCTGCAACTGATATCAGACTTCAGGAAAACATATTTATAAAAGAATTTGTAATCATTGAACTTGCAGGATTGGTGATAGCAACAGCACTTGCGCTTATTATCAGTGGTGTTTTGTCAAGAAATGTAAGTGTGATAGCGGAGAAAATGAGTGAGCTTGCAAAGAAAGAGGGAGATCTTACACAGAAGATAAATGTAAGATCGACAGATGAGGTTGGAAATATTGCAGACAGTTTAAATATCTTTCTGGAGAACTTGCGTGAGATCATTCAAAATATCAGTGCAAGTGAAAAGAAACTTTTAAGTAATTCAGAGCATGTAAATAATATTGTAACTTCGTCTGCAAATGAAGTGTCGAAAGTAAATGCTACCATGAACGCTATGGAAGGCAGGGTTCTTGAAATGAGCGACATGGTGCATAAGATTGCTGAAAATGCACAGAGCAATAAGGAAATGATGTCATCCGTCATACATGAGACAAAATCGCAGGCAGAGTACATTGGTGAGGTTGGACAAAAAGCGGAAAAGTTAGAAGAAGATGCCGTATCTGCCAGAGAATGTATGCAGAATACGATTGTGAGAATTGGAAAGACGCTTGAAGATAAAATTGAAGAATCGAAGGAAGTAGAGCGGGTACAACAGCTTACAAACCAGATTCTGAATGTTGCAGACCAGACAAACCTTCTTGCGCTGAATGCAAGCATTGAGGCCGCAAGAGCGGGAGAAAGTGGCAAAGGGTTTGCAGTTGTGGCAAACGAGATATCCAGTCTTGCAGAGGAATCATCAAAGACTGCAGGGGAAATTCAGAAAATTAATACGTTTATCGTGGATATCGTAGATAAACTGGCGGAATCTTCTTTTGAATTGCTAAACTATGTGAAAACAAATGTTATTTCAGATTATGATGTTCTTGTACATACAGGCGAGGAATATGCAAGCGATGCACATAATTTTAAAAATCAGATGGAGAAGTTTGGTGGCTGTATAGATGAACTGCAGCAGAGTATGGAACGTATTCATTATTATGTAAATGACATTATGGATGGGTTTGATAAACAGAAGGAAGAAGTGGTGAAAAATTCCGGATATATGACACAGATCGATGAAGAGTTTAAGAAAATTGTGGATGCGGTTTTGAACAATAAAGAAATTGTGGATGAACTTGAAACGATCATCAGTCAGTTTAAAATTTAAAATAGGTAATCATGTAAAAAGGTAAAAGGTAAGAGGTAAGAGGTAAGAGGTAAGAGGATATCACCATGAACAACACATTATTACAACAGATCACCAGAAAAGACGCAAAAGCATTTACCCACAGCGGCAAGTTTCACGCGGACGACGTTTTTTCCTCAGCATTACTGCTCTATTTAAACCCGGAAATTACGATCACGCGCGGCAGCAAAGTTCCCGAAGATTATGACGGGATCGTATTTGACATTGGACGCGGAGAGTATGACCATCATCAGAAAGACAGCAGGATCCGTGAAAACGGAGTGCCGTATGCGGCGTTTGGACTGCTCTGGGAGCAGCTTGGTGCCGGAATCTTAGGAGAGGAACTCGCACAGACTTTTGATGAGGCATTTGTTCAGCCGCTTGATAACAACGACAATACCGGGGAGAAAAATGAACTTGCAACATTGATTGGAAATTTCAATCCGACATGGGATGCAGCGGGCAGCAGTGATGACGCATTTTTCCGGGCAGTCGGTGTAGCCGGAATGATTTTGGAAAATAAATTTGAACGTTATCTTGGAAATGAGCGGGCAGATAAACGGATCGAGGAAGTTTTAGAGGCACAGCAGAAGGCACTTGAGGCAGGAGAAAAACCGGAAGATGAGGCGAAAATACTGGTTCTGCCGGAATTTATCCCGTGTCAGAAAAGGCTCTCAGAAACCGATATCGCATTTGTGGTTTTCCCATCCAACCGCGGCGGTTACTGTATCCAGCCACAGAAAAGAGAATACTCCATGAATTACAAGTGCAGCTTCCCGGAAAAATGGCTTGGATTAGAAAATGAGGAGCTGGTGCAGGCAACAGGACTTTTCAGTGCAGGCTTCTGCCACAAGGGAGGTTTTCTGATGACGGCTGGCACATTAGAAGATGCCGTGGCGGCATGTAAGATCAGTTTGTCCTGCTTTAAGGAGGAGCCGGTGATCGTAAATTTTGGCGGTGGAAAAGAAGCGGATGAACTCTTACAGCAGCTGCCAGGAATGGAGCATGCCCGCATTTCACACTGTGTGCTGCCGGATGTCCCGGAACTTGAGGTGCAGGGAATTTACGGAGAAGTTATCATGGAAAAGCAGCAGTGGAAGAGCCGGATCAAAGACCAGGTGAAACGGATTTTAAAAGAAAAACCGGAAGCTGTTTATGTGGAAGGCGAGTTTTTTTTGACCTATCCGGTCGTGCATCAGCTTCGCAAAAAACATATTCCGGTCTTAACACGGGTGGAACGGGATGGAGAGCATTATATCGTGCGCATCCCGTCCGGTTCTTAAATCATTCACGATAATAAAATTTTTACATGTTTTCTGAAGATGGGGCAGTCTGCTTTCACCAGCAGGCTGCTCCATTACGTTCTAGATCCCCCTTTTGATAACCAAACAAAATTTATTGACGAAGCCCCAAAAAGGCAGTAAGATACGCAATGTAAAATACTCAATACAAATTTATGCATAACAAGATACGCATAATAAAATACAGATAGTAAGAAATCAGGAAAGGAGTCCTCTCATTGAAAAATAATAAATATGAAATCGATATGTGTAACGGCACTATCATGGATAAATTAATTTCCTTTGCATTCCCTCTGATGCTTTCGGGAATTTTACAATTAATGTTTAATGCAGTCGACATCATCGTCGTGGGACGATTCAGCGGCAGTCAGGCGCTTGCAGCGGTCGGTTCGACAACGGCACTGATCAATGTATTTGTGAATTTGTTTATCGGAATTTCACTTGGAGCGAATGTGCTTGCGGCAAGATTTTATGCCGCAGGACGGGAGGAAGAAATGTCACAGACCGTACATACTGCGATCACGTTAGCACTGATCAGCGGTGTTGTGATGGCATTTGTTGGTGTATTGTTTGCGAAGGGGGCATTGGAACTGATGGGCACACCGGATGACGTGATCAGTCAGTCGACCTTATATATGCGGATCTATTTTATGGGGATGCCATTTTTTATGCTCTATAATTACGGTGCAGCGATACTCCGTGCCGTCGGGGACACCAAAAGACCGCTTTTCTTCCTTATCATTTCAGGCTGTATCAATGCGGGATTAAACCTGATCCTGGTGATTGGATTCCATCTGGATGTTGCCGGGGTTGCAATCGCAACGATCATTTCCCAGTGTGTGTCCTGTATCCTTGTTTTGCGCTGCCTTTGCAGGACGCAGGGCAGTTACCAGCTTCATTTTTCAAAGCTGTCCATCAATGGTGCTTATCTGAAACAGATTTTTCAGGTTGGGATTCCGGCAGGAATTCAGAGTACAGTGATCAACTTTTCGAACGCACTGTTACAGTCGTCCGTCAACTCTTTTGGTGCGACGGCGATGGCGGGGTATACGGCAGCCAATAACCTGCTTGGCTTTTTGTATGTTTCAGTCAATTCCATCACACAGGCCTGCATGAGTTTTACGAGTCAGAATTTTAGTGTGGGAAAATATAAGAGAATGGACCGAGTTCTTATGGATTGTCTGATTTTGTCTGTGAGTGTTGCTGCTGTGCTTGGATGCAGCGCATATTTCTTTGGGGCACAGATACTGACGATCTATACCAAAGAACCGGATGTGATTGCATGTGGATTGGAAATACTTTCCATCACAACCGTGCCGTATTTCCTGTGCGGCATCATGGATCTTTTCCCAGGCGCACTGCGTGGTATGGGGTATTCCTCTGTTCCCATGATATTGTCTGTAATCGGCACGGTCGGGATGCGTATTTTATGGATCTTTGTATTTTTCCCGCTTCACAGATCCCTGTATTTTCTGTTTATCTCGTATCCGGCGTCCTGGCTGGCTACGATCATAATGCAGGTGATCTGCTATTATTTTGTACGAAAAAAATGCTTATCGGCTGTGAAGAATCCAGATTTGGAAAAAATACGTCAGTGACAGGTGTAATCTGAAATCATAGATAAGATTTGGAAAAGAAAAAATCTCATGCTATAATGTGTTAGGCAATGAGCAGAAAATTCGTTTATTACCCGGAGATAAAATACAGAAAGGCAAAAAGATGAAATTATACATAATCAGGCACGGTGAAACATCGTGGAACAAACAGAAAAAACTGCAGGGACAGCGTGATATCATGTTAAATGATGCGGGCATCCGTCTTGCAGAATTAACCGGTGAAGGCATGAAAGACATAGATTTTGATCTTGTCATTTCAAGTCCCCTGATCCGCGCAAAACAGACGGCAGAGCTTGTGATGGCGGGAAGACATCTTCCTATGATCACAGACAGACGTATCATAGAACTTTCTTTTGGCGACTGGGAGGGAGAATGTGTGAGAGACAGCAAAGTCCTTCCACCGGATTTTATTGATAAGTTTTACAATGATCCGTATCACTGCATGAGGGCTCCGGGCGGGGAAAGTTTTCAGGATGTTTTGAAACGGACCGAAGATTTTTATCAGTCGCTGGTACAGAACAAGGCATATGAAAATGCTACGATCTTCATATCGACACACGGGGCAGCCGGACGCTGTCTTCTGGCAAATTTTTATGATGATAAAGAGGATATCTGGCGCGGGGGAATCCCGAAAAACTGTTCTGTCTGCATTGTTGAGGTGAAGGATGGTGTCGGAACGGTGTTAGAAAAAGACAAAATTTTTTATGACGAGGCAGAATAGACAAAACACTTGAGAGGAGATAATAAAAATGGCATGTACTACAATACTTGTTGGGAAAAAAGCATCTTATGACGGTTCTACGATGATCGCAAGAAATGATGATTCCGGTTCCGGACATTTTACACCGAAAAAATTTGTTGTTATTCATCCGGAGGAGCAGCCGAAAACATATAAATCTGTTATTTCACATGTGACAATCGAACTTCCGGATGATCCGATGCGCTATACGGCGGTGCCAAATGCCGTGGAGGGAGAAGGAATCTGGGCAGCGGCAGGTGTCAATGAGGCAAATGTTGCGATGACAGCAACGGAGACGATCACATCAAATCCGCGTGTGCTTGGAGCAGATCCGTTAGTTAAACTTCAGCCGGCGGAAGATGGAAAAGAAGAAGTACCTGGCGGGATCGGCGAGGAGGATATCGTATGTATCGTTCTGCCGTATATCCGCAGTGCAAGAGAGGGTGTGAAACGCCTTGGTTCTCTGTTAGAACAGTACGGCACCTATGAGATGAACGGAATCGCTTTTCAGGATCAGGATGAGATCTGGTGGCTTGAGACGATCGGCGGACATCACTGGATTGCAAGAAGGGTGCCGGATGATGTATATGTTGTCATGCCAAACCAGCTTGGCATTGACCACTTTGATCTTGAGGATGCGCTATCTGATCAGAAAGAATATATGTGTTCTTCGGATATGAAAGAATTTATTGAGAAAAATCATCTGAATCTCTCAATGGACGGCAGCTTAAATCCGAGAGATGCGTTTGGCAGCCATGATGACGCAGACCATGTATACAATACGCCGAGAGCGTGGTATATGGAGCGCTGCTTAAATCCGCACACGAAAGTCTGGGATGGAGAACATGCAGACTATACGCCGCAGTCCGACGACATTCCGTGGTGTATGGTGCCGGAAAAGAAGATCACGGTGGAGGATGTAAAATATGTGCTGTCCTCCCACTTCCAGGGGACGCCGTACGATCCGTATGCGGCATACGGGGAGAAAAATATGCGCGGTGCATACCGTTCGATCGGAATCAACCGCAATGACTTTTTGGCTGTGATCCAGATGCGTCCGGGAATGGAACATGACTGTAATGTGATCGAGTGGATCGCATTTGCATCCAATGCGTTTAATGTACTGGTTCCGTTTTATGCGGATATCGATGAGACACCGGACTATCTCTGCAACACCACAGGTGAGGTTTCCACGGACAATTTTTACTGGTCAGGCAGGATGATCGCGGCGATGGCAGACGCCTCTTACCGCAGTTCGGTATTCCATATTGAAAGATATAAGGAACATGTGTTAGCGAAAGGTCATGAGCTGATTAATCGTTATGATGCACTTCTTTCCCAAGAGACGGATGCAGCAAAAAGAAAAGAGATCCGGCATGAGGCAAACCGTGCGGTTGCCGGAATGTTAAAGAAAGAAACCACAGATACACTCGATAAGGTACTGTTTGAACTGAGCGGTCAGATGAAAAATGCATATGCGAGATCAGATGCATAACATACAGATAAAAGTTAATCGAAAAGGAGGGGGCATAGATTGAAAAAAAGTCGGTATATTTTTCTTGGACTGGCAATGATCTTAATGCTGGCAGGATGCGGCGCAAACCGGAAAACAATCCGGTTTGGAGCTGCGGGAATCGGCGGAATGTACGATTCCTTTGCCAATGCATATGTCAGTCTTGCAAATAAAGAGGATTTTTCGTATAAACTTGAAACAAGGAATACTGCCGGATCTGCAGCAAATGTCAGACTTCTTTCGGGCAAATATATTGAACTGGGGATTGCCCAGGCAGATCTGGTGGAGGAAGCCTATCATGGAACCGGGGAATTCCGGGACAAAGCATACCAGGGATATAAAGCGGTTGCAGCGCTTTATCCGGAGGCATGTCAGATCATCGTGCGCACGGATTCAGAGATTGAGACATTGGATGATCTTCTTGGGAAAACGATCAGTATCGGGGCAGAGGAATCCGGGACAGAGCGGAACGCAAACCAGATTCTGCAGGCACAGGGCATCAGCGGAGATATGGTAAAGACTGTCAATTTGGATTACACGGAGGCGGCAGCGAAACTTGCAGATGGAGAGATCGATGCGTTCTTTTGTACAGCGGGAACACAGACTACAGTGATCGGGGAACTGGCAAAGGAATGCGGAATCCGGCTGTTGAATATTGATGTAAAATGCCGGAACCGGTTAAAGGCGGCATATCCGTTTTATTCCGAATATACGATTCCGGCAGGCACTTATACCGGTCAGACAGAAGAGGTAAAAACACTGTCTGTACAGGCGGTGCTTCTGGCAGGTGACAGTTTATCGGAGAATACGGTAAAAGAGCTGACGGAACTTTTATTTTTACATGGAAAGGATATCCGCTATGCGGCCTCAATCGAATTAAAAGAGGACGAGCAGTCTGCGATTGGAGGTATTACAATCCCGTTTCATAAGGGTGCGGCGGCATATTATGCAGAGTGCGGTATCGAGGTGCCGACAGAGTAAATACCGGATTTGAAAAATAAGATCCGGTTTGGGAATTAGAATCGAAAGGATAAATATGGAAGTTCAGTTGGATATGTATCAGACATTGGCAGCTTCGGTGCTGGTGCTGATGCTGGGTAGTTATCTAAAACAACAGATACATGTACTGGAAAAATTCTGTATTCCGGCGCCGGTCGTCGGGGGACTGCTATTTGCAATCGTCACATGTATCTGTTACAGCAGTGGATTTATGGAGATCTCTTTTGATGATACCTTAAGGGAAGTGTGTATGGTATTCTTTTTTACATCAGTAGGATTTCAGGCAAATCTGAAGGTGTTAAAGAGTGGTGGAAAGTCGCTGGCGATATTTTTAGGGTTGGTCATTCTCCTGATCGTTTTACAGAATCTGCTTGCAATCGGAACATCCCATCTGCTTGGCATTGATGCGCTGATCGGTATGTGTACCGGTTCGATCCCGATGGTGGGCGGACACGGAACTGCGGGCGCGTTTGGCCCGGTTCTGGAGGATCTGAATGTGGAAGGTGCAACGACGATCTGTACCGCGGCGGCAACATTTGGACTGATCGCGGGAAGTCTGGTTGGCGGACCGCTTGGCAGGAAACTGATCGAAAAGAAAAATCTGCTCGATACGGTTGTGCCGGAAGATGACAGTCTTCTGGTGGAAGATGAAAAGAAACATGAGCGTCATACGAATATGTATGCATCTGCAGTGTTCCAGCTGATTCTGGCAATCGGACTGGGCACCGTTTTTTCCTGGCTTCTGACGAAAACAGGAATGACGTTCCCAATCTATATCGGCGCAATGATCGCAGCGGCACTGTTTCGTAATATCGGAGAGTATTCCGGCAAGTTTGTGATCCATATGGGAGAGATCAATGATATCGGTGGTATTTCGCTGTCATTGTTCCTTGGAATGGCAATGATCACGTTAAAACTGTGGCAGCTTGCGTCGCTTGCACTGCCGCTTATCATACTGCTGGCAGTACAGGCAGTTTTGATCTGTGTATTTGCAAGGTTTGTGGTATTTTATGTGATGGGAAAAGATTATGACGCAGCGGTGCTTGCAGCCGGAACCTGTGGATTTGGAATGGGCGCGACACCGAACGCCATGGCAAACATGCAGGTGCTGTGTGAAAAATATGCTCCGTCCGTAAAGGCGTATCTGATCATTCCTCTGATCGGAAGTCTGTTTGCAGATTTTATCAACAGTCTGGTTATTACATTTTTCATCAATATATTATAATAGAAGAAACGGAGTAAGTATGTTTAAATTCAGAAAGAAACGAGAGAAAGGTCACGAATACAATCTGACTTATGATAATCTTGCGGTTCCGGAGATCCATACACATGAACCGGAGGATGCGGCAGATGAAGATGAAAAAAAGCCGGGAATTACTTATGACAGTGTGGCGATCCCGGAGATCCATATCAGAAAACGATAGAAAGGTAATTGAAATATATGGCAGTAAATAAAAATGGAATTGTAGTAATTGGTGCAGTATTTGTGGATATCAAGGGGTTTCCGGAAGATATTTATATCCCGGATGGGAGAAATGCTGGAAGAATCGAATATATCCATGGAGGTGTCAGCCGTAACGTTGTAGAAGATATCGCGAATATCGAACTGCGCCCTACATTTTTGGGAATTGTGGATGATTCGGCACTTGGAAGTGATGTCATTCACAAACTGCAGAATCATAAAGTAAATACAGAATACATGTTAACGATTCCAAATGGAATGGGAACCTGGCTTGCCGTATTTGACCATCGTGGAGATGTTGCCGGTTCAATTTCACAGAGACCGAATCTGATGCCGATTCTTGATGTGTTGGAAGAATCCGGGGATGAGATTTTTGAAAATGCTGATTCTGTCGTGATCGAAGTGGATATGGATAAAGAGATCGTAAAAAAAGTGGTAAGTCTGTGTGAAAAGTTTAAAAAACCGCTTTACGGGGTTGTCAGCAATATGAGTATTGCGGCAGAGAGAAGAGATTTCCTGCGGAAATTTGACTGTTTTATCTGTAACCAGTTAGAGGCAGGGATGTTCTTTTCGGATGATTACAGCGAAAAGAAACCGGAAGCACTCGCAGAAATTCTTGCAGGCTGTGTAAAACGTGCCAATATTCCGTCCATGGTTGTGACGATGGGAGGCAAAGGTGCGGTCTATGCAGACCGGGAAGGCACATACGGCATCTGCCCGGCAAAAAAAGTACAGGTAAAAGATACGACAGGAGCAGGCGATGCGTTTTGCGCAGGTGTGGCAAGTGGTCTGACATACGGAAAAACCTTAGAGGAAGCGGTGGAGATTGGAACACGTCTGGCGGCGTCCGTGATCACGTCATCCGAGAATGTCTGTCCGCGTTTCCTTCCGGCGGAACTTGGAATTGACGCATAAACCTGGAAAAATCCGCTATATTAAGAATATAAATGTGAAAAGGACGTGTTTCCGAGAATATCGGACATATCTATTTTAATGCCATCAAATCTATGCTAAACTCATGGGCAGAAAGTCACGGTTTGAATAAGTACCGGAGCATTACGAAAGATGAGGAGCAGAGTGATGGAGATGGAAAGTGTATTTTTAGACAATCTTCCGGACACAGCCAATATGATCTTAAATATTCTGTGGGACAAAAATGAAGAGATGTGTACTGCTGAGTTAACGGAAGCAGTGAATGAAGTGTATAACAGACGCTGGGAAAAAGGTCTGATACAGGAATTTATCAATCTGCTGATCCAGATGGACTATGTGGAGAAGAAAAGGCATGGATTTCGTGTATATTACACTGCATTAGGTTCAGATTATGAATTATAAAAATATTCTGAAAATTTAAAAGAAATCATAAAATAACAAAAAAACAGATGGATAATACTTGACTTTGCTGATTTATAGTGCTATAACGTAACCGAAGCAAGGAAATAAAGTAAAAGGATGAAAGATGATATGCAGAAAGGAAGCGTATAGTATGTCAGATAAGAATCCAAAACATCCATTAAAAAAGAAAAAGGCAGCAGCCAAGATCAATATTGCAGATCATGCCGCAGTAGAAGAGGCAAGAGAAGCGCATAAGTCAAAGAAACATGTATATTGATCACAGGTTACAAAGTAGATGAGAGATGCCCGGAGTCGCAAGACCCCGGGTATTTTTTGATTTATGGGAAATTAAAGGTTTCTTTCTTTACAAATTAAAAAAGATATATTACGATAATTCCCGGTAGAAAGGATGAGGTTTATGAAAGAATTACTTTATGGCATTGTGGAACTGCTCGCGAAGATACATAGTTATCTGCTCCGGTTCAATGATGCATACGAATACAATTTCAGTGATAAGGAATTGCATTTTTTAGTCATTGGAATTTTGGGAATGATGTTTATTTTTGTGGTGTATCCTGTTTTTAAATGGCTCGCAAAACACGATCATGTGATGGTGATCGCATGGATTTATGTTTTTACACTGATCATCGTGATCACATTTGCGATTGAGATCGGACAGAAGGTGACGAATACCGGCAATATGGAATTTGCAGATATCGTATTTGGAGTAGTCGGGTTTATCGTGATGTTTTTTATTTTTGCGGTCATCCGGGAGATTTATAAAGGAATCGTAAGTCTGATCCGGGATGTGGCGCATCAGGATCAAAACCGCAGCAAAAAGAGACATCAGAGAGTGTATGACGAATATGAAGAAGATGTCATGGATGAGGATGACGAAGAATAACTACGGAGAGACATCCGTGTGAAGAATAAGATTTTTCACATGCAGGAATGGAGAGTTTTATGCGACAGATTTTAAAAAGAATTGTGGAAACATTGGTTGTGATATTTGGAAACTGCATTTATGCATTTGGAATTGCAATGTTTATTCTGCCAAGCGGGCTGATCACCGGTGGAACGACCGGTATCGCACTGTTTGTCAATGATGTTTTCCACACGCCGGTCACCGTGTTTGTATTTGTATTTAATACCATTATGTTTCTGATCGGATTTTTTGCATTCGGGTGGAAGTTTGCGGCAAATACGATTGTCAGCACATTCAGCTACCCGATTGCACTCGAACTGATCACAAGGCTGCTTGGGGGTTACCGGATTACCGATGACCTGATCTTGTGTACTGTTTTTGGCGGTATTTGTATCGGGGCAGCGATCGGACTTGTCATCCGGATGGGGGCTTCCACGGGCGGCATGGATATTCCGCCGCTGATCTTAAATAAGTATTTTAAGATTCCGGTGTCAAGTTCCATCTATGTATTTGATATGCTGATCTTACTCCTTCAGGTATTTCACAGCACAGGTGAACAGGTACTCTATGGCATTCTGCTTGTGATCGTATACAGCGCAGTGCTGGATAAATGTCTGATGCTTGGAACTACGAAAATGCAGATCAAGGTCGTCAGCAGCCATATTGATGAGATCCGCACAGCGGTATTAAAAGATATTGACCGCGGTGTGACACTGTTAAACAGCGAGACAGGGTTCTTAAGAAATAACACGATGATGCTTCTGACCGTGGTATCCATGCGTGAGCTTGCCAAAACGGAAAAACTGATTCATGAAGTAGACCCGGATGCCTTTGTGATTATCAATAAAGTCAGTGAAGTGTCGGGAAGAGGTTTTTCGAGCAAGAAGAGATATTTAAAACAGACCGGGGATGTGGAAGGGTAAAGGGAGGATCAGATGACACTGCAGCAGTTAAAATATGCATTGACGATCGCGGACTGCGGATCGATGAATGAGGCGGCAAAGACACTATTTCTTTCCCAGCCGAGTCTCTCAGAGACGATCCGGGAACTTGAAACGGAGATCGGGTTTGAGCTGTTTGTGCGTTCTAACCGGGGAATCCTGGTGACACCGGAGGGGGAAGAGTTTTTAGGATATGCAAGACAGGTCACGGAGCAGTTTACACTGCTCACTTCCCGCTATATCGACAAGCAGGTCAAAGAAAAGTTCAGCGTATCCATGCAGCACTATACATTTGCAGTCAAGGCATTTGTGGAGACGGTAAAACAGGCTGGAATGGAACAGTATGAATTTGCAGTCCATGAGACGACCACTTATGATGTACTTGAAAATGTAAAAAATTTCAGGAGTGAGATCGGGGTTTTATATCTGAATGATTTCAATGAGAAAGTCATGAATAAGATCATCAGAGAACACGGATTGGAATTTATTGAACTGTTTTCCTGCGACACCTATGTCTATCTCTGGTCCGGGCATCCGCTGGCAAAACAGGAAGTGATCTCGATGGAAGAACTCGATGCGTATCCATGTCTTTCTTTTGATCAGGGCGAACACCATTCGCTTTATCTGGCGGAGGAAATGAAGAGTACTTATGATTATAAAAGACTCATCAAGGCAAATGACCGTGCCACGCTTCTGAATCTGATGATTGGATTAAATGCCTATACGCTCTGTTCCGGAATTATCTGTGAGGAACTAAACGGCAGTGACTATATGGCAATCCCGTTAAAGGAAACGGAGAAAATGCGCATTGGCTATGTGAAGCGGAAAGGGGCAAAAGTCAGCCATATCGGGGAGATCTATATCGAAGAATTAAAAAAATACAGGGAAAATGTGATGTAATCAGTTATAGGTGAAACCTATAACCAACTCAAGGTTTCCAATATTAACACTTTCTGTAACTACCTGTTATAATAAGGACTATCAAATCAAGACAGAGCAGTAGGAGAAAGGAGAGATCAGATATGCGTACAGAAATTAAGACCTATACAACAGCAGACAAAATGATGATGACAGGATCCATGTGCGGCATGATGTGTATGTGCTGTATGGGACGATTTCGTGTGCGGAAAGATATCTGATTTTATGCGTTGATAGAAAATGTAAAACAGATGTTTCCGCGAGGGAGCATCTGTTTTTTTGCCTTAAAATAAAATTTGTGTTAATATGGAGCGCGGAGTGCAGACAGGTGCTCACATAGGGCAGGAAGAAAGGAGAACATGTATGGCAGCAATTGAGGTCAGACATCTCTATAAAAAGTTTGAACAAAAGGGAGTGACCGTTGAGGCATTAAGTGATATCAATCTGACGGTGGAGCAGGGCGATATCTACGGAATCATCGGTATGTCGGGAGCTGGAAAAAGTACACTGGTACGATGCTTAAATTTCTTAGAGAAACCGACAGAAGGTCAGGTGCTGATCGAGGGTCAGGAATTAGGAGCATTGACAGAGAAGGAATTAAGAGGGCAGCGCAGCGATATTGCGATGATTTTTCAGAATTTTAACCTTCTGATGCAAAAGAGTGTACTTGACAATGTATGTTTCCCGATGCAGATTCAGGGAAAGAAAAAGAAAGAGGCGAGAGAAAAAGCGAGAGAACTGTTAAAAACGGTTGGCCTTTCTGAAAAAGAAAAGGCATATCCGGCACAGCTTTCCGGAGGACAGAGACAGAGAGTTGCGATCGCAAGAGCACTTGCTTCCGATCCGAAGATTTTACTTTGCGATGAGGCGACCAGCGCATTAGATCCACAGACAACCGCTTCGATCCTATCGCTGCTAAAAGAGATCAATGAAAAACTTGGCATCACGATCGTGATCATCACACATCAGATGTCAGTGATCCGTGAGATCTGCAGCCATGTGGCGATCATTGAACATGGTGTGTTAGTGGAAGACGGACTTGTGGAGGATATCTTTTCCCATCCGAAATCCAAAGCTGCAAAGGAACTGATCTTAAGGGATCAGCCGGGGAATAACAATGCACCATTGGCAAATGCAGTTCAGGAGCGCATGCAGGGAGATAAAAAGATCCGAATCGTCTTTTCTGAAAATTCCGCATTTGAGCCGGTCATTGCAAACATGATCTTACAGTTTAAAACACCGGTCAATATTTTAAGGGCAGACACCAAGAATGTCGGCGGTGTAGCCAAGGGAGAAATGATTTTAGGACTTCCGGAGGATAGACATTTACAGGTGGATATTGAGGAATATTTAAAAGAAAAAGGACTTGCAGTTGAGGAGGTGACCGAAGATGTGGAATGAGCAGATTATCATGATGCTGTTAGAGGGCATCAAGGACACACTTTATATGACATTGACATCGACACTGATCGGTTATGTGATCGGACTTCCGATGGGAATTCTTTTAACGGTCACTGACAAAGATGGAATTCATCCGAACGCAGCAGTTTACAAGGTATTAGACGTGATCGCGAACCTGATCCGAAGTGTACCGTTTTTGATTTTACTGATCGTGCTGATTCCGTTTACAAGATTTCTGATCGGAAGAAGCTATGGTCCGACAGCGACGATCGTACCGCTTGTCATAGCAGCGGCACCATATATTGCACGAATGGTAGAGTCTTCCTTAAAGGAAGTGGACGCAGGTGTCATTGAGGCAGCGCGTTCCATGGGAGCATCCAATTTTACCATTGTAACAAAAGTCATGTTAGTGGAAGCGCGTACATCCCTGATCGTAGGGGCAACCATTTCACTTGGAACAATTTTAGGATATTCCGCAATGGCGGGAACCGTCGGCGGCGGTGGACTTGGAGATATCGCAATCCGCTATGGTTATACCAGATGGCAGACCGATATCATGATCGTAACGGTTATTTTACTGGTAATTTTATTCCAGATATTCCAGACGATCGGCATGAAGCTTGCGAGCAATTTAGATCGCAGAAAATAAACGTAAACAATGTTTTTTAACATTTGTATAAACAAGGAGTAAAATCCTCTGCTCACCAGAGGGTTCGCATTTTGCTCCGCAAAACAAGGAGTAAAATCCTCTGCTCCTGCAAAGGCAGTCGCATTTTGCTCCGCAAAACAAGGAGTAAAATCCTCTGCTCCTGCAAAGGCAGTCGCATTTTGCTCCGCAAAACAAGGAGGATTCATATTATGAAAAAAAGAGTACTTACCACAATCTTAGCAGGCGTTTTAGCTGTATCTGCATTCGCAGGATGCGGCAGCAGCAACACAGCAGGCAATGCAGCTGCAGATAATAACGCAGCAGCAGAAACAAACGATGCAGCAGTTGCAGACACCACTGCAGCAGAAAGTGAAGCATCCGAGAGCGTAGCTGACACACAGACAACAGAGGGCGGCACAATTACCGTAGCAGCTTCTGCAACACCACATGCAGAGATCTTAGAGGAAGCAAAGAAGATCCTTGCAGATCAGGGATGGGACTTAGAGATCACAATTTTTGATGATTACGTACTTCCGAATGAGGTTGTAGAGAGCGGCGAGTTCGACGCAAACTACTTCCAGCACATTCCTTACTTAGAGAACTTCAACGCAGAGAAAGGTACACACCTTGTCAATGCAGGCGGCATTCACTACGAGCCATTCGGAATTTATCCGGGAACAAAGAAAGATCTCTCTGAGTTAGCAGACGGCGATACGATCGCAGTACCAAACGATACCACAAACGAGGCAAGAGCATTATTACTGTTACAGGATAACGGCATCATCACTTTAAAAGACGGCGCCGGCTTAGAGGCAACTGTCAACGATATCGCTGAGAACCCGCACAACGTAAAGATCGAAGAGCTCGCAGCAGAACAGGTAGCAAGAGTGGCACCGGAAGTTGCATTCGTTGTATTAAACGGTAACTACGCATTACAGGCAGGTTACTCTGTAGCACAGGATTCCTTAGCATACGAGACATCTGATTCTGAGGCAGCAAAAACATATGTAAATGTCATCGCTGTAAAAGAAGGAAACGAGAACAACCCTGGCATCCAGGCACTTGTAAAAGTATTAAAATCTGATGACATCAAGAAATTTATTAACGATACTTATGATGGAGCAGTTATTCCGTTTGAGGATTAATTGAGACAGAAAGTTTTTAGGCTTTATAGATAAGTCGATGGAAAACATAGCAGAATGATAGATACCGGATAAAGAACGCAGAAAGTTTTGGAACTGCGTCTTTATCCGGTATTTTTTTGTGGTAGTGGTTTATAAATTTTTCATAATAAAATGATGGAGATGTGTTTTTTGATGTAGTATATTATGAATATAGTTCTTAATAGTCAAAAATACAATTCAAAAGTAAATCAATATGGTTATCAAATGGACTGTAATGAAAAATAGAAAGGCTTATGAAAATACATTAAGTATTATTTTAGATGAACCGGATATTAAGATGGAGGAGGTTAAGGTAGAGCAGGTTATTTTAAATCGTTACGGAAAAAGGGCGATACGTTTGGATGCGTGGGGGAAAACCGTTGATAATAGGCAGATCAATATGGAAATGGAAAATAATATGCATGATGATGTGAAGAAATAACAGGATTACATCTTGAGGATGGTACAACAAAAATTTTCTTAAATATGGCAAGTAAAAATGGTTCCAAAGAGTTGATGAGTTTGTTACAATATATGAAAGATACACGATTAGATAATCCTGAAATTAAGGTAAAGGATGAACGGCTTATAGAGATTGACAGGATTGTATCAGAGGTAAAAGAATCAGAAGAATGGGAGGCAGTGGAGATGAACATTCTTGAGGTTGGAATCAGTAATGGCGAAATGAAAAAGCTGGTTGGAGTATCTGAAAATACGTAATAATTAAATGAAACAAAAATCTGTCCCGGACTACAATATGGACACAATCTGTAAGAGCTTGGCTTAGACAAATTCTCCATGCAAAAATAATATAGTTTTTCTAGTACCCAGCACGAAAAATCTGATGTATATTAAAAGTATCATCAGATTTTTTTTCGTAATAGTCAGTGTTTTGATAAAGACAGATCTCACATTATCATATGTGAAGCAGGAATCAATACATTGAAAAAATCAGTATAAAGAGAGGCAGTCACATGTTTACAAAAAACAACACCATGAACGAAATTTTAAATACAGAGCCGGTCGGACGTGCAGCCGGCAATCTGTTTCCAACCTGTTTTATGGCACGCGTACCGGTGGAACACAGGGATCATACGATGGCACAGATTGAGAAGGAAGAAACGATGGAGTGGGGAGCACCATTTTTAGCGGATGCCTTTTTAGAATGTGCAAACCTGATCAAAGAAACGGCGGAGACAAAGAAATTTAAGTACATTCCACTGTGGGGAGAAAATGATGATGCATCGGCAGGCGATAAAATGTCACACTGGAAAAACGGGATCCCGGATGCAGATTTAAATACGGAGGAAGGTGTCTGGCTGTTTACCGGTGATCCGGCTGTGGACAACGAGGCATTTGCGCATACTGCTGGCAGTGATTCCATCCCGCCTTATGAATCTGTGGCGGTTTCCAAGGAAAAAAGAAATACATCAGGCTTAAAACCGGCAGTGATCCTCTGTCCGGGCGGCGGCTATGAGATGGTATCCTTCTATAATGAGGGACTTCAGCCTGCACAGCGCATGGAACGCGATGGCGGCTATAAGGCATTTATTTTATGCTACCGGATCCGTCCGAACTACTATCCGCTGCCACAGATGGATCTTGCAAGAGCGGTTATGTATGTGCGGGCACATGCGGCGGAATATCAGGTGGATCCGAACCGGATCGTGATCGTGGGCGCATCCGCAGGCGGTCATCTCTGTGCGAGTGAGGCGCTGCTCCATGAGGAATTAAAGGAAAATGTACTGGAAAACCTTGCAAAATTCCAGAAAGCTGATATGGTAGAACAATATAGAAAAATTTCTGCCAGACCGGACGCAGTAGGATTATTATATCCGGTCATCAGCTTTACTTCAGAATATCACGAGGGAAGTTATATTTATAATACAAATGAGAAACCGGGACTTCGTGAAAAATTATCGGTTGAGTTCCATATCACGTCGGATTATCCGATGACTTATGCCTATGCCAATGCGGACGATGGCTGTGTACCTGCAAGCAATACCATGCGTTTGAATGAAGCACTGGAAAAAGCAGGTGTAAAGCATCTGTGCGAGGTTTATCCGACCGGAGATCATGGAATCGGGCTTGGATATCATACTTCTGCAAAAATGTGGAGTGAAAACATGCTTGCGTTCTTTGATCAAAATTTATAAAACAGGACTTTGAATTAAATTTTTCACATTTCAGGCTGCGTGTCTCCGGCGGAGGATATAAGAGAGGAATATCATATATGTTACAGGATATCAATGAAATTTCAGATGGAAAAATATACGGCGTACATGATATGGTCCGTGTCGGCTGCAGTGACTGCGAGGGCTGTCATAGCTGCTGTGAACAGATGGGAGATACAGTTTTAGTCGATCCGTACGACTGTAAAAGATTAGAGACAGAGCTTGGGATGGGATTTGAACAACTGATGCAGTCCTGTGTAGGACTTCATGTGGAAGAGGGGCTTATCGTGCCGCATTTGAAAATGCAGGAACAGACGGATACCTGTGTATTTTTAAATGAGGCGGGAAGGTGCAGTATCCATGCATACCGTCCAGGCATCTGCAGACTATTTCCTCTGGGAAGAATTTATGAGGAGCAGGGTGTTTCCTATTTTCTACAGAGTGGTGCCTGTGAACGCGGCAAAACGAAAATCAAAGTGGAAAAATGGTTAGATACGCCGCAGTTAAAACGATATCAGCAGTTTTTGGCAGAGTGGCACAGCTTAAAAAAGAATATGCAGGAATATTTAAGCCGGCTGAATACTGAGGATGAAAAGAAAACGGTCTGCATGATGTTTTTACAGATTTTCTTTTTCCGTCCATATGAGAGCGGGCGTGACTTCTATGAGGAATGGGAGGAGCGCAGGACACAGCTTCAATCCATTCTGCCTGAATAAAATTTAATATTGTGACGCATACTGACTAAAAAAGTCAGGAGAAATCATGGAATCAATCTGGAAAAAGACGGCAGAACTGCCGGAGTTTCATACATTGACAAAAGATATCCGAACGAAAGTACTGATCATTGGCGGGGGGATGGCGGGCATTCTGTGCGCCTATTTTTTGCAGCGGTCAGGGGTGGATTACTGTCTGTTAGAGGCAGATACCATCTGCAGCGGCGTGACCGGAAATACGACAGCAAAGATCACATCACAGCACGGGCTGATTTATGACAGTCTGATCAGCAGGGCGGGAAGAGAGATCGCAGACGGTTATCTTCGCGCCAATGAACTTGCATTAAAGCGCTACAAAGACCTGGGGTGGCTCATCGACTGTGATATGAAGGAAGTCGATTCGTATGTGTTTGACCGTATGGATGCGGAAAAACTGAAACGGGAAGCGGCGGCAGTCATGCAGCTTGGATTTCCGGCAGAATATGTAGAGCAGGTGGATCTGCCGTTTGAAACTGCGGGGGCAGTCCGTTTTCCGAATCAGGCGCAGTTTCATCCGTTAAAATTTGTGGCAGCCATTGCAAAAAATCTGAACATCTATGAACATTCCCCCGTGCGGGAAATGACGGAATATTTTGCGTTGACGGATCACGGGTCGGTGGCGGCGGAAAAAGTGATCGTGGCGACACATTTCCCGTTTATCAACCGGCGCGGCAGCTATTTTGTGAAACTGTACCAGGAGCGTTCCTATGTGCTTTCCTTAAAAAATACGGAAATACCGGATGGCATTTATCTGGAGGCAAAAAAGGGCGGACTTTCCCTGCGCGGTTACGAGGATACATTGCTGTTAGGCGGAATCACCCACCGCACCGGAAAAGAGCCGGATGGATTTGAAAAATTAAGGGAACAGGCAAAACTCTATTTTCCGGAAGCAGAAATTACCGGGCAGTGGGCGGCGCAGGACTGTATGACGTTAGACGGACTGCCTTATATCGGCAATTATTCCTCATCGACACCGGATCTTTTTGTGGCGGGCGGATTTGGAAAATGGGGGATGACGGGCGCAATGATCTCAGCAATTGTTCTTTCGGATCTTGTGCAGGGAAGGGAAAATGAATTTGCAGCCATTTTTAATCCGTCGCGAGGTATTTTAAAGCCACAGCTTGCAATTAATATGTGGGAGGCGATGAAGGGAATTTTAAAACCGCATGTAAAAAACAGGTGCACCCATATGGGGTGTGTTCTGCACTGGAATGCAAAAGAACAGACTTTTGAGTGTCCCTGTCACGGTTCCTGCTTTGACGCGTCCGGGGAAGTTTTAGAAAATCCGGCACGTCATAAACTGGAAAACAAATCTGATGTTTTTTAAAAAATACAAGTGGATAATTAGTAACGGAAAAGGTTGATATTCTAACAAAAAGTGCTATGATTATATCCGGCTGAAAATTGAAATTTCAGAGAAGCCTCTGAAGAAAAGGATATTTTATGAAGTACTTGAGACAATTTATGATCATTCTGTTGTTTTCATTTCTGGGAGAGCTGTTAAAATATGTGCTCCCGTTTCCGGTACCGGCAAGTATTTATGGGCTGGTTCTCTTATTTATTGCACTGGAAACAAGGATCCTTCCACTTGCAGCAGTCAAAGATGCCGGAAAGTTCATGATCGAAATCATGCCGTTAATGTTTATTCCGGCCGGTGCAGGACTCATTGATGCATGGGATGCACTACGCCCGATCTGTGTGCAGATCGTGATGATCATGGTGGTATCAACGATCGTGGTTATGATCGTGTCCGGTCATGTGACACAATTTGTGATGCGCAGGGGGAAAAGGAAAGGAGAGCAGCAATGAAAGAGTTTTTATGTGATTCCGTATTTTTTGGTGTTGCGATCAGCATTTTGGCATATGAGCTGGGTGTATTTTTGAAGAAAAAATTAAAACTGGCAGTATTCAATCCACTTCTGATCTCGATCGTTGCTGTGATCGTTTTTCTGGTTGCGTTCCATATTCCATATGAGAGTTATAATGAGGGCGCAAAATACTTAAGTTACCTTCTGACTCCGGCAACGGTTTGTTTAGCGATCCCGCTTTATGAGCAGTTCGAACTGCTGAAACAGAATGTTGCGGCGATTTTTGCAGGATTGATTTCCGGTGTTCTGACGAGTGTGATCTGTGTTCTGGTCTTGTCGCTGTTATTCCACTTTGACCATGCACAGTATGTCACGCTTCTCCCGAAGTCGATCACAACGGCGATCGGAATGGGAATCTCGGAGGAACTTGGCGGTTATGTCACAATCACGGTTGCGGTCATCATTATCACCGGTATCATCGGAAATGTGTTAGCGGAAACGATCTGCCGTGTTTTCAAAATTGAAGAGCCGGTGGCAAAGGGAATTGCGATCGGATCATCCTCACATGCACTTGGAACAGCAAAGGCATTGGAACTTGGAGAGATCGAAGGTGCCATGAGCAGCCTTTCCATTGCAGTGGCAGGTATTCTGACGGTAATCGCTGCACCGATATTTGCGACGCTGTTGTAAATATGGGGGTAGCCATGACAGATGTGCAATTTAGCAGTCAAAAACTGAAAACTATATTTGCCACCCGAATCCTGGTAGAAAAATAATGCGAAATGTGAAATCTCAGAAATGGTATTTCACATTTTTTTTTGTATTTCATATCATAATATGAAAAAGTTATGGTTGGAAATAAAGATATGTATTGTCAGAACAAAATTGTGCATACGATACAGGCAGGCGATTCCCTGTATAAATTATCGAGACAGTATCACACGACAGTGACGGAACTGATTCTTGGAAATCCGGGAGTCAATCCATATAATCTCCAGATCGGGATGAAGCTTTTTATCTGCCCGGGAGAGGGATATGTGCCTCCGCAGAATCCGGGAGGCGGAAACATGGGAGGAGGAACAGGAAACGCTGGAAGTGGAAACATGGGAGGAGGAACAGGAAACGCTGGAAGTGGAAACATGGGAGGAGGAACAGGAAACACCGGAAGCGGGAATATGAGCGGCGGCACAGGCAGCATGGGCGGAAACATGGGAGGAGGAACGGGAAATGCCGGAGGCAGCAACGAGACCGAATCAGAGCGTGAGGATTCCATCCTCCGTCTCAACGAGGATATGCGTCTTGCATGGTTAAATCATGTTTACTGGACGAGAATGTACCTGATGAGTGCAGTCGCAGACAATGCAGACCAGCAGGCGGTGGAAGAACGGCTGCTTGAGACCGCAGACGAGATCACGGATGTATTTGCAAGGTATCTTCCGATCGCAACGACCAGACAGCTCCGCAATCTTCTGACGGAGCATATTGAGATCGCCGGACAGATCATTCAGGCATTGAAGGCAAAAAATATGTCTGATTATGATGCGCTGGTGAAGGAGTGGTACCGCAATGCCAATCAGATGGCAGCTCTTTTTGCGAATTACAATCCGTACTTTGAGAGCAGGGAAACCAGAAATATGCTGTTAAATCATCTGGATCTGACCAGGGAGGAGATCGAGCACCAGGTCAATGGAGAGTATGAGCAGAGCATTGATGTGTTCCGGGACGTAGAGCAGCAGGCACTTGCGTTGGCGGATTACTTTGCGAGAGGACTGCTGGCAAGATAAAACATATAGATTGAAGCCTTCTGCTAAATGCAATTCAACGGATCATTCATTCGTTAAAGCAGATAGAACAGCTGCAGAAAAAGCCCCATGCGGTAGAGTACGTTTTCAGACCGCATGGTGGAACAGCAGAAATACACAGGGGTATTCCGGACGATTCGAAAAATGCCAAAAGTAACGGAATCGCAAGATTTGCAATAAAAACAGCAATTAACTTGAATTGCCAGTAAAAAAATGTACATGCTATAATGCAATTATCAAGATTAAGGGGGAAAAAGATATGCCAATGCAGATGGGTTTCCGCTGGTATGGCGAGGGTAATGACAAGATCAGCCTTGCTGATATCAAACAGATTCCAGGTGTGACGAGCATCGTGTGGGCACTGCATCATAAACTGCCGGGAGAAGTGTGGACGGTAGAAGAGATTGCAGAAGTGCAGAAACAGCTTGAGCCATATGGTTTTAATATGGACGTTGTGGAATCTGTCAATGTACATGATGATATCAAGATCGGACTTCCGAGCCGTGACCAGTATATTGAAAACTACATCCAGACAATTAAGAACCTTTCCAAATTCGGTGTCAAGGTTATCTGCTATAATTTTATGCCGATCTTTGACTGGACGCGCACGGATTTATTTCATCCGGTAGGAGATGGTTCGACAGCACTTTATTATGAAGCAGGCAAGATCCATGATGATCCGAAGGAAATGGCAGACTATATTTTAAATAATTTACATGGAATGACATTTCCAGGCTGGGAGCCGGAACGTATGGAGAAACTGGACGAGCTCTTTGCAGCTTACAAGCCGGTGACAAAAGAAGTATTGTGGGAAAACTTAAAATATTTTCTTGAGGCGCTTATGCCGACCTGTAAAGAATGCGATATCAAAATGGCAATCCACATGGATGATCCGCCATGGGATATTTTCGGACTTCCGCGTCTTCTGACCTGTGAAGAAAATATTGACCGTTTCTTAAAGATGGTTGACAGCCCGTACAACTGTCTGACACTGTGCTCAGGGTCTTTGAATGCCGACCCGAGAAACAATGTGGCAGATATTGTCCGCAAGCATTGTGACCGCATTGCATTTGCGCACATCCGCAATGTAAAACATTTTCCGAATGGAGATTTTTCGGAGGCTTCTCATCGTGACTGTGATGGTGATACCAGAATCCTTGACATTTTAAAAGCATACCATGACTGCGGATTTGAGGGTTATATCCGTCCGGATCACGGACGCCACCTCTGGGATGAAAAGCCGGGCAATGTCCGTCCGGGTTATGGCTTATACGACCGTGCACTGGGTATTATGTATATGCTCGGCGTGTGGGATATGCTCGATAAGCTGGATGGAAATAAATAAGTATAAAATATGCATAATTAGGGACTGCCGTATGGCAGTCCCTTGTATTATGGAAAAGTCCGTGGCATATGCCGCGGATTTTTGTATGCTTATCTCTGGTTATCAAAAGGGCATTATTTGCCAGTCAAAAAATCTGAAGTTACCTTTTGACACCTGAATCCGCATCAGTAAAAATCATGCGTTTCTTTTTCACGGGTCCGGAAGCTGCGTGGAGAGATGCCATATTCTTTCACAAACGCTTTGTAAAAAACAGAATAATCACAAAAGCCGCACTGTTCGGCAACTTCTTTCAATGGAAAGCCGGAATTGATCAGATTTTTAGATTCGATCAGTCTCCGCTGGGTAACGATTTTGTAAAAGCCGGTGTCAAGCTGCTTTTTAAAAAGCTGGCTTACTGTCGACTGGCTTACCATAAACTGCGCTGAAATAGATGCGAGGCTGAGGTCTTCGGATAAATGCAATTCAATGTAGTTGAGAATCTGGTCTAACAGGCCTGTATTCTCCGGTTTGGGGATGTCTGACTGCGGATGGTCGTTCATACGGTAAAACAGACAGAACAACTGCAGAAAAAGCCCCATGCGGTAGAGCTCGCTTCCAAGACGCATGGTGGAACCCTCGTACAACAGTGCAGCCAGAAGCTGGTCGATCTGGTTTAAGAGTGTTCCTTCCGGGCGGATGACATAGGGGAGCTGCTTTTGTGGTGCATATTGGGAGGAGCCTGTATCCGCAAAGAAGTTCTGCTTACAGGTCTCAAAAAAATCGTTGTTGATCCAGAGTACGGTTCTCTGATAGGGTTCCCGAAGCTGCTCTAAAAATAAAGGGCGGTGGCTGGTGCCGGGGGGAACGAGGATGATATCATTTTTGCGGATCTGGTAACGGGTGTTTCCAATGAGATATTGCAAGTTTCCACTGCGGCAGAAAAGAAGTTCGTAAAACTCGTGGCTGTGGAGGGTTACATAGTCTTTCGTGTAACTGGTATCCTCATGCACATCCAGATAGGGGCTGTCCATTTCCAGTTCCTGGTATCCGATCAATTCCCCACCGGCAGTCAGGATGCCATCGAGCGTGGAAATATACGGAGGCTTCATCGAATCCTTATGTTCCATTAAAAAACGTTTCATTTGGCTATATTTCATAAAAACTCCTGTTCTGATTTGTTATATTTATACAATCCTACAAATATTATAGCACAATAAATGTAAGATATGCAATGTATTTTAGTATAAATGCAATTTAAATTGCAATAAAGCAAATGTATCATAAGGATATCGGTTCTTGTGAAATGTACAGACACAAAACCAATGCGCGCGTACAAATACCAGAAGGAGAAAAATTTATGAATGAAAGAAATGTAAGACCCTTTTCAAAAAGGGATGAGATCGGATATGTGTTTGGAGATATGGCGGGCAGTTTTGTCAATTTATTTGTAGACGCATATTTTTTGACGTTTTGTACTTATGTGCTGGGAATCAGTCCGGCGTGGATGGGTTCCCTGTTCCTTGCAGCGAGACTCTGGGATGCAGTAAATGACCCGATCATGGGTTCTTTTCCGGACCGTTGGATGCTTGGAAAATCAGGAGATAAATTCAAACCGTGGATTAAAATTTTTATGATACCGCTAGCGTTGTCAGGTGTGCTTTGTTTTTCCAAAGTGCCGTTTGAAGGTGTTGCACTTCATGCGTGGGTCGCTTTTGTGTATGTCTTATATGGAATGAGCTATACCGGAACTTCCATGCCGTTTGGTGCGATGGCAAGTGTGGTCAGCACAGATCCGATTGACCGGAGTAAACTCTCAAGGGCAAGAAGTCTTGGCGGAACATTTGTGGGAATTGCAGCGTTATCCTTTGTGCCGGTAGTCTGTTTTGACAGCGAAAGCAACATTATCCCGGAAAGATTTACACTTCTGGCAGTTATTTTTGGAATTTTAAGTGTGGTCTGCTACTGCCTGCTGTTACATTTAACGACAGAGCGTGTGCGTGAGGAAAAGAAACAGAATACAGAAAAGTTCAATTATGGAAATGTGTTGAAAGCAGTCGTAAAAAATAGGCCACTGATCGGTGTCATGGTTGCAACCATTGGAAGTATGCTCTATATCACCGGTTCAAACCAGATTAGAAGTTATGTATTCAAAGAGTACTATGGAAATACCTCTGCAATGACTCTGCTTAGTCTTGCAAGTGTGCCGATCATTATCATCTGTTTCCCGCTTGTGCCAAAACTGGTTGCAAAGTTTGGAAAGAAAACGACATTGATGTTTGGCGTAATCAGCAGTACCGTGCTCAGTGTAATCATTTTTGCCGTAAAAATACCAAACGTTTATGTTTATTCGGTACTGAATGTACTGGCAATGATCGGACAGACCGTATTTACCATGCTGATCTGGGCGCTTGTCACAGACTGTCTGGATTACAGTGAGTGGAAGTTCCATGAGAGAAGTGATGGCTCGATGTATTCCCTTTATACGTTCAGCCGTAAAATCGGTTCCACCATTGCTTCCGCAGGTGTTTCCTTCGGACTCCAGGCGATCGGATATATTTCTGGAAATAATGTGGTGCAGTCAGATGCAACCATAAACAATATCTACATGTTAGTGGCATTGATCCCGGTGCTGACCTGTGTGCTGGAACTCATTGGTATCGGCGCAATCTTTAATCTGGATAAGGAACAGACCAAAGAAATGTATGCGGAATTAAAACAAAGACGTGAATAGTAAAGAGGAGATTAGATTGAAAAAAATTGATATTCATCTTCATCTGACATTACAGCAGTATCCGAAAACAGATACCATGTTCCTTTCCAGTGCGGCACAGATGCTGCCGCACTTAGAGGAACTTGGAATTGAACAGGGAATCGTGTTATCTTCCGGCGAACAGGAAAATGAGCAGATCCTGGTTGCAGCAAATGAGGAGTGTAAACGCATCTGTGAACAGTTCCCCAAGAAGTTCCACTGGATGTGCAATGTGGATGCAAAAAACCAGACAGATGTGTATAAACGGATCTTAGCCTGTAAAGAGAGCGGTGCGGTCGGAATCGGGGAACTGATGGTAAACCAGAGGCTGGATGCTCCATTTTTACAGAGTGTATTTGAGGTGGCAGAAGAATTAAAATTACCTGTTCTTTTTCACATGAGTCCGAAAGAGGGCTTTCAGTATGGGGTTGTGGACGGGCCGGGGCTCCCGCTGCTGGAGGAAAATTTAAAGCGTTATAAAGGATTAAAGTTCATCGGGCACAGTCAGCCATTCTGGCATGAAATTTCAAAAGATGCACCGGCGACCCCAAAGGAACGGATGAAATGGGGAGAGGGAGCTGTATGTCCCGGCGGCAGACTGCCATATCTGTTTGAAACCTATGAAAATTTATATGGAGATCTGTCCGCAAACAGTGGCGGATGTGCAATCATGCGTGACGAAGAATTTGGGCTGGCTTTTCTGGAAAAATATCAGGACCGGTTGCTGTTTGGAACAGATATGGCAAATTGTGAAATGACATTTCCGCTTGGAAACTGGCTGGATGAGCAGGAACACGCAGGAAGACTCAGCCGGAGTGCCTATGAAAAAATCTGCCGTACAAATGCAGAAAAATTATTTCACTTATAAGAAAAAAGAGGGATAGCCGAAAACATACCACATCCCTCAAAAACAGGAGGAAACATATGAGAACAAGAATATTACCTAGAATGTTAAATGATGAGGTGGAAGAATATCTTTCCAGAAATGACATTATCATTGTACCGGTCGGAACGGTAGAGATGCACGGGGGATTTCCACTGGATTCAGAAACCACCATCAGTGAGGCATTTGCACTGGAGATGGCAGAGGCGTGTGACGGGCTGGTATTGACAGGACTTCCGTATTTTTACGCAGGCGCAACGGCAAGCGGCAGGGGAACCGTCCAGGTGAGTGTGCGGGAAGGAATCGACTATTTGATGGCGGTGGCAAACAGCCTGTTGCGCCAGGGATTCAAACGCCAGATCTACATCAGTTTTCACGGCCCGGCACATATGACATGCAGTCCGATGGTGCGGGATTTCTTTGATGAGACCGGAGTGCCGATTTTATATATGGACCTCACCATGCAGATGATGAAAAATGCAAGGGATATTTTTACATCAATGGACAGTTTCCACGCAATTACAGTGGGAGCTTATCAGAAAATGAACCGATTAAGTGACGTGCCGCTCACAACGGAGTATGCGCATAACGAGCCGCAGTCCTGTGCCGGATTTGAGGATATTTTCGGACTGGCATATCAGAGTGCTGCGATCGGTTATTATTTTGGCGAGAAAAAAGACCACATGAGTACACCGGTCATTGCAGATGAAGCAGCGAGGGAAACACTTGCAAAAGAGGGTGTGGAAATCATTGAAAAATTGGTGGAGCGCATGGATATGAACCATATCGTAGCACAGATGAGGGAATTGGAGCATTATAACAGCGAAGTTGCAAAAAAATGCCCATGGGTTCCCTCTAACACTAAAACAGAGCGGTAGATTCTACTGCGGTTTCTGCGCATAAAGTTCCTTATATTCTTTGGGTGAGATGCCATACTCTTTTTTGAATGCACGAAAAAAACTGGTGTAATCTTTGAATCCGTACATCAGGTAGATTTTTGTGATATTTTCATTGCTGAGAATGGCATCCCTGCACATGGACAGCCTTTTTTTGGTAATATACTGATGGATGGAGATCCCGAAGTTATCCTTAAAAATATGGGAAATATGGTATTTGCTCACAAAAAAAGCTTTGGAGAGGCTGTCTAAGGAGAGATCCTCATCCAGATGGGACTCAATGTATTGCAGGATGCCGTCATACAGACCAGAGGCATCTTTGCGGGCTGCAGGATGTTCTGCCTCATAGACAGCCCGGTTGATGTGGAGCATCAGATCGTTCACGCAGAGCTCGATCTTGGCAGCTTTTCCAAAACGGTCCGCATGGATCTCCTCGATCAGCCGGAAAATCTTTGCGGAAAGCGCATTGAAAGCCACGACATCATAGTGATAAATAAAATGATGGGTATTCTGTGCATGTTCGATCAGATAAACATAGTCTTTGGACAATTCTTTCAGTTTCTGACAGTAATCCTGACTGATCCAGAAAACAAAACGCTGATAGGGAAGTGTTTCCCCCACACTGGACACATGGTGGTGAATACCCGGGGGAATGAAGACCATATCCCCCGGTTTCAGATGATGATGTTCCTTTTCAATGGAGATCGTTACATTTCCCTCCAGAAAAAAATAGAATTCATAGTAATCGTGGGTGTGATCTGTCACGCCATAAAAGTGGTTGTCATTATAATAGTAAATTTCAAAATCTTTGGACAGCATATACTGTCGTTCATTAAAAGGAGACTGTAACTGTCTGCGCATGGTAAAATCCTCTGAAATATTTCAAATATAAGGAAAAAGTGACGATCTGATATAAAAAATTTACCACAGAATCGCAATTTTTGCAATGTGAACAACAAGCAACTCTATTGGATGTCTTAAGGGGATTCACTTATAATAAACATATCAAAAAACGTTGAACAATGGAGAAAGGAAAAGCTATGGAATTAAGTACATTTGGTTTAAAAGACAGGGCACAGTGGGAAGCAAAGGGATATCAGCTTCCGCAGTTTGACCGTGCAGCAGTAACAGAGGCAACCAGAGAAAATCCGTGCTGGATTCACTTTGGTGCAGGAAATATTTTCCGTGCATTTCAGGCAAATGTAATGCAGAATATCTTAAACAGAGGGGAAATGGAAACAGGTCTGATCGTAGCGGAAGGTTTTGATTATGAGATCATTGAAAAAATGAACCGTCCGCATGATGATTATTCCATTCTTGTCACATTAAAGGCAGATGGAAGCGTCGAAAAAACAGTGGTCGGTTCTGTTGTGGAGTCCTGTATCCTCGATTCGGAAAACGAGGGCGAGTATGGCAGATTAAAAGAGATTTTCTGCAAACAGTCCTTGCAGATGGTATCCTTTACCATCACAGAAAAGGGATACAGTCTGGTAAACGGAAAGGGAGAACTGCTTCCGGCAGTCGCTGCCGATTTTGCAGCCGGCCCGGAGAAACCTGCAAGCTATATCGGAAAAGTTGCATCTCTTTTATACACACGTTTTAAAAACGGACAGCTTCCGATCGCCATGGTATCCATGGACAACTGCTCCCATAACGGGGATAAATTATATGCGGCAATCCATACATTTGCCGAAGAATGGGCAGAAAACGGTCTTGCAGAGAAAGATTTTGTAAACTATATCAATGACAGGGAAAAGGTTTCGTTCCCATGGTCTATGATCGATAAGATCACGCCGAGACCGGATGCTTCCGTGGAAGAGATCTTAAAGAAAGATGAGATCGATGGGCTTGATCCGGTCGTTACATCCAAAAACACCTATGTAGCTCCATTTGTGAATGCAGAGGAATGTGAATATTTAGTGATCGAGGACTGGTTCCCGAACGGACGCCCAGAGCTGGAAAAGGGCGGCATCATGTTTACCGACCGCGCAACCGTTGACAAGGTGGAAAAAATGAAAGTCTGCACCTGCTTGAATCCGCTTCACACGGCTCTTGCAGTGTTTGGCTGTCTGCTTGGCTACACAAAGATCTCCGATGAAATGAAAGATGCAGAGCTTCGGAAAATGGTGGAGAGAATCGGATATACCGAGGGACTTCCGGTCGTTGTGGATCCGGGTATCCTTGATCCGAAAGAGTTTATTGATACCGTGTTAAATGTCCGCATACCGAATCCATTTATGCCGGATACACCACAGCGTATTGCCACAGATACTTCACAGAAACTTGCGATCCGCTTTGGAGAAACTGTGAAAAATTATCTTGCATCAAAAGATAAGGATATCAAAAACTTAAAACTCATTCCACTGGTATTTGCGGGATGGCTTCGGTATCTCATGGCAGTTGATGATAATGGCGAAAAATTTGAGTTAAGCCCGGACCCACTGCTTGAGACGGTCTGCCCGGTCGTTGCCGGTATCAAATTTGGTGATACAGATGTGGAAGAAATGATCCGGCCATTGCTGACAAACAGAGCAATCTTTGGCGTGGATCTTTATGAGGCCGGTCTTGCCGGACTGACGGTGCAGTATTTTAAAGAACTGATTGCCGGGGCGGGCGCAGTGCGTGCTACTTTAAAGAAGTATGTATAGGCGCTGATTCTGATGCCAAACCATTTTTCCCTGCATATCTTATAGTACAGGATGTGAATTCCTGAAAAAAATATGCAGGAGGGAAAAATGCCAGATTTTAATGTGATAAAAATTGGATGTATTGTGGTGATCCTGCTTGTTTTACTGATTGCAGCAGTGATCATCACGGTAAAAAGAGAAAAAAGTAAGAGAAAAATACGCCGGATGTGTGATGCAGAGAAAATTCAGCTTCTGAATGAACTCGCAGAACCATTCGGCTTTTGTTATGTGCCGTGTGAAGACGTGTTCACGTCGAGGGAAGATGCGTGGCAGAGAAAACAGGGGTATGAGGCGCTTTACGACAGGGCAGCAGTGGGAGCAGGCATGGTGTTTGATGCACTGCCTATCTATTTTGATTATGCTGGCGAAACCTGGCTGATCGAATTCTGGAAGGGGCAGTATGGCATCAATACCGGAGGAGAGGTTGGCGTATATCATGCGGGAAAGGTCGTCCCGGAACGATATTACAGGATCGCCCATTTTGAGGCGGTGGAAGATCAGGATATGCCGTTTATCCAGTGCAGGCTAGACCGCAGGCGGAAAAAAGTTTATTTCCTGCAGAAGCGGCACTGGTGGCTGACCGGATTTGGGATGGGGACATTTTCGAGACCATCGGATCTGATATTGGTGACGACAATACGGTTTCAGAATGAATGCATGGCAGAAGCATTTTTTGAGGGATTAAAGCGGGCGAAAGGAAAAATACCGGGGAATAAATACCGGATCTGCCGCAATGAAGTTTATGTCAGAATGGATTTCTGTATGAAACACAAATTCTGTGCGTCCGTTTGGCGCTGCATGGTGCAGGCTTGGAACTGTTTCTGCTGTTTCCTTTACCGTCTGTTCACACATCCATTTATTGCTGCACCTGACCGTCTTTTATTTTTATACTATCAGCTTCCGTGGTGTTTGAAACATGCGTTTCGGATGCGGGGATGGAAGCATGGAAAATAAGAAAAGATATCCGCCCTTTTCCTGTCAGATGCGGATCGATAAAGCGCTTTCAGAAGCAGTCCATCTTCCGCTTAACAGTTGCAGCCGTTATATCATCATCAGCGACTGCCACCGGGGAGAGGGAGGGGCAAATGATAATTTCTTGAGAAACCAGCATCTGTATATGGCGGCGTTAAACTACTATATCGCGCATGGTTTCACCTATTTTGAACTCGGTGACGGGGAGGAATTGTGGGAAAACAGGCATCTTTCCCGCATTGAGGAGAGTCATCAGGATGTCTACTGCCGGTTTGAAACACTGCAGAAACAGTGCCGGATATACCGCATTTACGGAAATCACAATATGGAAATGAAAGGCATGTTAGGGGAAGCAATGATCTTAGATAACTGTGAGGGAGGCAGGGATATCTGCATGATCCACGGGCATCAGGCAGATTTTTTTAACTCAGTCTGCTGGAAATTATCCCGTTTTCTGGTGCGGTATTTCTGGAAACCGTTAGAGCGTTTTGGCGTCAGTGATCCGACGAGTGCGGCGCGGAATTATAAAAAGACCTTAAAATATGAAAAATGTTTAGATAACTGGACAAAAGATCATGACTGCTATCTGGCGGCCGGACATTCCCACCGTCCAAGGCTGCCGGCAGACGGCAGTCTGTATCTGAATGCCGGGAGCTGCGTGCATCCGTATGGCATTACCGGAATTGAAATCACAGATATGCAGCTTACACTGGTGAAATGGAAGATGGCGACGAGACCGGATCTGTCGCTTTTTGTAGCGCGCGAAGTGCTGATAGGACCGGTTGGTATTACCTGAATTTAAAGTACTTATAAGTACAGGTAATGAAAAGTTGACATAATATAGAAAAATACAAAAATTTTTGATTCCATGGAACTAAAAATCGGAAAAATCATTTGACGGAAACTGCATTTATGATAATATATATTCATTATATGGATAGTATCGGGTGTTTTCTTACACGCGAAAGTAAGTGGAGGTTCAGAAGAAAATGATTAAAGTTGTGAAATTTGGCGGCAGCTCTCTTGCAAGTGCAGAACAGTTTGCAAAGGTTGGTAAAATTATCAACGCAGATAAAGAGAGAAGATATGTAGTCCCGAGTGCACCGGGAAAAAGAAATTCCAAAGATACCAAGGTTACTGATATGTTATACGCATGTTATGACCTGGTGGAGGCAGATGAAGATTTCCGTGTGCCGCTCATGAAGATCAAGGACCGCTATGACACAATTATCAATGGTCTGAATTTGAAATTATCGTTAGAAGATGAGTTCAAGAAAATCGCAGAGAATTTTAAAAATAAAGCCGGTGTGGATTACGCAGCTTCCCGTGGAGAATATTTAAATGGTATCATCATGGCGAATTACCTTGGCTATGAGTTTGTAGATGCTGCAGAAGTTATTTTCTTTGATAAAGAGGGAAACTTTGATGCAGAAAAGACAGATAAGGTACTCAGTAAACGTCTTGCAAAGATCGAGCGCGCAGTAATTCCAGGGTTTTACGGTGCTAATCCGGACGGAAGTGTCCGCACATTTTCAAGAGGCGGTTCTGATATCACCGGATCTATCGTATCAAGAGCCGTACATGCAACCTGTTATGAGAACTGGACAGACGTATCCGGTTTCCTGGTTGCAGATCCAAGGATCATCGACCATCCGGAAACGATCAAGACGATCACTTACCGCGAGTTAAGAGAGCTTTCTTACATGGGAGCAAGCGTACTGCATGAGGATGCGGTATTCCCGGTCCGCAAAGCCGGTATTCCAATCAATATCCGTAACACCAATGCGCCGGAAGATGCAGGTACCTGGATTGTTGAGAGTACCTGTCATCAGTCGAAATACACGATCACGGGTATCGCCGGAAAGAAAGGTTTTGTTTCTGTCAATATTGATAAGGATATGATGAACTCCGAAGTTGGTTTTGGAAGAAAAGTTTTATCCGCATTTGAGGAAAATGGAATTTCATTTGAGCATATGCCATCCGGTATCGATACGATGACGATCTTTGTGCATCAGCCGGAATTTGAGGGCAAAGAGCAGTCTGTGATTTCTGCGATCCATCGTCTTGCAAAACCGGACAGCATTGAGTTAGAGGGAGATCTGGCATTGATCGCAGTCGTTGGACGCGGTATGAAATCTACCCGTGGAACAGCAGGAAGAATTTTCTCCGCACTGGCACATGCAAACATCAATGTTAAGATGATCGATCAGGGATCTTCTGAGTTGAACATTATCATTGGTGTCAGCAATGCAGATTTTGAAAATGCGATCCGTGCGATCTATGATATTTTTGTAGTGACCCAGTTATAAAAAAAGAAACCTGCGGCGGAATTTTATTTCCGTCTGCAGGAGAGTATATGCAGCGTACAGTCCAAAATGCTGTGACACACAATGAAGGCGACACCGTATGGAATTCATTCATGCGATGCCGCCTTCTAAACTATTTCGTCCATGGGACTATACCTCAATTCATCTGTATTTTTCTGAGCTTGTCTCAGATTCGTTTGTACTTCTCCGCTTTATCTTCAATCCGGATCTGTTATTCTTATGACTCCTGATATCGTATCATATCTGAGAATCTCGTCTGATACTGATTCATAAATCCTTTCTTAGGACCGTCATGTTTTCTTTCCTCTTTTGAATGAAAAAACGAATGCGCTTATGTTTTCGGTGGTTCGTACCTCTCTTTCTTAGTATCGTTTGGGGTAAATCGTTATCTTTCTGGTGGTTTGTACCTCTCTTTCTTAGTATCGTCTAGGGTAAATCATTATCCCTCTGGTGGTCTGTACCTTCCTTTCTGGCTGCTTCGTCTCTGCAACCGTTTTTGTTTTTCTTTCGTATCTCTTTTGTTATTTTGTAATTTGATTATATCTGATAAAAATATGTTTGTCAATAAGAAAATAGATAAAATGTAAAAAAAATAAAAGATAATTAAAAATTGCGTAAAATTAATGAAAAATTCAGAAAATACAAAAAGCACAGAAAATAAAAACAAAAACGGAAAAAATGTTTGACATGAGACTCAAAACCCAAAGTTCAATGAAAGTTTGACAGGAACGGGAAGACGAATCTGGAACGGCAGAAACAGAACCTTCATATAATAATGTGAAGGGAGCGTAAAGGAGTTTGCATGGACAGACAGACAATTCTTCTGATCAGCGATATGCGTCAGGTGTGTCTTGCTGAGATACTGACAAAGAAAGGTCATAATGTGCGCTGCCTCGATATCAGAAACCGTGAGACGGCATTGCAGCAGTTAGAGAAGCTGAAACGTTTTCTGGATAAGGCAGATGTACTGATCCTTCCAATTCCGGTGCAGAAAGTGCCGGAGCAGGAGATCTTTTATGATATATTAAATAAAAATCTGGAAAAGAAAACACTGGTGATGGGAGGATGCTTTTCTACAGAGCAGAGGGAACTTTTAACCGGAAGAGATATTCATTTCCTGGATTTTATGGAAGATACGGTTGTGACGGAGGAAAATGCCGTGGCAACGGCGGAGGGAACGATCGCAGAGCTTGTGGAAAAAAGTCCGTATAATATTGATGAGGCAAAAGTGCTTGTGACGGGATACGGATATTGTGGAAAAGCGATTGCAAAGAGACTTGGGGCGCTTGGCGCGCGTGTGACTGTGCTTGCGAGAAGGAAGGAAGCACGCAAAGAGGCAAAAGGTGATGGTTTTTATGCGGTGGATTTTGCGTTTGGACCGGAGGAGGCAATGGGGGCGGCGATGGTTGTCAATACGGTTCCGGCGCTTGTGGTCACGGAAAAGATTATCCGGGAACTTCCAAGAGATGCATATATTGTGGATATTGCCTCCGGGGAGGGCGGTACAGATTTTGCATGTGCGAGGGAATACGGCATCCATGCGGACCATGTGCTTGGAATCCCGGGAAAATATGCGCCGAAAGAGAGTGCGTATATTTTGGAACGCTCCGTAGAGCGGTTTATTTTGAAGGAAAAACAGGGGGAAATGTCAGATGGATTTTGATAAGTATAATATCGGTTTTGGAATCACAGGATCTTTCTGTACATTTGCAAAGGCGAGAAAAGCGGTGGAACATCTCTGTGAGATGGGGGCAAATGTGATCCCGATTTTTTCATTCAATGCACAGACCTGCGATACCAGGTTTGGCAGTGCCAAAGAATATGTGGAGGGGATCTGTGAGATCACGGGAAATGAAGGGATACGTTCCATCTGTGCGGCGGAGCCGATCGGACCGAACAATTTCCTTGATATTATGGTGATCGCGCCGTGTACCGGAAATACTGCGGCAAAACTGACCGTGGGAATCGTCGATACGCCGGTGCTGATGGCGGCAAAGGCGCATATGCGCAACGGTAAACCGCTTGTCATTGCGATTTCCACAAACGATGCCCTTGGAGCCGGTTTTAAAAATATCGGTATGCTGATGAATATGAAAAATATTTATTTTGTGCCATTTGGACAGGATAATTATAAGAGCAAGCCGAATTCCATGGTCGCGAAGATGGAACTGCTTCCGGAAACAATCGAGGCGGCGCTGCAGGGAAAACAGATACAGCCGGTACTGCAGGAGCCATGATGAAAAAGGGGAAGCATGGAATGTATGTTTCGTGAATATTTAGTCATCGTAAAAAAGAAAAGGCAGGCTGTGTTTTGCAGCCTGTCTTTTTCAATGCTTAAGCGTTTTGGGACGCCTCTAATGCTTCACGGCACGCTTTTGCAAGCTGGTCGCCGCAGGAAGTAGGACGTCCGCCACAGCGGATGCCGCCGATTTTTTCTTCCACCTGTTCCACGGTAAGGCCTTCCACTAATTTTGGGATTGCCTGCAGGTTGCCGTTGCAGCCGCCGGTGAATTTTACGTTATGAACAATGTTTCCGTCCAGTTCTAAGTCGATCTGTGTGGAACAGGTTCCTTTTGTTTTATAAGAATAAGTCATATCAGATTCCTCCTTTGTTGTAGATCATATCCTGTGTGCCATCGCAGAAAGTGCGATTCAGTAAGAGTATAAACACAAGCGTGCAGCAGTGCAAGGACTTTTTTTGCGTTAATAAAAAATTCACAAAACGTTTACCCCTATTTTAGTTGTGGTAATACACGAAAAGTGTTACAATAACGATATTGTGCAAGGCTTAGCCTGCAAAAGGACGGAAAACAGACTTGCAAATTTGAGAAAAACAGCCAGGAATAGGAGTTTTTATGAGCGCATTTACAAAGTTATTCGGAACACACAGCGAACGCGAGTTAAAAAGAATTTACCCGCTCGTTGACAAAGTGGAGTCATACCGTGACGCCATGGGAGCACTGTCCGATGAAGAATTAAGAGACAAGACAAAAGAATATAAAGAGAGACTGGAAAAGGGAGAGACACTGGATGATCTTTTACCGGAGGCATATGCAACCGTCCGTGAAGCAGCAAAACGTGTGCTTGGAATGGAGCATTACCGCGTGCAGATCATCGGTGGTATTATCTTACATCAGGGACGTATCGCAGAGATGAAGACCGGTGAAGGTAAGACACTTGTTTCCACACTGCCTGCATACTTAAATGCCTTAGAGGGCAAGGGCGTGTGCATCGTAACAGTCAATGATTACCTTGCAAAGCGTGACTCTGAGTGGATGGGACAGATCCATGAGTTCCTCGGCTTAAAAGTCGGAGTGGTTTTAAACTCCATGACCAATGACGAGCGTCGTGAGGCATATAACTGCGATATCACTTATGTGACAAACAACGAACTTGGATTTGATTATCTGAGGGACAACATGGTTATTTACAAGGAGCAGCTTGTTCAGAGAGGACTCCATTATGCAATCATCGATGAGGTTGATTCCGTATTGATCGACGAGGCGCGTACACCACTTATCATTTCCGGACAGAGCGGTAAATCCACCCGTCTTTATGAGGCATGCGATATTTTAGCACAGCAGATGAAACGTGGTGAGGATGTACCGGAGTATTCCAAGATGGATGCCATCATGGGTATTGAGCAGGAAGAGACCGGAGATTTCCTTGTCAATGAGAAGGACAAGGTTGTCAGCCTGACACAGGAAGGTGTGAAAAAGGTTGAGCAGTTCTTCAAGATCGACAACCTTGCAGATGCAGAGAACCTTGAGATCCAGCACAATGTGATTCTTGCCTTGCGTGCACACAACCTGATGTTCCGCGATCAGGATTACGTTGTAAAGGATGATGAGGTACTGATCGTTGATGAGTTTACCGGACGTATCATGCCGGGACGCCGTTATTCAGACGGTCTGCATCAGGCAATCGAGGCAAAAGAGCATGTAAAAGTAAAACGTGAGAGCAAGACGCTTGCAACGATTACGTTCCAGAACTTCTTTAATAAATTTGAAAAAAAATCAGGTATGACAGGTACTGCCCTGACCGAAGAAAAAGAGTTCCGTGATATCTATGGTATGGATGTTATCGAGATCCCGACCAACAGACCAGTCATCCGTGTGGACAAACAGGATGCTGTTTATAAGACCAAGAAAGAAAAATATCATGCAGTTGTCGAGGAAGTAAAAGCTGCACATGCAAAAGGACAGCCGGTACTGGTTGGTACGATCACGATCGATGTATCCGAGACGATCAGTGCAATGTTAAAGAGAGAGGGAATCCAGCATACTGTTTTAAATGCGAAGTTCCATGAACTTGAGGCAGAGATCGTAGCGGCAGCAGGACAGCACGGTGCGGTAACGATCGCAACCAACATGGCTGGCCGTGGTACCGATATCAAGCTGGATGATGATGCGAAGGAAGCCGGTGGATTAAAAGTTATCGGTACTGAGCGTCATGAGTCAAGACGTATTGACAATCAGCTGCGTGGACGTTCCGGACGTCAGGGAGATCCGGGTGAATCCCAGTTCTTTATCTCTCTTGAGGATGATCTGATGCGTCTGTTCGGTTCTGAAAAACTGATGGATATCTTTAATACATTAGGTGTTCCGGAAAATGAGCAGATCCAGCATAAGATGTTAACATCTGCGATCGAGAAGGCACAGACGAAGATCGAGGGCAACAACTTCGGTATCCGTAAAAACCTGCTTGAGTACGATCAGGTTATGAATGATCAGAGAGAGATCATTTACGCAGAGCGTATGCGTGTATTAAACGGCGAGAACATGCGCGATGTGATCTTCAAGATGATCACAGACCGTGTGGAGAGCTGCGTGGATACCTGTATTTCTTCTGAATTACCGAAAGAAGAGTGGGATTTAAACGAGTTAAACCAGCTTCTGACGGATATTATCCCGTTAGAGCCTGTAAATGCTGCTGATGTGGACAGTGTTAAGAATAATAAAGAATTAAAACATCTCTTAAAAGAGCGTGCAGTGAAACTGTACGAGGCAAAAGAGACAGAGTTCCCAGAGCCGGAGCAGTTCCGTGAATTAGAGCGTGTCGTACTGTTAAAAGTCATTGACCGTAAGTGGATGGATCATATCGACGATATGGATCAGCTCCGTCAGGGTATCGGCTTACAGGCATACGGACAGAGAGATCCGCTGGTTGAGTACAAGATGGCAGGATTTGACATGTTTGACGATATGATCGCAAACATTCAGGAAGATACAGTCCGTCTGCTGTACCATGTCAAGATCGAACAGAAGGTAGAGCGTGAGCAGGTTGCAAAAGTAACCGGTACAAATAAGGATGAGACGGCAACCAATACACCGAAAAAACGTACGGCTGCAAAGGTTTATCCGAATGATCCGTGCCCATGTGGATCCGGTAAAAAATACAAACAGTGCTGTGGAAAAATGGCATAAAATTTTAAAATAAGAAGAGGGCGTCATGTTTATGGAGTGATTCGTAAATGTGGCGCTTTTTTTGTCGTCCGAATCTTCACAAAAAAATAATTGACAAAAAATGGATTATTTGATATTTTAATAACAGTAATAATTACTATTATTAAAAATAGTAAAAGATATGCGATATGGAAGACGATGAAAATAAACATTTTATAAATCTGTATGCAGTTCATTGAAACATGGATAAGTATGTGGTATGATTTCACCGGAAAAGCCAATTATAAAATGGAGAGAAAGAAGGAGACGGATATGTATAACATAAGAAAAGTTACTGATGATATTACCTGGATCGGAGCAAGCGACCGCAGACTGGCATTGTTTGAAAATATTTTTCCAATCAAACGCGGTGTGTCTTACAACTCCTATGTTCTGCTGGATGAGCAGACCGTCCTTTTTGATACCGTGGATGCTTCCGTTGCGGGACAGTTTTTCGAAAACCTGGAAGCTGCTTTAGAGGGAAGATCATTAGACTATCTGATCGTAAATCATATGGAACCGGATCACTGCGCGATGATCGGTGATATTGTACGCAGATATCCGGCTGTAAAGATCGTTGGAAATACAAAGACATTTGGTATGATGAACCAGTTCTTTGGAACAGATTTTTCTGAACGTTCTGTTGTGGTGAAAGAGGGAGATACCTTATCTGCAGGAAAGCATACGCTTCATTTTGTGATGGCACCGATGGTGCACTGGCCGGAGGCAATGGTCACCTACGATGATGTGGACAAAGTGCTGTTTTCCGCAGACGGATTCGGATCCTTTGGTGCATTAAACGGCAATGTTTTTGCGGATGAAGTAGATTTTGACCGTGACTGGCTGGACGATGCAAGACGTTATTACACAAATATTGTTGGAAAATACGGTGCGTCCGTGCAGACATTATTAAAGAAAGCTGCAGGACTTGAGATCGCTGTGATCTGCCCGCTGCACGGACCAATCTGGAGAGAAAATCTCTCTTACATTCTGGAAAAATACCAGAAATGGAGTACTTATGAAGCGGAAGATCAGGCGGTTGTGATCATGTATGCATCCATGTATGGCAATACGGCATCTGCGGCAGATGCGCTTGCAGGGGCACTTGCAGTGCGCGGCGTGAAAAAGATTGCTGTGTATGATGTTTCAAATGCGCACGTTTCCGAGCTGATCAGTGAAATTTTCCGTGCAAGCCATCTGGTATTTGCGGCACCGACTTACAATGCCGGAATTTATCCGGTTATGGAAAATCTGCTTTCCGATATGAAGGCACTGGCTGTTCAGAAAAAGACCGTTGCAGTTATGGAAAACGGAACCTGGGCACCGACAGCGGCAAAGCAGGTTAAAGAGAAAATCAGTGAAATGAAGGATATGACGATCCTTGATACAGGACTTACCATCAAGTCTGCAATGCATGCAGACCAGAAGGCAGAGCTGGATGCACTGGCGGATGCGATTGTGAACAGTATGGTATAAAATAAACAGTGTAAAATAAAAGGCAAAGCATAGCATAGCATAGCAAAGCATGGGATAAAATATTGTCCTGTGCTTTGTTTTTGCAGAAAAACAGAACAAAAGTTCGATTTTTGCTGTACAATTTATAAATTGAATGATATACTGGAAACAGAATCATACTAAAATATTGATGTTAATTGTTTCCGGATAGAAAGTGTTTCTATATTTTATAAATAGGGAGAAATGAGGAATATCATGGATCATTTCAAATTACATTCAAAATACAAACCAACCGGGGATCAGCCTCATGCGATCGAGGAGCTGGTAAAAGGATTTGAGGAGGGCAACCAGTTTCAGACGCTGCTTGGAGTGACTGGTTCCGGTAAGACTTTTACAATGGCAAATGTGATCCAGGCATTGAATAAGCCGACACTGATCATATCGCATAATAAAACGCTGGCAGCGCAGTTATACGGGGAGATGAAAGAATTTTTCCCGGAGAATGCGGTCGAATATTTTGTGTCATACTATGATTATTACCAGCCCGAAGCATATGTGCCGCAGACGGATACCTATATCGCAAAGGACTCCGCAATCAATGAGGAGATCGATAAACTGCGTCTTTCAGCGACGGCGGCGCTGGTGGAGCGCAAGGATGTGATCGTGGTGGCATCGGTTTCCTGTATTTATGGTTTAGGCAGTCCGGAAGATTATCTTGGCATGATGGTTTCCCTAAGACCCGGGATGGAGAAGGACAGAGATGACGTGATCCGTGCGCTGGTCGATATTCAGTATACGAGAAATGATATGGATTTTCACCGAGGTACGTTCCGTGTGCGGGGAGATACGTTAGAGATTTTCCCGGCAAACTACGGAGATACGGCGGTCCGTGTGGAATTTTTCGGGGATGAAATCGACCGTATCACGGAGGTGGATGTGCTGACAGGGGAGATCAAATGCGAGCTGGAGCACTTTGCGGTGTTCCCGGCATCCCATTATGTTGTGCCGCAGGAGAAAATCTTAAAGGCATGCGATGCCATCGAACAGGAACTGGATGAGCGCATCCGATATTTTAAGGGCGAGGACAAGCTGCTTGAGGCACAGCGCATTTCCGAGCGGACGAATTTTGATATCGAGATGTTAAAAGAAACAGGTTTCTGCAGTGGTATTGAAAATTATTCGAGACATCTTGCAGGACTTCCGGCGGGGGCAACGCCGCATACGCTGATGGATTATTTTAAGGATGACTATCTGATCATCGTGGATGAGTCCCATATCACGATTCCACAGATCCGCGGCATGTATGCGGGAGACCAGTCGAGAAAGTCAACGCTGGTGGACTACGGATTCCGTCTGCCGTCGGCGAAAGACAACCGGCCGCTTAATTTTGAGGAATTTGAGAGCAAGATCGATCAGATGCTGTTCGTATCGGCAACACCGAATGTATATGAGGACGAACACGAGCTGCTTAGGACAGAACAGATTATCCGTCCGACCGGACTGCTCGATCCGGAGGTCGTGGTGCGTCCGGTGGAGGGACAGATCGATGATCTGATCGGTGAGGTCAATAAGGAAATCAAAGACCATCATAAGGTGCTGATTACGACACTGACGAAGAAGATGGCGGAGGATCTGACGGATTATATGCGTGAGATCGGTATCCGCGTGAAATATCTTCATTCGGATATCGATACGTTAGAGCGTGCGGAGATCATAAGAGATCTGCGGCTGGATGTATTTGATGTGCTTGTCGGCATCAACCTGCTCCGGGAGGGACTGGATATTCCGGAGATCACGCTGGTGGCAATTTTAGATGCAGATAAAGAGGGATTCCTGCGGTCGGAGACATCACTGATACAGACGATCGGGCGTGCTGCGCGTAACAGTGAGGGACACGTTATCATGTATGCGGACAAGATCACAGACTCCATGCGTGTTGCGATGGAGGAGACGAAGCGCCGCCGTGAGATACAGCGGGCATACAATGAGGAACACGGCATTACACCGACAACGATCCAGAAATCTGTGCGGGAACTGATCAGCGTGTCAAAGAAGGTCGCAAAGGAAGAAATGAACTTCAAAAAAGACCCGGAATCCATGAACCGGGACGAACTCACAAAGCTGATCGCAGACATCCAGAAGAAGATGCAGAAAGCGGCAGCAGACTTAAACTTCGAGGCTGCTGCAGAGTACCGCGACAAGATGGTGGAGTTAAAGGGCATGCTGCGTGATATGTGAGGAAGCATTGTATTGTGAAGAGTGACGAAATAGTCGTCAGTAAGAAGTGTTTTTGGGAAAAGAAAAAGGACAGTAAATCATGAAGAAAAAAAGTGAAAGAAAATACATTAAGATCCGGGGGGCAAATGAGCACAACTTAAAAAATATTGATGTAGATATTCCAAGAGATGAATTTGTTGTGCTGACCGGACTTTCCGGTTCCGGAAAATCATCGCTTGCGTTTGATACGATCTATGCGGAGGGACAGAGGCGCTATATGGAGTCACTTTCCTCCTATGCAAGACAATTCTTAGGGCAGATGGAAAAGCCGAATGTGGAGAAGATCGAGGGACTGTCCCCGGCGATCTCCATTGACCAGAAGTCCACGAACCGCAATCCAAGATCTACCGTTGGTACGGTTACGGAGATTTATGATTATTTCCGCCTTTTGTACGCGAGAGTCGGTATCCCACATTGTCCGAAATGTGGCAGGGAGATCAAAAAACAGACGGTAGATCAGATGGTAGATCAGATCATGACACTCCCGGAGCGCACAAAGATCCAGCTTTTAGCACCGGTCGTGCGCGGAAGAAAAGGGGAGCACCAGAAGCTCTTAGAGCAGGCAAAGCGCAGTGGTTATGTGCGTGTGATCGTAGACGGCAGCATGTATGAGCTGACGGAGGAGATCAAACTTGACAAAAATAAAAAACACAATATCGAGATCGTGGTAGACCGTCTGATGGTCAAGCCGGGGATCGAGAAGCGTTTGTCTGATTCTATCGAAAATGTACTGGAATTATCCAAAGGGCTGATGACCGTGGATGTGATCGACAGGGAACCGATCCAGTTTTCGGAGAGTTTCTCCTGCCCGGACTGTGGAATCAGTATCGGGGAGATCGAACCGAGAAGTTTTTCTTTCAACAATCCGTTTGGCGCCTGTCCGACCTGCTTTGGACTGGGATACAAGATGGAGTTTGATGTGGATCTGATGATCCCGGATAAGCACCTTTCCATTGCGGAGGGGGCAATTCAGGTTATGGGCTGGCAGTCCTGCACAGATCCTTCCAGTTTTACCTACGCGGTGTTAAAAGCATTGACAGAAGAATATCATTTTTCACTGGAGACACCATTCCAGGATTATCCGGACGAGATAAAATATGTGATCCTGCACGGAACAGATGGCAGGGAGTTAAAGGTACATTACAAAGGCATGCGCGGCGAGGGTGTTTATGATGTGGCGTTTGAGGGACTGATCCGGAATGTACAGCGCAAATACCGTGAGACAGGATCTGATACGATGAAGCAGGAATATGAGCAGTTTATGCGCATCACGCCGTGTGAAACCTGTAAGGGACAGCGTCTGAAGGCGGAATCCTTAGCGGTCACAGTTGCGGACAAGAATATTTATGAGATCACATCCATGTCCGTAAAGAATCTTGGAAGTTTTCTAAATGATATGGAACTGAGCCATCAGCAGCATCTGATCGGAGATCAGATCTTAAAGGAGATCCGTGCGCGTGTCGGATTTTTAAATGAAGTCGGACTGGATTATCTGTCACTGTCCCGCGCAACCGGAACACTTTCCGGTGGAGAGGCACAGCGTATTCGTCTGGCAACACAGATCGGTTCCGGACTGGTTGGTGTGGCATATATCTTAGATGAGCCATCGATCGGTCTGCATCAGAGAGACAACGATAAACTGCTCGGCGCATTAAAGAACTTAAAAGACCTTGGAAATACGCTGATTGTTGTGGAGCATGATGAGGATACAATGCTGGCTGCGGATTATATTGTGGATATCGGTCCCGGAGCAGGTGCGCATGGTGGACAAGTGGTGGCATGCGGAACAGCAGAAGAAATCATGAAAAATAAAAATTCTGTGACAGGTGCTTATCTGAGCGGCAGAATCAAAATACCGGTTCCCACAGAGCGCAGAAAGCCGACAGGTTTCCTGACTGTCAAAGGTGCAAGGGAGAATAATCTTAAGAATATCGATGTGAAGATTCCACTTGGCATTATGACCTGTATCACCGGTGTGTCAGGATCGGGAAAGAGCTCACTGACCAATGAGATTTTATATAAGAGACTTGCAAGAGATCTGAACCGTGCAAGATGCATTCCAGGGAAGCATGACGATATCATCGGCATTGACCAGTTAGACAAGGTGATCGATATCGACCAGTCCCCGATCGGAAGGACGCCGCGTTCGAATCCGGCGACATATACCGGTGTATTCGACATGATCCGTGATCTTTTTGCGGCGACGCCGGATGCGAAGGCGAAGGGATACAAGAAGGGCAGATTCAGTTTCAATGTAAAAGGCGGACGCTGTGAGGCATGTTCCGGTGACGGAATTTTAAAGATCGAGATGCACTTTTTGCCGGACGTGTACGTCCCGTGTGAAGTCTGTGGAGGAAAACGTTATAACCGCGATACGTTAGAGGTCAAATACAAGGGCAAGAGCATTTATGATGTGCTTGATATGACGGTGGAAGAAGCATTGAAATTCTTTGAAAACGTGCCTGCGATCGCAAGAAAGATACAGACACTTTATGACGTGGGACTTTCCTATGTCAAGCTTGGTCAGCCGTCAACGGAGCTGTCCGGTGGGGAGGCACAGCGTATCAAACTGGCAACAGAACTGTCAAAACGCAGCACAGGCAAGACCATTTACATTCTGGATGAGCCGACGACGGGACTTCATTTTGCGGATGTCCATAAACTGATCGAGATCCTGCGAAGACTCTCAGATGGGGGAAACACTGTAATCGTGATCGAACATAATCTGGATGTGATCAAGACCGCTGACTATATCATCGATATGGGACCGGAAGGCGGAGATGGCGGTGGAACCGTGATCGCACAGGGAACACCGGAGGAAGTGGCAGAAGTGCCGGAATCCTATACGGGTTATTATGTGAAGAAGTATTTAGAGAAGGATAAATAAAACGGAAGTTATATATGTATAGAGGAAAAGAAGTGGCTGTAGAAAAGGCAGCCACTTCTTTTGCGTTATAAATCCGTATGGAATGAATCATTATTTTTTTGTTCGAATGATATCAACAAGCTGGGCAACGACCAGGATTTCTGTGTCTGAGAGACCGGATACATCAAGAGTGTGTATTGGTTCTAAACCAAGAAGATAGTCTGTTGATACATGAAAAATGCGGGCATATTTTATGAGCGTATCAAAAGTAGGACAACGGGTATCGGATTCGTAGGAAGAGATGGCGCTGATTGCGACACCGAGTCTGTCTGCAAGCTGTTTTTGCGTCAGATTTTTCTCAAGCCTTAATTGTTTCAATTTTTCTCCTAAATTCAAAATGTTAATACCTCCTATTAAGGCTAGTGTATAGATTGGTATTTCTGTAATGGTGAAAAAATATTCACAAATACGGAAATATATGATATGATAAAGAAACTGAAAACGTACGATTCAGATAATTTACAAATTGGAGGAAAAAATGAGCAGATTAGCAGAGAAAATAGTGAGTCCTTTTTTTGGAAAGAAAAAATATTACAGAATATGGAACAAATTGTATAAGGCATCAATGATGGGAATGAACGTAGGAAATGGTGGAGATTTTGAAAGCAGTGGAGAAAAATATGCCATGGGGTATGTTAAAAACCTGCTTAAAAATATAGATAAGCCGGTTTTGTTTGATGTCGGAGCGAACAGGGGGGATTATGCAAAGGAGCTGGTAAAGAATTATAGAAATGCAGAGATCCATTGTTTCGAACCGGCGGCTGAAACATTTAAGATTTTATGCAGCCAGGTGAAGTCTGATAAAGTGATAATGAATAATTTTGGAATGAGTGATACATGTACGGAAAGCATTCTTTATTACGATGCAGAATGCGATGGACTGGCAAGCATGTATAAACGTCAGTGTGTGGAACATGCGGAACCGATCCGTATAAAACTGGATACCGTAGATCATTATTGTGAAGAAAGAAATATTCCGCGAATCAATTTGTTAAAAATAGATATAGAAGGAAATGAGTTAAACGCTTTGCATGGTGCACAGCGGATGCTGGACGAAGGAAAAATTGATGTAATCCAGATGGAATTTGGCGGCTGCAATATCGATTCGAGAACTTATTTCAGAGATTTCTGGAATTTACTCAGTGCAAAATATAAAGTATACCGTGTCCTTTTAGACGGAGTAGAGGAAATTACAGAGTATAGAGATATTTTAGAGATATTTTTCTGTACAAATTATCTGTTTGTGAGAAAATAGAGACAGGTATTATTATTAAAAATAAAAAGAGGGATGCAATGAGAAGATATCCTTATATTGATGTGGCAAGAGGAATCGGAATGGTGCTTGTTGTAGCAGGACATGCAATGGGAATATCAATGTATCTGACCTGTTTTTTTATGCAGTTATTTTTTGTACTTTCCGGATATGTGTACCGGCAGGGAAAAAGTTATAAACAAAATATGAAAAGAAAGACAGAAAGACTTCTGGTTCCATATTTTCTGGGAAGTATTGTGCTGTTGGGAATATATAAAGTACTTGGCCGCACAACAAAGGAAATGTTGTTTTCGGGTATCGGGGTATTGTATTCAAGGTATTGCTTTTATAACATGGATATTGCTGCTGAGAAAAATAACATTTTTTTTCTGGATATTGCAAATGGAGCAATGTGGTATCTGACATCTTTATTTACGGCAGGCGCCGTTTATTATGCCGTGATTGATGTGTGCATAAGAAGTAAAAAGAAATGCGCCGGTTATATCATATGTTTTCTGGCTGTATCTGTGTGTCTGGCAAAATTGCCAATTTTACTTCCATGGAGTATAGATATTGCATTTGCAGGTGCGGTTCTGATGATTGCAGGGACTTTGTTAGGGCAAAACTGCAGTATAGAAAAATGGAAGAAAAAGTGGATTTTCTGTATAGTAGTTTTGTTTTTTGTGCTGGCAAAAGTGAATCCGGGAATTAATATTTCGGTAAGAAGCTATGGAAATTATGGAGCATGGAGTGTTTTGCTTTTCATATTGGTTGGAATTTGCGGATCGATTCTCTGCATGTGGGCTGGAGCCATGATTGAATCCATGTGGCTGGGAAAAATACTTGCATATATAGGGAAAAATACGGTGGTGATCCTTATTTTTCATATATTTATATTACAAAGTACGGAAGTAATAGCAGAAAAAATAATGGAACTTCCGCCGCCGGAAAGTGGATGGAATTTATGTTACCAGATCGTGCGGATTACCGTTGCAATCGTATTGTGTCTGCTGTTAAACCGGTGTCTGGAATATGGAAAGAAAGTTTGCATGAATAAAAAGAAAATCCGGGGAGATGAAACATGAGAAAGTCTAATTTTGAATTGCTTCGGCTTTTTTGCATTTTTGGAATCGTGGTTATGCATGCTATGGGAAATATTGATACAAGCCTCTCCGTCTGGAATACAGAAAGTCATATTTTTGTCAACGCATTATTTAATACTGGGGTAACCTGTTTCATTTTAATTTCCGGATACTTTGGAATAAAATTCCGTCTGGAAAAGCTGATTGAAATGGATTTTATGGTAATTTTTTATACGGTGGCAGGTGTTGCCGTGCGGGGGGATCTTAAGGCAAAAGAACTGATACTTGCATGTTTTCCGATCATAACCAGGCATTACTGGTTTATCTCCTGTTATTTTGCGCTTTGTTTTCTTGCACCATTATTGAATGCACTGGCAGAAAAAATAAAAAAAGAAAATTTTGAAAGACTGCTTGTGACCATGTTACTGTTATTCAGTGTGATACCAACGATCACTACTTATGATATTATGCAGGATTCGGGAAAAGGCCTTGTGGATTTTGTTATGATTTACCTGATCGGGCGTTATCTGTCAAAATATCCGGTCAGACTGCAAAAAAAAAGGCTTGGCATGGGAGCTGTAAGTTTGGTTTTGCTGATATTTATCCTGGACAGTGTACGTACGCAGATAAATGGAGTACTTTACAGTACGTTTTCAAGGGATTGTTCCAGTTTTATTATCATGGCGTCCGTCTGTATTTTTTTATGGTTTAAGGAATTTGAATTTTCAAGCAGACTTATCAACAGAATTGCCGGAAATGTTTTGGCAGTTACCGTGCTTGATGAACATATTCAGTATTTTTTGAAACCATATACAGGGATTGAACAATTTGGAAATAATAAATTGCTATTGCTTTTAGTCCTGGGATATGCTGCGTGTGTGGTTATCATTGCTGTCGGAATAAATGAGATCAGGAAAGCGACCATAGGAAAAACAGGGCAGAGATGTGCAGCCCGGCTTGCAGTAAAATACAATAGGGTACTTCCTGTTTTTGTTGAAAAGATCAAAAAACTGGCAGGTTGGTTTATAGAAGGAGTTTAAAAAGGCGCTGCAATCGCAGCGCCTTATCACGTTCGGGGAGTACTCCCCGGAAATCCTTGCGGAAAACTGGGAAGCATGAGTTATGAAAAATTATACTGCCCGTCAGTAATTCTGACGGTTGGGTCCGTTTGTATCGGACTTATTAGCTAGTACTCTTAGAATATAAAATAGAAATGTGATGAAAATGTGATGACAAAATGAAAAATAAACAAAATAAATAAAAAAGAATGAAGATTTTCTTATTTTTTTTAAAAATGCAGTCCTGCCATAAAAAAACCTTTGAAAAATCCCATTTTTTGTATATAATAGTACTGTATATGTAAAAATAGGTTTAATGGCATTTCTATGTCCGCGTGGATATGGGAATATTATCCATAGATTCAGGAACAGAGAGACGAAAGGGGCAAGTATTTAAAATGATGAGTACAGATATTGGTATCGATCTCGGTACTGCCAGTATATTAGTTTATATCAAAGGAAAAGGTGTTGTATTAAAGGAGCCGTCAGTTGTGGCTTTTGACCGTGATACAAATAAGATCAAAGCAATCGGAGAGGAAGCAAGACTGATGCTCGGAAGAACACCGGGAAATATCGTGGCAGTCAGACCACTTCGTCAGGGTGTTATTTCTGATTATCAGGTTACAGAGAAGATGATCAAGTACTTTATCCAGAAAGCACTTGGTAAGAAAACGTTCCGTAAGCCGCGCATCAGTGTATGTGTGCCAAGCGGTGTCACAGAGGTTGAGAAAAAAGCTGTTGAGGATGCAACCTATCAGGCAGGAGCAAGAGAAGTTGCAATCATCGAGGAACCGATCGCTGCGGCAATCGGAGCAGGTATTGATATTTCAAGACCTTGTGGAAATATGATCGTGGATATCGGAGGAGGAACAGCCGATATCGCGGTGATCTCTCTGGGCGGTTCGGTTGTCAGCACCTCTATCAAGATCGCCGGAGATGATTTTGATGAGGCGATTGTCCGTTATATGCGTAAAAAGCACAATCTTCTGATCGGTGAACGTACTGCAGAGGATATCAAGATCCGTATCGGAAGCTGTTTCCCACAGGCACAGGCCGAGACGATGGATGTACGCGGACGTAACCTTGTGACAGGACTTCCGAAAACTGTAACGGTTTCTTCGGAGGAGACAGAAGAGGCACTCAGAGAGCCGACACTTCAGATCGTAGAAGCAGTACATTCTGTACTGGAGAAAACTCCGCCGGAACTTGCAGCAGATGTTGCGGATCGTGGTATTGTGCTGACAGGCGGTGGTTCATTGCTCAGAGGTTTGGAGGAGCTGATCGAGGATCGCACCGGAATCAATACGATGACTGCAGATGAACCGATGACATGTGTTGCAATCGGTACCGGAAAATTCGTAGAGTTTTTAGCCGGAAAACGTGACGAAGATTAAATTTTTTTTGTGTTTTGCCGATACAATAAATGAAAGATATGCTTTGTGCACAGATAGGGAAAACGTGTGAAAAATAAGGTTTTTCATATGCGGAAATACGGATTAAAATACATCAGAAGCTGTGCAGAAATGGAGAGTTTACATGGTAAAGGGATTGTATACAGCGTATACAGGAATGATCAATGAACAGAATCGTCTGGACATTCTTTCGAATAACCTTGCAAATGCAGACACCAATGGTTATAAGAAAGAGGGAGCGACAAACCAGACGTTTGCAGATGAGCTTGCGATCAAGATCAAGGATACATCCAGCTACGGCATGCCGCAGAAGCTTGGAACCATGAGCATGGGTGTACACATCGGAGAGACTTACACGGATTACAGCCAGGGAAATTTCAGGGTAACAGATAACGCAACGGATTTTGCACTGGATGGAGATGGTTTCTTTGCAATCGCCTATACGGATAAAGCAGGAAACACATCTGTAAAGTACAGCAGGGATGGAGCCTTTGTGGTAAATACAGCAGGTTATCTTGTCACAAAAGACGGCGACTATGTATTAAATCAGAATGGAGCCATGAATGCGGATGCAGGAGCACGTATTCAGGTGGATCCGAATGTACCGATCACGGTGGATGAAAAAGGTAACATTTTTCAGAATAACCAGCAGGTTGGCACGATCGGCGTTGTAGATATTGCAGATTATAATTATCTGGCAAAATACGGCGAGAATATGTATGACCTGGTAAATGGCGGTGCCCGTCAGGCATCCACTGCGAAAGTAACGCAGGGATGTATCGAATCATCCAATATCAATGTTGTTTCGGAGATGGTCAATATGATCACGATATCGAGAGCCTTTCAGGCTGGACAGAAGGTGATCAACGCTGTGGATGAAACATTAGACAAAGCGGTAAACCAGGTGGGAAGGGTATAAGCAGGAGGTAAACTGGAATTATGATGAGAGCTCTTTATACTGCGGCAACCGGTATGATTGCACAGCAGTCAAACGTGGATAATATTTCAAATAACCTTTCAAATGTCAATACAGTCGGATATAAACAGGAGAAGATGGAGTTTAAGTCTCTGCTTTACCAGACAATCCAGACGCGTACAACCAGTGCAAATGGCGAGGAAAAGCCGATCTCTGCACAGGTAGGACTTGGTACCAGAGTGGCATCCAACACCTCTATTTATACACAGGGGTCACTGATGGCAAGTGAGAATGCAACTGATTTTGCAATCAGCGGTGATGGATTTTTTGCAGTGCGCGGAGCAGACGGAAAAACTTATTATACCAGAGCCGGAGATTTTGTATGGTCTGTCAATGCAGGCGGTACATTAACTCTTTGCACGAATGAGGGATACCCGGTTTTAGATTCCAACAATCAGCCGATCAATCTTCCGGCAGGTATCAGTGCAGAGAAAGTGATTGTCAGCGAAAATGGAAAAATGGGATATACCAATGCAGCCGGCACATATGTGGATATGAACCAGACGATTGGATTATTCCAGTTTAATAATCCAAGCGGACTTGAAAAAACAGGAACCAATCTTCTTGCAGTGACACCGGCATCCGGTAATGCAATGAACGAGTCTACAACTGCAAATCTTACTAAGAGCAAAGTTTTACAGAAATACCTGGAAGGTTCTAATGTTCAGGTCGCAGATGAGATGGTAAACCTGATCATTGCACAGCGTGCATATCAGCTCAACTCAAAGGCAATCACAACATCGGACGAGATGCTTGAGCAGGCAAACAATCTGAAACGTTAAGATTAGACAGCGGATGTAGGAAAGGAAAAACAATATGATTTCCATGGACAGCATTTCATCATTGATCGATACAAGCAAAAATACAGCAGCTGCAAATCAGGCAAGTTCCCTGCAGAGTTCCTTAAACAGTATTTCTTCGGATTCTTCCGAGGACGAACTGATGCAGGTTTGTAAAGATTTTGAATCATATTTTGTGGAAGAAGTTTTAAAAGAAATTAAAGAGAGCCTGACAAGTGAGGATGATGAGGAGGATTCTTCCACATCAACACTGAAAGATTATTATATGGACAATGTCATCGAACTGGTTGCAGACCAGGTTGTAGATGAGGTTGGAACCAATTTTACGCAGCAGCTCTATGAGCAGATGAAACGTAATTATAATATAGAATAAGTTTGCGCAGATACAATGTCGTAAAATCGGCGCAGCAGAAGTAAAGTGTGCAGATAAGTACATAATTGAAACAGTATGCAAAAATCGGTGCAGTTTTAACGGGAAAATGAACGATGGGTTCAAAAATCCCGTTAGACTGCATTTTTTATTCATGGCAATAGCTCGCTCACAAAGCGTTTATTTTATTGCTTTCGCAGCAGAAAACAGAATTCTGGAATGGAGAAAACAGTGGAAAGTCTTGCAGGATATGTGGAACACATTATATATCGGAATGCGGATAATGGATATACCGTGTTAAATCTGGTGAGCGGGGAGGATGAAATCACCTGTGTGGGGATATTTTCGGCAATCGTAGAGGGAGAAAATATTGAGGCACAGGGGGAGTACACGGAACATCCGACCTATGGGCAGCAGTTTAAAGTAACAAGTTTTGAGGAGAAAGCACCTGAAGATGAGGAGGCAATAGAGCGGTATCTTGGTTCCGGTGCAATCAAGGGAATCGGGCTTGCCATGGCGGCAAGAATTGTCAGGCGTTTTAAGGAGGATACCTTCCGGATCATAGAGGAAGAACCGGAACGTCTCGCTGAGATCAAAGGGATCAGTAACCGCAAAGCAATGGAGATTGCCAGCCAGGTCAACGAAAAGAGGGATCTGCGGCAGGCGATGATCTTTTTGCAGCAGTATGGAATCACGATGAATTTAGCGGTCAAGGTATATCAGGCATACGGACAGGATGTTTATGGTATCATCCGGGAAAATCCGTACCGGCTGGCGGACGATATTGATGGAGTCGGATTCCGGACGGCGGATGAGATCGCGGCGCGGGTTGGTATCCGGATGGACTCTGATTTCCGTGTGCGAAGCGGAATCCTGTATACACTGCTTCAGGCAAGTGGGGAGGGACATACCTATCTGCCGGAGACAGAGCTGACACCGCGTGCATCAAAATTATTGAATGTTACGGCAGAACAGGTGGAAAAGCAGTACATGGATCTTGCCATTGAAAGGAAGATCATCTTAAAACAGATGGAAGATCAGACACAGATCTATGCAGCGTCATTTTATTATATGGAAGCAAACACGGCGACGATGTTAAAACGGCTCAATGTAAGTTATGATGTGTCAGATGCGGAGATTGAACAGCGAATCCGGGGGATCGAAAAGAAAAGCGGCATGACGTTGGATGAACATCAGGTAACGGCGGTCAAAGAGGCAGTGCGGAATGGTCTGCTTGTGATCACGGGGGGGCCTGGAACCGGAAAGACGACCACGATTAATACGATCATCCGCTATTTTGAACTGGAGGGCTTGGAAATCTTTTTGGCAGCTCCGACAGGGCGTGCAGCAAAGCGCATGAGTGAGACAACGGGATTTGAGGCGCGGACAGTTCACCGTATGTTAGAGCTGAATGGGGGAGCCGAGGGAAGCGGTGGATTTGAAAGGGATGAAAGTAATCCACTCGAAGCGGATGTGATCATTGTAGATGAGATGTCGATGGTGGATATCTCACTGATGTATTCTCTGCTCAAAGCAATCTCTGTTGGAACGAGGCTGATTCTTGTCGGGGATGTCAATCAGCTTCCGAGTGTCGGACCGGGAAGTGTACTCCGTGATATTATCCAATCACATGCCTGCAATGTAGTTATGCTGACCAAAATCTTCCGTCAGGCATCCACCAGTGATATTATTGTCAATGCGCATAAGATCAATCATGGAGAAGAAGTGATATTAGATAATAAGAGCATGGATTTCTTTTTCCTGAAACGGTATGACGCAGATGTGATCATCAATGTGGTGCTGCAGCTCATTAAGCAGAAACTGCCGAAGTTTGTGGATGCGACGCCTTATGATATCCAGGTACTGACACCGATGCGCAAGGGACTGCTTGGCGTAGAGCGCCTGAATGGGATTTTGCAGCGATATATGAATCCGCCTGCCAATGATAAAGTGGAGAAAGAATATGGCAGCACTGTGTTCCGTGAGGGGGATAAAGTTATGCAGACAAAGAATAACTACCAGCTCGCGTGGGAAATCCGTACAAAATTTGGACTCACTGTGGATAAAGGCCTTGGAATTTTCAATGGAGATATGGGAATCATAAGACAGATCAATGATTTCGCAGAACAGATGATCATAGAGTTTGATGAAGGGAGAATGGTAGAGTACCCCTATAAACTTCTGGATGAACTTGAGCTTGCCTATGCGATCACGATCCATAAATCACAGGGAAGTGAGTATCCGGCGGTCGTCATTCCGCTGCTTGGCGGTCCGATGATGTTAATGAACCGGAATCTATTGTATACTGCCGTCACGCGTGCAAGAAAATGTGTGACGTTAGTCGGCAATGAAGTGACCTTCCGGCAGATGATTCGGAATACCTCACAGCAGAAAAGGTACAGCGGACTCTGCGACCGTTTAAAAGAAAATTAAGTAAAAAAAATAAGAAGCTGCCATGCAGGGCAACCGGTAATGAAAACCATTAACGCCGGCTCCCTTGTACGGCAGCTTTTAATTTATGACAATAGAATGTTCGCAGAGTGTGCATTCTATTGTTATTGGTAATTTTAAAATCCTGTTGTGCTTTAGCAGATCTGCATATCAGGATAACAGTGCTTTATCATTGGCGAATTCTTCGCCGCTGACCTTTTCAAACTGGTGAAGAAGATCTTCGACGGTCAGTTTCTTTTTCTCTTCGCCGGAGATATTTAAGATCACTTTTCCTTCGTGCATCATGATCAGGCGGTTACCGTGCACGATGGCATCCTTCATATTGTGTGTGACCATCATGGCGGTCAGATGATTTTCTGCGATGATCTTATCAGAAATCTCAAGCACTTTTGCGGCAGTTTTCGGATCAAGTGCTGCAGTGTGTTCGTCTAACAGCAAAAGTTTTGGTTTTTTGATCGACGCCATTAAAAGTGTGATCGCCTGCCGCTGTCCGCCGGAGAGCAGACCGACTTTACTGGTGAGACGGTCTTCCAGTCCGAGATCTAAGGTTTTTAACATTTCGCGGTAGGTATCGCGTTCCTGATGGGTGATTCCCCACGAAAGTCCCCGCTTTTCACCACGTCTTGCTGCAATCGCCATGTTTTCTTCGATCGACATGGTGGTTGCGGTTCCGGTCATCGGATCCTGAAATACACGTCCGAGGTATTTGGCACGTTTGTGCTCGGATAATTTTGTGACATCGTCTCCACCGATATAAATTTTCCCGGAATCAATTGGCCATACACCTGCGATGGCGTTTAACGTGGTTGATTTTCCGGCACCGTTTCCACCGATCACGGTAACAAAATCGCCCTCATTTAAAGTCAGATTGACACCATTTAAAGCAATTTTTTCGTTGATGGTTCCGGGATTAAAAGTTTTGTGGATATTGTCGAGTTTTAACATTTCAGCCATTGACGGACACCCCTTTCCTGCCGTATTTGGATTTGAGATACGGGAATGCAAGGAAAATCGCAACGACGATGGCAGAAAACAGTTTTAGGTCATCAGACGGCAGTTTCAGCCATAATACGATATTCATTACAATATAGTAGATGATCGCGCCGCCGATCACGGAAAACATGGTATATGCAAAAGCAAAATGTTTTCCGGCACATAACTTCCCGAAAAGTACCTCACCGATGATGACAGCGGCAAGACCGATGACGATGGCACCACGTCCCATGTTGACATCTGCGGCACCCTGATACTGTGCGTAGAGTCCTCCGGAAAGACCGACAAGACCGTTTGAGATCATCAGCGCAACGACCGTGTGGAAATCAGTGTTGATACCCTGTGCGCGGGACATCTGCCGGTTACATCCGGTTGCGCGGATGGCATGTCCCTGCTCGGTTCCGAAATACCAGTATAAAAGGGCAACGACCGCCACGCAGAAAAGAACACATGTCACAAACAGCCGGACTTTGGTAGCGGAAGAATCCGAGATGTAACGCAGGGAAACAACTAACGGATACTTGTCAACACTGACAGCCTGATTCGAACTTCCCATAATATTTAAGTTGATGGAATAGAGTGAAATCTGTGTCAGGATACTTGCAAGGATTCCGGGAATACCAAGTGCAGTATGCAGAATTCCGGTGATAAAACCGGCTGCCATACCTGCTAAAAATGCAAAAATAAGTGCTGCCCATGGATGCATGCCGGAACGGATCAGTATAACGGCAACTGCACCGCCGGTTGCAAGAGAACCGTCAACGGTAAGATCGGCAAAATCTAAAAGTCTGTATGTAATATATACACCCAGTGCCATCAGCCCCCAGACCAGCCCCTGCGCAAAGGCGCCGGGCATGGAACGGAAGAGAGCCATCGGGTCTAAGGACATAAGTATTGTCATAGAAAAACCCCTTATCAAAAATATTTTTTATTCGGCAGCGATGGCAGTATAGTCATCAGGAACTGTGATGCCAAGCTGTGAACAGATATCAGCATTGTATTCTTTGGTAACATTCTCTGCATACTGTACATCCATGGTCGAGATGTCAGCACCGTTTACTAAAACGTCGTATGCCATTTTGCCTGCTGTATAACCGATATCATAGTAGCTGATGGAAAGTGTGGCTACACCACAGCCGGAACAGATACCTTCCTCACCGGCGATGATCGGAACACCTGCCGGAAGAGCAATATTGTTGATGGATTCAGTATTGCCTGCCATGGTATTGTCAGTCGGAATATAGAGGACATCACATTCACTGACGGCACTCTGTACAACAGAAGCGATGTCGTTGGAATCTGATACGGTATATTCTTTATAGGAAATACTGTCTTCATCGAGAGCTTTTTCAAATTCGGTTGCCTGGTATGCAGAGTTTGGTTCTGCGGAGCAGTAGAGAATGCCGACATTTTTTGCATCCGGGAATAATTCGACAAGCATGTCTTCCTGCTGGTCAATCGGAGCAAGATCTGCAGTTCCGGATACGTTTGTACCGGTAGAGCCGGTCCAGTTGTCAATGTCAAGTGCTGTTGCATAGTCGGTAACGGAAGTACCGATCACCGGGATCGTGCTGGTTGCTGCAGCTGCACACTGCAGAGCAGTCGTTGCATTTGCTAAGATCAGGTCATAATTGTTAGCGACGAAACCGTTGCTGATGGTTGCGCAGTTTGCCTGCTCGCCCTGGGCATTCTGAAGATCAAAGGTAACATTGCCAGAACCAAGTAATTCAGTCAGTGCATCTTCGAATCCCTGGGTTGCCTGATCAAGAGCAGGATGCTCTAACTGCTGGCAGATACCGATCGTATATTTTTTGCCATCGGAAGAGGTGCCTGCACCACTTTCAGTAGCCGCTGCATCCGAAGCCTGTGCTGCATCGGAAGCTGCTGCATCCGTGGTACTGCTGGTGTTTGCTGTACTGTTTCCACATGCTGCAAGTGATGCAGCCATGGCTGCTGTCATTACGACAGATAAGATTTTTTTGTAGTTTTTCATAGAATTCTCCATTCCTGCCCGTTTTTCAGGGCATCATAAGTTTGTGCCGGGGCACACATCTTGTGTGTGAAAAATTTTATTTTTCACATTGCTGCCCTTTAGAACTTTAAAGTGCTATCGCTTTTAATAAACAAATTATAAAGACCTAAATGGGATTCGTCAACATTATAGTAAGAAAAAATTAAGAAAAACTTTATGGTATGTATTTGGCAAAAATGATATTCTTTGCAGGGAGAGATCCGGAAAGGATCTTATGAAAATCAGAAAAAATGACATTTTCCTATATGGAAGAAAAATGTTATTTCAGATGCTTGAAATTCTTTATCCACGAAGATGTGCAGTCTGTGATGAAATTGAAGTGACAGGAAAGGGTATTTGTCCGCTATGTAAGGACAAGGTGCATGTGGCAGGAGAACCGGCATGTAAAAAATGCGGGAAACCGCTTGTGGATGAGAGAAAGGAATTTTGCACCGACTGTGGAAAAAAGCATCATGTATACACACAGGGAAAGGCAGTGTTTGTTTATGAGGGTGGTATAAGAAATTCAATGTACCGCTTTAAATATGGAAATAAAAGAGAATATGCAGAGTTTTATGCGAATGCAGCATTGGAAAAATATGGAGTGTGGCTGAACAAAATAAAAGCAGAAGTGCTGATTCCCATTCCAATGTATTCCCGGAAGAAGCGACTGCGCGGATACAATCAGGCCGAAGTATTTGCGCGGGAACTTGGAAGAAAAGCAGGGATTTTAGTGGATGAGCACCTGGTCAGAAGAGTGAGAAATACAATTCCTCAAAAAGAGTTAAATGAATCACAACGACACAGAAATTTAAAAAATGCTTTCAAATTGACAGCAGATATAGTAGAATATAAGAGAGTCGTGCTTGTGGATGATATCTATACGACAGGGAGTACGATGGATGAAGTATCAAAAGTCCTGAAAGCGTCAGGAGTGGAAAACATATATTATATCTGTATCAGTATCGGAGAAGGGTATTGACAGAATGACAGGAGGTCATGCCAATATGGAAGTGAAGAATTGCAAGGGCTGTGGACGTTTATTTAATTATATGGGTGGTGCACCATTGTGTGATGGATGCAGAAAAAAATTTGAACAAAAGTTTCAGGAAGTAAAACAATATCTGGACGAGAACCCGAATGCATCTGTTAATCAGGTATCCGAGGACAATGATGTATCAGTAAAACAGATCAAGCAGTGGATCCGTGAAGAGAGACTTTCACTTTCAGAAGCTTCACTTGACGGTGTTACCTGCGAGCATTGCGGCAGACCGATCCGGACGGGGCGCTTTTGCGAAAAGTGTAAAGCGGCAATGGCAAATTCATTCGCAAACTCGATTGAAAAACCAAAGCCTTTAGAACCACAGAAAAAAGAACGCGACGGAAACAAGATGCGTTTCTTATAAGAGAAGAGCAGGGCCTGACAGGTGGTCCTGCTTTTTTATTCATAAGGAATTACGTCCTATGAATAAAAAAGCCCTCCGGGTGGGATCGCACTGCGTCAGAGATGAATTATGTCGCGGGGGCGACCCGCCGCAGGCGGTGAATCCTGTGGAACAGGATTCTTTTTTTCCTTTGAAAAAGAAGGGCACTGTGATATAATGAAAAATAAGAATGCGTAACTGCGAGCAAAAATGCAGTTTGCTAAGAGAAAGGAAACGCAGCATGGTCAATGAACAACGACTGCACAGCATGATAAAAATAGCAAAATTTGATGCAAACGATGGAAAACGCTGCAAACCGATGATCCAGTATGCGCGAAAGGATTATGTGGCATTACAGCTTCTGAAAAGTTTCGTGGTCGGCACGATCGCATTTTTTATGATGTTAGGGCTTTGGGTACTCTATTCTATGGATGCTTTGATGGAACAGATCAACAAAATGGATTTTGTAAAGGCTGCTACTACACTGGGACTGCTCTATGGAATTTTTATGGTAATTTATCTTCTTGCCACATATATTATTTTTAATATGAAGTACACTTATGGCAGAAAAAAGGTAAAAAAATACTATGCGGGTCTAAAAAAGATCAGTGCGATGTATCTGCGGGAAGAACGGTTGAAAGGGAACGGAAACAAAGACTGGGACTGACAACGGAAGCAATGCGGAAAATGAGATTTTTCACATGTGGAAATGGAGATTAGTATGACGACCTTATTGGAATTAAAAGAGAAATTAACACGTTTTTATGGAAAATATGATATATACATTACGCCGGTGATAAAGTTTACTGTTGCACTCACAGCATTTTTGCTGATAAATCACAACATTGGTTATATGGAAAAAATCAGCAGTACACCAATTGCCCTGATCCTTGCCCTGATCTGTTCGATTCTTCCAGTCGGGGGGGCCGTTTTTATTGGCTCTGTGCTGATCCTTTTGGACATGTATGCACTTTCCTTAGAAGTATGTATTGTGGCCCTGATCCTGTTTATTCTGATGTATATCCTGTATTTTCGGTTTTCTCCAAAAAACGAGTATGGGGTGCTTTTGACACCGATTTGTTTTGGACTGAACATTCCGTTTGTGATGCCGGTCGGCATGGGACTTTTGCGGGAATTATATTCCATGTTTTCTCTGGTCTGCGGTATCGTTCTTTATTTCTTCTTAAACGGTGTAAAGCAGAATGAAACAACACTTGGCGGAGTGGATGAGAAAGATGCGGCAACATCAAAGATTGTTGTTGCGTTGAACCAGCTTTTGGGCAACAGGGAAATGTATCTGGTGCTTGCGATCATGGTGGTAACACTGGTCATCGTTTATATCATACGAAAAATGTCCATTGAGCATGCATGGGCGGTCGCAATTATATTTGGTATTTTATTCGAGGCAGTTGGTATGATCGCAGGGGATATGGTACTTGGAATCAGCGGAAAGACCATCACAATTCTGGTGGGAAGCATTATTTCCTGCGTGATTGCATTTGTGATTCAGTTCCTGTTTTTCAATCTGGATTATTCAAGGACAGAAAGACTCCAGTTTGAAGATGATGAGTATTATTATTATGTAAAAGCCGTACCGAAAGCAATCGTTGCAGGGACAGATAAAAAAGTGACCAGATTCAGTGGAAAAGAAGAACAGGATCGTATGACGAAAAAACGTTTCGCAGAAGAAATGGAGATTGACGAAGATCTGCTGGATTAGTTACTTTAAATACAGATAGCGGAAAGGAAAGTGAAGCAGGTGCAGAATGCGATGGCAACCATGGGCGCGTTTTGGGAAAAAGCGTCTATTTATTTGAATTTACCAAAGATTACAATGACAGATGTTGTGGAAATTCTCATCATAACATTTCTGTTTTATTATATGCTTGTGTGGATTAAGAACACAAGGGCATGGGTACTGTTAAAAGGTATTATGGTAATATTGCTTTTTGTTCTGGTTGCAGCTGTATTTCAGATGAATACGATCATCTGGATTGCGAAGAACACATTGAGCGTCGCAATTACTGCCATAGTTATTATATTCCAGCCGGAAATCCGGAAAGCACTGGAAAATCTTGGACAGAAGAATTTCCTTACTTCTTTTTTTGCGTTTGATTTTTCAAAGGGAGAAATCGCAAAGTTTACGGATAAAACGATCAATGAACTGGTAAAGGCATGTTATGAGATGGGAAAAGTCAAAACAGGTGCACTTATCGTCATTGAGGATGAAATTGTTCTTTCGGAGTATGAAAGAACCGGTATTGCAGTAGATGGAATACTGACAAGCCAGCTTTTGATCAATATTTTTGAAAAAAACACACCGCTTCATGACGGAGCCGTGATTGTCCGCGGGGACAGAGTGGTGTCTGCCACCTGCTATCTGCCACTGACGGATTCTTTAAGTATCAGCAAAGATCTTGGTACAAGACATCGTGCGGCGGTCGGAATCAGTGAAGTCAGTGATTCACTTACCATTGTTGTATCTGAGGAAACGGGAAAAGTTTCCATCGCCATGGGTGGGGAATTGTACCGCAATGTGGACGCTGAGTTTTTAAAGAACAAACTTTCATTTATACAGCATCGCGAGAAGAAAGTTTCAAAAATTGAATTATGGAGAAGGAGGCTTAAGGATGTTAAAGAATCTGGCAAAAAAACTAACGAATAATCTTGGCCTCAAGGTACTGGCTGTGTTATTTGCGATCGCTCTGTGGATCGTAGTGGTCAATATTGATGATCCGGTCAAACCGGCACAGTATACGATCAGTGTAACACAGGATAATATGGATTATCTTACCTCAAATGGAAAGTATTCCGAGACACTTGGCGGGAAAAATACAGTTACGTTTACGGCATCGGCAAAACGAAGTATTCTGGAAAAATTATCCAACACGGATTTTACTGCAGTTGCGGATATGGAAAAGATTGAATATGTGGAAGGTGATGGTGTATGCCGTGTCCCGATTACGATCACATGCAGTAAATATAACAGCAATACAGTTACCATTTCATCCAAACAGCAGTATCTGGATGTGACAGTGGAAGATCTTGGAAATGTACAGAAAAAGATCACTGCAAGCACGGAAGGTACGGTCATGGATGGCTGTGCACTTGGAGATGTTTCCATCGTGACATCGAATCTTTTGAAAATTTCGGGACCGTCTTCTGTTACGAGTCAGATCAGCACGGTAGTCGCAACGATCAATGTTGACGGAATGTCATCGGATGTGACTGATACAGTAGTGCCGGTTTTATATGATGCGGATGGTAATGAGATCGATGCTTCAAAGTTAAAAATGAATATTAATACTGTTACGATCACGGCGCAGATATTAAATACAAAAGATGTGGATCTTTCCTTCCAGACAAAAGGAACTGTGGCATCCGGCTATACATTAAAAGAAATTACCTACAGTCCGAAAAAAGTCCGGATCAAGGGAGAAACGGATGTGCTTAATAAGGTGGCTAAGATCGCAATACCGGATGATGTGTTAGATATGAGCGGTGCAACGGAAGATGTTGAGACAACTGTAGATATTACATCTTATCTTCCGGATGGAACTTCGCTGGTACTTGCAGCAGACGCAAAAGTGGAGGTCAAAGTAAAAGTAGAGCCGATCACAACAAAAACCTTCGAGGTGGATGCATCTGCGTTTACGCTTGAAAATATTCCGGATGCGACAAAGGCGAAGATTACGGAAGATACGATTCAGGTTGAGGTCACCGGAGCGGAAAGCGATATTAAGAAGCTGTCAGCAGATGACATTACAGGTACTGTTAATCTGCAGGGATATGGAAATGGTGAACATAATATCGCTGCAGATATTGATGTGGATAATGAACTTTATCAGGTAAAAACCGTGCGGATTCCGGTTAAAATGACTGCGGAAGATACGGAAATAAAATCAACGGAAAGCAGCAAAAAGAGTGCTTCTAAAACAGAATAAAAGAAATTAATAATTTGGAGGAAATACAATGGCAAGAATGTTTGGTACAGATGGTGTCCGTGGAGTGGCTGGATCAGAACTTACGATCGAGCTTGCGACAAAACTTGGACAGGCGGGAGCTTATGTGCTTACGAAAGAGCAGGAACATCAGGCAACGATTATCGTTGGCTGTGATACGAGAATTTCAGGAGGAATGCTTGCAAGTGCACTGATGGCAGGAATCTGTTCTGTCGGTGCAAATGCGATTTTTGTCGGAGTAATGCCGACACCTGCAATTGCGTATCTGACGAGAAAACATAAGGTAGATGCCGGGGTTGTCATTTCCGCATCCCATAACCCGATGGAATTTAACGGAATTAAATTTTTTAACGGCGAGGGATATAAGCTTTCTGATGAGCTTGAAGACGAGATCGAGGCACTGATCCGTAATAATATGAAGGATGTCAACCTGCCGATCGGTTCCGGAGTCGGTAAAATTGATTATCGTTTCGATTTAAGAGACGAATATGTTGAATTTATGAAAAAATGTGTTCCGGTTGATCTGACAGGCATGAAGATCGTGGTTGACTGTGCAGAGGGAGCCGCTCATTATACGTCAGTGAAGGCATTGAAAGATCTGGGGGCTGATCTGGTGGCAATCCATACCGAACCGGATGGAACGAATATCAATGCAAACTGTGGTTCGACGCATATGGATGAATTAAAAGCCAGAGTAGTTTATGAAAATGCTGCCATTGGTATTGCATTTGACGGGGATGCAGACCGTATGCTTGCTGTGGATGAAAAAGGAGAACTGGTCGATGGAGACCAGATCATGGCAATCTGTGGTACTTATATGAAACAGAAAGGTACCTTAAAAAAGAATACGATCGTTGTTACTGTTATGACAAACCTTGGATTTTCACTGATGGGAGAACGCGAAGGCATCCATGTGGAAAAGACAAAAGTTGGCGACAGATATGTTCTTGAAAATATGAGAGAACATGGCTATAATATCGGAGGCGAGCAGTCAGGACACGTTATTTTCCTGGATGACAACACCACAGGTGATGGTCTGCTTTCTGCACTTCATCTGCTTGAGGTTATGGTGAAAACGAAAAAAACTTTATCAGAGCTTGCATCTGTTATGGAAGTATTACCGCAGGCACTTGTAAATGCAAAAGTGCCAAACCATAAAAAAGACAACTTTATGGATTATCAGGAGATTGCGGATGCAGTTGCAAAATTAGAGCAGAAGTTTAACGGAGAGGGAAGAGTTTTGATCCGTCCATCCGGTACAGAGCCGCTTGTCCGTGTCATGATTGAAGGAAAAGATCAAAAGGTGATCGATGAGGAAGCTAAAAAGTTAGCGGAACTGATTACGAAGATCATGCTTTAAATATCGTATATACAATAAACAGTTTGGAGGGATTTACTATGGTAAGCCAGAAAGTAACGATTAAAAATCCGACGGGACTTCATTTGAGACCGGCTGGAATTTTATGCAAGGAGGCCATGCAGTTTAAATCACATGTGACATTTCGTTACAGAGAAAATACAGCAAATGCAAAAAGCGTGTTGAGTGTACTTGGTGCATGCATCAAATCCGGGGATGAAATAGAGCTTGTCTGCGAAGGAGAAGATGAAAAAGAAGCACTTACGTCGATTGTTACGGCAATTGAAAATGGATTAGGAGAATAAATGATGAAAAAGATCTTAGTGACAGGATGCAACGGACAGTTAGGGCGTGCCATCCGACAGGAATATAAAGGTGAGGATGTTTCCTTTATCAATACAGATGTTGCGGAAGGTGAAGGCATTGTGGCGCTCGATATTACCGATGTGAATGCTGTCCTTGCGCTGGTTCGTGCGGAGAGACCGGATGTCATTATCAACTGTGCAGCGCACACCAATGTGGATGCGTGCGAACAGCAGTGGGATGCCGCATACCGGATCAATGCGATCGGACCGAGAAATTTAAGTATTGCAGCAAGAGAAGTCGGAGCAAAAATGATCCACGTTTCCACCGATTATGTATTTGAGGGAAACGGAACAAAGCCATATACGGAATTTGATGAGATCCATCCGGTCAGTGCCTATGGAAAGACGAAGGCGGAGGGAGAAAAGTTTGTCCGTGAATTTGCAGACAGATATTTTATTTTCCGTACCGCATGGCTTTATGGAGATGGAAAAAACTTTGTAAAGACGATGCTTCGCCTTGCGGAGTCACACGATGAAGTCAGTGTTGTATGTGACCAGCAGGGATCCCCGACAAGTGCGGTGGAACTGGCAAGAGCCATTCATCATTTTGAACCGACAGAAAATTATGGTACATTTCATGCAACCTGTGAGGGCGATACCAACTGGGCAGCTTTTGCGGAAGCAATTTTTAAACGTGCAGGAAAGACAACAAAAGTCAACCATGTCACAAGTGAGCAGTATGCGAAGATGAATCCGGCTTCTGCAAACAGACCGGCATATTCGATTCTTGAGAACTATATGATGAAACTGACAGACGGTTACAAAATGGCTGAATGGCAGGATGCACTTGATGAGTATATGAAAACACTGGAATAATACGATGACAGAATATATCAAAAAACATTACCGGCTGATTCTGATGTCGGTATTTGCTGCGCTGGTCTGTTTTGGGTATCAGGCATTTAACTCGAATATCAGAATCGATACAGAGGAACTGATCAATCATCCCGGGTCTACGTTAGGGTGGCTTACGATTGGAAGATTTGGACTGGTTCTGTTAAAACGGATGCTTGGTCTTGGTGTACACCGAACGATAAAGAGTGGTATTCTGATGCTTTTGTTTTTTATCCTGGGAGGCAATGTACTGACGTATGGATGCTATTATTTTTCAGGAAAAAAGGATGGAAAACCGTACTGGATATTTACGCTGCTTTATATGACATCCAATATCTGGAGTTTTCAGTTTTATTTTTCACTGCAGCAGGCGGAAGTCGCATTTGCAATGCTTTTGATGGCAGTCACCGGATTTTTTATGTGTGATCTTTGTTTTTGCGAGAAATATAAGGAGAACAGAAGCGGAAAAGATCTGTGTAAGCTGTTTTTGTCCACAGTGTTTATTGTGCTGGCACTTGGTACTTACCAGGCACTGGCAGTTTATTATATTGCAGTCTGTGTCATGTTTTTCTTATTGTTCTTCTGGCAGGTGAATGGAAAAAGGGAAAAATGTGGAATTCGCATTATTTTTCTTGTGGCCCATTTCGGTATTTCCTATCTGATATACAGGGGGATTGCGGGTACATGGTTCATGGCAGCCGGTGATTATATGGAAGGGCAGAGCAACTGGGGAAGTGAACCGGCTGCTGAATGTGTCAAGAATGTTCTTCGTGTTGTGAAAAATCAGCTTCTTACCGTCGGACCGCGGAATTTCTCTTTCTATGTGATCGGTGTACTGCTCGCATTTTATGTGATATGGATCGCATGGACGAGAAGAACAGAAAGTGGACGTGCCGGTTTTTGGATTTTTGCAGCAGGAATGATTTTTATGCTCATTACACCTTTTTTAATGACAATCTATGCAGGTGCGATGCTGGTGACAAGGACACAGTTTGCACTTCCGGTTGTGGCTGCATTTCTTGCGATGTTTGGTGTGATGATACTAAAAGAGCAGCAGATTTCCGATGTACGACCGGAAAAACAGGAGCGGGACAGGAAAATGTGCCGATGGCTGCAGGTAATGGGCAATGTGGTGATATTGCTTGTAATCGCAGTTACAGGCGGTCAGGTCTGCTATAACATCAGAATGCACAGCGCGGATCAGGTGCGTTATGAACAGGATGCGCTGCTGGCGGATCAGATCACGGATGCTTTGAAGAGGGAGATCCCCGGGGTGGATGCAGAAGGAGATCCGGTGGATAAAAAAGTGGTATTTATCGGATACCGGCAGCCACAGTTAAACAGCTTGAACCGCCGTACGGAAATGTACGGGTGGTCATTTTTTGAATGGGATTATACCAGAGAACATCCGGCGGGGGCAACGCACCGGATCGCAGGATTTTTAGAAGCACATAATGGAGTCCATCTGGACGATGGTTATTCCGAAGAGATGGAATATAAGGCGGCAGCACTGTCGGAAGATATGACAGTCTTTCCGGCTGAGGGTTCAATCGTGGAAGAAAAAGATCTGGTGGTCGTCAAGCTGTCTGAAACTACGGAACGCCCGGCAGTGGACTGGTGGTAAAACTTGTACAGACAATAAAAGTATGGTAAAATGATGAAAGATTTTGCAGACCATAGAATGGAGAAAACTATGAGAACATATTTAGTAACCGGAGGAGCCGGATTTATTGGATCTAACTATATTCATTACATGTTTCGCAAATATGATAACGAGATCAGAATTATCAATGTGGATGTGCTTACTTATGCGGGCAATCTGGAAAATTTAAAAGACATTGAAAATCGTGAAAATTATACATTTGTGCGTGCAGATATCACGGATAAAGAGGCAATTACAAAGATTTTTGCAGAAAATGACATTGACCGCGTTGTACATTTTGCGGCAGAGAGTCATGTAGACCGCAGTATCAAAAATCCGGAAGTATTTGTAAAGACGAACGTGCTTGGAACAGCAGTTATGTTAAACTGTGCAAAAGCGGCATGGGAGCTGCCGGATGGCAGTTTCAAAGAAGGGAAGAAATTCCTTCATGTATCGACGGATGAGGTATATGGTTCTTTAGAGGATGACGGAACATATTTTTATGAGACAACACCGTATGCACCGCACAGTCCGTATTCTGCGAGCAAAGCATCTTCGGACATGCTGGTAAAGGCTTATATTGACACTTACCATTTCCCGGCAAACATTACGAACTGTTCTAATAACTATGGACCATATCAGTTCCCGGAGAAACTGATTCCGCTTATTATCAATAATGCGCTGCATGGAAAGAAACTCCCGGTATATGGTAATGGAAAGAATGTCCGTGACTGGCTGTATGTGGATGATCATGCAAAAGCGATCGATATGGTTCAGGAAAACGGGCGCCTTGGTGAGACTTATAATGTTGGCGGACACAATGAAAAACAGAATATCGAGATTATCAATATCATCATAGATACACTGCTTGAGATGCTTCCAGCAGATGATCCGAGACGTGCACTTGTAAGCAAAGATCTGATCACTTACGTGGAGGATCGAAAAGGTCATGACAGACGTTATGCGATCGCACCGGATAAGATCAAGGCTGAGATCGGCTGGGAGCCGGAGACAATGTTCAAAGAAGGCATCAAAAAGACGATCGCATGGTATTTTGAACATGAGGACTGGATGAAAAACGTTACCAGCGGTGATTATCAGAAGTATTATGAGGATATGTATCAGAACAGGTAAGAAGATGCAGGCAGCAGTACCGCCAGATGGGGCGATACTGCTTGTTTGCGTTTTATAATGGTGGTACAAAAAATGGAGGAAAATCCTCTGCTCACCAGAGGGCAAATTTTACATGATAAAATTGCATTTTCCTGCGGAAAACATGGAGGATTGAATAATGAAGGGTATTATTTTAGCAGGTGGTTCCGGAACAAGGTTATATCCGTTAACAAAGGCGATTTCAAAACAGATTATGCCGGTGTATGATAAGCCGATGATCTATTATCCGTTATCTACACTGATGCTTGCCGGCATAAGAGAGATTCTGATTATTTCCACACCGAGAGATCTGCCGGTGTTTGAAGAGTTATTTGGAGACGGAAGCCAGCTTGGCATGAGTTTTTCTTATGCCGTGCAGGAACAGCCAAGGGGCCTGGCAGATGCATTTATCATCGGTGAAAAGTTTATTGGAAACGATGCGGTTGCATTGGTTCTTGGAGATAATATTTTCTACGGACAAAGTTTTTCCAATGTTCTGCGCAGTGCAGCTGAACGCACACAGAATGAAAAGGGTGCTACGATTTTTGGCTACTATGTCAGAGATCCGAGAGAATACGGCGTGGTAGAGTTTGATGAGAACGGAAAAGCTCTTTCTATCGAGGAAAAACCGGAGCATCCAAAGTCAAATTATGCTGTGCCGGGACTTTATTTTTATGACAATGATGTTGTAGAGATCGCAAAAAATGTAAAGCCGTCTGCAAGAGGTGAAATTGAGATTACTTCCGTAAATAATGCATATTTAGAGCGTGGTGATTTAAGCGTTGAGACGCTTGGCAGGGGATTCGCATGGTTAGATACCGGAAACCACGACATGCTGCTTGCCGCTGCAGATTTTGTGTCTGCGATCCAGAAACGTCAGGGACTTTATGTGTCCTGTATCGAGGAGATCGCATACAAACGTGGATTTATCGATAAAGAGCAGCTGTTAAAACTTGCAGAACCGCTCCTTAAAACAGATTATGGCAAATATCTGGTAGAGGTTGCCGAGGGACTTTAAAAAACAGATAGTGAGGATCAATAATTATGGGAAAAATAAAGGTAACACATGACTGTAATGGAATCGAGGGACTCAAAGTAATTGAGCCGGCAGTCTTCGGGGATGCCAGAGGATATTTCATGGAGACCTACAATTACAACGATTTTAAAGAGGCAGGAATCGACTGCCAGTTTGTACAGGATAACCAGTCTGCATCGAAAAAAGGTGTGTTAAGAGGATTACATTTCCAGATCAACCACCCGCAGGACAAGCTGGTGCGCGTGGTAAGCGGAGAGGTATTTGACGTTGCAGTGGATTTAAGAGAAGGTTCTGAGACATTCGGAAAATGGTTTGGCATCGTTCTGACTGCGGAAAATAAAAAGCAGTTTTTTGTACCAAAGAATTTTGCACATGGCTTTATCGTGCTGTCTGATTATGCAGAGTTCTGCTATAAGGTTACTGATTTCTACCATCCAAATGACGAGGGTGGTATTCTCTGGAATGATCCGGCAATCGGTGTTGAATGGCCAATGCCGGAAGGAATGACACAGGCGGATCTGATCCTTTCCGATAAGGATAAAGTGCACGGTGGATTCGATGCATATTGTAAGGAACGGGGAATTGTAAGATAGGAGCACTCATATGACAGAAAAGAAGAAAAATGTCTGCCTGCCAAAACGTCTGATTGCCAGCCGTAAACTCATCGGCAATCTTGCCAAAAATGATTTTAAGAAAAAATTTGCGGGTTCTTATTTTGGCGTGATATGGGCTTTCATACAGCCGGTGATCACAGTGCTTTTATACTGGTTTGTCTTTGAGTTTGGACTACATCAGAAAGTCAATGATTTAAGAACAGGGATTGAGGTGCCATTTGTACTCTGGCTGATGGGTGGCCTTGTGCCATGGTTTTATTTTCAGGAGGCTTTAAATGGAGGAACCGGTGTCCTGGATGAATACAGTTATCTCGTTAAAAAAGTTGTATTCCAGATCGATGCACTTCCGGTAGTAAAATTGATCTCTGCACTATTTACACATGCATTTTTTGTTGTGTTTATGCTGGTTGTTTTTGCAGTTATGGGATTTTATCCCGATCTTTATGTGCTTCAGATTGTTTATTATTCGTTTTGCATGGTGATCCTTACAGCAGGACTGATCTATGCGACAAGCGCCGTGACGGTATTTTTCCGTGATATGAAAGAGGTTGTCGCCATTCTTTTACAGATCGGAATGTGGGTAACACCGATCATGTGGAATTTTGAGAGCATGCAGGGCATTCCAAAATGGGCTGTAGTACTGCTTAAGCTAAATCCGATGTATTATATCGTTTCCGGATACCGGGATGCACTGATCAATAAAACGGCATTCTGGGAACATCCGGGATTGACACTGTGGTTCTGGGGAATCACGCTGTTTACACTTTGGGCGGGAACGACCGTATTTAAGCGTCTGCGTGTACATTTCGCAGATGTGCTGTAGGAGCATCGCAAGAATGAAAACTGTGGAATGAGGATAGTATGGATAATTTAGCAATCAGGGTAGAGGATGTCTGCAAAGTCTACAAACTTTATGATAAACCGTCTGACCGGTTAAAGGATGCACTTGGACTGGTCAGAAAGAACCATTTCAAAGAACATCATGCATTAAAGCATGTGTCGTTTGAAGTAAAAAAAGGTGAGACGATCGGCATCATCGGAACGAATGGTTCCGGAAAATCTACCATTTTAAAAATAATTACAGGTGTTTTAAGTCCGACAAGCGGTGAGGTGGAGATCGATGGAAGAATCTCAGCACTGTTAGAGCTTGGAGCCGGATTTAATATGGAATACACCGGAATTGAGAATGTCTATCTAAACGGTATGATGATGGGTTTTTCCCGCGAGGAGATGGATGCAAGGTTAGATGATATCTTAAAATTTGCAGATATCGGTGATTTCGTGCATCAGCCGTGTAAGACCTATTCGAGCGGTATGTTTGTCCGGCTTGCGTTTGCGGTGGCGATCAATATTGATCCGGAGATCCTGATCGTGGATGAGGCATTATCGGTCGGAGATGTATTTTTTCAGGCAAAATGTTATAAAAAGTTTGAGGATTTCAAGGCGCATGGAAAGACCATCCTGTTCGTCAGCCACGATATCAGCAGTGTGGCAAAATATTGTGACCGTGTCATCTTACTCAATAAGGGAGATAAACTGGCAGAGGGAAATGCCAAGGATATGATCAACCTTTACAAAAAGGTTCTTCTTAAGAACTCAGACAAGATCACCGGCGGTAAAATTTTAGAGAATGATGCGTCCGATGGAAAGAAGCTCTGGAAATCAAATTACCAGCTCAACCCGGATGTCAATGAATATGGAACCGGTGAGGCGGAGATCATTGACTTTGCGCTGATCGATGAATATGGCAATTATACGAACTGTATCCAGAAGGGGACTTCTTTTACCATCAAATCCAAGGTGAAATTCCTCTCTGATATACAGGATCCGATTTTTACTTATACATTTAAAACCGTACAGGGAACTGCTGTTACCGGAACAAACACGATGTTTGAAAAAGTGGGCATCGGGATGGCAAAGACAGGTGATACCTATGTTGCGACATTTCGCCAGAACATGGATATGCAGGGCGGCGAATATCTGTTATCCATCAGCTGCACCGGTTATGTCGGCGGAGAGTTCCGCGCGTACCACAGATTATATGATGTGGTCGGTGTGACGGTGGTATCCGACAAAAATACCGTCGGTTTTTATGATATGAATTCAGAAGTTACGATTGAAAAATGTGACGAATAGAAGAACGTAAAAGTGAGGAAGCAATGGGACATGTGAACGTGCCGGAGGGGCTGAAAGAGATCATACAACAGAATAATGAAAAAGCCTATCCGCAGATCATCATGGAACAGGCATCCTATCCGTACCTTTTTCATCTGTCGGATATCAGGGAGAACCTGATCGCATTTCTGCCGGTGACAAAGCAGATGCATGTTTTAGAGCGGAATGCAGGATGCGGTGCACTGACAGGAAAACTGCTTTCTATGGCGTTACATGTGACGGCAGTGGTGGAGAGTGAAGAGGAAGCTGACATTTTACGGGTGCGTTATGAAAATGCCGGCAATCTGACGGTTCTGGTTGTTCCGGCTTCGGATACAAAACCGGAAACAAATGTACTGTATCAGGATCAGGCCTATGACATGATATTGATTGCAGGCGAATTTTCAAAATTTCAAAATGAGCTTTCCTGTATGAGAGAACACTTATCTGACAACGGGAAACTCTATGTGGCGGATGCCAACCGTCTGGGACTGAAATATTTTGCGGGGTGTCAGGAGGAATACCGTGGGGGATATTTTGCCGGACTGGAAAATTATGATAAGGATCCGGAACGATTCACAGAGGATGACAGGCACGGTGAGGCGAGGGTCTATACCAGAAAAGAGTATGAACAGATCTTAAAAGAAGCAGGATTTTCGGGAATTTACAGCTATTACCCATATCCGGATCACAAGTTCCCATCCTGTATCTATTCGGATGAATATCTTCCGGGAAGGGGAGAACTTTCCGACAACCGGAGAAATTTTGACAGGGACAGATTACAGCTTTTTGATGAGAAAAAAGTTTTTGATACGGTTCTGGCAGAAGGGTTATTTGGAGAACTTGCCAATTCCTTTTTGATCGAGGCAGGAAATAGGACCGGAGAACAGCGTGTGATTTATTCAAAATATTCCAATGAGAGGGCAAGGCAGTTTGCCATCCGCACGGATATCTGCAAGAAAGCGGATGGAGAAAAAAGTGTCAGAAAATATGCACTTTATCCGGAAGGAAGAGAGCATATCTGTCATATGGAGAAGTCATACGAAAAATTGTCATCGTGCTATGCGGACAGTAATGGGAAAATCAGATTCTGCGCCTGTCATACAAAAAATGATGCAGCCGTATCCGGTTTTGATCCCGGTGTCACACTGCAGGATGTGATGGAGCGGGCGATTGGAAGCAATCAGACGGAACTGGTGAAGCGCATCCTTGATGATTATGCAAAACGTATCATGGAATATGGTGGAAAACACCTGTTTACGCCAACCGAAGATTTCCGAAAAGTGTTTGGAGAGGTTCATTTTACAGAGGAAACTGAAGCGGTGGATATATGCGATATCGATATGATATTTGCCAATATTTTGATTCCTGCAGGCAGTGAGATGAAAATAGAGGAAGCAGAATGGACAGTCATTGATTATGAGTGGACGTTTTTCTTTCCGGTACCAAAGTTATTTGTATTATACCGTGCACTTTATTTTGTATATTACCAGATCATGGGAGGAAAAGGCACTCCGCTGGATGAGCTGTTAGCAGCTTACGGAATCAGTAAGAAATTAAAAGAACAGTTTGGCAGGATGGAGGAGAATTTTCAGGCATATCTGGGAAAGGGCAGCGTTCCGGTGCGCAATATGCAGCGTGTGATGGGAACAAAGATCGTTCCCTTAGAGCAGCTGCTAAGGCAGGATGCAGGGAATGTACAGATAGAAGAAATGCAGAATGTACCTTTTAGAGTGCGGAAGATTCTGTATCACATTGACAGACAGGAATATCAGGATGGCAGTGTGGTCTGTTGTGGATGGGCACTTGCAAAGACATGGAATGGAAAGGTACTTCCAGTTGATATAAAAGCAGTGATGCCGGACGGCACTGTGGTCACAGCGGAATTGAAAAGATATCCGAGAGCGGATGTCGCCGATGCATTAAAACTGCGCCGGACGTGCGATGTGAACCTGAACCTGGGATTTGACTGTGTGTTTATTGTTCCGCGCGAAACGGAATGGAAACTGATTTTTTCGTTGGGAAAACGCAGTGCGGAATATTATTACCAGAATAAATGACAGGAAGAAACAGTGACACCTGGGCATGAAACCGGGGAAAAGGAACAGGAAAGGACTTGACATGTACCAGACAAGAGAAAAAATTCAGAGTATCATTTTACTGCTGGCGGATCTGATATGCTTTGCCGTAAGTTATTTCGGGGGCGGTTATCTGTGGCTGGTGGGTTATCGAAATGTATCCGTCGCAAATATGAAGATAGAGCTGATGGAGAGCTTTGGCATCGTAATGGTTGTTTACATGCTGGTAATGCTCTTTTCGGATATTGATAATCGTTTTATTGACCGAAGTGTATTTCAGGAGTTGTGGGCAGCAATCAAAGCGAGCGTTGTGTTAGTATGTGTGACAGCGTTGACCATTTTTTTACAGCACAATAATGCGGAGGCTTCCCGAGGTGTTTATTTTTGTATTGCGCTGGTAAATATGTGCCTGTATTTTGGCATGCATATTATCATTAAATATTATCTGCTGCATGTTTACCGTAACAAAAGAGCAAATAATCAGGTATTTCTGGTCACAACGGCAGAACGTGTGGAAGAGGTGATCGCGGATGCAGACCATTCCGGAGACTGGATCCATCGTCTTGCAAGTATTGCGATCATTGATGAAAACCAGATTGGAAAATGGTATCATGGTGTTCCTGTCGTTGCCACTTATGATAATATGTTCCAGTATGTAAAAGAACAGATTGTGGATGAAGTTTTTATCAGTGTGCCGTATGAGACAGGAGATTCGCTTGCGGAGGTGGTCAACCGTTTTGAGGATATGGGGGCAACCGTACATGTCACGATTGAGATCTTAAACAAGTTTGATGATTACCATAAAACTTTTAACATGCTGGGAAATATACCGGTCGTCACATTTTCCAATCAGTCCTATGACTGGAAAATGCTTATGATCAAGCGTGTGATGGACATCGCAGGTTCGATCGTGGGACTTGTGATCACGGCAGTTGTGACGGTCTTTTTAGCACCGCCACTTTTGATCGAATCTCCGGGACCTCTGTTTTTCGCACAGAAGCGTGTCGGCAAGAATGGAAGATTTTTTAAGATCTATAAGTTCCGTTCGATGTATAAGGATGCAGAGGAACGCAAAAAAGAACTGGAAAGCCAGAATGAGATGAATGGTCTGATGTTTAAAATGAAAGATGACCCGCGTATTACGAAGGTTGGAAAATTTATCCGTAAGACCAGTATCGATGAGCTTCCACAGTTTTTCAACGTTTTGAAAGGTGATATGAGTCTGGTTGGTACAAGACCACCGACGGTAGATGAGTTCAAACAGTATGAATCACACCAGAAACGCCGTTTAAGTGCAAAACCGGGCATTACCGGATTATGGCAGGTAAGCGGACGGAACGAGATTACTGATTTTGAGGATGTCGTGAAACTGGATGTACAGTATATTGATAACTGGAGTCTGGGACTGGATATCAAGATCATTTTAAAGACGATAAAAGTGGTGTTTGAAAAAGGCGGAGAATAGAAAGGAGACCTGATATGAATCAGAGATATGAGAGCAGAAAAGAATACAGTTTGATGGATGTGCTGCAGTATAACTTAAGAAAATGGTGGCTTGCGGCTGTCTTTGCGGCAGTTTTTGCAGTGATCGTCGGTGGATACAAGGCAAAAACCCTGATGCCTTATATTGATGCAGAAGTCTATGATGACAGAATGCAGGTGGAGACTTCGGTGCTTTTAAAAGATTATAATTCCGGAAGTACTGTGGAGCGTGGCAATGATATTATGAAAATTGCAAAGAGCAGCAGTGTGTACGACGAATTCTGTAAAGTGACAGGAATCGATCTGACAAAACAGGCATTTACGGATATGTTTGAGTGTGAACAGACAGAGGCATCGGACATTATTACTTTTTATGTGGTGTATCCGAGAACGAGCTGGGATTATACCGTAAATGACGAAGAGGAAGCGTATGCTTTTGTGAACGGACTTCTTCAGGCATTGGATACCGTGACAAAGAAACAGGTCGGCACACAGTGTTTTACTGTATTTGATGAACCGCAGTCCCAGAGAGAAGTGACAAAGCTTGAAACTTATACCATCTCCAGTTCTGAGTTCCGCCAGGGAGTATTAAAAGCAGTGATCGCAGGTATTTTACTTGGCATTATGCTTGAGGTTGTTTTATATACATTGTGGATGATGATTTATAAAAAACCGAAGGATGCACAGGAAGTGCAGGAATGTTTAGAGACACAGATCGTTGATGTGATCACAAAAAAGAATGAAGATGAAGAAACCTATAAAAAAGCGGCTATGTTTTTGAATGGACAAAAAGCAGAAGGATGCCTTAAGATTAACTGTCTGCCGGTCGGAAGAACTGCGGATACCACAGCATTGCGTCTTGCGATGTGCTATGCAAATGAAAAGAAAAAGACTCTGCTGATCGACCTGAATGCAACTGACAGTGATGATGCATCTTTAAGTGCCTATGTTATGGGGAATACGACAGAATTAAAGTTACAGCAGATGAATGACTACTTAGACACCGTAAAGAGAAATTTGAAACAGGAACAGGGATTTGATCTTGTTGGAAATGAAAAGTTCAAAGAGCTTCTGGATCGCTTCTCAAAGCAGTATGAATACATTCTGGTCAATGGAAGGGATGTGTCGGCAATATCCGAAGGATATCAGACGGCATTGCTTTGCGACAGTAATCTTGTCATCTGCGGACGCAGAAATGTCAGAACGGAAGAACTTTATATGTTAAAGAATACGGCTGAGATCAACCATATCCATCTGGATGGAGTGCTGGTATATGATTTATAAGAATCTACTTTATACAGGAATGCTTTTCGTAGTACTTCCGGTCTGGTTTGGATTGTTGTGGGTATGGTATCTGAAAATAGAGGGAACGGTCAGAAAACTGTGCAACGCATGGGTGCTTGGACTTGCAAGCATGTTTGCATCGGGACAGATTTTGCTGGTGCCGATGATACTTGGCAAAAGGACGCTTACCGAGGCTGTCACACTTTGGAAGATATTTCTGGTGATTGTTTCCATTGTTATCATGGTAATTCTGATACGCAGATGTGGTATCTTAGTTACAGTAGAAAATAAGCTGGAAAACAAAAAAAAGAAAGCCGGAGCATGGAAAATCATTTTTGAAATTCTTGCAGCGGCGCTGATCCTTTTGCAGGCATGGATTCCGTATCATTACCAGCATATTGATGATGACGATGCAAGATATGTTTCGGAAGAAGTTTCTGCGGTTGTGCATGATACGCTTTTAGTGGATGATCCGATCACGGATGAATATATGTACTGGGATGTCGGGGAAGTAAGAAAAGATGTGACATCCCCATGGACGATGTATGTGGCAATGTGCTGTAAAATAACAGGAATTGCTCCGGCGGTGTTTTCACATACATTTTTTCCATTTTTTATGATCATCATCTGTTATGTGTTGTATGGAATGATCGGAAATGTACTGTTTCGCGGTGATGCGGAAAAAACAGCACTGTTTCTGATTGTTTTATCCGTGTTCCATATCTGGAATTTTACATCAACACATACACTGTCGGCGATGTTTTTATTGCGGATCTGGCAGGGAAAGGCAATCGTGGCGGGATTTATCCTTCCATTGTTAATGTATTTGTTTTATCAGATCTTTATGAGTGAAAAACAGAGTATGAAATGGGCGGCACCATTGTATGCCTTAAGTTTTGCGGCAGCTCTTTTATCGGGAATGGGAATTATTATGGCACCAGTTATGATGGGATTGTACGGACTTTTAGATGGTATTTACCACCGGAATCTGAAACGTATGCTCTGTATATGGATCGCAGCACTGCCGTGTGCTGTTTATATGATTTATTATACGGCGGGGATTTAAAAAGGAAAGAGAACGGATATGGCAGCAGATTTTTATTCAATACTGGACAATTTTAAAAATTTTATTGGCGGACGTACCGGACTTTTTCACTGGTGCCTGTTTTGTCTTGCAGTTGTAATGCTGTTTTTCCTGGGAAGAAAATATCAGGAAGAGAAACAGACCGTCCGGTTTCTGGTATGGCCGACAATCCTGGTACTGTTATTTTTATTTAATCCATTATTTTACCGTTATGTGGGAAGCCGTTTCTTTGCCGGTGTGTACTGGAGACTGTTCTGGATGCTTCCGGTTTCTTTCACGGCTGCGTATGTGGTGGTCTGGCTGGTGTGCCGGTGGAAAAAACAGGCAGTCCGTATCGTTGTGCTTGTGGCGGCCCTTGGTACGATCGCATTAAGCGGACAGAAAATTTACAGTAAAGCAACCTTTACGGAGGCAGAAAATGAATATAAACTGCCGCAGGCTGCGCTGGATGTTGCGGATATTTTAGCAGGCGCAGGTGTCAGCTGGAAAGTAAGATCGGTTGTACCGAATGAACTGCTCTGCTATATCAGACAGTACCGCTGTGATATCGGATTATTTTATGGAAGAAACGTGGGCGGATTTATTTCCGGGATCGGGGATGATGAAGTCGCAATGTATCAGCAGATGTGTCAGGAAAAACCGGACATGACAGTAGTGACGGATATTGCAAAGCGCAATCAGGTAGTATTTTTATGTTTTAACCGCACAGAACAGGAAATACCGGATGATATGAAGCCGTATGGATATCACTATTACAGGGAAACCGGAGATTATGTCATTTATATGCTTGGAGAGGAATAGATGGAGCAGATCAGAAAATGGATACGGGAAAATGACTGGAAGAGCATGGGGATCATTGCGTATTATGGATACTTTGCGGTCAATGTGCTGGTAAAAGCATTTGGTTATGACAGTAGTGATCAGATCTACAAATTTTTTATGCTTTCCGGCGTGATCCTTTTGGGAATGAAACTTGTTACAACCAGATATACGCTGCGGGAGATCGTTGTGATCGCGCTGATGCTAGGTGCAGGTCTTTTCATATGGGTAATGACCAAAAAGGCGACGATACTGTTTTTGTTTTTAACGATCATCGGAATCAAGGATGTGTGTTTCCGGAAATTGATTGAAATCTCTGTATGGACCAGACTTTTTGTAGCATTTATTATGGTAGCCGGATCCGCTTATGGGTTGTTTGATATTGGTTATAAGACAGTGCCAAATGCACAGTATGTGGAAGTACCGGTGTACAGTCTTGGTTTTAGTGAACCGAATGCTGCATATATGACAATTTTTCTGCTTCTTATGCTTATGCTCTATTATTTCTATGAAAAATTAAATATATGGTGGTTTTTCGGAACATGCCTGACAGCGTTTATTTTTTATAAAATAACATTTTGCCGTACCGGGATTATTGTATTCTTTTTTGCGTGGGGGATCATTCTGTTTGAAAAACTGGTCAAAAATAAAAAAGTGAAGTTTATTTATGCACTGTCTATACCGGTTGGAGCAATTTTCAGTTTTGTTATGATGATTCTATTTAACAGTGACAATGACATTATGAAGACGATCGACCGCTATGTATCAGGAAGGGTATATATCCTTGGAAAATATTATCATGACCAAGGGCTTGCGCTGCTTCCGAGAAACCAGGAGTATTTTTATGCAAGTTATCATGGGCTGATCGATAACGCATATATGTATATTTTACTGTACTGCGGATGGATTTTTGCAATCGCATTTTTTGCGGCACTCTGCGTTATGTTAGTCAGACTCTATAAAGCAGGGGGATATAAAGAATTAATCATGCTTTCCGTATTTGCATTGTATGGGATCATGGAACAGTTTGTCTTAAATGGTTTTATGAATCCGTTTATTTTGCTTGCAGGTGTATTGCTATATCCGACGATGTTAAATGAGATCTCAGATGGAGGAGACAATGGAAAAATATCGAATTCTTCAAATTCATAATTTTTATCAGATCCCGGGCGGGGAAGACGTCGTGGTGCGCAATGAGAAAAAGCTGTTAGAGGAGCATGGACATGAAGTCTTTACTTACTATCGCAGTAACAAAGAACTGAACGAGGGGAATAAATTAAAAAAACTTTTTATTCCTTTTACGGCAGTCTATTCGTTAAAAACCTGCAGGGAAGTAAAAAAGATTATCCGTGAAAATAAAATCGATATCGTGCATGTGCACAATACCCTGATGATGGTGAGCCCATCTGTATTTTATGCGGCATTTCAGTGTAAGGTGCCGGTGGTCCAGACACTTCATAATTTCCGCATGCTCTGTCCGGCCGGATCATTTTTCCGCAACAATGTGATCTGTGAGGAATGTGTGGATGGCGGATTAAAATGTGCAATCCGGCACAAATGTTACCGCGGAAGTAAAATACAGACGATGGTAAGCTCTGCAATCCTCTGGATTCACCGTTTTCTTGGAACCTACTATCGTGTGAATTTTATCTGTCTGACGGAATTTAACAAAAATAAACTGTTAAGCTCCTTAGATCCGGGCAAAAAGATCGTGGATCCGAAACGTGTTTACATCAAACCAAACTTTACCTTTGCAGATGGAATCGTCCCGGTTAAAAAACAGCCTGAGGAAGAATATTATCTGTTCGCCGGAAGAGTGGAGGCATTAAAGGGAATTGACATTGCAGTAAAAGCTTTTGAAAAATTGCCGGATAAGATTCTTTATGTTGCAGGAACAGGACCGATGATGGACGAGATGCAGGCATACGTCAGCACCCATAATATGAAAAATGTCCGCTTTTTAGGTTACCTGCAGAAAGAGGAGATGACCGAGAAATTTTATAATGCAAAGGCAGTCATCATGACTTCCCAGTGTTATGAGGCGTTTGCCATGACGATCGCGGAGGCATATTCCTATGGCGTACCGGTGATCGCAGGACGTGTCGGCAATATGGATGGTATGGTACAGGAAGGTGTGACGGGTGTAAAATTTGAGTATAACTCTATTGATGATCTTGCCAGAAAAGTCTGTGAGTTTGAACAGATGGATCTAAACAGATTAAAGGAAAATGCGAGAGAATTTTATCAGCACCGGTTAAGACCGGAAGATAACTATCAGAAACTCATCAGTATCTACCACAGCATTTCAGAGGAAAAAGAACAATGAAAAAAAAGGCAGTATTTATCACGAATATACCATCGCCATACCGGGTGGATTTCTTTTCTTATATGCAGAAAAACTTTCCGGAATATGAGTTTCATATCATTTTTTCCGGTGCAGGCATGGAAAACCGGAAATGGAGTGTTGAGATGGAGGAGATCGAACATTATCATTTCCTGAAATCAAAGACGATCATCATCCGCAAACGGTTTGATGACCGATATGTGTTTATCCCGGTAGGTGTGGAAAAGACTTTAAATAAGATCGCGCCGGATGTGGTCTTTGCCATGGAGTACAACCCGACGATCCTTCGTGCGGTACATTGGTGCCGGAAAAAGAAGATCCCGTTTATCAGCTGGACGGACGGCACTTTAAATTCCGAGAAAAATATCGGAAAAGTACAGCGCTTATCGAGAAGCTATATTATAAAAAGAGCGGCGGCATTTATCGCGAGCAGCACTGCATCGCGTGAGGCACAGATCGCTTACGGTGCTGATGAAAAGAAATGCTTTATCTCATATCTTACCGTGGATATTCAGAAATATCTGTATGAGAAACCACAGAAAACAACCCAAAATGAGGGATTGCAGCTTCTGTATGTGGGAAGCCTGATCCAGCGGAAAGGACTTGATCTGTTACTGCCGGCACTTGCAAAAACACCGCAGAATATAAGGCTCTGGATCGTTGGAGAGGGGCAGGAAAAAGATCTGCTGCAAAAACAGTGCACAGAACTTAAAATTTCTGACCGTGTGGAATTTTTAGGATACCAGGAAGGGGAGCCATTGCAGAAATTATACCGCACAGCGGATGCTTTTGTGCTTCCGACCAGGGAGGACTGCTTTGGACTTGTTCTTTTAGAGGCAATGTGTGCATCTCTTCCAATCATTTCATCAAAATATGCAGATGGTGCAAGAGATCTCGTCTCAGATGGTGAAAACGGCTATATCATTGACCCGGAAGATGTGGATGGTTTTGCGGAGGCAATCCAAAAGGCTGCCGCCGGGGATATGGCATCTGTCATGGGGAAAAAGAGTTACGAAAAGGCACATGAATTTTCTTTTGAACAGGTTTCAAAAGGTTGTATTGCGGCACTTTCGTATGTATTATCACAGAAATAAAGGATTAGTGCGAAAAATAAGCTCGATAGCTTATTTTTTGCACGGCTATTTGTTTCTAAATAAAAACAAATAGCTTTGATGGCAGACGAGAATTTGAGATTCTCGTCGCCTCTTCGCAGCAAGTTGCTCAAAAATGAGGAATAATATGAAAAAAAAGATTTTATTTAACGGACTTGGAAACAGAGGATGGATCGGCGGACTTTATTATATTAAGAACATTATGTTCAGCTGCCTGCAGAACGAAAATATCATGGAACGTTTTTCGCTGGTGCTTTTGATCGATCCGGAACATGCCGATATTTTTGACTGTTTTAAAGAAAATGTAAATGTAGATATTCGTGTCTATGATGGAAATAATAAAATAAAACTGGCACTTTATGAGATGCGTCTGATCTGGTTTGGCGGAGTGAAATACTGCTATGCTTTAGAGCTCAACAAGATCGGAAAACTCTTTAAAAAGAAAGGTATCTTCTGGATACCTGACTTTCAGCACAGAACCCTGCCGGAGTTTTTCGGCGCAGAGGAGTTAGCACACAAAGAAAAAAATGATCTTGCCATGACAGGAAGCGATAATCCAATGGTTTTAAGCAGTTTTGATGCGGCGAGAGATTTAGAGCGTTTCTATCCGGGACACCGATGCGCGGTCGAGGTAGTTCATTTTGTATCTTACATCGAACCGGAAGTGTGCGCCATCACACCGGAATTAGAGCAGAGCGTCCGTGACAAATTTGACTTAAAGAGAAACTATATCTATATTCCAAACCAGTTCTGGCAGCATAAAAATCATATCGTTATGGTAGAAGCAATCGAATGTCTCCTGAAAGAGGGCAGATTATGTGACTATGATTTTGTATTTACCGGCAATCTGAAAGATTACCGTAACCCGGAATATATCGATAAATTAAGAAAAATTATGGAATCAGACACGGTTTGTGCTAATATAAAACTGTTGGGATTTGTAGAGCGTACCGAACAGCTTGCAATCATGAAAAACGCACAGTTTATCGTACAGCCGTCACTCTGTGAGGGCTGGGGAACCGTATTAGAGGATGCGAAAGTACTTGATAAAGTTGTACTTTTGTCAAACATCCCGGTACATCAGGAACAGCAGAACAAAAAATGTGTTCTCTTTGATCCACACGACCCGAAACAGCTTGCCGAAACGATCGCGCGCACTGCAGCGCGCGCATCCCTGCCGGAGCATGAAGCCGAATATGCCGGTAACATGGAACAGGGCATCGCAAATATGTACCGCGAGGCGAGAGAGTACTCGAGGGCACTTGAAAGGGTATTTTTATAGGAGGTTCGCCCATGAAAAAAATGATCATTACCGGCGTAAACGGTTTTATCGGAAGATGCGCCATGGAATATTTCAGCAAAGATTACGAGATCACCGGCATCGACTTAGCCGACCGTTACTGTGAGGACGGGGCAGAAATCCACTACTATCAGTGCAACATGTCCAAAGACTCACAGGAACTTGCCAACATATTTACCGGAGTGCAGCCGGATGTGATCTTACACTGTGCCGGCAGTGCCAATGTCGGAGCATCCATTGTAAATCCGATGGCAGACTTAGACGGCAATCTGCACAGTTTATACCAGCTGCTTCTGGCATTGAAATCATTTGAAAAAAGACCGAAAATCATTTTCTTATCAAGTGCAGGTGTCTATGGCAATCCAAAGCAGCTTCCGATCACGGAAAAAGATGCATTGGCACCGATCTCACCATATGGCGTGCACAAGCAGATGGGCGAGGAACTCTGCAGCTATTATAACAGGGTACATGGTTACCATATCCGCTGTGTGCGTATCTTTTCTGCATATGGAAGCGGACTGCGCAAACAGCTTTTGTGGGATATTTATCAGAAATACTTAAATACCGGACGGATCGATCTGTTCGGAACCGGAAATGAGACGCGTGATTTTATCCATATTTCCGATATTCTGCGTGCCTTAGAGTTGATCTTAGGATATCAGGGACCGGAGGAGATCTTTAACGTTGCAAACGGCGAGGAAGTGTCTATCCGGGAACTTGCTGAGATTTATGCCGCACAGCTTGGAGAAAAAACGGATATCGTGCGGTTTAACGGGGAGACGAAAGTCGGCGATCCACAGAACTGGCGTGCGGATATCTCTCTTTTGAAAAAGATCGGATATGAGAAAAAAATGGATCTTACCGAAGGAATCCGCGAATATGTAGGCTGGGTAAAACAGCAGGCATAGAAAGGGCGAAAAAGAATGGAAGAGACGAGAAGTCTGGCTCCGGTAATTTTGTTTACCTACAACCGGCCGGAACATACAAAGCGCACCATCGAGGCACTTGCAGCAAACGAACTTGCAGCAGAAACAGATCTGTATGTATTTTCCGATGCGGCAAAAAAAGATGCAGATAAAGGAAAAGTGCAGGAAATCCGTGATTATGTAAAGTCCGTGCAGGGATTCCGTCAGGTGGAACTGACCGCAAGGGAACAGAACTACGGTCTTGCAAAAAATGTGATCGAGGGTGTGACTGCGATCGTAAATAAATATGGAAAAGTGATCGTGTTAGAGGATGACCTTGTCACAAACCGCTATTTTCTTTTGTTTATGAATGACGGATTAGACCGTTACCAGAACGAACAGAAAGTGACCGGAATCACAGGGTTCTCCCATTTCGGGGATACTTTTTCCTACCCGTGTGAGTCCTATTTTAACACGCTCTCAGGCACAAGCTGGTCGTGGGCGACCTGGAGCGACCGCTGGAAGTATTTCGATGCGGACTGCGACGACTGGACGGATATGGTTTCCGATAAAAAACTGCGCAAAGCATTTAATTATGACAATACCTATGATTTTTACAAGATCATGAAAATGCAGAAAACCGATGAAAAGACCAACTCCTGGGCGATCCGCTGGTACTGGACGAATTTCCGGAAACAGGGACTGATCTTATCCCCGACAAAGTCTTTAGTCAGCAATGAAGGCTGGGATGGCACCGGGATCCACTGCGGCAATGAAAAGGGACCGGTATTCGACCATAAACTGATGACAGATCACAGGATCACAGAGTTCCCACAGGAGATCTGTGAAAAACCGGAGATCCATAAGGCGATGAAAAAAGCACTGATCCATGAGTCACAGCCGAATCTGATCAAACGGATCTATCATGTGGTATTCCGGAAAAATTATATCGGACAGGCATAGAACATTTGAATGGCAGACAAAACAGGCTGTCTGGAAATGAGGATGAAATAAATATGAAGATACTTGCAATTTTTACCTGTTTTAACAGAAAAGAACTGACAAAGCGGGGCATGGCAACACTCTCAGAAAATAAAGATGTCACATTTGACTATGTGATCTTAGACGATAACAGTTCTGACGGAACGCGTGAGATGTTAAAGCAGATGCGCGATGACGGCACATATCAGATCGACCTGATCGAGGGAGACGGAAGCAATTTCTGGAATGGCGGCATGCACAAGGCGATCGAACACATCAAAAATACGCATATGGATTACGACTACTATATGCTGATGAATGATGATACAAAGTTCTTCCCGGGCATTTTTGATGAGATGGCACCATATCTGAAAAAGGATGAGGTTACAGTCGGTGCGATCTGTGGCGAAAACGGCGGTTTGAGTTACGGCGGTATCAAATACACCAAAGGGATCAAATACAAAAAATTAGGCCCGGATGCGCCGGAGGTAAACTGTGATACCTTCAATGCAAACTGTGCCATCATTCCGCGTGAAATCTTTGCGAAAGTCGGGATCGATCCATTTTACCAGCACAGTATCGGTGATTTTGATTACGGGTTACAGATCAGTAAACTTGGATATAAAATTCATATTTATCCAAAGTTTGTCGGCGAGTGCAATGATAATACACTGCAGAAAACCTGGCAGGATGAGACGCTGCCGCGCATGGAACGGATCCGTCTAAAGGAGAGCCGCAAGGGACTTCCATTCCGCGACTGGTTCCATTTTCTGCATAAAAACTTCGGACTTGGAACGGCCATTGTGCGTTCCATTACACCGTATATCCGTATTATACTTGGAACAAAGACGAGATACTCCGGCGCGTAGAAAGCCGGCATGATCATCGCAATATTTGAATGAGGATTTATATGGGAACGATCTGTTTTGTGATTTTAAATTATAAGACCTGGCGTGAGGCGGCCGCATGTGCGGAGTCCATTCTAAAGACGCAGCAGGGGCAGGATATCCGCATTGTTTTAGTGGACAACGGTTCCGGCAATGGCAGTGAGGAGTCGCTTCGGGAAGAATTTGCCGGGGAAAAAAGAGTGCATGTGATCGCAAGTGAGAAAAACCTTGGATTTGCACGCGGCAACAATCTTGGCATCCGGTATGCAAGGTCTCATTTTGAACCGGATTTTATCGTGGCGGCAAACAGCGATATTATTTTTGAACAGGAAGATTACTGTGAGAAGCTGCGGGAAATCTATAAGGAAGAGCGCTTTGATATTTTAGGCGGGGATATTGTGGATGCAAGCCGCACCAGACATTTTAATCCGGTGGCGAGAAACAGGCAGTACACGTTAAATTATATGCGGAAACAGATCCTGGTTTCCTGGGCGAAATGTAAGATGTTCCAGCTGATCAAACTGTTTCATTTAAAGAAAGCCATTGCAGGCCATTATGGTGTCGTGTCGGATGAAACGGGGCGCGATGTCAAAGATGGCAGTAAGAATCTTACCACGCGTGAGGAGGACGGAAAGTCCGTATCGGCGGACAGCCGCGTGGACGAGCGGATGAAGGATGTTCTATTACATGGCTGCTGTCTTGTTTTTTCGAAAGATTTTTTCAAACAGATGGACGGATTTTATGATGGGACATTTCTCTATGCGGAGGAAGAGATCCTTTATTACCTTGCCGGAAAATACGGCATGACATTACTGTATGCACCGGAGATTGGCTGCATGCACAAGGAGGCAGTGTCCACAAATTTTGTGATGCAGGATTTTTGTGATGCGAAGATTTTTTATTTCGGGAATATCACGAAGTCGTACCGGGTATTTTTGAAGTTGATGAAAGAGTGACAGAGAATATGGACAGAGCAGATGTGACAGTTGTATGCTGCTATAATGATCCAAAGCAGTATAAAAAGCTGGTGGAGGATCTGGCGCGGCAGCATTATGATTATACGCTGATAGGAATCGATAACTGCAGACAGCAGTACAGTTCCTGCGCAAAAGCACTGAATGCGGCAACGGTACAGGTAAAAACGGAATATGTGATTTATTCCCATCAGGATATAGAACTGCCGGATGCAGATATGCTGGGAAATTTTGTAGATTATCTTTTCATGACGCAGGAAGAAGATATTCTTGGCGTGGCGGGTGCTGTGGAGGATGACTCAAAACAGGCCAGAGAACATACCTGTGTGTTGTCAAAAGTCCGTCATGGCAGGAAACAGGCTGTGGCAGGGGAGAGAGAGTATAGTGGCATGGCAGGCTGTGAAACAGTGGATGAGTGTTTTTTTGGCGGTCATACCGATTTCTTTTTACATCATCCGTTTGATGAAAAATTATGTGACAACTGGCATTTATATGGTGTGGAAAGATGTATGTATACCCGTGCAAAAGGAAACAAAGTATATGTATGTGATATTCCATTGATCCACACATCCACGGGCACAATCAGCAGGGCATACAATAAAGGATTTTACCGGGTGGCAAAACGATATGCCGGAGAAAATGAAGGGGAAGGAACAACATCTTTGAAATGGCTTCGTACGGTGTGTGGAAGCAGTCAGACAGATCTTTTACACAGGCTGTTGTTTTACTGGAAACGTGAGATCTTGATTCGATTGAACAGGTACTGAAAATGGAAAAAAAATCTCTTGCTAAAAATTCAATATTTAATATGGCATATAAGGGCTTTACAGCCCTTTTTCCACTGATAACGACTTCGTATGTATCACATGTTCTGCTGCCTGCCGGCGTGGGGCGTGTATCTTATGCAAATACGATCGCGGCATATTTTGTGCTGATCGCTTCTTTGGGACTGCCAAGCTATGGGGTCAAGGCGATTGCACAGAGTAATGTCAATAAAGAACAGAGAAGCAGGACTTTTTTAGAACTGTTTTTTATTAATTTTGTGGCCACTGTCCTTTGTACGATCGCATATTATTTATTTGTCAATCATTTTCCACATTTTGCAGACCGGAGGCCCCTGTTTAATGTCATGGGGCTGATGCTTATTTTGAATATCTTTAACATTGACTGGTTTTATCAGGGAATGGAAGAATATGTTTATATTTCTGTGCGCAGTTTTATTGTAAAAATTGCCTCGTTTGGACTGATGCTTCTCTTTGTAAAAGATGAGAGCGATTATCTGATCTATGCACTGATCTTATGTATTGCCACGGCAGGAAATAATCTTTGGAATGCATGGAATTTAAGAAAGTATATTTCACTGGACGGAATCCGCCGCAGTAAACACGGAATAGCAGTGGACACAGGACTCCATATAGGAAGACATATGCGCCCTGTCATGATTCTTCTTGCATCATCGATCGCAACGGATATTTATACAATGCTTGATTCGGTAATGCTGGAATATTATTACGGGGAAACCAATGTAGGATATTATTCGAATGCTGTAAAAATTGTCCGTATGACATATACGGTAGTCATTGCACTTGTGGCAGTTTTTTATCCAAGGATCAGTATGTGCTATAAACAGAAAGATTATGAGACCGGAAATGCACTGATCAACAGGGGAACACAGATTCTACTGCTTTTGGCACTGCCTTGTGTTGCGGGATTGATGGCAACATCTGGATATGTGGTACCTCTTTTATTTGGAAAGGCATTTGATCCGGCAATTTCAACATTAAGGATTTTAAGTATTCTGATCCTGATTTTTTCGATTGCATATTTTCTGGGACATATTATCTTAACAGCAACCGGGATGGAAAAGATGATTTTGCGTGCTACCGTTACAGGAGCGGTGGTAAATGTATGTGCGAATTTTGCCCTGATCCCTGTATTAAAGCAGAACGGGGCAGCGATTGCGTCGGTACTCTCGGAAGTGGTTGTTACAACCATATTGTTAGTGCATGCAAAAAAATATTATGTATTAAAGTTTAGCAGACACTATATACTTTCACTTGTGATGGCACTTTTGGTAATGCTTGCAGTGGTTTTTGGTATGGAACGGCTGCTTGGCAAAAGTCCGTGGATGGTACTTTTGATTATTGTGGCAGCAGGAATCGTATATTTTGTGGTATTGCTGCTTTTGCACAATGAAATTGTGGAAAAACTGGTCAAAAAAATTAAAAGCCGTGGAAAACACCTGTAAAACCGGTATTCTTGTATGAAACGACGGTCTATGTTATAATATCGAAAAATAGGAGAAATTTGAATATGAATTCAATCATGGGAGTTGTAGTCGTTCTGATCGTGCTTAACATCCTGTTTCTTGTGACCGGCAAATCATTTTTCTGCCTGTTCAAGAGAGAGGAAACAATAGAATTTGAGTGGCTGACAGGCTTTGTGTTATTTCTGGCAGTTTTTGGGGTGATTGAACTGCCAATTGAGATGAGTGGTCTGCCATTCCATGTGTTAGTATATGCAGAAAGTGCAGTTTTTGCGGTGCTTTTTGCAGGTTGTATCCTGTATTGTATATATGAGAGTCATTTTCATGGAGTGTTATTGTGGAAGAAACCTGACAGACGTTTTGCGATGCTTCTGGTAATGTTATTTTTACTGATCTTATATGGAATGAACAATGGGGCAAGTGTACATGGGTATGATACCTCTTATTATAATGGGCATGCAGCCAATGCATTGTATACAGATACAATGTATCAGTATGATGCAAGAACGGGACTCTATAAAGGAAATGAGAGTTATGTACATGATTGTTATCCCATGCTGATCGCAACACTGGCGAAAATTTTTTTCATGCACACACTTGTGGTAGTAAACAGAGTTTTAGCCTGTGTGGAAATTTTATTTGCTTCATTAATTGTATATGAGACTGCCAGACGTCTTGCAGGTGGAAGGGAAGATATTGCAAACTGGACGGTAGGGATTCACGGAGCATTGAGTATTTTGAGTTATGAATTCCCGGATACAGCGGAATATTATTTATGGCAGAGAACAGCAGAGTCAAAATCCATGCTTTGTAATGTATATCTGCCGTTTGTTTTATTAGCTTTGGTATTATTGGCAAAAGAAATAGATAATAAATGTAACTGGTTGATCTTAGGCATGATCGTGACTGCAGGAATGGCAATGTCGGTCAGTGGTATTTTTATTATAGCGGCTATGGTAGGAATCGGAGTGGTTGTCATCATGACTGTGCAGAAAAAATGGAAATATATGATAAATACAATGTTGTGTATGATGCCGGGAATGATGATTGGAATGATTCGTATACTACAGTAAAAGAGGAAGAGAATGTTTGGATATCTTGATTTAGATTATTTTGTGGGGAGATTTTATCAATGCTGGTGGAATGTTCTTTATATAGTAGTGTATATTGGATGTCTGTTTTATATTGCACGTAAGAAAGACAAAGTTATGCTGCAGATATTTGTGGGGATGTTTCTGGCAGCACTGATAACGATATTTAATCCGTTTATTATGGAACCGTTGCTTGATAAGATAGGATGGAAAGATCGGTACATCCGGTTTTACTGGATCTTACCAGTTGGTTTCTTGTGTTCTTTTTTTGCGGCTAAACTTATTGCAGAACAAAAAAAGGGGGCAGAACGCAATATATTGCTGCTTTTTCTGACGTGTTTTATTTTTCTATGCGGGGGAAGCATGTCTGAATTGTCAGCGGATGATAATATATACAAAGTAGATAACTCTGTAGTGGCAGTTGCAGAGATGATAGAGAACAATACGGATAAGGAGAATCCGGTAATATTATGTGATGCGGAGATGTATTACTGGATACGCCAGTATGACCCCAAACTGGTTATACCAGTGACCAATAAAATAATGGATCTTTATCAATTTCAGTCGCCGGATAAGATTGATCTGGCAGAAGAGAAAAAAAGCTGGAAAAATGCGGTTTCAATGTTTATGCATGGTGTAGAAATCGATGTTGATATTGCAAATAAAATCTTTGAGGATAAAGAGATAGATTTTGTGGTTTGTAATAAGGAGTACTATTCTGATTTTTATCTGAATTATTTAAATCTAAGTTATGTTGATTCTGTAGATGGATATGAGTTGTATCGCTGTATCAGTAATTGAAAGGGGACAAAAGAAGTTGCTTTTAATTTTAAAATTTCTGGCAATGGCATTGATGTGGTACATCGCGCCTGTTGCAGCGGGATATATTGCAGAACAGTTATTGAAAGAAAAAAGAAAACGCAATCTGCATAGATATTTAATGGGAAACATGATTTTATTTGCCCTCTTTTTTTTAATAGCCCAAATAGCAATTTTTTATAAACTGACATTATCTGTACTTACGCGGATATGGATGATTGTCGTGGCACTTGTATTGCTCATTGCTATAGTAATGATGATCCGGAATCGAAAAAAGATCAGATTACTGCCGGATACATCGGAAATGAAAAACATTATTTTGGCTGTGATTGCGATATTGGTACTGATCGCATTTAGTGTGGTGTGCGTCCCTGCAGATACGGACGATTATACAGTACAGTCTGTTCTTACAATGTATACAACAGATACACTGTATGTATACAGTCCGACATCGGGAAGGACACAGATGCTCTCTGTGGAAAAAGAACTTCTTGATGAGATGGCAGGATCACCGGTCGATGCGTATTATGCGGTATGTGTTGAAATATGCAGGATCAACCCGGCAAAGTTTATTCATCTGGTGATTCCGTTTTTGGTATTTCCAATTTACTTTTGCATTTATGCAGCATGGGCAGATTGTTTGTTTCAAAAGGATACAAAGAAAAAATACCTGTTTATGACGGTGATATGGCTGCTTTATATTACTCCTTTATTTATGGATAAGGCATTTTATTATGGTATTTTTCAACATGGATGGAATGGTCAGACTTTATTTTTCCTTGGAGTGCTGCCATGGACGGTGCTGCAGCTTTTGGGAGAAGAAAAAGAAACACGGTGTTTCAATGAATTTGGTCAGATATTTATGATCCTGACCTATGCAGCAGTGGCGCTTTCAGGTCAGTTGATGTATCGAAAGGGATTTTTTATCGTAACGTTTGTGTGGGTGTCCGTAGTGATTATGGCGGGTATTATGAGGTGGAAAAATGATAGCAGCATTTGAGGCGCTCAGAAGTGAATTCCGCAGTGCGGGAGCGGAGGGAATCAGTCTGGCTCTGGTAGGGTTTGCCATTCTTTTTTTTATAGCTGAAAAAAATCGCATCAATGAAAATAAGAATAAGCTGGTAAAATACGAAATATTATGTTTCCTTCTGATTGCAAATCCGTTTGGTTATACATGTATCAACAGTTTTTGGATGCAGAATGAATATAGAAAGATGTTTATGATTCTTGTTCCAGCGGTTATAGTGGCGGCATTTGTTGTAGAATTGACATCAGGATATCAGCATACATGGGCAAAAGCATTGTGCCTGACCGGATGTGCGGGATTTGTAATTTTAAGTATGTATTTTTTATTTACACAGCCTAAAATACAGGTGATAGAAAATCAATATAAAGTGCCGGATAAGGTGGTTGAGCTGGATTCTTTATTACGCGAAGAAAATCATGATATTAAGAATATGATCGCCCCCAGGGAAGTATGCAGCTGGATTCGTGAAATAAATGAATCGGTGCAGTTGTTATACGGTGAGGATCTGATCAATCATATGATACAGGATGATTATACATTTGAAGAGGAAGAAGAAAAAGAATTTATTGAAGAATGTAAAACAATTGTGGCAGTTCCTGATGCGGTAGAACATCAGTTGGAAGTTGCGGAAAAATATGGCAGCAACTGTATTGTTTTGGAAAAATCCTATGATGATCAGAAAAAAATGCAGGAGGCTGGATACACGTATTATGGGCAGACAGATGATTATACAGTATATTTTAGAGAATAGAAAATGAAATGCACAAAGAAAACAAGGAGGAAGATCCAGATGAAAAAAAGACATCAGGCAGGGAAGAAAATTGCCGCATGGCTTATGGCATTGAGCCTGTGTATGACGGCGGTCCCGGCAGAGCAGGTGGTATATGCAGCCGGCGGGCAGAATGAAACAGAAGTGACGGAACTGACAGAGAATCCGGAAACAGCAGAGAACACCGAAGCGCTGGATGATTCTGAAACAGCAGAGAGCGAAGACACAGAGGATAACGGGGAAGAGAACACTTCTGAGGCGGTGGAAACTGACAGTACCGAAAACGAGTCCGAGACAACCGAAAATACGGAAAGTGTGAAGGATACTGAGGCAACAGAAAGTACCGAAGTGACGGAAATTTCCGAGACAACCGAAGGTACGCAGGAAGTGGAAAATTCTGAGATGACCGAAACGGAAAATACAGAATCGGTTATCGGGGATACGAAATCTGAGGACACGGAAACAGAAGAGAGCGAGGAAGTTGTAAGGAAAGACGGGAACGTGACACCGGGAAGTACTTATGCAACGGCGGCATCTATCGGATTAAATACAACTTACAAAGCAACGACATCGAGAAAATCAGTTACACACTGGTATAAATTTACGATGAGCAAGGCAGGTATGGTGCAGTTGAAATTTGCACATGCAAATTTATCGAGTACGAGCAACAGCCCAGCCTGGAAAATTGATTTTATTGCAGATCAGTTTGGCGGAATGGTTTCTGTGAACAGCGGTCTTCAGGATACACAGAATCAGACGGCGAAGATAGGACTGGAAGCCGGTACCTATTATGTGCAGGTTACCGGACTTGGAGTGCTTACGATAGGATCAAGCGATTACAGCTTTAGTGTACAGTATGAAGATATTTACTGTGAAACGGAACAAAATGACTCCATTTCCACAGCAGACAATTATACGAAACTTGGACAGACGATTACAGGAAGTATTTCTTCTACTTCTGATACCGATTATTACAAGATTACATCGGCTGCAAAAGGATATCTTTCATTTCAGTTACAGCATGATAAAGTGAGCAGTAAGCTCGCAACGGATATTTACAGTGTAGCAGTCTGCGATGCTTCTGGAAATACGATCTATACAATGACGAGCAGGACGGATGAGGAGAAAACAGAGTCTGTCAATTTCGGACTTGCGGCAGGAACTTATTATCTGAAAGTGTCGGGCATGACATATCTGAATGCGTCTGGATCTTTTGCAATCTATGGGACAAACGGAGAAACCTACAAGCTGAATGCCTCCTGGACAAACGCAGACAACTGGGAGTGTGAGAGCAATGACACTTACGATACTGCCAATACGGCTGTTTCCGGTATCACGTACAGCGGCGACATCCGTACCTACAGTGATGTGGATTATTTTAAGACAACACTTTCTGCAAATGGTTACATCAATGTGAAACTGACACATCCGGTTGTAAGTGGTCAGGAGACCACAAATATGTTTGTGTTCAGTGTGATCCGAAAGGTAGATAAAGATCAGTATACAGAAGTTTACACTACAAACATCCGCGGCGGGGATACCAGTGTTTCCACACCGAATCTCGGACTGCCAAAAGGTGAGTATTATGTCAAAATTGCAGGAACCGGAAATTCAGCAGGAACATTATTAAGCGGTACCAGTTATCCGGTAAACTATGACGTATGCATCAAAACAAAGACGGCTGGTGACAGAGAGGTGGAGTCGAATGATTCTGCTGCTACTGCAAACAGTGTGAAGAACGGAAAAACCTATTATGGAAGTATCAGCAGTTCTTCGGACAAAGATTACTACAAGATCAAAATGTCAAAAGCGGGTTATCTACAGTTGAAATTCGGACATAAAAACAATCAGAGCACGTCAAGCTGTTATAATGTTGTTCTTTACAATAAGGATAACAGTGAAATATATAAATTTACAAGCACAGGAACAGAGACATCCTTTACCTCATGTAAATTAGGACTGGCTGCGGGAGAATATTATGTATGCGTCAGCCAGGCATCTACACTTTATACCGGCGACTATACGATCTGCATGACACAGAAAGCGGCTTCCGGCTGGGAGACAGAGAACAACGGTGACTGGGCTTCGGCAGATAACATAAAAGTCGGCAAAGCGGTAAACGGTGTGATCACAGGATATACGTCAGATGAAGACTGCTATCGCTTTACACTCACAAAAGCGCAGTATATCAATTTCAGCCTGGCACATGAGAAGATCAATGATGCGGGAAGAAGCTGGTATGTGACATTATATAATGCAAATGGCAAGCGGTTTTATCAGAATTATGATCATATCTATTGTTATGCCGGCAGTACTTATACAGAGTCACCTGCTGTCAAATTAAGCAAGGGAACCTATTATCTGAAAGTACAGGCATATGCGAAAAATGCAGTGGAAAAAGAGTACACACTCTGCGTCAATAAGATTGAGAACAGAAAAACAAGCGTAACATCCGTAAAATCGACAGCATACAATAAACTGAAAGTTTCATGGAAAGTTGTACCGGCTGCAACTTCTTATCAGATCTACCGCAGTACAGCAAAGGATGGAGATTATCAGAATATCAAAACCATCGACAATGTGGGCACCAGTTCCTGGACAGACAGCAGTGTAAAAACCGGAAAAACATATTATTATAAGATCAAGACGGTTGTTAAGACACAGAATGGAGAACAGACCAATGGATTTTCGAATGTAAAATCTGCAAAGGCGGTTCCGGCAAAGACGACGTTAAAGGCAAAAGCGTCGGATGCAAAGAATGTAAAACTGACCTGGTCAAAGGTAAAAGGTGCAAGCGGTTATGAGATCTACCGCAGCAACAGTAAAGATGGAAAATATAGTAAAGTAAAGACCATATCCAAAGGTAGTACGACATCTTACAAAAACGGTAAATTGAAAAAATCGACGACCTATTATTATAAGATCCGTGCATACCGCAAAGTGAATGGAAAGAAAGTATATGGAAGTTATTCTTCCGTTGTTTCCGTAAAGACAAAAGCAAAATAGATGTGAAAAGAGATACTCCGGCGGGATCATCCTGCCGGAGTATTTTTAAGATTTTATGAAAATTCTGGCAAGATATATTCAACGGGTTAGTTTTATGATAAAATAAACGGCAGATGTGAAGTGCAAAGACATCAGTAAATATACAAGAGGATAACAGGAAAATGAAAAAACGGATTTTAGCAGTAATCATGGCAGTCTGCGTGAGTATGACAGCACTGCCGGCAGATGTGCGTGCGGCAGAAGATGGCGCAGTCCAGACAGAAAGCACGCAGGCAATGGAAACGTCATCAGCGGAAGAGGCAGCTGTGACAGAAGAGGCATCTGAAACGGAAAATGATGAGACGGAAACATCATCCGAATCAGAGACAACGGAAACGGGGGAGTCTTCCGAGACGGAAACCGGAGTAATGGAAACAGAAGAGACTGCGGAAACGGAGACCGGGGCAGTGGAAACAGAAGAACCGGCCGAGACAGAAACGACCAAAACAGAAAGTACGGAAACAGAGACCGCAGAGACGGAAACGGCTGAAACGGAGACAGAGGAGCCGGCCGAGACGGAAACGATCGAGACAGAAAGTACGGAAACAGAAACTGAGACTGAGACAGAAACAGTCCAGGCAGCAGAAATGAACTATATGATGGTAGAGTCCCCGTATGTCGAAACACCGGGCACCCAGAATGTGGTTTTAAGCCTTGGAACAGGGAAGGAGCAGATTTCTGATGTTATTTTAAATTATCAGAATCTGACTACCGGAAAAACCTATCAGATCAAAGCGGCAGGCCGAGAAGAGGATATGATCCGGTTTACCATGGATTTTTCAGAAAATGGACAGGCAGGAGAGTATCAGATCACTTCCGTGCAGTTTACACAGGAGAAAACAAAACAGGAAATCCTGCTATCAGACCTTGGCATGGATGTAAGATTTGGTGTCAATGAACAGGCAGAGACGAACCCGGATCAGGTACTTTATGATGAAGATGCCTATGCGGATGTGGATGCTGATGTTGTTACTATGAGCGCAGATGGAGAAGTTATTTCCGAAAACACTGTGGAAAATGTGCTGGAGCAGGGAATCTCAGAGGCTGTCGCCAGTGTTGCAGATAACTTAAAAGGTGCGAACAGTAATGTGAAAGTCGTACTCGATCCGGGACATGATGGCACCCATGCAGGAGCATCCGGTTTTGGAGTACAGGAAGCGGATCTGACACTTAAGATCGCCACATACTGTAAAGAAGAATTATCTACCTATAATGGTATTACTGTTTATATGACAAGAGAGAGTGCAAGCTGTCCGGCAGGCGGCGGAGATAATATTGCATGTCTGGATGCCCGTGCAAACCTTGCAAAGAATGTGGGAGCAAATGTGTTAGTAAGTTTCCATTTAAATACTGCAAACGGAACAGCGAGAGGTGTGGAAGTTTATTATCCGAACAGCAACTATAATGCACAAGTAGGAGGCAATGGACAGGCACTTGCAAAGAAAATATGCGATAAATTGGCAGCACTTGGATTGAATTATCGTGGAACTTTGATTAGAAATGCATCTTATGATAAATATCCGGATGGTTCTGCAGCAGATTATTACGGTCTGATCCGTCGTTGTAAAAATAATGGCATTCCTGGTCTGATCATCGAGCATGCCTTTTTGGACAATGCAAATGATTATTATACATATTTAAGTTCTGATGAAAAATTAAAGGCACTCGGGGTTGCAGATGCAACTGCGATCGCAGAGTATTTCGGACTGACAAAAGGAGCAAAGACCGTAACGCTCAATTACACGCAGTCGAGAGCGGATGGTAGTCTTAGATTAAAATGGACAGGTCTCGATAATGTCGATTATTATGAAATTTATCGTAATACTGTGAATGATACAAACTATCCTAAGATTGACGAAGTATCGGATGCTACATCTTATATTGATGATACCGTAAAGGCAGGGACAAAATATTACTATCTGGTCCGTCCGGTATTTAACGATGGAACTGCAGGAGAGTATTCTAAACCCATCTCAGGTGTGGCATTAGGAAAAACAAACCTCACAAAGATCAAGGCAAAGAGTGGAAAGAAGATTACCCTGACCTGGAAAAAGGTTTCTAAAGCAGAGGGATATCTGATCTATCGTCAGGACAGCAGTGACAGTAAATTTTATCAGATTGGCACGGTAAAATCCGGCAGTACACTCACTTACACAGATACTGTAAAATCCAATAACAAAACATATACCTACAAAGTACAGGCTTACAATACAAACAATGGCAGACAGGGTGTCGGTGCATATTCTTCCACAAAATCTGCAAAGACACTTGCAAAAGCAAAAATTACAGGAATCACATCCTCGGATGAGGAAGTATTAAAAATTTCCTGGAAAAAGGTAAGTGGGGCAAAGGGATATATCATCTCCCGCAGCACAAAGAAAGATAGTGGTTATAGTGAAATAGATACAGTATCAGGAGAAAAGACAACATCCTACACAGATGATACTGTAAAAGCAGGAAAGACCTATTACTATAAGGTCGAAGCATATAATGTCAACAGCGGTACAAAAGGATACGGCGGTGCATCAGACGCGGTGGCAGGAAAAACTGCAAAACGTACAAAGATCACTTCGATCGTTTCCACAAATGAAAAGACCTTGACGATCAAGTGGAATAAGATTACAGGAGCTTATGGTTATCGCATCAAACGAAGTACCGATGAAGATGGTACTTACAAAGTTGTTAAGACGATTAAATCCGGAAACACGACCAGCTACAAAGACACCAGTGTAAAAGCAGGAAAGACCTATTATTACACAGTTGAAACGATGGTAAAGACAGGAGACAATATCTGCTACAGTGGTGATTCAGCATCCGTGGAAGGAAGAACTGCGAAAAAGACGAAGATCAAGTATGCTGTTTCAAATGGAAGCAATCAGATTGAAGTAAACTGGGGAGCAGTGAGCGGTGCCTACGGCTACCGTATCAAACGCAGTACGTCAAAGAATGGTACTTATAATGTGATTGCGACCGTAAATGGAAAGAATAAAACAACCTATCAGGATAAAAATGTAAAAACTGCAAAGACCTATTATTATAAGGTAGAGACGATCAACAAGGTAAATGGTAAAAAAGGATACAGCGGTGATTCCGCAGTTGTGTCAGCAAAGACATTAAAAACTACATCCATTACAGCAGTCAAGGCAACCGGAAGTACTTCCGTAAGACTGGAATGGAAAGCCGTGGATGGGGCAAACGGATATCAGATTTACCGGAGTACGTCAAAAGACAGTGGTTATAAAAAGGTCGGACAGGTCAAAGGTAAAAATACGAAAAAATATGAGGATAAAACCTTAGAAGCCGGAAAAACTTACTATTATCAGGTTCGTGCATATAAGAGCAACAGTGCTAAAAACGGTGTGGCATCTTTCTCAAAAGTACAGAAGGCATGGACGATCAAACAGGTGGTATTCTCCCAGATCACAAGTGACAGCAAAAATCAGGTCACACTTGGCTGGAAGAAAGTTTCAAAAGCACAGGGGTATGATATTTACCGGAGCAGCAAGTCAAACAGTGGATTTGAAAAGATCGCTTCAATTTCATCTGGATCTACACTGACTTACACGGATAAGGGCGTAAAGAGCGGAAATACTTATTATTACAAAATCGCTGCAACCTACAAGATCAAGGGAAGTGCAGGCAGAGGAAGTTACAGTAATGTAGCACAGGTTCCTGTTCTGAAACAGGGAGGTATTTCTTCTATTACATTGGGAGACAACAATGTATTAAATATTTCCTGGAACAGTGTGGATAATGCAAGCGGTTATGAACTTGCCGGTGCAATCAGTGAAAAAGGAAGCTATACCACGTTACAGACTTCCGGTGCAACTTCCTTTACACACAGTAATCTGACACAGGGAACAACCTATTACTATAAAGTAAGAGCATATAAGGACTTAAGCAGCGGAATCCGTATGTATGGTCCATGGTCAGCGGTGAAATCAAAAGCAGCAGCTCATGAGATCATGGGTACAAGCAGTGTGACGGTAGATCAGATGGTATCTTATTATAATAAACGATATACATTCCCGGCAGATACTTACCGTGACAAGGGAGCAGATTCCGCGGAAGCGTTCTTTAAGATTTTAAAAGAAGAGGCAGATGCAGAGGGTGTAAGAGCGGATGTATTGTTTGCACAGGTGATGTTAGAGACCGGTGGACTCACATTCGGTGGTGATGTGCAGGCGAGCCAGTGCAACTTTGGCGGACTCGGTGCAGTCGGTGGCGGTGCTGCGGGGGAAACCTACGCAGACGTAAGAACCGGACTCCGTGCACAGGTACAGCACTTGAAAGCGTATGCAAGTACCGAGGGATTGAATAATGCATGTGTGGATACCCGTTTTCAGTATGTATCGCGTGGAACAGCCAGATATGTCGAATGGCTTGCAATTCCGCAGAATCCGTATGGAAAAGGCTGGGCAGCAGATGCAGATTATGGTACGAAGCTGCTTCGGATCATGAATAGTTTATAAAAATAATCAGGGAAAAAACAGAAGGGCTGTGGAAAATGGAGACAACATTTTCTACAGCCTTTTGGCATGTCATAGAATACATGCCACAGAATGGGGATTCTATGGCGGGAAAACTTGCAAAGAACAGCTAATTTTGGTATAATACGCCGGTATATAGACAATGGATCCTATGCTTCAAAAGCAGATCTGTTGCCATGAACAATGATTGAAAAGAGAAGATATGAAAAAAAGAAAAGGCTATAAACATTTATTGAATTATTGTGCGAACTTAATCATGATTCTTTTTGAGATGATGTGTTTTTCATACGTCTGGTTCGTCTACTATAATCCATTGATGACCAATAAATTTGGAGAACGTGGTCACTGGGGAGTTATCGGACTGTATGTTTTACTGGCATTTTTCTTTACGCAGAGTCTGGGTGGTTTTCATATTGGGTATCTGGAAGCTTCCGATATATTCAGTTCACATGCATTGGCAATTATTATGAGTGCGGTTGTGGAATATTTTATTGTCGTTTTAGCAGTGCGAAGCTATGTATCGGTGTACCCGCTGGTATGTATGGCAGCGATCGAGATCGTATTCAGTATTATTTGGACCATGCTGGTGCGAAGTTTATACCAGAGGCTTTATCCGCCAAGAAGAATGCTGGTTATCTATGGCAATTATCCGCCGGATGATCTGATCGCGAAGATTAATTCAAGAAAAGATAAGTATAATATCTGTATGTCCGTAAGTTATAAGATCGGATATGTTAAATTATATACGATGGCGAAGGAATACGAAGCGGTGGTGCTGTGTGATCTGCCTGCAGAGGCGAGAAACCAGATTATGAAATACTGCTATCAGGAGTCCATCCGTACCTATGTCACACCTAAGATTTCAGATATCCTTTTAAGTGCGGCAGATGATATTCACCTGTTTGATTCCCCGTTGCTGCTGCTTCGCAATGAGGGACTCACGATCGATCAGAGATTCTTTAAAAGAATTGAGGATATAGTATTTTCCCTGATCGGGATCATCATTTCATCCCCAATCATGCTGATCATAGCAATATGTATCAAATTGTATGACGGGGGTCCGGTATTTTTCAAACAGCCGCGATACACCAGAGACAATGAAGTTTTCATGGTGCTAAAATTCCGCAGTATGTCAGTTCATGCTGCAGACAGCAAGATCACCAAAAAAGATGATGCGAGGGTGACTCCGGTCGGAAAAGTGATCCGTGCAGCCCATGTGGATGAGCTCCCGCAGCTGTTTAACATTTTAAAGGGTGAAATGTCTCTGGTGGGACCAAGACCGGAGTGGAAGACGGTTGTAGATAAATATGTGGAAGTCGTTCCGGAGTTCGCACTGCGCACAAAAGTCAAAGCCGGACTGACCGGATATGCACAGGTATATGGAAAATACAGCACGACTCCTTATGATAAAGTGCGTCTGGATATTAAATATATCGAGAATTATTCACTCTGGCTGGATCTGAAACTGATCCTTCTGACAGTTAAGATCCTGTTTAAAAAGGATAAGACAGAAGGTGTAGATGAGTATCAAAGTAATGCATTGCGTAATGAAAGTGCAGACAACGATAAGAAGCAGGTGTGAGATAGATGTATAATGAAGGAAAAGTCAGTATTATTGTTCCGGTTTACAATGCAGAGAACTTTTTGCACAGGACAGTGGACAGTATCCTGGCACAGACCTATGAAAACTGGGAGCTGCTGCTGGCAGACGACTGTTCGACCGATCAGAGCAGAGATATTATGAAAAGCTATACAGATGAGCGGATCCACTGCTTTTACTGTGAAAAAAATTCGGGACCTGCAGGTGCGAGAAATCTTGCACTTCGTCATGCATCGGGACAATATGTTGCCTTTTTGGATGCGGATGATTTCTGGCTGCCGCAAAAGTTAGAAAAGCAGATTTCATTTATGAAAAAAGGAAATTACCCGTTCAGCTTTACCAGCTATGAATTTGCGGATGCAAATGCCGTCCGCAGCGGAACAGTTGCACACGCGCCGGAGAGAGTCGGCTACAAAGAAATCTTAAGAAGTTCAACGATCGCACCGAGCACAGCAGTGTTAGACCGTAATCAGATCAATACGGCACTCATCTATATGCCCGAGAATGTCAGGCTGGAAGATGCAGCCACCTGGATGCAGATCATGAAAACGGGAGTTGTGGCATATGGTCTGGACGAAATCCTTACCATATACTGCCGTCATAAGGGAGCTTATTCTGGAAATAAATTAGATGCGGTGTGGGGGAAATGGAAATTATACCGCAACGTGGAGAAGTTCTCTTTCTTCAAAGCAGCGTATTATGTGTGCGTCAATACCTGGGCAGCAGTTATCAGGAGATTATAGGATGCAGGGGAGGGATGTACTTGCGGTGTCCTATGGTTTGTGATAAAATTATTTTCGGTATGAAATATATGCTGTGTGTGTCAGCATTTAAGGAAAAATAAATATGGCAGAAATTATTGCAGAATGGAAGAAAATATTAGTGGCATATATTGCAAAACTGTGTTTTCTTCCCTTTCATATTTTTAGAATAAAGAAAAACAGGATCATGTTTACCAGCCTTACAGGCGGTAATTATATGGAGTATTCCTGCAATCCGAAATATATATATGAGTGTTTGAAAAAACAGACAAAAGACAATTATGAAATAATATGGGCAGTCAGATGTCCGGAAAAATATCAGTTTTTTAGGGATGAGAATGTACGTCTGGTGACACATTTTTCAATCAGATGTTTTTTTTATTTGTTAACATCAAATGTGGTCATCACAAATGGTTCGTATGTCCCGTGGGTGACATTCCGAAAAAAACAGACAGTAATTAATACATGGCATGGTGGCGGCGCATATAAAAAACTGGATACGGGAGAAGGATATCTGAAACACCTGATTGATAAAAGAAATGCATTGGCAGGAAAAAATACCGGTATATTTGTGACCAGTAGTGAAGAATTTTGTCGTTATGTAATACGTGGGGCATTTCATTTTAAGGGGAAAGTTTTACATTGCGGCATGCCGAGAAATGATTTTCTGGTGAATGGAGAGACGGACAGGGCAAGAAAAAATGTAGAAGAAGGGTGTGGCATTTCTTCAGAAAAGAAAATTTTATTGTATGCGCCTACATATCGGAAAAATGAAACATACGAAAAGCTTGACCTAGAAAAAACAGTCTTACTTCTTAAAAAAGTAACAGGACAGGAATGGGTATGTTTGGAGCGGCTGCATCGCTATGAAACGGATGGAGATATGCAGGAAAACAGTTATGTGAAGGATGTGAATGAGTATCCGGACATGCAGGAGTTATTAGGGGCGGCAGACATGCTTATCACAGATTATTCTTCATCGATATGGGATTATTCTTTTTTGAACCGGCCATGTTTTTTATATGTTCCAGATTTAGAACGATACAGGAAAATGCGTGGTTTTTATGAGGATATAGACAAATGGCAATACCCTTACGCTGTAAAATCGGATGAATTATATGATATCATAGGTAATATGGAACGATATGACTGGTATGGGATTGCCAGAAGACATCACGATATGTTGAAATCCTGTGAGACAGGGGAAGCATCAGAAACTGTGGTAAAATATATAGAGAGTATATGTAGATAATAATATATAAACAGATGGAGGAAAACAGATGAATATTGCGATTGTTTTTGCTGGTGGAAGCGGTGTAAGAATGGGGGCAGGTGTTCCTAAACAGTTTTTGGAGATCAATGGAAAACCAATATTAGTGCATACACTAAGTTTATTTGAAGAACATCATGAAATTGATAAAATTTATTTGGCGGTGTTAGAAGAATATATTGAATATGTGTGGGCACTTGCAACAGAATTCCATATTAATAAACTTGCAGGAATTGTATCCGGTGGGGCAACAGCTCAGGATTCAATATATCGTGCTCTGAAAAAAGCAAAAGAAGAAAATCCGGGGGATTCCATCGTACTTATTCATGATGGCGTAAGACCTTTTATCGGATATGATGTGATTTCTAAGAATATTGCATCTGTAAAAGAACATGGAAGTGCAATCACGTCTAATTTGTGTTATGAAACAGTTCTAATCAGCAAGGATGGGGGGAAGACGGTAGATAATCTGCCGCATAGACAGGAGTGTTATACTGCACAGGCTCCGCAAAGCTTTTATCTGGATGATATTATTAAAGCACATGACATTGTAAGGAAAGATAATCCTGAATATACAAATCTTGTAGATTCCTGTACAATTATGAAAACAATTGGAAAAAGTACTTATTTAGTGGAAGGAAACAGAGGAAATATTAAGGTGACAACACCGGTTGATGTATATATGTTTCGTGCGCTTCTAAGTTATAAAGAGAATGAGCAGGCGTTCGGTTTTGGACTGACAGATAAGATGAGATCTAAAATAAATTATTATAAGCGTGATAAAGAAGAATAGTACAGAAAATAAAAGTTTCACATATAGGTTTGTTTTGTCCAAAGTTTACGAATCGGGAGGATTGGTATGTTTAAAATAATGTGTGATACAGTTGTGAATGAGGATGTTCAGAATATTATAAATGTAGACAGCGTAGATTGGAAACAGTTTCATGGAAAAACGATAGCGGTCACTGGTGCAACTGGACTGATAGGGAAAATGTGTGTGTTTGCATTGCTTGCTGCAGATAAAAAATATAATTTGAATTTAAAAGTATTGGCGTTTGTACGCAATGAAAAAAAAGCAAAAGCGATTTTTGCAGGTGAGGCAAATGATCAACTTGCTTTTGTGGTAACAGATATTTTAGAACCAGTTCCCCAAAATATAATTGCGGATTATCTGATACATGGAGCAAGTGTTACTGCATCAAGGATGATGGTGGAACAGCCGGTAGAGACCATTATGACTGCAATACAGGGAACACGGAATATGTTACAATTTGCAGAGCGTTGCAAAATGGAAAGTATGGTATATCTTTCATCCATGGAAGTATACGGGATAATGCCCAAAGAACAGGTGGAAGTGAAAGAAACTGATCTAGGGTATATTAATCCTTTGGAAATACGTAGCAGTTATTCAGAAGGAAAGCGAATGTCAGAATGTTTGTGTGCTGCTTTTGCAAGTGAGTATAATGTAAATGTAAAAATAGCACGCCTTGCGCAGACGTTTGGAGCTGGCATTGCAAAAGATGAAAACCGTGTGTTTGCTCAATTTGCGCGTAGTGTAATTGAAAAAAAAGATATTGTATTGCATACAAGGGGAGAAAAAGCAAATTGTTACTGTTATATAAGTGATGCGATTGCAGGAATTTTAACATTACTTACACATGGAAACAAAGGCGAAGCATATAATGTGGCCAATATGGATACATTTTGCAGTATTAGGGAAATGGCAGAAATATTTGTAAGTGTGAGTGAAAATTCAACTTCAAAACTTGTTTTTGATATTCCAGAGGATAGTAATAAATATGGATATGCACCAAGTAGTGTTTTAAGGTTAAATTCGGATAAGATATCGACTCTTGGATGGAAACCGTTAATGAATATGAATGATATGGCAAAACGATTGATGCAGAGTATGGCACAAAATGAAGTGGAGTAGTGGAGATGAAACGTTTTATTAACGATATGGAGAAATATTACAGATATGCTGTATACTCTGCTAAGGCGGAACTAAAGGCAGAAGTGGCAGGTTCATATTTGAATTGGATATGGTGGATTTTAGAACCGTTTTGCATGATGTTGATCTATGCATTTATATTTGGCTTTGTGTTTGATGCAAGGGAAAAATATTTTACAGCATTTATCTATGTTGGTTTGACTTTATGGACATTTTTTAATCAAAATATGAAAAATAGTGTCAGGATGGTAAAGAAAAATAAATCTATTATTTCTAAGGTATATCTTCCAAAGTTTATTTTGATTGAATCTAAGATGATGGTAAACGGATTTAAGATGCTGGTATCATTTGGAATTGTGATTATTCTTATGATATTTTATCAGATACCACTTAGTTGGAATGTCTTTTATGCGATTCCAATACTGATATGTATGTGGATTGTTAATTTTGGTTTGATGACAATTCTTGTACATTTTGGTGTTTATGTAGAAGATTTGGCAAATGTGGTAAATATAGTATTGCGTTTTATTTTTTATTTGACGGGTATCATGTTCTCAATAGAACATCGTATAGGAGCAAAACACCCAGAGCTGGCGTTGTTTCTTGAAAAATTTAATCCAATGGCATTTTTGATATCCTCAATGAGAAAATGTCTATTATATGGAGAAAGACCAGAATTACTTGGGATTGTAAGTTGGATTGGAATTGGTATCGTTTTGACAGCGTTAGGTATCCACACGATATATAAGAATGAAAACAGTTATGTGAAGGTAATATAAGTATGGATGAAATTGCAATTAAAGTTGAAAACTTAAGAATAAGGTATAAGAGCTTGGGGTCTTATTCGATTAAAAAAAATTTTCTCAAGTTGAAAAAAAATAAAAGAGAAACATTTGAGGCTGTGAGAGGTATTTCATTTGAAGTACCAAAAGGGCAGATATTGGGAATTATTGGCAAAAATGGAAGTGGAAAATCTACGTTGCTGCGCGCTTTGGCAGGTATTTTTTCACCTGATGAGGGGACGATAGAAACTTATGGAAATTCAATATCTCTATTGGCAATTGGTGTGGGATTTCAGAAAGAGTTATCTGGAAGGGAAAATATCATGCTTTCGGGTATGTTGCTAGGATTTTCTGAACAAGAGGTCAGAGAGAAGATGCCTGCAATTATAAAATTTGCAGGATTAGGAAAATTTATTGATATGCCGGTGCGCACATATTCAAGTGGTATGTACTCAAAATTGGCATTTTCCATTACGGCAATACTTGAAACAGACATTATGCTGATTGATGAGGTGCTGAGTGTAGGTGATCAGCGATTTAAGAAAAAGAGTCTTAGAAAAATGAAATCATTAATAGCTGATGAAGACCGAACTGTGGTAATTGTTTCACATAGTATTGGTACATTAAGACGATTATGTGAAAAAGTAATGTGGATGGAAGATGGTAAGATCATGATGTTTGGTGATGCAGATGAAGTATTGGATAAATATGAAGCATATATGGACTCGGAATCATAGAGTTGCTAGATAAATGGAGGAATGGATAGAATGAAAAAAATTGCAGTTGTTGGGTTATATGCAATCAAAAATGCAGGGGACAATATATTGTGTGAAGCAACTCAATATCTTATTAGACAGATTGAGCCGGAAGTATCAATTGTAGAAGTTGATGTGAATCCACGTCTGAACACATTTAGTAAATTGGATGCAATTCAGGTTATGGCATCAAAAGCGATGATAAAATTATCATCGTATTTATTTAGTTATGAGAATCATAGCCGGTTTCGTTATAAGTATGAATATTTAATGTGGTGGTTAAAAATCAACAAACGTTTTCGCAAGGATCTGCAGGGGGTGGATGCAATTGTATTTGCTGGTGGAGGATTCTTGAAGTTCCGTACGCAGGGATTGAATTATTATGTAGAACAGATTATTAAAATAGCGGAGAAAAATAATATTCCTGTTATGATGAACGGTGTAGGAATAGAGGGATATGATGAGAATGATATACGATGTCAGAAATTAAAGGCTGCAATTAATAAAGACTGTGTAAAAGTAATTACGACAAGAGATGACGTAGATACCTTGGAAAACTTATATATTGAGAATCCTGATATTATGACAGCAAGAGTTGGTGATCCGGCATTATGGGTACCGGAATGCTATTCATTGAAACGTAAAGGTCATAATAATATAATTGGAATAAATATTATCAGAGGACGTGTGTTTCAGGCATACGGGAATACTTTATCAGAGTTTGAGTTGCTTAATTTCTATAAAAAGTTAATTATATCTATTGAAGAAAAGGGATGGAACTGGGTATTATTTTCAAATGGTATGAAGGCGGATCAGGCATTTGGAAATAAACTGTTAAAAGCATTGGAATGTAAAAATCCGCATAAGATGCTGCCGGCTCCGAATAATACGATGGAATTTTTGCAGATGATCCGACAGTTTAAATGTGTATTTGGTGCGAGACTTCATGCGTGTATTACGGCATACGCACTGGATGTACCGGTTGTCGGACTGATTTGGAGCGAAAAATTACAGATATTTTCAGAAGTGATTGGAAAAACTGGTAATTTCTTCCCGGAAGAGAAATTACATATAGAAGCTGTAATTGATGCGATGGAAAAGAGTTTTGATGATGGATATGATAGAGAAAGACGGAATGAACTGAAAGCATTGACAAAAGAGTATCTTGAAAAATTTCTTGCGGGAATAAATAAATAACGAAGGGATATAAAGATGATTCAGAAAATTGGAAGAGGATTTATGAAGAGAGTGGTGCAGGATGGTTTTTTTGTTACTGTATTAAACTGTGCCCAAATGCTCATGAATGGTATTATTAAATTAATATATAATTTTTGCAGGTTTATTATAAAATATGTTTTTTTACTGCTGGATAATATTGTTAGGGTTATTGATTATCCGGTAGATATGTTCATAAAATATATCATTGCAAAGACAACACTGGTACAGAACAATAAAATAATGTTTTTGACATTTCAGGGAGATTATACATGTAATCCCAAAATGATTGCTGAGGAAATTATAAAGCAGGATCTGGATTGGGAACTGGTATGGGACGTAAAAACTGCTTTGCCTACGAGTGATTATCCGCTGGGATTGCATTTTGTAAAACACAATACATTAGAATTTTATAAAGAACTCGCATCTGCGAAAGTGATTATTGAGAACACGAATATTGTAGAGAGACTTCATGCCACCAAAAAACAGAATCAGTATCTGCTGCAGACATGGCACGGTTCACTGGGGATCAAAAGACTTGATGGTGATGTGGTTATGGGACTTGGATGGAAACACCTGTCTAAAACATGCCAGAAAACGGTGGATTACCTTTTATCAAACAGCAGCTTTGAAACCGAAGTATTCCGAACTGCTTATTGGAAGACGGTGCCGTCTCTTCTTGTAGGACATGCCAGAAATGATGTGTTCTTTAAGGATGATGCGGCAAAAGGGAAGATCAGGAATAAAGTGTATCGTGAGCTGAACATTTCAAAGGATAAAAAAATATTTCTTTTTGCACCGACACACAGAGATAATGTGAACGAATCTTATCAGGCATTAAATTATGAGCTGATTAAAAAGGCATTGGAAAAACGTTTTGGTGGTGAATGGCAGATCGTAGTCCGTTTACATAACCGTTTGAAAAAACAGAGTGTCAAATGGCTGGGAGGACTGCCATCCTATGTCTCAAATGGAACATTATATGAGGATATGCAGGAGTTACTCGTAGCAGCAGATGCTGGCGTGACAGATTACTCCAGTTGGATCTTTGATTATGTTCTTTCTGGTAAACCAGGATTTTTAATTGAAATCGGACTAGACGAGTTCAAAGAACAGAGAGGATTTTATTATCCGATTGAGACGACACCATTTCCAATTGCTAAAAACAGTACAGAACTTGCAAAATGTATTAAGAATTTTGATGAGGATAAGTATGCGCAGGATACAAAACGATTTCTGGAAGAACGTGGCTGTATGGAAGATGGACATGCCAGTGAACGTATTGTAGCGAAAATAAAGGAGCTGATGGAGAATTAGCTGGAGGAAGACCAATGGACAAAAAAGAACGCAGAGAAAATTTTAAAATGCTTTCCATTTACACAGGAGCATTTTTGATAAGTTGTATGTTTGTATATGGCTGGTTTGTGAAATATGACAGGCTGCCGCTGTTTCGCAATGACGGAGTTCAACAGCATCTGAGTGCACTTGTCTACTATGGAAGGTATTTGAGAGAAATTGTAAAAGGCGTGTTGTTTGAACATCGTCTGGCGATTCCTCTGTGGGATTTTTGTCTGGGATACGGATCGGATGTATATGATACACTTCACTATTATGTGATAGGGGATCCGTTTGCATTACTTGCAGTGTTTGTACCACAGCGGTATATGGAATATTTGTACTGGGCATTAATTATTCTCAGATCCTTTACGGCAGGTATTTGTTTTTATATGTATAGCGTTCACAGAGGAAATCAAAAATTTTCCAGTATGATCGGAAGTCTGAATTATGCATTTTGCGGCTATGTGTTATACTATGGTGTAAGACATCCATACTTTGTGAGTGCTATGATCTTTCTGCCGTTGATCATGATAGGAATCGATAAGGTATATGAAAAAAGAAAACCAAAATGGTTTATGCTCTCCGTGGCATTTGCGGCAGTCAGTAACTTTTACTTTTTTTATATACTCAGTATTCTGATGGCGGTATATGCGGTATTTGAGTATTTTTGTGTATTTAAAAAATTTGAGTGGAACAAGGTCGGGAAAGTCTTTGTCACATTTTTGATGTACTATTTGGTTGCTGTTATGATGGCAGCTGCAGCACTGATCCCTGTTATTTATGCGACACTGTCGGCAAATCGAATGGGCAATCATTCAAATTTCTCACTGCTTTATGAAAAATGGGAATATTATGTAATGCTCTTTGGTGGGTTCACAACCAACGAAGATGCATTGGGACTGATCTTTGGATTTTTAACATTCTCGATACCGGCAGTTATATTGTTATTCCTGAAAAAAAGAGAAAACAGTATACTTAAAATGGGGTATGTCGTCACATTCTTACTGCTGTCGTTGAAAATTACAGGAAATGTGATGAATGGCATGTCTTATTCTTCTCTCTGGTACTGCTTTATTTTAAGTGTACTGGTTTCGTTTACGATCGCAAAGATGCTGCCGGGGTTTGTGGAGTTGATGCAGTGCGAAAAAATGGTCCTTACCATCATCTCGCTGTTGTATATTGTGATCTGTATGGTAATGACACATTTTGTGAATTTGAAAACATCAGGGATACTGGGGATCATTACGACGATTATTTTAGTATGGGGTCTTAAGATTATAAAAATGCAAAGGCTTAGAATGGGAATTGTACTTCTTTTTACGGTTTTAAGTATTGCAGATAACGCATATCTGTTTTACAGTACAGATGCTGGAAATTATATCTTGCGGTGCTGTTCAGAGAAAACGATGGATGAACTGACCACGAATTCCCAGCTTGGAATGGCACATGCACTGGATGATGATGATTTTTACCGGACAGAGGCGAAACATTATATATTAAACACGGCAACTGCAGTGGGCGTGCCATCTACATCATATTATTACAGCCTGATCAACAGTAATTTAAGTAAATTTATCGAATCACAGGGAAATCTGGTCTCTGCTATGGGATATAAGTTAAAGGATTGCGGAAAAAGGGCAGTCTTGGATTCACTTTTTTCTGTAAAGTATTATGTGACAGACGAGAGAAATGAGAACGGGCTTCCATATGGTTTTGACGAACGTGTTTTGACACAGAATGGATATTCAGTTTATAAAAACTGCAATGCATTACCATTCGGTTTTACCTATGATTCTGTAATTACACAGAGTGAATATGATGCGATGTCGATGTTAGAACGGCAGAATACGCTCCTTTACGCGGCGGTTGTATCGGATGAGTACAAGACATCGCTTGATACGGCAGCGGTAAAAAAGGTCACTTATAAATGTGAGTATGAGAAACTGGCATCGACAAAAATACGTGTGACGGATGATTATATTTTAGTTCGTAAAGCGGGAGCGATGTTGAAAGTCCGTGTGAAAAATGTAAAAGGCGGAGAGTTATATGTTAATTTTGAAGGATTGAGTTTTAAAGGAAAGAGTCCTAAAAATGGAAAAGTCTCATTTACAGTGATGGATAAAGAGAAAAGACCTTTCAATGTATTTTTACTGCGGAATGAAAATAATAGTTTCTATTCAGGAACGAAAGATTTCTGTATAAGTGCTGGATATCAGGAAAATGAAGATGCTGTTATTATTTTGAAATTTAATAATAAAGGAAAATTTTATTTTGACGATTTTTCATTTCAGGTGCAGCCATTACAGGACTTTGAAGAGAGAGTCGATGCATTGGCAGAGAATTCACTTGAAAATGTGTCATTTGATGCAAATCGGATTTCGGGAGATATTACACTGCCTCAGGATAAAATGCTGTGTATGTCAATTCCATATTCGACCGGATGGAGCGTATATGTAGACGGGAAGAAATCGGAGACGGTGCAGGTGTGTACGGCTTTTACCGGTGTTGAGCTTGCTGCCGGTGCGCATAAGATTGAATTGCGTTATTGTACGCCGGGATTAAAAGTGGGTATTCTGGCATCGGTAATAGGGATTATTTTATTTGTCGTAATTATCTGTAAAACAAGAAAAAATTCGACAAAGATCATTGTGGAATAGGCATATGAATGGGAAAAAAAAGTTTTCAAAAATTCAGATTTTAATAAGTGCTTTTATTATCGCTGCTTTCAGCAGCATGGGAGCTTTGATGTATGCCGGTGGAAGCGTGCATTTCTCACAGTTTCTGTCTGAGGGGGATATATGCGAACTGTCACAGGCGGATCTGCGGACTTCTTCACGGACAATGTTGTACAATGCACAATATCAGAGATATGATCTGACTGGAAAGGTGTGCAAAAAAAAATATATCCCGACAGGGACAGAAGAAAACTGGAAATATGCATGTGTGACGATCACAAATATGTCAGATCCTTCGATCGAAGGATCTGTCGTCTGTTATAACAAGGATAAAGAAGAGATTCTTCGTGTGCCCATACACTGGATATGGGGAGAAAACCAGATAAAACTGGATGATACATTACCGATATATGGGATAGGACTGGAATTTCGGGATGCAAAAGGAAAGTATGTATCGATTTCGTCCATTCAGATGCGAAGCGGTGAGACAATGTTTTCTGCAAAGCGCATGATAAATGGATTTTGTGTGTGCAGTGTGGTTTGTGTCTGTTTGCTGGTGTTGTGGTATAAGTTCGCTGGATGTAAAAAAATAAAGAAAAACAAAAAGCAGAAAAGTATTGATGCAGGAAGGATCTTAGAAAATATTTATGAGGAATGTTTCCTGTTTAGTACACAGAATTTTTTGCATAGAAAGAATAAAAATCGTGATACAGTGGTAAAAGTGTTATTTATGCTTTTATTTGGCTTCATGATTCTTGCGGAGGTATTACAGTGGAATATGAATACACACAAGTATAGATATTATGTACTTGTCTGGTGTATGTTAATGCTTTTAATCTCCATAATCTGCTGGGAAAAGGAAGAAAAACACATAAATTGGAACAAACCCCTGTTATATATCTGGATCGCAATATGGGGAGTTGCATTTGTATCGAATCTTTTTGTGACCGGGAAATTACAGCGTACCGGACTTGTCATGCTGACTGTTGTCGGCTTTTTCTTATATGTATGGGGAAATATGTCCCATCCATATAAAATGTATGTTTCTATGATAAAGGCGTTGGAGCTGGACTTTGTACCGGTTGTTTTATATTGTATGATATTCCGTCAAAAGAAGCCGGATGTATGGTATAACGGAATTTTTCCGTCAGCAGAGTTTTTTGCAATGTACTGCGCGCTAATGGGAGTGGTCTTTCTGGTCGAACTGGTAAGATGTTTACAAAGGGAAGATACATATGTTTCTTATGTAATATATGGCGCTGGACTGGCAGTTTCCCTGTATTTTTTAGGAGCGGCAGAAAACGTGCCAGGGATCGTGGGGGTTTCTGTCTCCGCTGTTTTTTGTATTATTTCGAACCGAAAAGGGCTTATCAGGGGAGCACAGAAATTATTTTGTAAACAATGGAAGAAATATGTAATTGCAGTGCTGTGCGCGTATATCTGTGCAGCCGGCGTCAGGGCATCTGTTGAAAATTTTACGGTTTTCCTGGGAGCACAGGTGCGGTATGAAGGGGAGCAGGAGGTCACAGCTTTAGACTGGCAGGAACTTGAAAATAGAAATGCATCTGACCTGACACAGATGCAGGGAGTGATTTCCACGGATGCCATAGAACTGCCTGTTATTTGGAAAGCGTGCCTATGGAAAATGAATTTATTTGGACATGGAAAACGGTTAACAGTATTCCGTGAAAAAACAGAAATTTATAACAGTTATCTCACAATGACATATCGGTATGGCTGGTTTATGATAGTTCCGTATGTGCTTTATCAGGTGTTCATGCTGAAATGTGCCGTAGAATATATAAATGGCAGCAAGTATCAACAGTATGGGAAAAATGTAAGACTTCTGGCAAGTATGGTGTCGATCATTTTTTTGAGCTTTTGCATCTATGGAAATCCAGATCAGGAGCTTACACATCCGCTCTGGTTTATGTTCTTTATCGGAAATGGAATATTGTTTATGGAAAGGAGCATAAAAAAGAATGGAGAAACATAAGAACTGGCTTGCAGTGATTTTATTTGGAATCGTGCTTAGTCTTTCCGGCACAGCGATGGTTATCAGTGGAAAGATTAATTTCAATAATTTTTATGATGTTGGTCATGTGGAAGATGTGTATATTGAAGAACAAAATATACAGTTAGACGGTGAAGAAGAGGAAATACTTTTTCAGGCAAAGGAAAACGAGACGAAAAGAAACTGGCTGTATATGAAAGTTTCAGAACTTCCGTTGGAGGGAACTGTCGTACGGATAAGATTTATGAAGCACGGGGAAAATGTTTATCTGATAGAAACACATTTGCAGAATGGATCAAACTGGATCAGTATGGAGACGGGGAATTATGAATATTTTGGAATGAGTGTACCAGATGGAGGTGTTAAAAATTTTTATCTTGAGAAGATGCAGCTCCGTGAAAATCAATTAGAAATAAGTACTGTGCGTGCAGTCATAAGTTTTGGTTTGTTTATGGGAATTTATCTGGTGTTATATGAACTTATCGGTAGAAAAGTGATATATAAATTAAATCAGAAAATAACATATTCGCCACAGGAGTTTTTACAGCGGATATTTTTACAGGTGGGAGACATCGGAGATTTTTTTTATTCCAGAATCGGGGAAAAAAATCGACATAGGTGCAGAGTGGGGCTGTTATGTGTTGTTTTTTTCTATATGCAGCTAATAAGCCGGTACAGTTTGTATACAAAAGTTCAATATGTAAAATACCATATGTATTTCTGTGCAGTTGTGATGATTTTATATGCGTTCTTATGCTGGGAACATTCGACGAAGATGCTTGACTGGAATACACAACTTGCAAAATATTGGTTTTTGTTGTGGGGAATAGCAGCAATATCGGAATTTATAGTTCCCAAAAGATTTTTATTTCAGGGAATTATGATGATATTTATAATGGGATTTGTATATTTTATGGTAGGAAATATGCGTAATCCTATGGACTTGGTAAATGAGATTGGAACAGCTTTGAAAATATGGTTTTGGTGTAATGTACCACTTTGTATCCTGTTAAGTCCTTATGCAGTTGAGAGACGTTACTGTGGCATATCTAAAAATCCTAATATCTGGGCAATGGATATGGTATTTGTTATGGCAGTTTTTTTGAGTAGTATATTAAAAGCATGGGGGGGTAAAAGAAAAAAAATTTTTGTACTGTTTGATATATGTGCCGTTGGGATTGTCTGGGATATGACTGTGAAAACAGGAAGTACATGTGGGTTTGTACCATGTATTTTTGTGATCGTGTTTTTTGTTTTGGAACAATTTAAACATTTGGTGAGAAGAAAGAATAAGACAAAGACAGTGATTGCTTTAACGGGAGGCATTTTTGTTTTCATTTTGTCTATGTATGTGTCGGATTGGACGCTGCATAGTAATATTTTGAATAAAGAAGTGATCGTAGGGGAGATTGATATGGAAGAAAAAATCCAGTTTACCAGTCCGTTCCGTTACAATGTACAGGCGGCTTCTGTTGAAAAGATACAGGAAAACCGTGTCATTAAAAAACTGTTTAAGAGCAGATCCATCAGCAGTTTTTTGACGGGGCGTGATTACTTCTGGAAGAAATATTTGAGGGCAACTAATTTATGGGGACATTACTTCGCACCGGATTTGTGGGGGAAAGCACATGTGGCGGCACATAACGGTTATATTGCGATCTTGTACCGGTATGGGATCCTGGCGGTTGTACCGTATATTATGATGCTTGTCACATATTGTAGAGAACTTTGGCGAAGGAGGACAAATGAGCCGGAGTATATCCTGGTATTCATGTTTGCGCTGGAAAATCTGCTTCTTTTGTTTATTGAAAATGTAGAGTTTCCTTTCTATTATATCAGTTGGTATTGTCTGTATCTTCCGATGGGGGTTTTTCTTAAGAAAAAATTAGAAAACTAATTTATGGAAATGCATTGACGCAGAGTAGATTGGAGGATAAGATAAAAACAGGATAAGAGTTGTAGAAATAACGGTGGAGGATAGAGTATGAAAAAAAAGTTAAGTAAATTATTAGCAGTGTGTTTTATGCTGGTATATGGTCTTTTTTTTATGGAAAGTCAGGATATATTGGCTGCGGCGAACACAGAAATGAATATTTATGCAATGTATTTAAATCATGCAGATAAAGGGGATTCAGTTTTAATAGAGTCGAAAGGCAAGTATCTGCTGATGGATATTGGAACGGGAAACCATGCGGCTGCGATTATCGATCAGCTTCAGACACTGGGGGTCAGGCAAGTAGATATTTATTTCAGCCATTTGCATGAAGACCATACAGGAACAGCAAATGGCGATCTGCTTGCAGGATTGAGTAAGATTGTGAATGCAGGTATCGACATTGGAACTTTGTATCTTCCTGATCAGACAATTGCACCGCTTTCTGTGTCATATGCTTCCAAATATACAAAACTGGAAAGATTTATGGCAGACAAGGGTGACGTTGTTTATTTAAAAGTAGGAAGTACTTTTTCTGTCGGTGATGTGAGTGGTAAGGTGATCGGACCGGTTGGCACGAATAATTTAAATCCAGATATGTATTCGAACAGAGAATCGGATGAGGATGACAATGGGGATGTAAAATATACTTACTATGAAAATAACTGTTCACTGGTCTCTGTGTTGACATGTGGAAATACAAAATTCTTTACAGCAGGGGATATGTTAGAGGATGAAGCAGGATATTTAGCGAAAAAGTATGGCTCTAAATTAAAATGTGACATTATGAAGTTATCCCATCATGGAACCGGGTCTGGTAATACGGAAGAACTCATTAATGCGGTCAGTCCAAGTTATTCGTTTGCCTCTAACACTGGATTAACCGGGGTGGTATCATCGACAAAGCAGTGGGAGACAAAGACGGCGATCAAGTATAGTTCTGAACATGGTGTTTGCTATATGGTTGGCAGCCAGAAGAAAACTGTTATTTACCAGGTAAAAAATGATGTGATCAAAATGTATACCGGAAACAAAATTACAGAAGGAAAATATCTGACCGGATGGCAGGTTTTTGTGGGAGCAGATGGTAAAAGCCGTAAGATAGACAGATATTATTTTGATAAGAATGGAAAGCCATTGACAGGAGTGCAGTATTTAGATGGGCACTATTATTATTTTGGAGATGGCGGCTGCATGGAATATGGTAACTATGATGAGAACGGAAAATATCAGTACTGGAAGAGCTATGGAGAAAAGAAACGATATTATACATTCTCATCGGATAAGCAGTATGCTTATATGACAGTTGGATTCCGGGAAATCTCAGGGGCATTGTATTATTTTGAAAAAGATGGAATCAAACTTGAGGGAAATGGTAAGACGGAAAAGATCAAAATAGGTAACAAATATTATGCTGTCGGACAGAGTGGTGCGATCACAAGATCTAATTGGAGTACAATAGGCAAGGATAAGTACTATTTTGGAAAGACCGGATCTATGCAGTCAAATTATAAAGTGAAAATCGGAAAGAATTATTATCTTTTTGGCAGTGAGGGTAAAATGTTACGCGCATCCAGTGGAAGAAAGATGGTAACATTTTCTGGGAAAAAATATTGTGTTGGAACCAGTGGTGCGGTGATCGTCAATGATTGGGTAACAGTTGGAAGTGCAAAATATTATTGTGGAAAGGATGGGACTGTTCAGAAAAATACGATCATAAAAATAGGAAAAGATAAGTACTATTTTGGCAAAGATGGAAAAATGGTACGGGCAGAAAAGGGTAAAAAGCTGATCAAGATCGGGAAGAAGACGTACTGTGCAGGAACCAGTGGAGCTTTGACAGTTAATAATTGGTCAACGGTTGGAAAAAATAAATATTATTTTGGAAAAACTGGTGAAATGTGTAAAAACAAAAAGATAAAAAAAAGCAAGAAATATTATTATTTTGATGCAGATGGAAAAATGGTACGGAAGGTCAGAGTAAAAATAGGAAAGAATTATTACTATTTTGGATCCAGTGGTGAAATGTATACCAATAAATATGTTAAGATCAAAGGAAAAAGATATTATTGCGATAAAAATGGTGTGATGAAAGCTAAATAAAAAGGATAAACCAAATAATGGGCAAGGTGTGGGAAAGCCGAATGCCATCCTGCACCTTGTTTTTCTTTTATATGAAACAAGTGTTGTTTATTGTAATGGGGGCAGGGACATGAAGCACGGCTTTGTAAAATTCATATTATGTATTTTATGTATCATGATTTTATTGCCAGATATGGTTTATGGCGAAAAATATCAGATAGGAAATATACAGGAAACAGAAGAACTGGGAGAAGCAGAGGAAACAGAGACAAAAGAAGAAACAGAAGAAGCAGAGGAAATAAAGGAGCCGGAGAAAACGGAAGAGCCGGAGAAATCGGAAATCACGGAAGAAACAGAGAAACCAGAGAAAACAGAGGTCACAGAAGAAACAGAGATTACCGAGGAACCGGAGGAAACAGAGGAATCGGAGATCACCGAGGAACCGGAGGAACCAGAGGAAACAGAGGAATCTGAGATTGTAGAGGAGACTGAGGAGACTGAGGAGACAGAAGAGTCAGAGGAGATAATTGGGATAAGCAGGAAAAATACAGAAATGGAAGAAGGGGCAGCTCTTGATGATAAGACATTTTCGGATCAGAATTTTCGAGAATATTTAAAACAGTATGATTTGGATCATGATCAGATATTAAGTCCGTCCGAGATAAAAAAGATAACAAAGATCAATGTGAATATGCAGTATCAGGAAGAAAATCAGAAAATAACATCGTTAGAGGGAATAGAATACTTTAAAGATCTGGAAGAACTGGACTGCTCATATAATGCGTTGGATTCATTGGATATCCGAAAGTGTAAAAAGCTGCAGTATCTGAAATGTTATGATTGTGGTCTGCGCAGGCTGGTTGTAAAAGGAAGTAAAAATTTAAAGGTAATTTTAGCAGGGAAAAATTACTTTACAAATATAAATTTAAGCGGTTGTACTGCCCTTACAGAGCTGGATGTCAGTATAGGCAGTCTCAAGAGTCTGGATGTCAGCCCATGTGCAGAATTACAGAGTTTAAAATGCAACAGTAATAAAATGCTTACTTCATTGGAAATCAGGGCATGCACGAAATTAAAAGAATTATACTGTTATAATACAGATATGGAAAATCTGAATCTGACAGGACTTGGTAAACTTGAGGTTTTAAACTGCAGTAATAACAATAGCCTCAAAAATCTGGATCTGGCAGATCTGTATGTTCTGCAAAAATTATATTGTGGCGGTGGAAATACAAGTACAAATTACGGTCTTGTAAATTTGACTATTCGTAACTGTAATGAATTGCAAAATGTAACTTTGAAAAAGGGTGTAGTATCCACACTGAATATTGAAAACTGTACGAAATTGGAAAGCGTAAATTGCAGTGATAATGAATTGACACAGTTGAATTTAAAAGGGTGTGTTAATTTGAAAAAATTATATTGTGGCAGAAATCGTCTTTTACGATTAGATGCAAGTGGATGTACGGCGATAGAGGAGATATATTGTGAGCATAACAGTACGACAATGACATTGTCTGTTAAGGACTGTACGAAACTTACAAATTTATATTGCTATGAGAGCAATATTACTGCAATAAATCTGTCCGGGTGTAAAAAACTGAAAATATTGAATTGCCGGGAGAATCAAATAAAAAAAATAGCTGTTTCCGAAATCCCATCCATACAGTATTTTCGGTGTGATAATAATAACCTGACAAAGATCAATGTAACAAAACTTAAAAATCTGTTATGGTTTGACTGCAGTGAAAATAAAATCAGTACGCTGAATCTGGAAAATAATAAAAACTTAAATAGGATTGCGTGTGAGGGTAATTTACTCAGAAAACTTGATGTTACGAACTGTAAAAAATTAGTACAGTTGAATTGTAATAAAAATAAAATTGGGACGTTAGATCTTAGCAGGAATGAATTGCTGGAAAACCTTGCGTGTGAGGATAATTTACTTGAGAGACTTGATGTTTCTAAATGCTCTAATTTGATGCTGCTGCGCTGCAGTAGAAACAGGTTATATCAGCTTGATATCAGGGAAAATACGAACCTGATTGGAATCAGTTGTTATGATAATTGTTATGTGGTGAAAGCTGGAGATACGCTGGATGTGAGGACACTCGATCAGTTTGAAATCTCAAGGGCATCAAACTGGGCAGGATGTATAAGAAGTGATAATGGTACTGGTTGTGTCATGGAGCTGTCTGACAGGGATACCAATATTATCACATACGAATATGATATTAACAGAGGATTTTATATCCGGTTTTCCATAAAATTTGAAAAGCCAGACAGCAAAATTGATGTTAATAATCTTGCATGGGGCTGTGTGGATCGATATACATATACCGGGAAAAAAATAAATGCATATGTGTTTACTGTGACAGGAATGGAGAAAGGAAAAACTTATAGTCTTTCCTATAAAAATAATAAAAATCCGGGAAAAGCCACGGTTGTAATAAAGGGGAAAGGAAAATACACAGGTGTTGTCAGGCTCAATTATCTTATTCTTCCCGCAAGACCGGAAGTAAATAAAATTTCTGGTAAACAAAGAAAAAAGATAACGGTTTGCTGGAAACGTGACAAACTGGTAAGTGGTTATGAAATTCGGTATGCGACGGATAAAAAGTTAAAAAAAGATGCAGGATCTAAGCTGGTAAATAATAATAAGACAGTAAAAGCTGTAATAAGCAAATTGATGGGCGGAAAGGTATATTACATCGAGGCCCGTTCTTATATCAAGGTAGATGGAAAGAAAGTTTACAGTGAGTGGGGAGAAAGACAGAAAGTGAATGTAAAAAAATAATGTGGATAAGAGAAGGTTGTTTTTTAAGATGCGGTGTTATATTATATAGTAGATAGACTTTGATTAAAAAGGCTAAATACAAATATTAAATGAACTGAGGAACATATAAGGATGAAAAAGATAATCAGGGACAATCAGTTACTATTAAAAAAGCTATTATTGATCATATACGATATAATAGCGGTCAGTGTGTCGGGATATCTGGCACTTTTAATGCGCTTCGAATTAGAACCGTCACAGATACCGGAACAGTTCTTAAATCCATATCGCAGATACAACTGGATCATGATCATTGTGACCATTCTCGTATTTTATGTATTCCGTCTGTATTCGAGTTTATGGACTTATGCGGGTGCAGTTGAACTGATAAATGTCGTACTGGCAGGGTGTGTAGTTGGAGGATTCCAGATCGTGTTTTATGCACTGATTGATGTGAGGATGCCGCGAAGCTACTGGCTGTTATTTACCATGAATCTGATCGTACTGATTTTTGCGAGCCGCTATTTTTACCGGGCGTTTCGCTGGATTGTCGGGTATATCCGTGGAGAGAATGCGGCAGAGATGCATCGTGTGATGGTTGTTGGAGCAGGTGCGGCGGGAAATGTCCTGATCAAGGAGATCCGCAACAGCCGTTATATTCATAAAAAAGTCGTATGCGCGATCGATGATGACAGAGATAAGATCGGAAGTTTTATCCATGGTGTGAAGATCATGGGAAACCGCTATGAGATCCCACGCCTTGCAAAGGAACTGGCGGTAGATGAGATCATTATCGCGATGCCGGCAGTTTCACAGAAAGAGATCAAAGGGATTCTTGATATCTGTAAGGAGACCGGCTGTGAGATGAAGCGTCTTCCGGGAATCTATCAGCTTGTCAACGGAGATGTGAGTGTTGCAAAGTTAAAAGATGTAGATGTGAATGACTTACTGGGAAGAGATCCAATCGAAGTGGATCTTGATTCCATTCTTGGTTATGTGGAAAATAAAGTGATCATGGTGACCGGAGGCGGTGGAAGTATCGGAAGTGAGCTTTGCAGACAGATCGCATCCCATCATCCGAAGCAGCTGGTGCTGGTAGATATCTATGAGAATACGACTTACGATATTCAGAATGAGCTGCGTAGAAATTACCCGGAGCTGAACCTGGTTGTTCTGATCGCCTCTGTACGAAATACAAAACGTATGGATATGATTTTTGAAAAATACCGCCCGGACATTGTATATCACGCAGCAGCACATAAGCATGTACCGCTGATGGAAGACAGTCCGAATGAGGCGGTCAAGAATAATGTGCTTGGTACCTGGAAAGTCGTTCAGGCAGCTGATAAATGGAAAGTAAAACGTTTTGTCATGATCTCCACGGATAAGGCAGTTAACCCTACAAATATCATGGGGGCAACCAAACGTATCTGTGAGATGATCATTCAGACTTATAACAGACATTCTGAGACAGAATTTGTGGCAGTCCGTTTTGGTAATGTATTAGGCAGTAACGGCAGTGTCATCCCGTTATTCAAGAAACAGATCGAGGCAGGCGGACCGGTAACGGTAACGCACCCTGATATTATCCGTTATTTTATGACGATTCCGGAGGCAGTATCTCTAGTGCTTCAGGCAGGCGCGTATGCCAAAGGTGGAGAGATCTTTATTCTGGATATGGGTGAGCCGGTCAAGATCGTAGATCTGGCAAGAAACCTGATCCTTTTGTCCGGTCATAAACCGGATGATGACATCAAGATCGAATTTACAGGCTTAAGACCGGGTGAAAAGCTGTATGAAGAGATGCTGATGGCAGAAGAGGGAATGCAGGATACTGAGAATAAGCTGATCCATATTGGAAAGCCGATCCAGATGGATGAAGAAAAATTTATGCAGCAGCTGAATGATTTAAGAGATTATGTGGTGCAGGAGCCAGATGATATCCGCAGAGTTGTACAGGAGATTGTACCGACTTATACACCAATGAAATAAGTAAATAAAAAGAGGATTCGTGGAATGTTAGGAAATGAAGCAAAAACAATTACACCATTTGAAAGTAAGGTCTGGTTATCGTCACCAACAATGCATGGAGATGAATTACGGTATTTGACACAGGCATATGAAACAAACTGGATGTCTACAGTAGGGGAAAATATCAATGAAGTTGAGAAACTTGCCGTTAAGAAAGTTGGCTGTAAATATGCGGTGGCATTATCGGCAGGGACCGCAGCACTTCATATGGCTGTAAAACTCGCGGGGGTAAAACCGGGAGATAAAGTTTTTTGCTCCGATATGACATTTGCTGCCACAGTAAATCCAATCACATACGAAGGCGGCGTACCGGTATTTATTGATACGGAGTATGATACCTGGAACATGGATCCGAAGGCATTAGAGAAAGCATTTGAACTATATCCGGATGTCAAACTGGTCGTGGCTGCGCATTTATATGGTACACCTGGAAAGATCGATGAACTGAAAGCAGTTGCAGATAAACATGGTGCAAAAATCATTGAGGATGCGGCAGAATCACTGGGTGCATCTTATAAGGGAAAACAGACGGGAACATTTGGAGATTTCAATGCGATCTCTTTTAATGGAAACAAGATCATAACAGGTTCCTCCGGTGGAATGTTCCTTACCGATTCTGAGGAAGATGCAAACAAGGTCAGAAAATGGTCTACGCAGGCGAGAGAAAACGCACCGTGGTATCAGCACGAAGAAGTGGGATATAATTACAGAATGAGCAACGTGATCGCGGGTGTTGTAAGAGGACAGTTCCCTTATTTGGAAGAGCACATTGCACAGAAGAAAGCGATCTATGAAAGATACAGGGAAGGACTGAAAGGTCTGCCGGTATCCATGAATCCGTTTGATGCTGCAAACAGCGTGCCAAACTTCTGGCTGAGCTGCATGATCATTGAACCGGATGCAATGTGCAGACAGGTCCGGGGAGAGCAGGAAGTGCTTTTCATTCCAGAGCATGGAAAAAGCTGTCCGACAGAGATCCTTGACACAATCGCTTCGATCAACGCAGAGGGAAGACCGATCTGGAAGCCAATGCATATGCAGCCGATCTACCGCATGAATGGCTTTGTGACCAGGGAAGGAAATGGCAGGGCAAAGACAAACGCATATATCAGTGGCGGAGCAGTCGGGAAAGATGGAAGACCGCTTGATGTCGGAATGGATATATTTCACAGAGGACTGTGCCTGCCGAGCGATAATAAGATGACTGCGGAGCAGCAGGATGTGATTATCCGTGTGATCAGGGGATGTTTTGAGTAGTAGAAGAAAATATAGGAGACGGGTTTGGGAAGATTAAAAATTGACAAACTGGGAGCAGTTGAAAAATTTGAATTGGATATTAAGCATGTAAATGTGCTGATCGGTGAACAGGCAACGGGAAAAAGCACCATATGCAAGGCAATTTATTTTTTCAGATTAGTTAAAAACGAGATTATAGAGTATTTATTTCGCATCTCGACTGCAGGATATGCGTTAGATCAGGAGCATTTTCCAAAAGCACTCAATGCCACTGTAAAAGATATTTTTGTTCAGTTGTTTGGATATAGCTGGAATTTACCGGATGATTTGCATGCAGAATATTTTTTTACAGATGAGATTTCAATATCGGTAGGCATTGGTGTAGTAAAAGGTAAAAAATATTTACAGGTAATGTATAGTGATGCATTGAGGAAAAAAGTAAAAAAACTGGAAGAACAATCGTTTGATTTTTATAAAAGACAGTCAGAAAGTTTAACATTTTCGTATATTACCTCTGAGAGGATACAGCTTCATAATGATATTCAGAGGCAGATGAACCATATTTTTGAAGATGATATGGAAACATATTATATTCCAGCGGGGAGAAGCATGCTGACATTGATGTCTCGCCAGAAGACAAAACTGGATTATACAGCGCTTGATCTGGTGAATCGTAATTTTATGCAGTTTATCGAGAATATACAGCCTAGATTTGACGGTGGAATTGCACAGGCACATAAATATTATGCAAGACAGGAACGAAAGTTCTCAATTGATACAATGGTAAAAGAATTACAGCAGGATCTTAAAGGAGATTACTATTATAATGACGGACAGGAATATCTTGTATTAGACGATTCCTATCGTATTCCTATAAACTTTATTTCGTCGGGTCAGCAGGAAGTGTTATGGCTGCTGAATCAGATCTATATTCTGTTGCTGCGGGAGGAAAAATCGTTTGTGGTCATTGAGGAGCCGGAAGCACATTTGTATCCGAAACTACAGAGGAAGGTAGTTAACTTTATTGTACGGTTTGCAAATCTTACGGGAAGCACAGTTGTGGTAACTACGCATAGTCCGTATGTACTGACATGCATGAATACATTGTGTTATGCTGGAAAAATTGCAGAGAATGAAAACAAGAAAGAGAAAGTAGACAGGATTGTTGGAAAATATACATCTGTGAAACCCGGAGAAATATATGCAGGAAAGCTTATCTGTGAGCAAGGGCATACAAAGGTTGAAAATCTGATTATGGAAACGGAACAGGAATTGTATACAGAATTGATCGATGAAGTTTCAGATATCAATAATGAATTATATACAAGGTTATACGAGGTGGAGGAACAGGATTGAACGTACCAGATAAGTACAAGAGGTGTTTTTCATATATTGAAGCCGGAGATAATATTGAATTGCAGGATGATCAGACCAAAATAATTGTCAGGGACAGACAGGATTGTTATAGGATTATTGTGGATAAAGGCATTATAAATGATGTAAGTCATGGTATCAAAAAAGCAGATTTTGCTGTATCAGAGAGCCCGGATGGCAGTTTTTATCTGATAGAGTTGAAAGGGGCTGTGATTAATGCGGCGTTAGAGCAAGTATTGAGAACGGTTGAAAATGTTGAAAACTCAGATGAGTTTAAATCATTATTAAAGGGGCGGAATAAAGTTATAGCCTGCATTGTGAGTCCGAACAGGCAGCAGATACCAAAAGGTGGAAAAAGTTTCGAAAGAGAGTTAGCAAAAAAATTATGTGCGAAAAGCAAGGAAAAACCACAGGATATGTACGATTTAATCTATTATGTCAAGGTAGTTCAAAAACAGGAACGACCTGTCATAAACAGAAAAACGAGACAGGTGGTGTGTTCGAATAGAAATCCACTGGTATTAAATGAGTTAGGGTAGAAATGGAGTTATTTTATCAATGAAAAATATTGTAATTATCGGAGCCGGCGGTTTTGGACGTGAAGTGCAGTGGCTGTTAGAACGCATGAATGAAAAAGAAAAACAATGGAATTTACTTGGATATATTGATGATGGAGTTGCTGTTGGAACGATCGTTGATGGTCTGCCAGTACTGGGAAATATTACATATTTAAATGAAGTAAAAGAACCACTGGCTATTGCGTGTGCAGTGGGTTCGTCAAAAACCAGAAAAAAGATAATTGATAAAATTATTGATAATGAAAATCTGGAGTTCCCAAATTTGATTGATCCGTTTGTTCAGATGTCAGAACGTATTTGCATGGGAAAAGGTAATATTATCTGTGCAGGTAATATATTGACAGTTGATATTAAGATAGGAGACTTTAATATTATCAATCTTGATTGTACTGTGGGGCATGATGCAGTGTTAAATTCTTATGTTACTGTGTATCCAAGTGTGAATATTTCAGGATGTGTTGAGGCTGGTGACGAAACAGAATTAGGAACAGGCAGTCATATTATTCAGGGAATACATATTGGGGAAAAGACAATTATTGGAGCTGGTTCGGTTGTAATCAGAGATATGCCATCTGACTGTACGGCAGTAGGAAATCCTGCAAAACCAATTAAGTTTCATGATGCAAAATAGCAGAAATTGGAGTGTCACAGAAGAGGTAAAATATGTATCAAAAATATATAAAGCGTGGACTGGATTTTATATTGTCACTGATTGCAAGTATTATCTTAAGTCCGGTGATGTTAATGGTAGCTGTTTTAGTCAGGGTGAAACTTGGAAGTCCGGTATTGTTTAAACAGCAGCGTCCGGGAAAAAATGAAAAGATATTTAATATGTATAAGTTTCGCACCATGACAGATGAGAGAGATGAGAACGGGGAACTTTTGCCGGATGAAGTGCGTCTGACAAAATTTGGAAAGACACTTCGAAGCACAAGTCTGGATGAACTGCCGGAACTTTTTAATATTGTTAAGGGTGATATGAGTATTGTTGGACCAAGACCGCTGTTAGTCCGTTATCTTCCGCTGTATAATGAGAGACAAAAACATCGTCATGATGTCAGACCTGGATTTACAGGACTTGCACAGGTAAACGGACGAAACAGCATCAGCTGGGAAGAAAAGTTTGAGTGGGATGTAAAATATGTGGAACATATTACATTTTGGGGAGATGTAAAAATAATTTTCAAAACAGTAAAAACTGTATTAACTCATGAAGGAATTAGTAGTGCGTCATCAGTGACAATGGAACCATTTCAGGGAACAATCGGAAAAGAGAGTAGATGAACATGAAAAAGATATGCTTTATTACTACTGTTTCAATCACATTAAAGGCATTTGTGGTGGAAACAGCAAAGTATTTACATGAAAAAGGAAATTATGATATTTCTTTTATCTGTAATGAGGATAAACAATTTCAGGCTACATTGCCATCGTATATACATTTTTATCCGGTAGCAATGGAAAGAGGAATAAGTTTTGGCGGTCTCAAAGCAATGTTGGAGATAAAAAAAATCTTTAAGACACAAAAGTTCGATATGATACAATATTCAACACCAAATGCGTCCTGTTATGCATCTATAGCAGGGATTATGGCAGGTGTACCGGTACGACTATACTGTCAATGGGGAATTGCATATGTAGGATTTCATGGCTTAAAAAGAGCGGTTTTTAAAGCGGAAGAAAAACTAGTGTGTAAATTGTCAACGTGGATAGAACCAGACAGCTTTGGCAATTTAAATTTTAGCCATGCAGAGGGGCTGTATCCGGAAAACAAAGGATCTGTTATATGGAATGGGAGTGCAAGCGGGGTTAATATTGAGAAATTTAATATAACTCATAAAGAAGAATGGAGAAGAGAGATACGTACAAAATATAGTATTCCTGATGAAGCAAAAGTCTTTATATTTATTGGACGAATTACCAGAGATAAGGGAATAAACGAACTTTTGGAAGCGACAAGAAAAATTTTTGCGAAGAAGGAAGATATCTATCTTTTGATGGTCGGGGATGCTGAGAATACTGGATCTTTAAAAGAAGATTTGTATAATTGGTCTGTTGGGGAAGAGAGAATTATTTACTGTGGTTTTACGAATGAAGTGGAAAAATATTTAGCAGCAAGTGATATTTATGTTTTACCAAGTTATCGGGAAGGGTTTGGAAGCGCTGTTGTAGAAGCTGAGGCGATGGGACTACCTGTTATTGTCAGTGATATTCCAGGACCGACGGATGCAATGAAAAAAGATACAACCGGACTGGTTGTGACAAAAGGTAGTGCGGATGACTTAGAAACTGCAATGTACTCTTTGTATGAACAGGATGATATGAGAAATAAATTTGGGAATAATGCCTATGATTTTGCAGTTGCTAAATTTGAACAGAGAGGGTTGTTTGAGCATATTTTTTCTGATCGTAAAAGATTGTTACAGGAGACATAATGAAGCCATTGGTGAGTATTATTATGGGTGCATATAATTGTGAATCTACAAGAAGGGCATGCATAGAGTCTGTATTGGAACAAACGTATCCAAACTGGAAATTTATATTTTATGATGAGAGAAAGTTACAGTTACTTAAAATGGAGAAGTAGATGAAGTATAAACGGAATATGCAGCAGTTTATAGATATATTTTTTATGTTGTCAACACTGGGTGTGATGATAATATGTTTAGACATGAGCACGGCAGAAGGGGTATGGATATTACCGGCCCTTTATATGCTGTGTTTTTGTAGTTGTATATATAATCAAAAATATACGGAAAAGATAGCTGTAAAGATTATTGTATTTTGCGCCTATATACGTTACGTTATATTACCATTTGCATACTATATTTTGAATGATGGATATGATTTGGGAGATGGGAAAATTCTTTTGAGATATGTGTCTCCGATTTTGTTTCAAAATGCGAGAGTTATATTGATAATGGCATTGGAAATGATAACAATTTTTCTTAGCATTAGAGTTGCAGCTCCTAAAATATATAAAGAAAGTGAAAAAACTGAAACTGAAATAAAACCATTGGGGATGACAAATGTGTGTATTGCTGTAATTGGTTTTTTGTTAATCATAATACATCCCGGGCTTGTTGGAGTATTAAAACGGTTTATGGGATATATACAGGTTCAGAACACGTTATATGTTATGATTTACAGGGTGGCAGTAGCAGTCTGGATACTGGGATTTATTAGTGCAATAAAGGTAAGCAGAATCATAAGAAGAGAAAGCATTCGATGTATGGTTTCCGTAATAGCATGGCTGGTATTTTGTTTAGAAAGTGCAATTGGGTCGACCGGAGAAATATCAAGATGGGGATTAGTGATTAACCTGCTGATTGGTTATATAATACTTGAAAAAATGTATAGTCAATATCAGAAAAAAATGCAGGCTGGAGTAATTCTTGTTGGAGTAATAGGAATATTAGCACTTACATTAGAAAAGTTTGCATATCTGGAAGCAGATGGGATGGCAGAGTCCTTCTTAAGGATCATAAATTATAAAACATTAAATTCATATTTTGCAGGACCTACTAATATAGCATATGCGGTTCAGACAAAAGAAAATTATAGGGGAGTCATTTCATTACATACAGCATTAAATGATATTTTTGGAAACTTTCCTGTGTTGAATCATTTCCTTTCGATGACAGATCAGTCTGGATGGTATTTTAATAAAACAATTTATGGCATGATAGAATCCTCGGATCAGGTATGTCCATTTAGTGGACAGGCGTATATGTGTATGTCATACTTGGGGGTGGTAATCTGGAATGCGGTATTATCGGTGGCAGGGATGTTATTTGAGCGGAAGGCGGAGAAAAATGCATATCTTACCTGGAAATATATTTTCTATTATATGACTGTTGTACTGACAATAGGAACAATCATAAATCTTGCCATCATATGTCAATATGTATGGATTAGAATTTTGCCACTTGCTATAGTGTTTTATTTTGATGCAGGAGTAAAAGAAAGGCATATAAGACATCGAATAAGAATATGAGGAATGAAAAAATGTTATGTGAACATAAAAAATGTACAGGATGTATGGCATGTGTTCAGATCTGTGCAAAGAATGCGGTTAAAATGCAAAAGGAATCAGATGGTTTTTGGTATCCAACGGTTAATGTGGAAAAATGTGTAAATTGTGGAGCATGCACGAGAGTATGTCCGATGGAGAATGAAATATCTGTTTTTGAAGATGAACCTGAAGTGTATGCAGTTTGGAACAAAAATGAAACAGTACGTGAGTCAAGTTCTTCCGGTGGTGTTTTTCGGGCATTAGGGGAATGGATCGTGAAGAATGATGGTACTGTGTATGGGGCTGCGTGGAATGAAAGGTTTGAGGCAGTACACTGCAGAAAAGATAAAGCAGAATCATTGAAAGATCTAAGTGGAAGTAAGTATGTGCAGAGTTATATTGGAAGTTGTTATACTGAAGCCAAAAAAGATCTGCTGGATGGGAAATGGGTTCTTTTTTCGGGAACACCGTGTCAAATTGCCGGGTTAAGAGGATATCTGGGAAGGGAATATGAAAAATTAGTGACATGTGAACTGGTATGCCATGGTGTTCCATCACCAGGAGTGTTTGCTGATTATTTAAAAGGGATGGAAGAAAGTCATGCGAGTAATGTATGCGGAATGACATTTCGAAATAAGGCAGGAAAACGTGCTCAAAATATAAAAATCAATTTTGAAAATGGAACAGAATATAAAACTGACGATCCAATGAAAGATTGGTATTACAGAGCATTTCAAGCAGGAGTAATCTTGAGAGAAAATTGCTATGATTGTCATTTCATTGGAGTAAAGAGAAGGGCAGATATTACATTAGGAGATTTTTGGGGGCTTGCCGATTCAGAGCGCAAAATGGAATATCCATCTTTATTGTGGATCAATTCAGCGAAAGGGAGAGCTGTATGGGAAAAAGTAAAAGATTATTTTTATGTGATACAGCGTCCAAAAGAAGAAGCAGTTGCAGGAAACTTACATTTTAGAAGAAGTACTCCGTGTCATGCAAAAAGGGAAATATTTTTTGACAAGTATAAAGAAAAGGGAATTTCGGAGCAGACATTACAGACAATAGATACACTGGATACCTGGAAAGAAAAGGTAAAACGGTTGGTGGGACCTGAAATAACAGCAAAAATAATTAAGTTGTTGAAACGGTAAGTTATATTAAGAGGTAGTTATGCAGAAAAAAAATGAAAAAAGGGTATTACTGAGTAATACAATTGCATTTGGAGTGGGGACTTTAGGAGCGAAAGTAATCATGTTTTTTTTGCTTCCGGTCTATACAACATATATGACTACGGCAGAACTTGGAGTAGCAGAACTGATTGTCAGCACGGTAAGTTTACTTCTGCCACTAGCATCATTATCTATAACAAGTGCACTGTTAAGGTTTGCTTTGGAAAAAGACAAAGACAAGAAACAGGTATTTGCGATATCTGTGCTGGTTACAGTGCTGGGTGTACTGATAGTGAGTTTGATTATTTATTTTATTCCATTGGGAAAGAGTTCTTTAAATGAATGGAAGGGATATTTATGTCTGTTGCTGTTAGCTGATTCATTGAGAAGAAATTTTTCGGTTTTTTCAAAGGCATTGGATAAAATCACAATATTTTCGCTGGATAATATATTTTATACAATTATATTATTTGTGGCAAACTTATTCCTGTTGATCAATTTACACAGAGGGACGGCAGGATATATAGAAGCTGCGATTATTGCAGATTTTTGCTCGATTATATTTTTGACATTTGGTGGAAAACTCTATGAGTATTTTGAGTGGAGGAGAATAGATGTCAGATTACTCAGGCAAATGGTGTTGTTTTCAATACCTCTGATTGTCAATGCAATGTCCTGGTGGATCACAAACTCCAGTGACAGGTATGTATTGGAATTTCTCATGGGGGAGGATGCAGTTGGGATATATTCTGTGGCAAACAAAATACCACTTTTATTGACAACATTTTTTAGCGTCTTTCTGCAGGCATGGTCGCTGTCATCTATTACGGCATACGAAAACAATGAAGATAAGGGATTTTATGAAAGTATTTGGCAATTATACAGTTGTCTGGCATTTTTAGGATCTGCCTTATTGATAGCTGTGACAAAAGTAATTATGGGACCGCTGGTAGGTGATGCATTTTCTGATGCATGGATTTATGTTCCGTTGTTAATTGTTGGGGGAGCTGCAAATCAGGTGTCTGGATTCTTTTCGAGCATTTATATTGCTTTGAAAAAAAATGTAAGTGTAATGTTGATAACGTTAGCAGGAGCCCTGATCAATATAGTGTTAAATATTATATTGATCCCATACATGGGAATACAGGGAGCAGCTTTAGCGACAGCATTGACTTGCATTGCAGTCTGGATATATTATATGATTGGAACCCAAAAGTATGTGAAAATCAATTTGAAAATGGGACGATTACTGGCAAGTGGAACGATTCTGACGATAGAGATTGTTGCAGTAATTCAGCAGAGAGCAGCGATACTGGTCAGTGTAATTTGTATTGTATTGCAGGTTGTTATGTATAGGAAAACGATCATAACCTTATATGATAAGATGAGAAGTGAGTTACAAAGAGTGATGAACAGGGGCAGGGAAGGAAAATCGTAATGAAAATTATTTTTACAGTGAATACTTATTATCCATATAAAGACGGAGTGTCTGTTGTTACACAGTACCTGGCAGAAGGACTTGCCCAAAAAGGGCATGAGGTGTTGGTAATGACATCTTCATGTGATGGTGCTCCTTTGGATGAAGAATATCATGGAGTAAAAATATACAGAGACGATATTATAACGGTGCATGCGATTCATCGGGGAGATAAAAGAAAGTATCAGCATAAGATAATAGAGCTCTCGAAAAAAACAGACATTATTATTAATGTATGTACACAGACAGCGAGAACTGATTGGGTACTTCCTGTTTTAGATAAAATAGAGTGTACAAAAATATTATATCTGCATGGAATTATCGATTTTAAATGGAAAAAGTCAGATGTTTCATCTGTTTCAGCTTTTGCGTCAAAGTTATGGAATAATATCAGATGGGGATGGCTCTATACGACGCAGAGAAATAATTTAAAAAAATATGATGCTGTAACACAACTGCATGAATTCGATCATGGAAACATATTTTTTAAAACACACTATGGAATACAGAGCGTTATTTTTGAAAATGCTGCAGAGGATGCTTTTTTTAGAAAAGACGATGCAGAAAAAAAACATAGTAAAACAATGGTTAGTGTTGCAAATTATTGTGAAAGAAAAAATCAGATGCTATGTCTGGAGGCATTTTATAAAGCTGACATTTCAAATGAATGGAAATTAAGATTTATTGGCAGTGAAAAGAATGCATATTATGAATGTCTTTTGAAACGCAAAGAGGAACTGGATTTACAGTATCATACAAACAAGAATGTAGTATTTGATACTGAAATTCCAAGAAGTGAGATAGCAGGGATTGTTTCAGAAGCAGATATTTACTTATTAGGAAGCAGGTGGGAGGCATTTCCAATTTCTATTGTTGAGACGATGGCAGCAGGGGTTCCTTTTATTTCAACAGACGTTGGGTGCGTAAAATATTTCCCGGGTGGCGAAATTGTAAAAGACGCAGAGGATATGGCATATTGGATACGGGAATTGGCAGCAAATGAAAAGCTGTGCCAGGTTTTAGGAAATGCCGGAGCGGTGTTTGCATTGGAACATTTTCAAATAAAGGATAAAGTAGAACAGTTGGAACAGCTATTGGGACGACTTATCGAGGAGAAAAGGAAATGAAAGTTGGAATTATAACATTTCATAAGGTTTATAGCTTTGGGGCGGTATGCCAGTGTTATGCACTGCAGCAGTATTTAAAAAAACAGGGATATCAGGCGGAGATTATAGATTATTCAATCAATGGATATCTTGAAAATAGAAAAAAACAGGGTATAGGGTTTTGGATAAAAAAAGCGGAAAAGATACTCAACAATCCGATTGGAAGAATATCTATTATAAAAAATGAGCGAAAGAAAAGAAGAGAACAGTTAAAATATGAAACAGAACTAAAAACAAGAAATAAGAAGTTTCAGGAGTTTTGGAATAAGGAATATTCAACAAATGGAACAGAGTATAAAACATATTCACAAATACGGAAGGAATGTCCTGAGTATGATGCTTATATATGTGGAAGTGATCAGATATGGAATCCGCAATTTTGTGATATGGATGATACATATTATTTGCAGTTTGCGCCGGAAGAAAGAAGAATTGCTTATGCACCAAGTATAGGTGTGAGTAATCTGACACATGAACAGGAACGTATTATAAAACAGAGAATTGATGCCATACCGTATTTGTCTGTCCGCGAGAAAATGGGAAAAAATTTATTACAAAAAATTAGTGACAGGGATATTAAAGTTGTAATTGATCCTACTTTTTTGCTTAGTGGGCAGGAGTGGAAAGAATTTGGGACGAAATCGGATTTATCAATAGATGATGAATACATTTTAACCTATTTCATAGGAGATGACGAATATATTAGACATTATATAAAGGAGGTACAAGAGGTATTTAAAGGATATAAGATTATTAATCTTGTATTCGATTACTGTAATTATGGACCATATGATTTTGTGAATCTTATTATGAATGCAAAATTTGTATTTACAAATTCATTTCATGGAATGGCATTGTGTATTAATTTGAATAAATCATTTGCAGTAGGAAAAACAGAAAAAGATTTCAGACATCAGTCAGGGTTTAGCAGGATGGAATCATTGTTAACAGAATTAGGTCTGCAGGATAGGATCGTTAGTCAGATAGGAACTGTAAAAAATGTTTGTTATGACATTGATTTTTCTGAGGTAAACATAAAAAGAAAAAACTTACAGAAAGAATCAGAAAGATTTTTACTTGGCGCATTAAAAGATATAGAGAAAAAGGAAGATGACAGATGAGTACACCTTTAGTAAGTATAATTATGGGAGCATATAACTGTGAAAATACAATCTATGATTGTATGGAGTCAATATTAAAACAAACATATGAAAATTGGGAGTTTATTATCTGTGATGACTGTTCGAGCGATCATACACTGGAAATTTTAAAGAAATACGAGAAAAATGATAAACGCATTCATATTTTGCATAATGAGAAAAATATGAGATTGGCAGCATCACTAAATCGTTGTCTTGAGGTTGCACATGGAAAATATGTTGCCCGGATGGATGCGGATGATATAAGTATGCCAGATCGTTTAGAAAAACAGGTAGAGTTTCTGGAATCACATTCAGAGTATGATGTGACAGGATGCAACAGAATGGTATTTGATGAAAATGGTGATAAAGGGATTAGAAAAAGTATAGAATATCCAGACAAACAGGTACTTATTAGGGATGTTCCGTTTGCACATCCTACCATAATGATGAAAAAGAGTGTTTACGATAATTTAGGTGGATATACATCAAGTGCAGCAACTGTACGGGCTGAAGATTTGGATTTGTGGATTCGGTTTTTTGAAAAAGGATTCAGGGGATATAATATGCAGGAGGTATTATATAAATATCGGGAAGGCAGGACAGATTATAAAAAACGGAGCCTGTCTGCAGGAATCCAGACCTCGAAAGTATACTGGAATGGATATAAAAAACTGCATATACCATACCTTAAACGGATATGGGCGCTTAAACCGATTTTAACTGCAATTATCCCCAATACGCTTATGATGAGACATCATATGAATAAATTGAGCTAAACTGATGTGGAGAGTAGAAATGAAAAGTATAGTGTTTATATGCCCGTATTTTGGAACTTTACCAAAACAGCATATGGAATTATGGTTACAATCATGTAGTAAAAATACAGATATTAATTGGCTTATTTTTACTGATGACCATACAGAGTATTGTTATCCGGAAAATGTAAAGGTTGAATATATGAGTTTTCAGGAAATGAAAGAGTATATTCAGGACAGGTTTAAATTTAAGGTGAATATAGAAAAACCATATAAATTATGTGATTTTAAACCGACATATGGATATGTCTTTTCGGAATATGTAAAGGAATATGATTATTGGGGACATTGCGATATGTCGGATTGTATTTTTGGAAATCTAAGAAAGTTCCTCAATGAAGATATTCTGAATCAAAATGACAAAATCGGATTTTTGGGGCATATGACTTTGTACCGCAACACGGAGAATGTGAATAAAAGATTTCTATTGAAAACAAAATCGGGAGTTCCTGTGGAACAAATACTTGGTGTTAGTGAGAACAAAGCATTTGATGAACTGAATACATATAGTATTAATACAATTTACAAAGAATATAACTTTAAAATGGCCCGGGTTGACGAGGCGTATGTGGATATTTCGCCAATGAGATATGCGTTTCAGGCATCGAAATATGATGCTGGTTTTATACAATACTATGATAAAAAAGAGCCAATGATTTTTGAGTGGAACAACGGGCAGCTGTTTGAGTGTACCGTGTTAGATGGACAAGTCCAAAAAAGGGAAATAGCGTATGTGCATTTCCAAAAGCGAAAGATGGATAAAAAATTTATCGGGGTATGCGGGCATTATTATATTGTGCCTAACAAGTTTATTGATGATCTGGAAAGCCTGGATGTACAAAAGATTAAATGTTATTCAAAAGATAGATTATATTCAGTTTTTTTTAAATTGAAATGGGATGCTTTAAAATATCATATCGGAAAGATAGGACAGTTATTTGAGGAGAAGAAAAGTTGATCGACAATAAGAAAGAATTAAAAAGAGTTGTAGACTATGAAAAAAAGCTATATTTTGGCGATGGGAACAAACGTTCACACATGATGCGTTTGCGTTATACCAAAGAAAAGATATATTTTTTATGGAAATATGTGTATTACTTAAGGCATTGTGAATTGTATAAAAACACGATGGACAGTAGTACGCTGAGTAAAATGATGTTGGTGATTTATAGAAGAAAGAAAAACAGATTAGGAGAAAAACTTGGAATAGAGATTGCTGAAAATTGTTTTGAAGAGGGACTACAGATTTATCACGGAATGATTGTTGTCAATAGCATGGCAAGGATTGGAAAAAATTGTAAGCTGCATGGTATGAACTGTATTGGAAATAATGGATATTCAGATAAGGTCCCGATGATGGGAATGAATGTGGAACTTGGAGTTGGAGCAGTTGTAATTGGAGATATTACAATAAGTGATGGGACAGTAGTTGCAGCAAACGCGGTTGTAAACAGGTCGGTTGATAAGAGAAATTGTGTTATGGCAGGAGTACCGGCAAAAGTGATTAAAGAGCGAGAGTAAATTTTTACTTTATTAGAAAATATCAGGAGAACAACATGGAATCAAAAAAAGTGTATGAAAAAGAGATTGCATTGCAGGATTTATTTTGGAAAATCATATTAGACTGGCGGCGTCTGTTAGCATTCGCATTGATCTTTATGATATTGCTGCCGATAGCAGGATACCTGAGAGCACAGAAATCCTACAATACTGCATATGAGGAATACCAGAAGCAGCTAGCTGCGATTGAATCAGGCGAAGAAGATGCGGTCAATGAAGAAAATTTCACTGCAGAAGAACTGCAGCAGATAAATGATGCAAAATCTTTACAGAGCCTGTTAGACAGAAGCCGCCTGTACATGCAGAATTCTATTTATATGAATCTGAATGCGTATAAAGAAAATGTATTGATCATGGAGTATTATGTTGATTCTGATTATACATTTAATTACACAGAGGATAACCGTGTAAATTATACGGATGCATTGGTGAGTGCTTATGAAAATTATGCACAGAACAGTGATCTGGCGCAGCAGATGATTGATAAATTATCACTGAGTGATGAAATACGGTATGTGGAAGAACTGATCAGTGTAGATTCGGATTTATCAGGGAACAGTTTCAGTGTGGAAGTCGTATATCCGGATACAGCGGTACTTTCTGATATTGCTGAAGTTGTAGAGGATGCATTGGATGCACAGACACCGGTTTTTTCTAAAACTATCGGGAGTCATTCTCTGAAACTGCTCTCAACAGAGACTACGATCCGCACAGATGACAAGCTGATCAATGCCCAGCAGAATTATCAGACTATGGTCAATAACTATCGTAACCAGTTAAAAACATTAAAAACTGGAATGACAAATGCACAGTTAGAGGCACTTGGGGATGCTGTGGTAGATGAGGAAGAGTCAGATGAGGACAGCACGGTAATTGCCACACCGGTGGAACCTGTAAAACCGGGATTCAGCCTCAAATATCTGGTATTAGGTTTTGTTCTTGGTATCATGTTATCTGCTATTTGGAGCATGTGTCAGGTATTATTTGCCAGCAGACTTCAGAACACGGCAGAGATTTTTGAAGTCTATGGAATGCGTCTGTTTGGCTCAGTTCAGATTACCGGTAAAAAATCAGGTGTTGATGCGTTCCTTCTGAAGATAAAAAATCGTAACCGGAAACAGATGACTGAGGATGAACAGCTTAGTCTGATCGCGTCTAATATCGAACTGGTCTGCAAAAATGATGATCTGCATCAGATCTACCTTACCGGAAGTGAGTGGGAGAAATTAGATCCTCAGATGTGTGATAAGATTTCGGCAGCTCTTTCAAAGGCAGGAATCAAGGTTCTGAGCGGCGGAAATGTCTGCTATGATATGAAATCCATGCGCAGTGCAAACGAGATCCACAATGTCGTACTGATCGAGCAGGCTGGTGTGTCCGCTTACAGGGAGATCGAGCAGGAGATCCGGTTGCTTGGTGAGCAGGGCGTGAAAGTGTTAGGATGCGTTGGTGTGGCTTAGGAATTGAAGTAACTGATTGTATATCATGAAATATTTTATATATAATAATTTATATAATTAAATTTGTAAAAATACCATGACAATAATCTCTAAATGTAGTATAGTAAAGAAAAGACATTTGACAAATAGAGAGTGATGACATGGAGATAAAAGAGTATAAGGAACTAAATCCCTGTATTCCAGACAATATAAAAAAAGATATTAGAGAGTGTGGGGCGAAAGAAGAGATAAAAGAGCCGGTATATCGAGTGGCTAAAAATGGAAAGAAAGATAAAGTTGCTTTTTTTAGCACTTATGAGGAAATTTTAGAAGGAATATTACCGGATAATGAAAAGAAATATCCAAAGAATAAGGTTATAACATATTCAACATCGGTTTATTTAGATAAGAAGCCATGTGAAAAATTTATTAAGTGTCTGAAAAAGAATGTGGCAACAAAGGAAACGTATCCACATCCGATTATTTTACAGGGACGGACGACAAATGGTTTGGTACAACAGACCATTGAACGCGAGCCGGATTATACTGATAAGCTACATGTAGATTGGTGGATATTTAAAGGCGAAGTAGAAGAAGTGTTTGAAAATTTTCATGAATTGGAGGAGGTGTAACTATGGCTTTTTTTAAGAAAGTTCCCCGATATGGAGATTTGGAAATAGATAAAGTTTTATTTCTATTTGATAATATGCCTATGATTTTTGTATGCAGGGATAGTAAGAAAAAATATTTTCTATGCCAATGTGTAGATGTAATTACCGGGTTTTCATGGATGATTACACCAATTCAAAAAAAATTATTGATTAGCATGATGGAAGATGAAATCAGCATATTATCTGCTTTTAAAGATTCAGGATATGATATTATTCTTGCAGATGAAATAAAAAATGAGATGGTGTACAGAGAAATCCCATTTAAAAATATTCCTTTAGATGAATTACCAGACCCGGATGAAAAATTAGAAAATCCTGACTTGCGAGGATATATAGAGCGGTTACAACAAGAAGAAATAATATACAAAACGGAAAAAACACAGGATTTTAAAGTTGTATGGAAAAGTCAGGGAAGCAATAGAATCAGTAATATAAAAACAGAGACTGTCTTTAAACCATATTGTGAGTATATATGGGTGGATAATATTGGAAGTGAAAAGAGAGAAAATAATAAGTACAGGATTGTAAGTAAAAATAATTTTATTAAAACACTAAGGTTTGGGAAGTCTATATGGAACGTTGGAAACGAAGATATTGAAAAGAATAGATATTATTTTTGTACGGATCAAGGCGAAATGAAACTTTTGATTAATAATTAATTGTAGGTAGGTGTAGGGATGAATGTAACATGTGCGGATATGGCTGTCGTTGAAGTAAAGTTTAGTAGAAACATAGAGTTTAATAGTGATCAGGAAACGGAAGTTTCTGTAAAGGTGGAACCAGTATATGGTATAAATGAAAATCCGGAGGCTGAGAATTCAAGATTAATGCTGAGTTTTACAGCTGGGGAAGAAGAAAATAAAAATAATCCGTTTTTTTGTAAAATTGTTATTGCTGGAATTTATGAATGGAATGGTGCTTCGGCAGAGGATGCAGAAAAAGAAATAATGACAACAGGTATAAAACAATTGATGTCGTTTGTAACAGCATATTTTCATGATCTGACATTGAAATCCGGATTGCAACCGGTTATTTTGCCACCGATGGAATTTGATGATGTGCAGTAGTATATTTTGAGGTATTAATCATAATTACAATGCTTAAATGCATGCAAAATCAAAGATTGAGCAGGTATAAGGGCTCCCCAGAGGGGAGTCCTTATAATATAATAGAATGAACTATAAATGAGATTTCAAAGCAAAGCGGGAAATACAATGTTAGAACTTTATTTTGAGTAAGCGCAAAATAATTCGACGGATTGCGGCAAGTTAATTATACTCTCATAATGTAAGCGCCTAGTTTCAGGGTGGATTTAAAATTATCACAAAATTTGCCATAATTATAGATGATAGATGCCAGCATTTTACTACAGTATCGGCGCTAGATACTATAAATGCGAGCGTTTTACTATAACTATGGAGGTTTCCTGTATGAAAAGCGTTGTAATATTGAGAGCTTACGTGCATTCTATTGTTTTTGACTTAATATCTGTAATCCATCTGAGTAATTAATATCAATTTTCTCCCATGGGAGTCCATGAAATTTATTTCGTAAATAAAGAGAACGGATGCTATTTTCCGCCTGAATGCGGTTAAAGTCTGTTGCACAATTAAATGTTTTAGTGCCATCATCTGAAATATCAACAAAATAGAAAGAATCTTTTGGAACATCTAAGTCGAGTAAGGCAATATTATGCGTAGTGATAATAAGCTGACCGACCATTTCGGAACATAAAGGTCTTAATAGATTAAACAGCAGTATATCATGGATTGCATTGTCAATCTCATCAATTACAACAGTTCCTTTTTGCATGGCAGCTATGAAAAAGGGTAACAGATCCAATAAAGATTTTGTACCATAGGATTCTAATTCAAAATTAACATCAATCGTTGTCCCATATATTTTTTTCTGTAAAATTAATTTATAATCTATAGAATTTTCGTTAATATTTTTTTTATAATAAGCTCCCGTAATGTCTTTGTATGTATTGGTAAAAAACCACTGAATATAATTTCTGATCTGATCTAGCATAGGTTCTTCAGTCAGAGGGATACGTCCTTCATCAAAATTAATATTTGAAAGATAGGAACTTGATATCTGATTAAGGCTGTATGACTGTCCAATAATCCTACAGGAAATATTATTAAAAAATCTAAGTACATTAAATAAATTTTGATGGAGCTGGTCTTTCAGGTAGCCATCAGCTTTATCTTCCATATCATAGAGCAATATGGAAAGAACAGAGTGTTTCCCCCAAAATTTTTTTATGTTTTCTAAAAAGTCTTTTTTGTAGTTAGAGTTAATGAATATAAAGTTATTTATTTTGATTTCACTATCGGATAGTTCAAAGTAGCACCCTCGATTTTTTGCCAGAGTGTATTCTAATTTTTCATGTACGATTCGTTCATTATCGAACTCGATTTGGTAGCATCCAGGTTTTTCATCAATAAGAAAACCAAATTCAAGAATCATATTTTCAGTGGAGTTAATTGTTTTATTTTCTGCAATAATATTAGAAATGTCATTATAAATAAAACGAAGATAATTATTATCAATATTTTTTCCCATCTCCCGTTCGGAGAGAATGCGCTCACGAATATCCCGGATCTGTAATGTTTTTAATGTGTCGGAAAGCGTTTTAAAAACAGATGAAAAATTCGTTTTTCCGGAGCCGTTTGCTCCATATATGCAGATAAAATTTTTAGGAATATTATTTTTGGTGCATAGGTCGACTGTTAAATCGACAAGAGATTTGTAATTTTTTAATTTTACATATGTAAACAAAATTAGTTCCTCCTTTGTACTAGGCTATTATATGGTAAAATAAGAAAAAAAACAATAAATTTATCGAAAAAAAGATAGGTAAACTAACAAAAAACAAAAAAGTTGACAATATTTGTCTGCGGATATATAATTAAATTACCGATGAAGAAGTCGGAGCAAGAAAAAAGCAATGGTTCTGCCAAACCACTGCTTTAGATTGGATAAATAATACAACCAATGTCTCTATTTTACTCATTAAGTAGGAAGTTGACAAGTGTTTATCTGATTTTTTTGCTTAAAATAAGGAGGAAAAAGAAGATGAATAAGAAACAAACATCAAAAAAAGTTGCAAGCATTGCATCAGGAATTCTTCGTGATGGACGTACAAGCAGTAAGTCAAAAACTGTTGCAGCAAGTGCATTGTCACAGACAAGAAAAGGAGGAAAATAGAGATGGATTCTTATGTAGAAGTAAAAAATTTAAACGGAACGTCAGGCAGAGTGCCAAATGACGCTGCGACATGGAAAGAGTTCTGGGAGGACGAGACGGGTAGAAAATTTGGAATGTGCTCCTGCAAGGATTGTACAAGTCGTGCGGAGGTAGGAGCACATGTGCAAAAAAGCGATTCGACCGATCATAAGTGGTATATTGTGCCATTATGCAAGGCGGATAATAACAAAGCAAGCTTGGAACATTTTGAGGTAAAGGCAGCAGATCTTGTTCCAGTTAATGAATGATTACAAAGCAGGTTTGTCAATAAATGACAGACCTGTTTTTTTGTTCATGATGATAGAATTGTTCGCAGAGTATTCATATTAGTGTTTACACGACCTGGAAGTGCTCTAACGGGTGAAGTATGCTTACAGTAATCACCAGTGATCGTTACAGCCTGCATACATGAATTTGCAGATCTTTTTAAGGCAGTATTATTTGGAGGCAGGTTATAAGAACGTAGGAACTTGAGAATATGGAACGTAATACGAAGGATCCACAAGTGGTCTGTGCAGTAAATATTCTTTTGGAAAATAAGAGAAAAGCAAAACAGATGTTAGGCGAGATGGAAGAAAATGAGAGGGATGAATTTGTGAGGTATCCGATTTATGGATTGATGTAGGAGACTATGGAAGGAAGGATGAAAAATGGATATAAAATTAATTTTAAGTTCAGCTGTTATTTCAGCAGTCATATCAGGGTGTGTTGCGGTTTTGAATTTTAAAAGACAGAATAATCTGCAATACATAACTGGGGAAAGAAAAGTGTGGAGAGAGGAAATTAGAACGATAGCACAGGAATTGAATGGTGCGTCTTATAAAGAAACACTTGATGCATTAGTCAGATTAAAAATGCGGATTAATGCGTTTGGAAATAAAGAAAAAGACAATCTGTATATGTATGATGCCCATATATGGAAAGTGATAGCAGAAATAGAAGAAAAGAAATGTTCAAAAAAATTATTGCGATTAAAGCAAAAACAGTTAATAGAATATCTTGCATTGCTTTTAAAATTTGACTGGGAACGATCAAAAAAAGAGGTGCAAGGAAATATACGAAGTATTATTGGGTGGGGACTTTGTATAATGTCAGCCATATATATGGGAATTATATTAGTTCTTGAAAATGAGGATATAAATGTAAATTCAGTTGTGGGAGATATTGCACTACATATATCAATAATTGTTATATTGTATAGAGTTGTATCTACGTTTGTTCCATGTACAGAGGGAAGAGGGAATATAGAAAAGGAATATAAACTACAAATTCAAGTTGTAAAATTAATAGTGGGATATTTGAAATGTATGATACCAAGTCTGGTATGTATATTTGTTGATTGGATAAGTGCAGACATGATTTTTGAAAAATATACAAAAAATAATATAGATTCATCAAACAGCATCTTTATAATAATAGCTTTTATATTTGGTATGGTGCTTTTATATTTTGAGAAGGCATTGAATTTAGATAGTAAAGTATTGTATGTTGATTCAATCAATAAATTACGGCGGGAATATGAAAAAGGACAGACGAATTAAAAATAGAAGCTGGTAAACTTAATTTATGACAATAGAATGTTCGCGGAGCGTGCATTCTATTGTTTTGGTCAAAATTGGCTGCCGTATAAACAAGTTCTTAAAATTTAAGAAAATCAAATGACAAACTTCTGATAATGTGCTACAATTGCATCAAAGCATTATATTCTAATTATCTAACAGGCGTAAGCTATTCAAAAATCAGTTCAACACGACGCTGCAGACGGTCATCCAAGACCGTTTTGTAGGTCGCATACAGAATTTTCAATGCTTTTAATCACTATAAAAAGCAGGGAGAATTCGAACAGGCAATATTCTCCCAAATACACAAAGGAGGAGAATATTATCGGAGGGAAAGAGAAAACTGTGTCACCGGACACAGTGCTGAAAAATTATTGGAATGGAAACGAGGAATTTGCAGATCTTTTTAATGCAGTATTATTTGGTGGCAGTCAGGTCATCAAACCATATGAGCTTGAAAATGAAGATACGGAAGCGTCTGTTTTGCTGGAACATCGGGATCATACGCAAAGTATTAAGGCAGTCAGGGATAATATCAAGATACAAAAAAAGTCGACGGTGTATGGAGTACAGTTTGTGTTGTTAGGTTTGGAGTCACAGGAGCATATCCATTATGCTATGCCGCTGCGAGTCATGGGATACGATTATGCCACCTATAAAAAACAGTATGACAGTTTGACAAGACAATATAAAGAGCATAAAACTGACATGGATGAACATGAATTTTTATCCAGAATGAAAAAGACAGACCGGCTGACACCGGTCATTTCGGTTGTGATATATTATGGTGAAAAGGTCTGGGATGCAGCAACGTCGTTATACGGTATTTTAAACATTCCCACGGAGATGGCGTCGTATGTCAATGATTATCGTATGCTTCTGGTCGAAGCCAGACAAAACGATCTGTATTTTCATAATGGAAACAACCGGGATTTATTTAACCTGTTTAAAATTCTGTTGGATCAAAATAATTCAATAAGAGATAAAAAAGAAAAAGCAATTGAATACACAAAGGAGCATGAAGTCAGCGATACGATACTTAAAACAGTGGCTGGAGCAGCCAACTGTAAAATTGATTTTGATGCATTGAAGCAGGAGGGAGGAAACAGTATGTGGAGTGTGTTTGAAGAAACAGCAAAAGAGGGTGAAGCACGTGGAGAAGCACGTGGAATTATAGATACCTGCAGTGACCTTGGGTTGCCGGATGATGATATTTTAAATAGATTGCAGGTAAAACTGGATATTTCGCTGCAGGCGGCGCAGGAGTATCTTAGGATGTTTGGGAAGAAGACCGTATAAATGAGATAGAAGGAGTTGTAGGGAGGCGAAGTTTGCCTCCTTATTTTTGTGATAATAGATTATTCATGGAACTTGTATTCGATTTTGTAGTTAAAATGTAACTTGTAGATAAAACGGTTTAGGAGTATAATATGTTTAACTACAATTACAGATGAAATAATGAGATCCAGTAGGCGAAGGGTAATAAGATGGAAGATCGTAAGAACAATCAAATTATAAAAGAAATGTATCATGGAGAAGAAAATCGTGATGCAAGCAGCAAAATCAGGGGATTTTTATTTCAGGATTTAGTTGCGATTAGTAAGTTGCTGGATGAAAAAACGGTATATGTTATACCCGAGTATATCGAGGATGTCTTTGTGTATACAGAGGATAAAACAGCATATGTTATTCAGGCAAAGTATTATCCGAAAGGGGACATTAAGGGGAAACATAAAGATATTATTCGTGATTTGTATTATCAGTATTTAAGGTTGGAAGTCAAAAAATATACAGAGAAAGTGATTCCTGTCTTGGCAGTATATAGTTTAAATAATATAACAAAGCCGGCATTGTCAATTCTACAAGGAGAGGATTATATAAATGTAAATAGAGAAGAAAAGCCGGCGGACATAGAGAATCCTGAGAAATGGTTAGAAGATAATGTATATTCAGAAAAAAAGAATGATGCAGCGACAAAACTATTTGAAAAATTTGCTTATAATGAATCAATGCGTAAATTTTTGGAGGCATATAAAATTGATCCAGAATATAAAGAGATAGAACAGTATCGAAAAGATATAGGTGATCAGTTAAGTACAATTCAGATTGATGGATGTGTAATTGAAGGAGAAAAAAGAAAGCTGATTTTGTTGGGATTGGCAATCCAGTATATTCAAAAAAGATACGATGAATCTATGGAGGGAGAGGAAAATTTTGAAAAAAGAAAGTGTAAGCGAACAGAATTTATTGAATATCTGAGACAAAAGATGTGTACGGAAACAGAAGAAACAATAGGAGCTTATTTACGTTTAATAGTCATTGAGTGTTGGGAACAAATTCAAAATGGAAGTGATCTTGTAGATGAAAAAGTGAGTGATATGTTGGAGTGCATCAGAGATTATACAGCACAGTGGTTATTTGAACTTGGGAGTAATGTACAGGGACAAAGGCAACTGTTGAATACTGTGAGCTCGCAAAATCAAAGTAAGCTTGAAAATTTTTGTGAAATGCCTATAACAAGGCGTCGCGAGATAATATGTGAGCATTATGATAGTATAAATGATTTTTTGAAATATTTATGGAAAATAATGATAGATATAAATATTGAGATATTAAGTCAAGAAATAGAGACTACGGATGAACAAAGAAAAAGATTAATGCCTCAAACCTATATAAATAGTTATGAAAAGAATTATATCAGTTTAAAATTCCCAGGGGATAATGTTGTAGATGGAGTTATATTAGCTAATATATTAGGCGGTTCAACTAAAACTAAAATGACTGCTATATTTGGTCGTATGAAAGAATTTCAACCTCAAAAGTGGTATATGGAAGCCGGATATAGAGGTAAATATTTATATACGATGAATATATCAGATATAAAAAATTTAGATAAAGAAGGATATGAAGTTACCGCAACTGATCCAAATAAATTTGAAATTGAGTGTATGGAATGTATTGATGTTGACATGGATGGGTGGAATAAAATCGAAAAATGTAACGAGTGTATTTTTGATCATAAGTGTGTAAAGCTAAAGGAGAAAAAAGAATGAATTGGCAGTCTTGTTTTGAAAAGTATAAATATAAATCGTTGATATCAGAAGATAAAAATGAAAATGAAAAGATATTAATGGAAATGTTTTATGAAGATGGTAAGAAACCAGATGAATTACAACAGGTGTATTTAAGCGAAAAGGAAGATGAATTATTTATAATACTACAGATGGAACCAGATATGGATGCAAAAAAGTTATCCGATAAATGGGATGCTAAAATATTAGCTTTTATTAATTTTGGTGAAGATTACGGAACCGATCACGCATGGATAGAAAAAATAAAATATAACATCACACAAATCATATTACACAGAGAAAAACTACAAAATAAGGATTTGGAAAAATCAGTTGATATTTCCAGAAAAATATTTTTAAAGTGTGATGAAAATGGTGAATTAGAAGAAAATGAGAAGGTTCGTTTACCTTTTTTATATGATGAGTTTGAGACAATGGAAATTAAATTGGACCAGGATGATGAGTTAATGAAAATATTGCCGGATAAAAAAACGCTATCTTTTTTATATGAAAAGCGTAAAAAGATCGATGGACGTAGTGTGAAAACGAAAGAGGAGCGGCTAAGTTATACAGACGAAGAATTAGAACTTGTGAAAGGATGGATGATGTCAGAATGAATATTAAAAAAATAAAAATTATCAATTTTCGTGGGTTCAGCGAAGAAAAAATATTCGAGTTTGAAGGAAAACCATTTGTTATGCTGACAGCTCCAAATGGTAAGGGCAAAACATCAGTTATTGATGCGATTGAGTGGTGCATGACAGGTGACATAAAAAGACTGCATGAAGGATACAATGACCGCAATACAAATGTAACAGAGAGAAAACAGAACGCAGGAGCAATTTTAAAAAATAAGAATCATCCTGATGAAAAAACAATAGTAGAAATGTTGATTACTGCGGAAAATGAAGAGTATACCATTCATCGTGAGCAGGACAAGGATACGTTAGATGATACAGGCGAAATAAAGATAAATGATTTTACAGGGGAGCAGGCGGAAGAAGAACTGAGAAAATTGATAGATGTTAAGAATTTTTATAAGTATCATTTCTGTGATATGCAGAAAACATATCGTTTTTTAAGTAAGAACAGAGGAAATATAGATGCTGAGTTTTCGGATTTTGCTTCAGACTATACAGACGTGCAGAATGTGGTAGATAATCTTAATATATTTGAACAGGATCTTGGTTTCCGTATTGAAGAAAAAGAAGGCGAGAAACAAAGAACGGAAGAATCGGTTCAAAGACTGAGAGACAAACTGAAAGACTTTGAAAATGTTCCAGAGATCCTGCCATACGAAAAGGAAAAATTATTTGAAAATGAAAATACGGATATTGTAAAAATGACAACAGAGCAGCTGCAGGAACGACTAAGAAATTTGTATGCATGCGGATATCAAAGAGGAGTGCATTTGCTTGAGTGGAAAATTGCAGGGATGAATGCAGAAAAGCAAAAAAATGAACTTGAGAAATTAAAAAGTGAATTTACGATACATGAAAAAGAAATCAGACAGGCTGCAGAGAAGAAAGTATATCAGGATGACGTTTTAAAAAAAGCCGAAGCTGATTTCGAAAAATACCAGAAGAAAGAATTAACAGTGGTGAATTTAGAAGGAAATCGCCAGATGTTATTTCAGATAGAGAATAAAAAATTTAATAAAGAGTTTTGGGAGGAAACAGAAGAAAACTTAAAAGAATTAAAGAAAACGAAAGAGAAAATAAATAATGAGATTCAGATCCTGAGCAGGGGAGATGAAATATTAGACATTCTTACAACGCTTACCACAAAAAAAGCTGGATTGATCAATTATCGTTTGAAAATGAAACAGAAAAATCCGGAAGAAATTGTGTTGTGTCCAGTATGTGGGTCTGAAAAATTTGATCAAATTGCAGAAGATGATATTACAAAACAGGCACAGAGCTATCAGATAGAACATAGAGATTTAATTGAAACAAAAAAGAAAGAGTTAGATGGTATAAAAAAACAGGAAAATGATATTTGGGAAAAACGATTGAAAACAGCAAATATGGCACTGGAAGAAGCAAGAGATAAGGCTAAGAAAGAGCTTGATTTGGTGACAAATTTGTATAATGCTTCAAAAGAATATTTCACGGTTTTAGATAAGCTGCAGAAGGAAGCTGCTGAAAAATTTGCATTGGAAAATATGTTATTACAAGAAAATATTGTTGCTGCTATTGCATTTGATGAAAGTAAAATTTTAAGCTCTGACGAAAAAATTGCAATAGAGACAGAAATCAACCGGATATCTGTGATGGTAAATGAAACGATTCAGGGAATGACTGATGAAAGCCGGTTGAATAGTTTTAAAACAAAATCTGTATATGCGCCAGATGGAATTACATATAATGAGGAACTTTTGAATAAAAAAATCAGTTCTGTAAAAAGTTTCCTTGATAATATGGAATATACGAAAAACAGTAATGATCAGAAAGCTTTGGATGAAAAGAAGAAGGCAATTCAAGAAGAAATTGATAATTATAAAGACCTTCAGAAAAATGTTAAAAAACGTAGACAAAATATCGTTGAACAAATGGATAAGATGAAGCAGGAAGAATTTGAGCAGGTTGGAACCTATTTATACAAATTATTTTGTAAACTCTCACGAGATGTACAGATTGAAAAGATTCAGATGCAGAGAGCAAAGGGCGAAAAAATGGCTATACTTGATGAAAGTAATAAACCGTTGATCAACATGTTTAGTGATGGACAACTGAGTGTGTTTATGCTCTCATATTTTTTCGGAAATATTTTCAGATTGCAGGGGAGTGAGAAATTTCCAGTTTATTTTATTGATGATATTACAAGTTGTATGGATGATATCAATATGCTTGCTTTCTTAGATCTTATTAAATATCAGCTGATGAGATCTGATAGACCAATGCATCAGATTTTTTTTGTAACATGTAATGAAAAAATCCAGAATTTGATTGAATATAAAATGGAAAATTGTGGGATAGTATATAAAAGAATTGGAATAGAGGAGTTTGCCGGATAAACATAATTTCTTCCCCAGCACTCTTGACAACCCACCCCCTCAAGCGTATACTTGCAAAGTAATCTAAAATTTTGAAGAAAGAGAGGTAAAAGTAATGATTAGATTAACAAATGTTACAATCAATGAACTGCATAATCATCATACAATTACCTCGGTTAATTCTGTTACGCTGGCATAAATTCATGCAAAAGTAAATAGAATGTTTTTTGACATACTTCCCGTGGTGAGATATGACACCGCGGGATTTTTTTGTGCTAAGGGGACTGCTTGTGAAGCGTGCAGGCGGCTGTCAGAGTGGTGCGTCACGGTACAAAAATATGTCAGAGACCGGGGAGTGTAAGAGGGGAAAGTAAGGAGGAATCACAAGAATTTATGAAAAAGTTACATACATATATCGGACATTACTGGTATGGGTATTTGTTCGCAATATGTTCCATGATTATAGCGACCGGACTGGATATGGTTTATCCACAGATCACACAGCGGATCGTGGATGAGGTCATTATCGGCGGGAAAATGGAAATGCTCACCGGGCTTCTGGTGGGAATCGTTGCGGTTGGGATCGGACGCTGTATCTTTGGATACTGCAAAGAGTTTTCGTTTGACGTCTTAAGTTCTAAGATCGGCGCACAGATCCGTAAGGATCTGTTCCGGCACATTCAGACATTGTCGATGAATTATTTTGACAATACGAACACCGGAGAACTGATGGCGAGAGTCAAGGATGATGTCGACAAGATCTGGAATGCGATGGGATATGTCGGCATGCTGACGATCGAGGTCGTCATCCATGTGAGCATGGTGCTCTACTGTATGTTCCATCTGAACTGGAAACTGGCGCTGATACCGCTTGTGACGATGATTTCCTGCGGTGCGATCGCAATCATCATGGAGCGGAAACTGGATAAAATTTATGAGGACATCAGTGAGGAAAATGCAGTGCTGACCACGGTTGCGGAGGAAAATCTTGCAGGTGTGCGTACCGTAAAGGCATTTGCCAGGGAGAAATTTGAAATTGAGAAGTTCCTGTCACACAATAAACGTTATTATGACTTGAATATCAGTCAGTCTAAAGTATTAGTGAAATACTATCCGTATTTCCAGTTTGTGGGAAAAGCACTGCCGGTTGCAATGACGATCCTGGGTGGTATTTCCGTGATGCATGGAAATATGACACTTGGAGCACTTGTTGCATTTGTAGAGTACAGCAGAAACTGCACCTGGCCGATGGAGATGCTCGGCTGGCTGACGAATGATTTGTCCTCTGCCGTTGCTTCTTATAAGAAGATCAAGAAGATTTACGGGGAGACGGCGATGATCAAAGATGAGGAACAGCCTGTCGTGTTAGAACAGGTGAAAGGGGACATTTCTTTCGAACATGTTTCATTTTCCATTGAGGGAAAAAATATCCTTTCTGATATTAACTTTACGGTTCCGGCAGGAAAAACCATCGGAATCATGGGTGCGACCGGTTCAGGAAAATCCTCAATCGTCAATCTGCTGCAGCGTTTTTATGATGTGTCGGACGGCGCTGTAAAAGTGGATGGCACGGATGTGCGGAAACTTTCTTTAAAACAGCTTCGCAGCAGTATTTCTGTTGTATTGCAGGATGTATTTCTGTTTTCCGACACGATCGAGGAAAATATCAAGATGGGGCAGCGAAAGGTAATGCCGTTCGATGAGATCCGCAGAGCGGCAGACTGTGCACAGGCAAAGGATTTCATTGAAAAAATGGATGAACAGTATGCGACCGTCATCGGTGAGCGCGGTGTCGGACTTTCCGGCGGACAAAAGCAGCGTATCAGTATTGCGCGTGCCATTGCAAAAAAGGCGCCGATTCTGATTTTAGACGATTCCACGTCCGCGCTTGATATGGAGACGGAACATGAGATCCAGAAAACATTAAATGAATTAAAAGATACAACGAAAGTGATCATTGCGCACCGTATTTCTGCGGTCTGTCATGCAGATGAGATCATCTATCTGAAAGACGGAGGGATTGCGGAGCGCGGAACGCATCAGGAACTGCTTGCAAAGCGCGGACTTTATTATGAAACTTACATGGCGCAGTATGGCACGTTCTTAGGAGGGGAGGCGATGTAATGGCAGTCAATTCGTATCGTGAAGACGAATTTATGGAAAATACCGACAAGAAAAAAATCATGCGGCGGCTGTTTTCCTATCTGCTTGCGTATAAAGGCACGATTATTGCCGTGTTAGTATGTATGGGAATTACGGTGGCGATCTCACTGGTAAACCCGCTCTTGATCGAGGAAGCAATCGATCACTATATTGCACAGTCCGATCTGCATGGGCTGATTGGGCTTGGAATTTTTGCACTCGTGTTAAACCTGATCTTTATTGTGATGGTAAAACTCAGAATGTATGCAATGGCGGTGATCTCCAACAAAATTTTGCTTCAGATCCGCCAGGATCTCTATGAGCACATCCAGACGCTGTCGTTTTCATTTTTTGACAGCAGACCGACCGGAAAAATCCTTGCGCGTATCATCGGGGATGTCAATTCTTTAAAAGATGTGCTGGTCAATGTGGTCACGACGATGGTGCCGGAATTTGTGACGGTAGTCGGGGTTGTCGTGATCATGCTGGTAAAAGACTGGCGGCTTGCGCTTGCATCACTCTCTACGATCCCGCTTATGATCGCGGGGATCTGGTTTGTACAGACGGCATCCCACAAACGCTGGCAGATATTCCGGAAAAAGGCATCAAACTTAAATGCTTATGTGCATGAGGATATTGCCGGAATGAATGTGGTTCAGAGTTTTGCGGCAGAAGATGAGACGCAGGAGATTTTTGAAGGACTGACGGACGAACACCAGAAATCATTCGTGGATGCGGTGACTTATGCCGACATGTTTGGCCCGGTCATCGATTTCTGTTGGGGAATCGGTGCGATGATGCTTTATTTGGTCGGCATCCGTTTTCTGGGATTTGAAAAAGTATCGGTCGGACTTCTGGTTGCATTCGGAACTTATATCAATATGTTCTGGAACCCGATCATGAACTTGAGCAATTTTTATAACAATCTTGTCACAAATCTTACGGCGGCAGAGCGTATTTTTGATATCTTAGATACCGACGCTGACATTGTGGACGCAAAGGATGTGACAGAGCTGCCGGATATAGAGGGAAGTGTTGAATTTTCACATGTAAGTTTTACTTATGATAAGGGAACACCGGCGGAGACAAAGGTACTCTCTGATGTCAGTTTTTCTGTAAAACCGGGTGAGACGATCGCACTGGTAGGACCGACCGGAGCAGGAAAAACAACGATCGTTAATCTGATCAGCCGTTTTTATGACATTGAAGAGGGAAAAATTTTGGTGGACGGCTACGATCTGACGAAGGTTTCCATCGAGAGTCTGAGACGTCAGATGGGTGTCATGACGCAGGATAATTTTATCTTTCATGGAACAGTCCGTGACAACATTTTATATGGGAAATTAGATGCGACAGATGAAGAAATGATCGCGGCTGCAAAGGCAGTCAATGCGCATGATTTCATTATGAAAATGGAAAAAGGTTATGACACGGAATTAAAAGAACATGGGGCAGGACTTTCCATCGGACAAAGACAGCTCATCGCATTTGCGAGAACGATGATTTCCGTGCCGAAAATCCTCATTTTAGATGAGGCAACATCCAGCATTGATACACATACAGAACTTTTAGTGCAGCAGGGAATCGAGGCATTGCTTTCCGGCAGAACCAGTTTTGTGATCGCACACAGACTCTCCACGATTCAGAATGCGGACCGCATTTTTGTGATCGACAAGGGCGGTATTTTAGAACAAGGAAGTCCGGCAGAGCTGATGGAGAAAAAGGGCGCTTATTATAAACTTTATATGGCGCAGTTTGCAGGTCTGCAGGAGTAAAAAAATATTTGCTGCTCACACAGTACGTGTGAACGGCAGCAAAAACGAAACAGAAAATTTCTACAGGAGGATGCGATGTTTTTAACCACACTTTGTTATATCGAAAAAGATGACTGTTACCTGATGCTGCACCGGGTAAAAAAGGAAAACGACCTGAACCATGACAAGTGGATCGGCGTCGGCGGCAAGTTTGAGGCGGAGGAAATGCCGGAGGAATGTATGATGCGTGAGGTAAAGGAAGAGACAGGTCTCACCCTGACATCCTACCGCGCGCGGGGCGTCATTACCTTTATTTCCAACGAGTGGGGCACCGAATATATGCATTTATTTACGGCAGACCAGTTTACCGGGGAGATAACCGACTGCGACGAGGGAGAACTTGTCTGGGTTCCGAAAAAGAAGATCAAAGACCTGAAACTGTGGGAAGGTGACAAAATATTCCTGCGGCTTTTGGATGAGTGTGAGGAATATTTTTCGCTGAAGCTGGTATACGAAGGCGATACGCTGGTCGATAAAAAACTTATCATTGCCGGGAAAGAACAGAAAGCAGAGTGACAGGCCGGTAACAAAGGAGAGAAACATGATAACAAAAACTTACCCGGTCGGCACCCTGCCTGCTTATAAATATGTAGTAGTTTTATCTGAATATCAGGGCAAAATTTTGTTGAGCAGACACAAAAAACGCACCACATGGGAGACACAGGGCGGAAAGATTGAACCGGGAGAGACACCGCTTATGGCGGCAAAGCGTGAACTTTACGAGGAGTCCGGGGCAGTGGATTTTAAGATAGAGCCGTTGTGCGACTATTGGGCGGGAGAGGTGCAGACCAAAGAAGAAGGAAATGGACGTGTCTTTCTTGCAAAGGTAAAAAAGCTGTCAGCCATGCCGGAAAGTGAGATGGCAGAGGTACGCACCTTTGACGAACTGCCGGAAAAACTGACTTATCCGGCGATCACACCGACACTGTTTGAGCGGAAAAAACAGGGCATCGGGAAACGTCTGCTTTACGGCACTGGAAATCCTGCAAAATTAAGTCTGATGCGGAAAAATTTAGAACAGCTGCAGATAGAGATCGTTGGGTTATCGGATATTGATGTGGCAGTACCACAGGCAGACGAGGATGGCGATTCGCCGCTGGAAAATGCAAGGAAGAAGGCAAAGTGTTATTACGAGGCTTTTCAGATTCCGGTGTTTTCCTGTGACACAGGTCTGTATTTTGAAAATGTCCCGGAAGATAAACAGCCGGGCGTTCATGTCAGGAGGGTGAATGGAAAAAATCTGTCAGACGCGGAAATGCTTGCATATTACAGCGGACTTGCTGCAGAGTATGGTGGTCTGCATGCATACTACCGCAATGCCATCTGTCTTATCATGGATGAGGAACATATTTATGAGTCGATGGATGAAACGTTCTCGAGCGAACCATTTCTGATCACGTCGGTCCCGCACACGGATGGAATCCGCAGGGAGGGATTTCCACTTGACTGCCTGTCGGTGGATCTTACAACCGGAAAGTACTATTATGACCTCGATCCGGCAGAACTTGGAAAGGTTGCCGCAGAAGACGGAAGTCGGCGGTTTTTTGAAAAAATAACTGGTATTTTCCCACACAATATGTTATAATCCTAAAATGACTGTGATAGTCGTAGTACGCCCTTTTTTCCGAAAGACAGGCGAAACCCTTGAAAAACGGGGGTGCTCGACAGGAACATAGAATGAAATGAACGGAAAAAAGTACATCAAGTATTCATATAAAGTTTGAAGGAGGAAATGAGTAATAATGAGTGTACAGGTGGAAAATTTAGAAAAGAACATGGCAAAACTTACGATCGAAGTTGCAGCTGAGAAGGTAGAGGATGCAATCCAGGCTGCATATATGAAAGAGAAAGGAAAGATCAGCGTTCCAGGTTTCCGTAAAGGTAAAGTGCCGAGAAAGATGATCGAGAAAATGTACGGAGCAGGCGTATTCTATGAGGATGCTGCAAATACCCTGATCCAGGAGAACTACGCACAGGCAGTAGAAGAGAGCGGTGTGGACGTCGTTTCAAGACCGACTATCGAAGTGGTACAGATCGAAGCTGGCAAACCTTTCATCTTCACAGCAGAAGTTGCTGTAAGACCGGAAGTAAAACTTGGCAAATACAAAGGCGTACAGGTAACAAAGATCGATACAACAGTATCTGATGAGGAAGTTGCAGCAGAGCTTGAAAAAGAGAGACAGAAGAACTCCAGAACTGTTACTGTAACAGACAGACCGATCGCTGAGGGAGATACAGCAGTGATCGATTTCGAAGGATTCGTTGATGGTGTTGCATTTGAGGGCGGCAAAGGAGAGAATCATCCGCTTGAGATCGGTTCCCACTCTTTCATCGATACATTCGAAGATCAGTTAGTAGGAAAGAATGCCGGAGATGAAGTAGACGTAAACGTTACATTCCCGGAGAAATATCAGGCAGCAGATTTAGCAGGAAAACCTGCATTATTCAAAGTTAAGATCCACGAAGTAAAAGCAAAAGAACTTCCGGAGTTAAACGATGAGTTCGCACAGGATGTATCTGAGTTCAATACTTTAGAAGAGTACAAAGAGGACTTAAAGAAACACTTAGAGGTTCAGAAAGAGGACGAAGCAAAACGCACAAAAGAGGATGAGGCAATCCAGAAGATCATTGACAAATCTACAATGGAGATTCCGGAAGCAATGATCAAAACCCAGTGCGAGAACATGGTAAATGAATTTGCTCAGAGACTTGCTCAGAGCGGACTTTCCATGGAGCAGTATATGCAGTTCTCCGGTCTTACATTAGACAAATTAGAAGAGCAGGTTCGTCCGGAAGCTGAGACACGTATTAAGAGCAGTCTTGTATTAGAGCAGATCGCAAAAGACGAGAACATCGAAGTAAGCGAGGAAGAGATCGACGCTGAGATCGAGAAAATGGCAAAAGCTTATGGCATGGAAGCAGACAAGCTCAAAGAATACATGGGCGACGCTGAGAAAGAATCCATGAAGAGAGATATTTCCGTAACAAAAGCAGTTGATCTTGTTATGGAGAACGTAAAAGAAAGAGCAAAAGCTAAGACTAAGAAAGAAAAAGAAGCGGAAGCTGAAGAAAACGCAGAAGAAAACGCAGAAGAATAAGAGAGGCTTCGTCGAAAGCGGACAACATACAACAGACTGGCTCATTCGGGCCGGTCTGTTTAAGCATATAAGCAATAATTAAATTTTTATAAACAAAATGGATTGGAGGAAAACAAAATGAGTTTAGTACCTTACGTCATTGAGCAGACCAGCAGGGGAGAGCGTAATTATGATATTTACTCCCGTTTATTAAAAGACAGAATCATTTTCCTCGGAGAAGAAGTGAATGAGACAACAGCAAGTCTTACCGTAGCACAGTTACTTTTCTTAGAGTCAGAAGATCCTGGAAAAGATATCCAGTTATATATCAATTCCCCGGGTGGAATGGTAACAGCAGGACTTGCAATTTATGATACAATGCAGTACATCAAATGTGATGTATCCACGATCTGTATCGGACTTGCAGCAAGTATGGGAGCATTTTTACTTTCCGGCGGTACCAAAGGAAAGAGACTTGCGCTTCCGAACGCAGAGATCATGATCCATCAGCCGTCCGGCGGAGCAAAAGGTCAGGCGACAGAGATCCAGATTGCAGCAGAGAATATCTTAAAGACGAAAAAACGTTTGAATGAGATCCTTGCTGCAAATACCGGAAAACCATATGATGTGATCGCAGCAGATACAGAGCGTGATTATTATATGTCTGCGGAAGAAGCAAAGGCATATGGTCTGATTGATGATGTCATCACAAATCGATAGAATACGGAGAAACAGCAATTATGGCAGGAAGAAATGACGATAAATTCCGTTGTTCCTTTTGCGGGAAGACGCAGGATCAGGTTCGCAAGCTGATTGCAGGACCAAACGGTGCATATATCTGTGACGAGTGCGTGGATATCTGTGCTGAAATTATCGATGAAGAATTAGAAAATGATGAGGCAGCAGGTGAAGTGGCAGAGCCGGAAGAGCAGATTAATCTGTTAAAGCCGGAAGAGTTAAAGGCATTTTTGGATGATTATGTCATTGGACAGGATCAGGCAAAAAAAGTGCTGTCTGTGGCTGTCTATAACCATTATAAAAGAATCATGGCCGGAGATGACCTCGGTGTAGAGCTTCAGAAGAGCAACATTCTGATGTTAGGACCGACCGGTTCCGGAAAAACACTGTTGGCACAGACATTAGCGAGAGTCTTAAACGTTCCATTTGCAATCGCAGATGCGACCACACTGACGGAGGCAGGATATGTTGGAGAGGATGTTGAAAATATCCTTTTAAAGATCATCCAGGCGGCTGATTATAACATTGAACGTGCACAGCGCGGAATTATCTATATCGACGAGATCGACAAGATCTCCAAAAAATCTGAAAATGTATCCATCACCAGAGATGTATCCGGTGAGGGTGTACAGCAGGCATTATTAAAAATCTTAGAGGGAACTGTTGCGTCTGTGCCGCCACAGGGCGGAAGAAAGCATCCGCAGCAGGAGCTGATCCAGATCGACACGACCAACATCTTATTTATCTGCGGCGGTGCGTTTGACGGACTTGAGAAGATCATTGAGACCAGAATGGATCAGAAGACGATCGGATTTAATGCAGATATCCGTGACAAGAGAGATTACAATATCGGTGATGTGTTAAAACATGCACTTCCACAGGATTTTGTAAAGTTCGGGTTGATCCCTGAGTTTATCGGACGTGTGCCGGTAACGGTATCTTTGGATATGCTTGACAGGGACGCATTGATCCGCATTTTACAGGAGCCGAAAAATGCGCTGACCAAACAGTATCAGAAGCTGTTTGAGTTAGACGGTGTAGCGCTTGACTTTGACAAAGAAGCACTTGAGGCGATTGCAGATAAAGCGTTAGAGCGCAAGACAGGAGCGCGTGGACTTCGTGCGATCATGGAGGCTGTTACATTAGATCTGATGTACCACATTCCATCGGATGAATCCATTACACAGTGCCAGATCACAAAAGAGATGGTGGATGAACAGCTTGCGATCGAAGAACGTGAACTTGAAAAGATAGAGGAAAAACAGGTTGGATAATAAAGCGATGAAAATGCCTGCGGTGGCACTTCGCGGAATGGTCATCCTTCCGGGGATGATCGCACATTTTGATGTGAGCCGTGAAAAGTCGATTCATGCAGTAGAACAGAGTATGATGGATGAACAGAAGATCTTCCTTGTTGCACAGCGTGATGTGGAGCAGGAAGAGCCTGGCATCGAAGATTTATATCATATCGGTATTATTGCAGAGGTCAGGCAGGTCATAAAATTACAAAACAACATCGTCAGAGTTTTAGTGGAAGGAACAGAGCGGGCACAATTGTCCGCTTTTGTTTCTCAGACGGACTTTTTAGAGGTGGAACTCACGCGGTGTGAAGAAATTGATGAGGGATTGTCGGACGAGGCAAAAACGGCTATGGTGCGCAGTGTACAGGACACATTTGAAAAATATGTAACTGTCAACCCGCGTGTCGGAGGTGAAATGCGCAGACAGGTCAGGGAAGAAAAGAATCTGCCGAAGATCATGGATCTGATCGCCAACAATCTTCCTTTTTATTATGAACAGAAGCAGGAAATATTAGAGGCAGTTTCACTGACGGAGCGCTATGAAGTTTTGATGGCGCTTCTTTTAAAAGAAATTGAGATCACTGCGATCAAAAATGAATTCCAGGCAAAAGTAAAGAAACGTGTGGATAAGAACCAGAAGGAATATATCCTGCGTGAACAGATGAAGCTGATCCGGGAAGAACTCGGCGAGGATAATACGGAGTCAGATGCGGATGCCTATTTAGAACAGTTGAAAAAGTTAAAGGCAGACAAAGAAGTCAAAGAAAAGATCAGAAAAGAGATCTTACGCTTTAAAAATATCAGTGGAAGTTCTTCGGAGAGTGCAGTCAGCCGCGGTTATATCGAGACCATGTTAGAACTGCCGTGGAATAAGGCATCCAAAGATAACAAGGATCTGAAAAATGCAGAGCGCATTTTAAATGAAGATCATTACGGATTGGAAAAAGTAAAAGAGCGTATGTTAGAGTTCCTTGCTGTGCGTAATCTGACGAAAAAGGGCGAGAGCCCGATCGTATGTTTAGTCGGACCGCCTGGTACCGGAAAGACGAGCATTGCCCGTTCCGTGGCGCGTGCACTTGATAAAAAGTATGTTCGAATCAGTTTAGGCGGCGTCCGTGACGAGGCAGAGATCCGTGGACACCGGAAAACTTATGTCGGTGCGATGCCGGGACGTATTGTCAATGGTCTGCGCAGTGCCGGCGTGAAAAACCCACTGATGCTGCTTGATGAGATCGATAAAATGAGCAGCGATTATAAGGGCGACACTGCATCTGCCATGCTTGAGGTGCTCGACGCAGAGCAGAACTGTAAGTTCCGCGACCACTATATCGAGGTTCCGATTGATCTGTCAGAGGTACTGTTTATTGCGACGGCAAACTCTGTTCAGGATATTCCACGTCCGCTGCTCGACCGTATGGAACTGATCGAGGTGAGCAGTTATACGGAAAATGAGAAGTTCCATATTGCAAAAGAGCATTTGCTGCCGAAGGTAAAAGAGAAAAACGGTTTAAAGCCGGAACAGTTAAAGATCAGTGACCGTGTGTTGCAAAAGATCATTTCCGGTTATACAAGGGAAGCAGGTGTGCGTAATTTAGAGCGCAGGCTGTCTGAAATTGCAAGAAAATCTGCAAGGGAAGTATACGAATCCGAAGTCAAATGCGTAAAAGTTACAGGTCAGAATGTAGAAAAATATCTTGGAAAAGAGAGATATACGTTTGATCAGAAAAACGAGAACGATGAGGTCGGAATCGTGCGCGGTCTGGCATGGACGAGCGTCGGCGGTGATACGTTGGAGATCGAGGTCAACGTGATGCCGGGCAAAGGTGAGGTACAGCTTACCGGACAACTCGGAGATGTGATGAAAGAGTCCGCACAGGCAGGCTTAAGTTATATCCGTTCGGTAGGGGAAGAATATCATATTCCAAAGAAATTTTTCCAGGAAAATGACATTCATATCCATATCCCGGAAGGGGCAGTGCCAAAAGACGGACCGTCCGCAGGTATCACGATGGCGACGGCAATGCTTTCTGCGATCACACAGACTCCGGTCCGTGCGGATGTCGCAATGACAGGAGAGATCACACTGCGCGGCAGAGTTCTCCCGATCGGTGGCTTAAAAGAAAAGATCCTTGCAGCGAAGAATGCCGGAATCAAAACGATCTGCATTCCGAAGAAAAACGAGAAGGATGTGGAGGAGATTTCTGCGGAGATCAAAAAAGGCTTAGAACTTGTATTTGTGGAAAAAATGCAGGAAGTGCTGGAAGTGGCATTTGTAAAAAGGAGAAAAACATGGTAATAAAAAATGTAAACCTGGAAATTGTCTGCGGTGTGACCAGCAAGGTGCCGGATACCGCATATGCGGAGGTGGCTTTTGCAGGAAAATCAAACGTTGGAAAATCATCTCTGATCAATGCACTGATGAACCGCAAAGCACTGGCGCGTACTTCCGCACAGCCTGGAAAAACGCAGACCATCAACTTTTACAATATCAACGATGCCATGTACCTTGTCGATCTTCCGGGATACGGCTATGCAAAGGCATCCGAGGAAGTGAAGGCAAAGTGGGGAAAAATGATCGAGAATTACCTTCACACTTCAAAGCAGTTAAAGGCAGTCTTTCTTTTGATCGATATCCGCCACGATCCGTCTGCAAACGACAGAATGATGTATGAGTGGATGGTGTATCAGGGATTTGCACCGATCATTATTGCGACCAAACTCGATAAGATCAAACGAAGCCAGATCCAGAAAAATGTCAAAGCGATCCGCGAGGGCTTAAATGTACAGCCGGGAACCACGATCATTCCGTTTTCTGCAGAGACGAAGCAGGGGCGTGATGAGATCTGGGAGCTGATCGATTCTTTCGTGCTGCCGCAGGAAGAAAAATAGCCTGTTTAAAAATATGTCAGAATATGGTATGCTGAAACTATAAAAATTTACAAAAAGCAGAAAATCTTAACAGGAAGCAAACTCTTATCAGATTGCGCCTGTATGAGGTTCATGCTAAAATAATCACTATGACGAAGAGTCAGTATCGGAGGATAGCCATGAAAAAGAAAAAAATCGTAATAGCACTTGGTCATGAAGCACTTGGTACCACATTACCGGAGCAGAAAGAGGCAACAAAACGCACTGCAAAAGCGGTTGCTGATTTTATCCGCGATGATTATCAGGTAGTCATTACACACAGTAACGGGCCACAGGTTGGTATGATCCATACAGCAATGAATGAGTTCTGCAGATTATATCCGGAGTATACCGCTACGCCAATGTCTGTATGTTCTGCAATGAGTCAGGGATATATCGGTTACGATTTACAGAATGCTATCCGTGCCGAGCTGCTGAATAAGGGAATTTATAAGACAGTTTCCACAGTTCTGACACAGGTTGTTGTCGATCCATATGATGAGGCTTTTTACAAACCAGGTAAGGTGATCGGACGTGTGATGACAGAAGAAGAAGCTGAGGCAGAGGAGAAAAAAGGAAATCATGTCACAGCAGTAGAAGGAGGATTCCGCCGTATCGTTGCAGCACCGAAGCCAATGGATATCGTTGAAATCGATGCGATCCGTGCATTATCGGATGCAGATCAGGTTGTTGTTGCCTGCGGAGGTGGCGGTATTCCGGTACTTGCACAGGACAATAACTTAAAGGGCGCGAGTGCAGTCATTGAGAAAGACCTTGCAGCAGGAAAATTAGCAGAACTTTTAGATGCTGACATGTTAGTCATTTTAACAAGTGTGGACAATGTATGTCTGAATTACGGCACAGAGAATGAGAAACCTCTTTCGACCATGACTGTTGCAGAAGCAAAACAGTATATGGAAGAAGGTCAGTTCGGAGAGGATGACATGCTGCCAAAGATTCAGGCGGCCATTGATTTTATTGGAGATTCCGCAATCCGTTCCGTACTTATTACAAAGCTGAACAAAGACGGCACCTATGTGAGCGGTGGACCGGGTACGATGATCACGAAATAAACTGCCATTTTTATGGTAATAATAAGACTGAATCGATTGCCGAAAATAAATTTTTTTACGAGGAAAAAAGATGTTTAGAAAAACAAAAATTGTTTGTACTTTAGGACCTTCAACAGATAAGGAAGGTGTATTAAAACGCCTGATCGAAGAGGGAATGAACGTTGCCCGTTTTAATTTTTCCCATGGTGACCATGAGGAGCAGTTAGGACGCCTTCAGATGTTACAGAAACTTCGTAAGGAATTAAAGCGTCCAGTCGCAGCACTGCTTGACACAAAAGGACCGGAGATCCGCCTGAGAGATTTTACGGACGGAAAAGTCGAGCTTAAGGATGGACAGACTTTTACCCTGACAACCGATGAGATTATGGGAGATGCAAAACGTGTTTCCATTACTTATAAAAACCTGCCGGAGGATGTAAAACCGGGAGATCGCATTCTGATCGATGATGGTCTGATCGGAATGGAAGTAAAAGAAATCAAGGTGACATCTGGTGCAAAGGCAGATAAAGATGGCAATAAGCCAAAAGATATCATCTGCCAGGTGTTAAATGGCGGTGTGATCTCCAACAGAAAAGGCGTGAACGTTCCGAATGTAGAATTGTCCATGCCATATATCAGCGAAAAAGATTATGGTGATATCGTATTTGCGGTAGAGCATGATTATGATTTTATTGCTGCATCTTTTGTCCGTACCGCAGATGATGTGCTTGCAATCCGCAAGATCCTTGCAGAAAAAGGCGGCGAGGATATCAATATCATTGCAAAAATTGAAAATATGCAGGGTGTACAGAATATTGACGATATTATCCGTGTTTCCGATGGAATCATGGTAGCGCGTGGTGATATGGGTGTTGAGATCCCGTTAGAGGATGTACCGGTGATCCAGAAGATGATCATTAAAAAAGTATACGATGCAGGCAAGAAGGTTATCACAGCGACTCAGATGCTTGATTCCATGATGAAACATCCGCGTCCGACCAGAGCAGAGGCAACTGACGTTGCAAATGCAATCTACGACGGAACCAGTGCGATCATGCTCTCCGGAGAGACAGCTGCAGGTATGTATCCGATCGAGGCTTTAAAGACTATGGTGCGTATTGCAGTCCGTACGGAACAGGATATCAATTACTTACAGCGTTTTAAAATGCGCAAAACCATGAGCAACCCGGATGTGACCAATGCAATCTCCCATGCGACATGTACAATGGCAGGAGATTTGAATGCGGCAGCAATCATTACGGTAACAAAATCAGGACGTACCGCCCGCATGGTTTCCAAATATCGTCCAAACTGTCCGATTATCGGAGGATGTCTGACAGAAAAGATTTACCGTCAGCTTGCATTATCCTGGGGTGTGATCCCGCTTATGATCGAGGAAAAGACACAGGCAGAAGAGCTGTTTGACTATGCAGTCGATGCAGCAGAAGCAGCAGGAATCATTTCAAAGGGCGATGTTGTTGTCTTAACCGCAGGAGTTCCTCTTGGTGTATCCGGTACGACCAACCTGATCAAGGTGCAGGTGGCAGGACATATCTTAGTGGAGGGACAAGGAATCGGAACACAGAAGATTTCTGCAAACCTCTGTGTATGTCACAGCGATGAGGATTTAAAAAACTTTAAAGTCGGAGATATCATTGTTGCAAAAGATACCAGCAATGCCATGATGACACAGATGCGTGAGGCATCCGGACTGATCGTGGAAGCATCCGGCGAAAACTGCCATGCGGCGATTGCAGGATTAAGCCTTGATATTCCTGTCCTGATCGGTGCTAAACATGCGCTTGATGTCTTAAAATCCAGTGCATATGTAGAATTGGATTGTGAGAACGGACTTGTGACAGCAAATTAATTTGCAACAAATTTTGATAACTGGAAATAGAAGATTAAAGTGAAAGAGAAAAGGATATGAAAGGCTCTAGAGAGGGTCTGCATATCCTTTTTTCCATATTCCGGTCCAGTATAGCAGATACAGGATTATGGCAGAGGTTCCATTACTGATTACAACGGAATACCAGACGGATGCCACTCCCATATGAAATACATTTGCGCATATCCAAAGAGACAACAGACGGAATAGCCATATCCGGGAAGCATCTACGAGCATTGTGATCAGTGTATGCCCACATCCCTGGAACAATCCCTGTGATACATTATAAAAAGCGTTTGTAAAGCACCAGAATGCAATAATGGATAAATAGTCTGCAGCCAGAGGGATGACTTTGGCATCTGTTGAAAAGAATGATACCATAGTCTGGGAAACAGGGCGTCTTGAAAAAATGAATCCCAGAATAAGTAAAAATAAGGTACACATTTTTAATGAATAATGGAAGGTTTTCTTCGCCCGCTCTGTGTTTCCGGCTCCCATATTTTGTCCAACTATAGTAGAAACGGCGGAACCGACACCACTGGCTGGCATTGTGATAAGACTGTTGATTTTGTTGCCAATACCATAGGCGCTGGTTGCAATATAACCATAAACATTTACATTTCTGGTCATGATCAGCGTACCTAGCTGCATGGTGCTGCCGCCAATCGCAGTTGGCAGACCAATTTTGATAATGGCGCGTATCATTTTTTGGTCAAAGACAAAATTTTTAAAAGAAATCCGTATGAGCTGATCTGATTTTGTAAGAAGGATCAGTCCAATGAGAGCGCAGGGGATTTTTGCTATAAGCGTGGCAAATGCTGCGCCTCCGATTCCAAAGTGGAACACAATGAGGAAAAGAGGATCTAATATCAGATTGATCATGATACCAAGCAGATTGAGAAGCATGGGTTTTACAGTGTCCCCCTGCGCCTGTTTCACGGCTGTGAATAAATTGATCATAAACAGAAATGGCATATCAAGGACCACAATTCTTAAATAAGTAAGACCGTACTCATAGACCACTCCCCTGGCACCGAGCCAGTTGACTAATGCCGGGGATATCAGCCAGCACAGTAATGCACAGATGAGGGAGAAGCCAAGGGATGTAATACAGATATGATTTGCCATTTTGTTTGCCTGTTCATCTTTTCTGGCACCAAGGTATTGCGATATAAGAATTGCACCTGCGGTTGTTATGCCGCTGCCAAAACTGTTAAGGATATTTTGAAATGGTGATACGAGCGTTATGGCAGACTGGTTTTCTGTTCCGATCCGTCCAAGCCAGAATGTGTCCGTAAGATTATACATCGACTGGATAAAACTATTGATCATGACCGGAACGGCGAGCATAAGGATTGCCTGGGACAGGTTTCCATTTAAAATCATATTTCGTTTATTTTCAGATATTTGTTTTGGCATAGGAGCTCCTTGTGGATTTATAAAATATGTTGACAGTTTATATTCATATGGTTCATAATATGACAAAAAAACAGTATATTCCTTGAAAAAAATGATGAAAACACATAAAAGTACAGAAAAATGGAGAATTATATGTTTCAGGATATGTCAAAAGATTTTGATATTAAGAAGATCAGAAGAAGTAATACGATATCTGAAAGTAATTGCGAGCCACATGTACATCCATTTCATGAAATTTTTTATCTTTCCAGTGGAGAGTGCACCAGCTTTATTGATCACAATATCTATAAGTTTGGAAAAGGTGATCTTGTAATCGTTCCGGGTGGCTGTCTGCATAAGACAATATATACCGGGAAAGGAATTCATGAAAGGATTGTTATCAGTTTCCGGCAGGAGATTACGGATTGGATCAAAGAACAGATCGGAGCGGAATATCTTAAGAGCTGTATGGTTCCGGGGGTAATCAATATACCGGAAAAACGCAGAAACTATGTGGATTCCCTGCTGGATAAGTTAATGTTTGAAAATGATACGCCGGACATATTATCAACGGCATTTATAAAAGCAGGACTTGTTGAACTTTTGCTGTTTATCATAAGATGCAAGGAATATGAGGACAATGTTATAAAAGAGATTGATGTTGATAACCGAAAAATCCAGGAAGTTGCAACATATATTTTTGAACATTATACAGAAAATATTTTACTGGAAGATGTGGCGGATAAATTTGACATGAGTAAGTCATTTTTGTCTAAGAGATTTAAGACAGCGACGGGGTTCGGGTTTAAAGAATATATTATTAATCTCCGGATACAGAATGCATGCAGGCTGCTGCTGGAAACGAATAAATCTATCACAGATATTGCTTTTGAATGTGGATTTAATGACAGTAACTATTTTGGGGATTCATTTCGAAAGATAAAAGGTATATCACCACGCAAATACAGAAAAAATGAAACATTTTAGTTTGGGATGCAAAAGAAGCCTTCATTAAAAGAAGGCTTCTTTTGGCAGGTAAAGACAGGCAGGGAGGTTAGCCCATCGTTACTTCTACATTTACATCTTTCTTTTCGGCCGAGAATGGAATCGTATTTCCCTCTACCGGCTGTCCATCCACGATCATGGAAACTACACCTTTTTCTACATGATTTGGATTCTTTACGGTGATATGGTAGCTGACACCGCGGAAATCACGTTTTGCGGTAAATCCATCTAATTTGGATGGAATACAAGGATCAACAGTCAGACCATCATAATCCGGGCGGATACCAAGGATAAACTGGGAAACATCAAGGAAGGTCCATGCGGCGGTTCCTGTCAGCCAGCTATTCTTTGCCTCGCCGAAGTTCGGGGCGTCTTTTCCGGCAATCATCTGGGAGTATACATAAGGCTCTGTGCGGTGGATCTCGCTGATATCCTCAATGTATGCAGGACAGGTTCTTGTATATACCTGCCAGGCACGGTTGCCTCTGCCAATTACAGTCTCTGCGATAGAGATCCATGGGTTGTTGTGACAGAAGATACCTGCGTTTTCTTTGTATCCTGGTGGATAAGAAGAAATCTCACCAAGTTCCACATGATATCTGTGGTAAGGCGGCTGTAACAGCACGATACCGTATTTCGTGTCGAGATATTTTTCGACGGATTCCATTGCCTTTAAGCAGCAGCCTTCCTCTAAACCGATCTCGGCTATAACACAGAAGCCCTGTGGCTCAATAAAGATCTTACCATCTTCGCATTCTTTTGAACCGATCTTATTTTTGTAATGATCGTAAGCACGCAGATACCATTCGCCATCCCAGCCGGCATCCATAACGGTTTTTTCCATCTCTGCGATTGCTTTCTCTGCAAGTTCTGCTTCCTCCGTCATGCCCTGATGGCGGCAGATTGCAGCATAATCTTTTCCGTAGCGTACAAACATACCTGCGATAAATACGGATTCAGCATTCGGGCCTTCGGAAGGACCAAAAGTCTGGAAAGATTCACCCGGCTCAGTCGAGAAGCAGTTTAAGTTGAGACAGTCGTTCCAGTCGGCACGTCCGATCAGCGGTAAATTGTGCGGTCCCAGATGTTCCATTGTATAATGGAAGGAACGGCGCAAATGCTCCATGAAAGTGGTTGCTTTGGAAGCATCGCTGTCATATGGTGTCATCTCGTCGAGAATTGTGTAATCGCCGGTCTCTTTGATATAAGCTGCAGTTGCGGCGATCAGCCATAACGGATCATCGTTAAAGCCGCTTCCGATGTCAGAGTTACCTTTTTTGGTGAGCGGCTGATACTGATGATAAGCACTTCCATCCTCGAACTGGGTAGCTGCGATATCTAAGATACGCTCTCTTGCACGGTCCGGGATCAGATGTACGAAACCAAGCAGATCCTGGCAGGAATCACGGAATCCCATACCACGGCCGATACCGGATTCAAAGTAAGATGCGGAACGGCTCATGTTAAAGGTAACCATACACTGATATTGGTGCCAGATGTTGACCATACGGTCTAACTTCTCCTCGCTGGAAGAAACAGTAAAATGGGACAGCAGTTCGTTCCAGTAATCTTTTAATTTGGCGAGTGCTGCGTCTGCTTTTTCTGCGGTATCAAAACGGGAGAGAAGTTCATCGGCACGTTTGCGGTTGATGACTCCATCCTCAGCACGTCCAACCCATTTTTCCTCTACCGGATTCTCAACATAACCAAGTACGAAAACGTAGGTCTTTGTCTCGCCCGGAGCAAGGGAAACTTCAAGGTGGTGGGAACCGATCGGTGCCCAGCCGCTTGCAACAGAATTCTTTGAAGTTCCGTTTACAACAACTTCCGGAGCAGAGTTTTCACCGTAAGCGCCTAAGAACGAGTCACGGTCTGTATCAAAACCGGCGATCGGAGCGTTGACAGCGTAAACAGCGTAATGATTTCTGCGCTCTCTGTATTCGGTCTTATGATAAAGAGCAGAACCGTGGATCTCAACCTCACCGGTGGAGAAGTTACGCTGGAAGTTGGTCATATCGTCCATTGCATTCCACAGACAGAACTCTACATATGAGAAAACAGAAAAATTACGGGTTTCATTGCTCTCATTGGTAAGGGAGAGTTTGCCAACTTCACATGTCTCACCGACCGGAACAAAAGAGGTAAGCTCTGCGGTCAGTTTATTTTTGGTTCCTTTAAATACGGAATAACCCATACCGTGACGGCAGCTGTAAGCATCCAGTTCTGTTTTGGAAGGCATCCAGCCCGGATTCCAGATCGTGTCACCATCTTTAACATAGTAGTAATGTCCATTGGAATCGAGCGGTACATTATTATAACGGTATCTGGTCAGGCGGAGTAACTTTGCATCTTTGTAGAAACTGTAACCGCCGCAGGTGTTTGAGATCAGGGAAAAGAAGTTCTCGGAACCAAGGTAGTTGATCCATGGCAGTGGTGTTTTTGGAGATGTGATGACATATTCTTTGTTGGTGTCATCGAAATAACCGAATTTCATAATAAAATCCTCCATATACATAAATATTGATAAGTAACGATTTCGAAAACGATTAAGTTTTCATCCTTTAATAAAAAGTATATATTCAGAAAGAATAAAAATCAATACAAAACATTGAAAAACAGGCAAATATAGCAGATTAAACAAAAAAAATATACTTTTATGGATGAAAGCGACAATAGCTATTTTCTGATGAATAATTAAAATATTTTACGAAAACGTATAAGAAGTAGATACAAAGTACTAAGATTACAGATAATTGGTCTAATATTTAATGTAAAAATGCACAAAAACTACTGCAAAAAAGTGTAAAAAGCGACGAATTGCCAAAAACCAGTTGCAATTTGCTTATGGATGACATATAGTAAAAGTACGAAAACGATTAAGAAATATTTCAGAAACAGGATTTCGTTTTCGAAGAGAAGCTGGAGGTTTCCATGGTATCATTAAAAACGATTGCAGAGAAATGTGGAGTATCTACTGCCACCGTAAGCAAGGCTTTAAATGACCAGAGAGATATCAGCGAAGAGACAAAGAGCCGTGTCAGAAAGACAGCAGAAGCACTTGGTTATTTTCCAAATGCGGCGGCGAGAGCACTAAAGACAAACCGTTCTTATAATATAGGAGTTCTCTTTGAAGAAGAGGCGGGAAGCGGTTTGACACATGAGTATTTTTCCGGAGTGCTGAATGGATTAAAAGTTCAGTCGGAGAAACAGGGATATGACATTACATTTATCAATACCTGTTTTGAAAATCGCAAGATGTCCTATTATGAACATTGCAGATACCGGAATTTTGAAGGAGTTGCGATCGTCTGTGCCGATTTCAATGACCCGGATGTCTTAGAACTGATGAATAGTGACCTGCCGGTCGTTACGATTGATTATGTACATCATAACTGTACGGCAGTCAGTTCCAACAATATTCAGGGTATGGAAGATCTTGTAAAATATATATACGGGCAGGGACATCGGAAAATTGCATATATTCATGGGCAGCAGGCTTCTTACGTTACGAAAGACCGGCTGGCAAGTTTCTACCGGACGGTGGATGAACTTGGTCTGAAGATTCCGGATGAATACATCCGGACAGCAGATTACTTAGAGACCAGGGAGGCAGCAAAACAGACAAAAGAGCTGCTCAATTTAGAAGATCCGCCAACCTGTATCATTTATCCGGATGACACCTCTTTAATAGGAGGAAGGAACGTCATCATAGAGATGGGACTTCGGATTCCGCGGGATATTTCGATTGCAGGATATGACGGAACGAGGATGTCGCAGTTGTTACATCCTCAGCTTACGACGATCAGACAGGACACAGAGCTGATCGGGAGTGAGGCAGCCAAGCGGCTGATTGGCTCCATTGAGAAACCGAGAACAACTCTCGTAGAGAGAGTCGTTATAGAAGGGATCTTAGTTGCAGGTAAATCTGTTGGACGCATTTAAATGTAGTTGCAGCTACATGCGGACGATATTTTTACAGAAATGTATACAAAAGATTCCAGACTATCTGCTTTCAAAGCAGAAAAACAACAAAAACAATGGTCAAAAGACCACATATTAAGGAGGAGGGTTTTCTATGAAGAAGAAAATCGTTAGCACATTATTATGTACAGCAATGCTTGTAACCATGATGGCAGGATGCGGCGGTAATAACGCAGCAAACACCAGCACAAACAGTGGAAACAGCAGCTCGGCAGATACGGGCAGCAGTGACGCCGCAGCCACAGATGAGGCAGCACCGGCGACCGAAGCTGTAGCTTCAGATGCGAGTGCTTCCGATGAAGGAAAAGTACTTAACATCTACTGCTGGAACGAAGAGTTCAAGAGCCGTGTTACAGATCATTATCCTGGATATACAGAGGTGGATGCAACCACAGGTACGATCGGTGATGTAACTGTAAAATGGAACATTACACCGAATGATGACAATGCATATCAGAACAACCTGGACGCAACCTTATTAAAACAGGCCGATGCAGCAGCAGATGACAAGATTGATATCTTTTTAGTAGAAGCTGATTATGCATTAAAATATGTAGATACCGACTACACAATGGCAGTATCAGATCTTGGAATTACTGATTCAGATCTTTCCAAACAGTATCAGTACACCAAAGATGTTGTTACCGATTCCAACGGTGTATTAAAAGGTGTTTCATGGCAGGGCTGTCCTGGCGTATTATTCTATAACAGAGATGCAGCAAAAGCAGTATTAGGATCTGATGATCCTTCAGAAGTTCAGAACTATGTAAAAGACTGGGATACATTCAATGATACAGCAAAGAAGATGAAAGATGCAGGCTACACCATCACATCTTCCGCAAACGATACTTACCGTGTATATTCCAACAACGTTACTTCCAAATGGGTTGTTGATGGCAAGATCAATATTGATGACAACATTATGAAATGGGTTGATGATTCCAAAGAACTTGTAGATGCAGGCGAGACAGGAACATACGAACTGTGGAGTGATGACTGGAAGAAAGGTTTCTATCCGGAAGGAAATGTATTCTGCTACTTTGGACCTGCATGGTTAGTAAACTTTTCAATGGCAGCAGATACCGAAGGCAGTATCGGTTACAACGGTGGCTGGGGCGCAACCGAAGGACCGCAGGGCTTCTTCTGGGGTGGTACATGGATCTGTGCAGCAAACGGAACTGATAACCAGAGCCTTGTAAAAGATATCATGCTTCAGATGACAACCAATGATGATGTTATGAAAGATATCATCGAGAAAGATGACGATTTCGTAAATAACCAGGATGTAATCGCTGAGATGGCTGACAGCTCTTATTCAAGCAAGATCTTAGGCGGACAGAATCCACTTGGTATTTACAGCGCAGGTGTTTCCAAACTTGATTTAAGCAACCTTTCTGCATACGATCAGGGATGTAACGAAGAGTTCCAGAACGCAATGAAGAACTACTTCGAGGGAACTGCTACAAAAGAAGAGGCATTAGATCTGTTCTACAAAGCAGTTGTAGAGAAATATCCGGAGTTAACATACTAAGCAGACGAATGGTATAAAAAATGATTTGATGCCGCGCCTGCCGGACCGTAAGGGAGGCGGGCGCGGCTCATTTTATATCCAAATTTGTGTAAAAACTGTAAGCGCAGAGCTGACAGCAGACTTACACAGGGTAAAGGTGAGGGATGCTGTGAGCTCTGTGGGCGAAAATTATGCACTCTGGAAAAGGAGGTCAGGTTGTTATGAAAAAAAGCAGTGGAAAGGTAGTAAGATACAATAAATGGGGATATATCTTTTTGATTCCTTTTATTGTAGTATATGTTATTTTTCAGCTGATTCCGTTGATCAGCACTATTTACAACAGTTTCTTTGAAAACTATATGTCAGGACTGACGCAGGTCGGACCGAATTTCGTCGGACTTGCAAACTATAAAAAGCTTTTCTCCGATGGAGATATCTGGATTTATACCAAAAACACCATGTTATTATGGATCATGTGTTTCATACCACAGATCATTTTGTCACTGGTACTTGGAGCATGGTTCTCTGATGTACGTCTCAGATTAAAAGGAACCCGTTTCTTTAAAACAGTCGTATATCTGCCAAACCTGATCATGGCATCTGCATTTTCCATGTTATTCTTTACATTGTTCTCCGATGGAGGACCCATCAACTCGATGCTGATGCAGATCGGATTTATTGATACACCGTACAAATTTTTATCCAATGCGGGCAGTGCAAGAGGGCTGATCGCGTTAATGAACTGTCTGATGTGGTTTGGTAATACAACGATCCTTTTAATGGCAGGTATGATGGGTATTGATACCTCTTTGTTTGAGGCAGCGGAAGTTGATGGTGCAACTTCTTCCCAGGTATTCTGGCAGATCACATTGCCATTGTTACGTCCGATTCTTGTATATGTGGTTATTACATCTCTGATCGGTGGTTTACAGTTATTCGATGTACCGCAGATCTTAACCAATGGAACCGGTGACCCGATGCGTTCTACCATGACGCTGATCATGTTCTTAAATAAACATCTCTACAGCAAGAACTATGGTATGGCTGGTGCATTGTCAGTTGTTCTGTTTATCATTACAGGTATCTTAAGCCTGGTGGTATTTAAGATAACCGGCAATGATAAGAGGAAGGGGTGAAGATCATGAATGAAAATCGTAATCTGAAAAAAGGTGTAGGAATTCATGCAAGAAGACTGATCGCATATATCGTACTGATCATTGTTTCCATATTGTGTCTGTTCTGGTTTTATGTACTGTTTATCAATGCAACCAGATCAAACGGTGAGTTACAGTCAGGTTTTACGCTGGTTCCGAGCAGCCATCTGTGGGAAAACTGGAAGAATTTGAGAAATGGAACGCTTCCGGTATGGAACGGTATGTTCAACAGTCTGATCGTTTCTTCGCTCAGTGCAGTACTCAGCGTATATTTTTCAACGATGACAGCTTATGCGATCCATGCATATGATTTCAAACTGAAAAAATACATTTATCCGTTTATTTTGATGATCATGATGATTCCGACACAGGTAACTGCACTTGGATTTATCAAACTTGTTTCCAACATGAACTTAGAGGATTCCTTTATACCTCTGATCGTGCCGACGATTGCGGCTCCGGTTACATTTTTCTATATGAAACAGTATATGGAGAGTACACTGCCGTTGTCACTGATCGAGGCAGCACGTATCGATGGTTCCGGTGAATTCCGTACCTTCAATGCAATTGTAATGCCACTGATGAAACCGGCAATTGCTGTGCAGATGATCTTCACATTCGTAAGCAGCTGGAACAACTACTTCACACCGGCATTGATCTTACATGATGACAAGAAAAAAACACTGCCTATCTTAATCGCACAGCTGCGTGCGGCTGACTGGCTCAAGTTTGATATGGGGCAGGTATATGTGATGATCGCATTTTCCATCTTCCCGGTTATCATTGTATATCTGATCTTATCCAAACACATCGTACAGGGTGTTGCACTTGGAAGCGTAAAGGGTTAATAAACGGATTGCTGTACTACATAAAAATGAGACTGCCATATGGGTGGTCTCATTTTTTAACTCTTATTTTTGATGAAAATCTTTGACAATGTCACTGGTAAATAAGCCGGTTGTGTGCTATACTATTATCTATGATTAGTAGAAATAAAGGATCGGATGTGTTGGGGTACATGGGTGCAGACAAGAACGGACAGGCTGGATCTTTGTAAAATACACATAGAAATGGAGAGGAATATGACAGAGACAGGATTATGGATTTTTCTGATTTGTTTACTTGTAGTAGTCATCATAGCGACTGTGGTTGCAGTAGTGTCAGCAGTATCAGGTGCTACGGCAGCGATCGTGGATGATGAGGAATCAGAGGAAGAGTAGGAATACAGCAGGTATAAGAGAAAAGCCTCTTGTCAGTTTTGTATAGGTGTATAGCTGACAGGGGCTTTTTTGTGCACAGGATTCTGCCTTAATCAGCAATCTAAAAAAATATAAACTGGTACGAAAGTCTTGCAATCCATTTTGAAACAGGTAAACTAAATATATTGTGGCAAAATATTTGCTGCCAGGTGTTTATTACAAATGTCTTGCGTATTCAGGTGGAGGGACAAAAGAGAGTGTTGTCAAAATTAAGTGTGAAGAAACCGTATACTGTGATCGTAGGCGTGATCTTAGTCATTGTGTTAGGAGCCGTATCCCTAACCAAAATGACCACAGATCTACTGCCGGATATGAGTCTGCCATATGCCTTAGTCATTACGACGGATATGGGGGCAAGCCCGGAGAAAGTGGAATCCGATGTGACAGCACCTGTCGAGGCATCCATGGCGACGACTTCGAGCATCAAAAATGTGAGTTCTGCCTCCTACGATAATTATTCGATGGTGATCTTAGAGTATGAGCAGAATGCCAATATGGATTCGGTCATTATCGAGATCCAGCAGAAATTAGACCAGTTAGAGGGCAGTTTTCCGGATGGTGCCGGGAAGCCGATGATCATGCAGATCGACCCGGATATGATGCCTGTAATGGTGGCATCTGCCGATGTGGAAGGCATGACGCAGTCAGAGATTTCGGATTATGTGGAAAATGAACTTTCGCCGGTGCTTGAGAGTATCGACGGTGTGGCATCTGTTTCTACAACCGGAACTGTGGAAGAGAACATTCATGTCACATTAGATCAGGATAAAATCGATGCACTGAATCAGAAGATCCAGAGTAAGATCGAGGAACAGTTTACTGAACCGCAGGAACAGCTCGATCAGGCTGCCGAGCAGGTGGAGAGTGGACGCAGGCAGATGGAAAGCGGAAAAGATCAGCTTGCAAACCAGCTTGGACAGGCAGAAAATGAAGTGATCAATGGTAAGTCACAGGCGTTTGTGGCAGAATCAGATCTGAGTCAGAATTATACAGTATTGAAAGCGACCGATGAGCTGATAAAGCGGGCAATCCCGGAACTCCAGAGTATTTATGAACAGGGAATGGGATTAAAAGCAGACATTGAACAGGCACAAAAAGAAGCCCAGATGAACAGTGACGATGGAAGCAGACGTATAGAAGAACTTTTAGAGGAGGCGAAGATTTCCGGAGATCAGGAACAGATCAATCAGATCCTTGCGATGACCGGGGAAAATCAGGAGAGCATTGCGGAAGCAGGAAAACGTCTGGAATTATTACAGGAAGAACTGTTAGAACTGAATACATCCTTAAATCAGCAGTGGGCAGATCAGTTAGCAGCGTTAAATGTGAGTCTTAGTTCGATCGATGATATTCCGCAGGTGATTACGCAGCTGTCACAAAAACAGGTTGAGATCCAAACAGCAATGGCAGCTCTGCAGACTGCACAGGAACAGGTTACAGATGGAAAAACTACCTTAGATGATGCGTATGTAACGTTAAACCGGATGGAGATCGACGGGATCTTAGAGATGAGTGAAGCGTCTGCACAGCTTGCGGTCGGGGAAGTCCGGTTAGAGCAGGGACAGGAAAAATTAGACGAGTCAAAGCAGAGCGCGCTTGATTCTGCAGATCTGAATCAGATTTTGTCGGTGGAAACATTAGGCGGAATATTGACAGCACAGAATTTTTCCATGCCGGCTGGCTATGTCAATGAAGATAAGAAACAATATCTGGTGCGTGTCGGGGACAAAGTTTCGTCGGTGGAGAAACTAAAAGATCTTGTGCTTGTGGATGTAGGACTGGATGGAATCGAGCCAATCCGCTTATCGGATGTTGCAGAAACAGAAGTGGTGGACGATACGGGAGATTCCTATTCCAAGGTAAACGGAAATCCTGCGATTATGCTTTCCATTGAGAAGCAGACCGGGTACTCTACCGGGGATGTAACAAAACGGATCAAAACCAGATTTGAATCACTGGAAAAAGAAAATGACAAACTTCACATGACGATTTTGATGAATCAGGGAGTTTACATTGATACCATTGTGGAGTCAGTCATGGAAAATATGATTGTAGGTGCAATTCTTGCCGTACTTATTCTGATTCTGTTTTTAAAGGATATCAAACCGACTCTGGTGATCGCATGCTCTATTCCACTCAGCGTGGTTTTTGCAATCGTTTTGATGTATTTTACCGGAATATCGTTAAATATCATTTCATTGTCCGGTCTTGCGCTTGGCGTCGGCATGCTTGTAGATAATTCGATTGTCGTGATCGAAAATATTTACCGGCTCAGGAATCAGGGATTATCGATCCGGAAGGCAGCAGTTGAAGGAGCAGGACAGGTGGCAGGAGCTATTTTTGCATCCACGCTCACAACGGTCTGTGTGTTTGCGCCGATCATTTTTACGGAGGGTATCACAAGGCAGCTGTTTGTGGATATTGCACTCACGATCGCCTATACGTTAGCGGCAAGTCTGATTGTGGCGCTGACGTTTGTACCGATGATGGCATCCGGTGCGCTGAAGAATACCAGGGAAATCAAACATCCGTGGTTTGACCGCATTTTAGATGGATATGAAAAAGTTCTGCGTGTGGCACTGCGGTTTAAACCGATCGTACTGATCTGTGTGGTAGTTTTTCTGGTGGCAAGTGTGACGCTTTCCGTTTCCAAAGGATTTACCTTTATGGACATGAATATGGAGACAGAGCAGCTCACGGTCACGGTTTCAGCGAAAGAGGATGAAAAGCTGACATTTGAGGAACTGACGGAGCGCGCGGATGAGGTTGTGGATAAGATCTCTGGCATCTCCGGTGTGGATTCGATCGGAGCCATGGCAGGCGGCGGTGGAATCATGTCGATGGGCGGCAGTACGGACAGTGTGACCATGTACGTGCTCATCGATGATTCCGGGGCGACTGGCAGTGAGATCACTGCCTCGATACAGGCGCTTACAGCGGATCTTGACTGCGACGTGAATACGGACAGCTCTGCGTCGGATATGAGTTCCTTTTTCGGAAGCGGTATTTCCGTGCGGGTCAGCGGAAAAGATTTAGATAAGCTGCAGAAACTCGCAGGGCAGATCGCAGAAGTCGTGGAAAAGACGGAGGGCACTGTAGATGTGGACGATGGTCTTGGAGATACGACACCGTCTTTCACGGTAAAAGTGGACAAAGAAAAAGCTGCAAAATATGGCATGACAACAGCGCAGGTGTATCAGCTTGTCTATAAACAGCTTGCATCGAATACGTCATCCACAACGATCTCGACGGATTTAAAAGACTATAAAGTATATGTGCAGAGTGGGGAACAGGCGGATGTCACGCCAGGGGATATCCGTAAGCTGACATTTCCTTATACAGACCGTATCAGCGGAGAGACAACAGATATTCCCCTGAAAGATATCGCAGAGTTTGAGGAAGGTGAGTCCTTAAATGTGATAAACAGAAGCTCGCAGACGCGCTATATCAGCGTGACAGCCGGTGTGGATGAAGATCACAATGTGACGCTGGTAAGTAACCAGATCCAGAAAGGATTAGATAAGATCAAGCTGCCGGATGGATATGAGATCTCCATGACCGGGGAGGATGAGACGATCCGGGATGCGATGAACCAATTGTATCTGATGCTGATCTTAGCGGTGGTATTTATTTATCTTATCATGGTTGCACAGTTCCAGTCATTTTTGTCGCCTTTTATTATTATGTTCACGATTCCGCTTGCATTTACGGGAGGTTTCTTTGCTCTGTTTGTGACAGACAATGAAGTCGGCGTGGTATCCATGATCGGATTTGTCATGTTAGCGGGTGTCATCGTCAATAACGGAATCGTGTTAGTCGATTATATCAATCAGCTGAGAAGAGAGGGCATGGATAAAAAGGAGGCGATTGTCACAGCCGGAAGAACGAGACTGCGCCCGATCTTAATGACGGCACTGACCACGATCCTTGCAATGTCCACGATGGCGATGGGACTTGGAAGCGGTTCGGAGATGATGCAGCCGATGGCGATCGTGACAGAGGGCGGTATGCTATATGGAACGCTGCTGACACTGATCGTGGTGCCATGTATCTATGATCTGTTTACGAGGAATAAGAGTATGGTGGAGGAAGAGATCTAAAAAAACAGTTGACAAACCCCGCGTCCCCTCGTATGATAAAAACAGCAAAAAACAAAGGTTGTGAGAAAGAGGAGTACACATAAACTCTTTGCAGAGAGGGAAGTTCACCGGCTGAAAGACATCCCAGAGAAAGATATGTGGAAGGTAGCTTTTGAACCGGAATGCTGAGAAAGCATAGCTGTATGACAGGATATAAGAACAGGCATTGCAGATATGCACAGGTATTCACGACTCATCCACGTTACAGGATGACCGGTCAGATATGGAACTGGCTGGACATGAGCACCAACAAAGGTGGTACCGCGATCATATTCGCCCTTTGTATTCCGTATGGAATACGAAGGGCTTTTTTTAATTCATAGGAAATTATGTCCTGTGAATCAAAACCGCCTATCTATCAGAACTAAAAAAGGAGAACAGATTATGTGTCAGAATTGCAGTAAAGAATTAGCAAAGACCTACGATCCAAAAAGCATTGAAGACCGTTTATACAAAAAATGGGAAGACAACGGCTATTTCCACGCCGAAGTTGACCGCAGCAAAAAGCCGTTTACCATCGTGATGCCGCCGCCAAACATCACAGGACAGCTTCACATGGGACATGCTCTCGACAACACCATGCAGGATATTTTAACACGTTATAAGAGAATGCAGGGTTACAACGCATTATGGCAGCCGGGTACAGACCACGCTTCCATCGCAACAGAAGTGAAAGTAATCGAGAACCTGAAAAAACAGGGCATCGACAAGCGTGATCTTGGAAGAGAAGGATTCTTAGAAAAATGCTGGGAGTGGCGTGACGAGTACGGCAGCCGCATCATCAACCAGTTAAAGAAAATGGGATCTTCCGCAGACTGGGAGAGAGAGCGTTTTACGATGGACAAGGGCTGCTCTGAGGCAGTACTTGAGGTATTTGTAAAATTATATGAAAAAGGGCTGATCTACAAAGGTTCCCGTATCGTCAACTGGTGTCCGGTATGTAAGACTTCCATCTCAGATGCCGAGGTAGAGCACGAAGAGCAGGACGGATTCTTCTGGCACATCAACTATCCGGTTGTCGGCGAAGAGGGAAGATTTGTTGAGATCGCAACGACAAGACCGGAGACATTGTTTGGTGATACCGCAGTTGCAGTGAACCCGGACGACGACCGCTACAAAGACATCGTCGGAAAGATGTTAAAACTTCCGATGACAGACCGCGAGATCCCGGTGATCGCAGACGCTTATGTTGACAAAGAGTTCGGAACCGGATGTGTAAAGATCACACCGGCACATGACCCGAACGACTTTGAGGTTGGAAAACGTCACAACTTAGAGGAGATCACCGTCATCAACGACGATGCAACAATGAACCATTATGCCGGAAAATATGAGGGCATGGACCGCTACGAGTGCAGAAAAGCACTGGTGGAGGATCTTGAAAAACAGGGACTGCTTGTAAAAGTAGAGCCGCATTCCCACAACGTAGGAACCCATGACCGCTGCGGCACAACCGTTGAGCCGATGGTAAAACAGCAGTGGTTTGTAAAGATGGATGAACTGATCAAACCGGCTGTGGAAGCAGTGAAAAACGGAGACATCCAGTTACTTCCAAAACGTATGGAGAAAACATACTTTAACTGGACTGACAATATCCGTGACTGGTGTATTTCCAGACAGCTCTGGTGGGGACACCGCATCCCGGCTTATTACTGCCCGGACTGCGGTGAGATGGTGGTAGCAAAGGCTGCACCGGAGAAATGTCCGAAATGCGGATGTGATCACATGGAGCAGGATCCGGATACTTTAGATACCTGGTTCTCATCCGCACTCTGGCCGTTCTCCACATTAGGCTGGCCGGATAAGACAGAAGATCTGGATTACTTCTATCCGACCGATGTACTTGTAACCGGATACGATATCATTTTCTTCTGGGTCATCCGTATGATTTTCTCCGGCTATGAGCAGATGGGCAAAGCACCGTTCCATACCGTATTGTTCCACGGACTGGTTCGTGATTCCCAGGGACGCAAGATGAGTAAATCTTTAGGAAACGGTATTGATCCGCTCGAAGTAATCGATAAATACGGCGCAGATGCACTCCGCCTGACACTGATCACCGGAAATGCACCGGGAAATGATATGCGTTTCTACTGGGAGCGTGTTGAGGCATCCAGAAATTTTGCCAACAAAGTATGGAATGCATCCCGTTTCATCATGATGAACCTTGAGGGAAGCGAGATCAAGGAGCCGTCACTGGGTGAGTTAAAACCGGCAGATAAGTGGATCTTATCCAAGGTAAACACACTTGCAAAAGACGTGACAGAAAATATGGATAAGTACGAGATGGGAATCGCCGTACAGAAAGTTTATGATTTCATCTGGGATGAATTCTGTGACTGGTACATTGAGATCACTAAGACTCGTACTTATAATAAAGAAAATGATCCGGCATCTGCAAACGCAGCATTCTGGACATTAAAGACCGTACTGACAGAGGCATTAAAACTGCTTCATCCGTTCATGCCGTTTATCACAGAAGAGATTTTCTGCACACTGCATCCGGAAGAAGACACGATCATGCTTGCAAAATGGCCGGAGTACCGTGCTGACTGGAATTTCCCGGCAGAGGAAGAAATGTTAGAGCACTGCAAGGATCTGGTAAAAGGTGTCCGTAATGTGCGCACAGAGATGGATGTTCCGCCATCAAGAAAAGCGAAAATCTTTATTGTTGCTGAAGATGCCGCTTTGCGTGATTCCTTTGAACTGACCAAAGAGGCTTATGCAAACCTTGCCGGAGCAAGTGAGGTCATGGTGCAGCAGGATAAGACAGGCATCGGGGAGGATGCAGTATCTGTTGTGATCCCTGGCGCTACACTGTATCTGCCATTAGAAGATCTGGTTGATTTCGAGAAGGAAAAAGAGCGTCTGTTAAAAGAGCAGGCACGTTTAGAGAAAGAGCTTGCACGTTCTAAGGGAATGCTTTCGAATGAAAAATTCTTAAGCAAAGCACCGGAAGCAAAAGTGCAGGAAGAGAAGGACAAACTTGCCGGATACGAACAGATGATGGAGCAGGTCAAAGAACGTTTGACACAGATGTCAAAATAATTGCAAGATAATGAGCGCAAGAACGGCGAATTGTATCATGTGCTGATTTTGCACATGATATAATAAGACTGCCGAGCGAAGCTCGTGTAGATCATGATCATGAAGCATTGCTTCATGATATAATAAGAAGGAGCTATGCACGATGGGTATCATCTTTACTGGTCAGCCGGTAAAGTGGTGCCTGCCTTGTATAGCTCTTTTTGGTAAAATAGCACCAAAAAGGACGCGTTGTGTTAAAGAATTTACTTGAAAAAGCATAAAAGTACTAGTATTATATAGGATAAGGAATATTCTACGTTACTATGTATACATACATCAGAAAGAATTGGGGAGCACGCCTATGGTAACAGAAGAAAAACCAATCGTACGGATGACGGCAGATAGCATGGAAGCGTATGTTATGCTTATAACACCAGACGATGGGGGAGAATATACAATTGAATCATTGCAGAAAGCATTGGATGACAGAGGTGTCAAGTACGGAATAGATGAAGCAGCGTTGACGGAGCTGATTGATGAAAAAAAATATGGTGTGGAGACGTTAGTTGCGCAGGGAACAGAGCCGGTAGACGGAAAAGACGGTTATTATGATTACAATTTTAACTGCAACTTTGATAAAAAACCGTTGATGCGGCCGGATGGAACCGTGGATTACTGGTCTGTAAAGTCGATAGAGTCTGTGGTGCAGGATCAGGTGATCGCGGAGTACCATCCTTGTGTGGAGGGAATGGACGGCAAGACAGTCACTGGAAAGCCGATACCTGCAAAGCGGGGAAGAGAACAGCTTCCACTGAAAGGAAAAGGATTTGAACGCAAGGATGATAATACCTATGTTGCGCTGATGAGTGGTAAGATCGAGACACAGAATGACAGGGTTGTGATCCTTCCGGTACATGAATTGTCCGGCAATGCAGATCTTTCCAGTGGCAACATTGATTTTCATGGTGATGTTGTGATCCACGGAAGCGTGGAAAGCGGCGTTATAGTAAAAGCAAGCGGTACGATCACAGTGGATGGAATCGTCGAGGCATGTACTTTAGAGGCAGGGAAAGATATTATTTTAAGAAGTGGAATGCTCGGTGGAAATAAGGCATCAGTAAAGACAAAAGGCAGTATTACCGCAAAGTTTTTTGAATTTACCCGTATTGAATGTGCAGGCGATATCCGTGCAGATGTGTTGATGGATTGTCAGGTACAGTGCTTTGGAAAGATCATCATGAATGGAAAACGCGGAAGCATCATCGGTGGCCTTACACATGGAGTGTGTGGAATCGAGGTTACGACATTAGGAAATGATGCCGAGAAAAAGACCGTTATTATGGCTGGTGCAAGTCCGGAAGGATATGCAAAACTCAGACAGTTAGAAAAGACGATTCAGGAGTTGAGTCAGGGATTGGCACAGATTGAAGAGGGGCTGCGCAAGTTTGAAGAGCTGGAAAAAGCGCGTGGAGTCAGCTACAAAGACGATCCGAGGCGAGTGACATTGCTCCGTATCAAGATCCGTGATACTGCGACATTAGCACACAGCAAAGAAGAGGCAAAGCAGCTGCGCAATCTGATCGAGAGTGCGAGCGGTGCATGTGTTACCGTTTTGCGGGGGACTTATCCGGGAGCTGTGATCCAGATCGAGGATACCAAGCTGCTTGTACAGAATTATGTAAAAGCAGCTGAGTTTTACAAGCTGCAGGATAAGATCAAGACGAGAGAATGCTCATAAAACTGCTGTCGAATATGGCAGAAGTTTTACGAAAAACTTAATATAAATTTACTTGATTATTGTCACCACTATATTATAATATAGTGGTGATTCTTTTTGCCCTTAATTATGTGGTGGAGAGAAGAATCTTAAAATAGATGTTTGCCATAAACAAATGGCAGAAAAGGACAGGTCGATTATGATTAATTTTGAAGAAGAATTAAAGAATTTTAAACCGAGCTTAGAGGTAGAAGAGGCAGAACAGGCAATATATAATCATGAATTAACAGATATGACAGATGTTTTAAAAGAGATGATGCAGGAGTTAAAACATAATATGTAAGACATCTTTTGGAAAAGTCGAATGTAAATTCATGAAGTGAGGGAAAGAATGAAGTGCTATAATTGTGGAGCAAAGCTTGGAAGGGAAAATATCTGCCCTGAATGCGGCGTAAATGTAAAAATATATAAAAAAATTGTCATGGCATCCAATGAATATTACAATGATGCACTGGCAAAGGCGAGTGTCCGTGATCTTTCAGGAGCAATAGAAAGCTTGAAAACAAGCCTGAAATTCAATAAATTAAATATAGATGCAAGAAATCTGCTGGGACTCATCTACTTTGAGATGGGCGAAGTGGTGGAGGCATTGACAGAGTGGGTCATCAGTAAGAACTATCAGCCTGCTGAGAATGCCGCAAGCCGTTATCTGGATGAAATACAGAATAACAGATCAAGACTTGAGACAATCAATCAGACCATTAAAAAATACAATCAGGCGTTATTGTACTGCAGACAGGACAGCCGTGATCTTGCGATTATCCAGTTGAAAAAGGTACTGTCACTGAACCCGAAATTAGTCAGTGGACATCAGCTTTTAGCATTGCTCTATATTCAGGAGGGCAAATATGATCTTGCCAAGAAGTCTTTGCGCAACGCCGGAAAGATTGATGCAAATAACACGATCACACTTCGTTATTTAAAAGAAGTGAATGCAGGATTAAAGGAGAATACGCCGGGTAAGAAACAGAAGGAGGAACAGATTTCCTACCAGAGCGGCAATGAGACGATCATCCAGCCGAAGTATTTAAAGGACAATTCCGCAATGAGTACGATTCTTAATATGGTCATCGGTATCGCAATCGGTGCGGCAATTACCGGATTTCTGGTTGTACCGGGTGTGCGCCGTCAGGTGCAGAATGATGCCAAAGCGCAGGTGCTCGATGCGAATAACACTGTTTCGTCCAAGAATCAGGAGATCAGTACACTGCAGAAGCAGATTGATGATCTGACGAGCCAGATCACTGAGGTCAAGGACAGCGCAGAAGGTTCCGAGAATAAGATCAGCACATATGACCAGTTATTATCCGCATATGCATCCTATTCGGATGGAGATATTGAGGCAGCAGGCAATGCGCTTGGCAATGTCAATGAGGAATACTTAAGTGACAGCGCAAAGAGTGTTTATGAGACGATTAATGCGCAGGTCAATGCTGATTATCTGGAGTCCTTATATAATCAGGGATACAGCGATTATAACAGTCAGAAATTTGAGGAATCCATCACCAGCTTGCAAAAAGTTGTGGACATGGAGGAAACCTACAAAGATGGATATGCACTGTACTATTTAGCACAGGCTTACCGTAAGAATAATGATCTTGAAACGGCAAAGACTTACTATCAGAAGATCGTAGAACTGTATCCGGGTACAGAGCGCGCGGCGAATGCACAGAATTACATCAATATTGAAGAGTAAAAATCATTAAAAAAATTAAATAAAGATGATACAAAAGACGTCTAAGTGATATTAGGCGTCTTTTTTTATTCATAGGGTATTGAAAGCAAAAGGTGACTTTTAAACCAATTAAAAAAGTAACAGGAAAGGAGCATTTATGGAAGAAAAGTATCAGTTAAAAGAAGGATGTCTGACGATACAGATGCCAAAAGAGTTAGATCATCATGAGGCGGGCAGGCTTAAGATGGAGGCAGATTTTCTGATCGGGGCATATCATGTCAGACGGCTTGTGTTTGATTTTCGGGAAACAGAGTTTATGGACAGTTCCGGGATCGGTGTGATCATTGGAAGATGCAAGAGCATGGGGTTTTCCGGCGGCGAAGTGGCAGCAACCAATATGAATGAGCGCGTAAAAAAGATTTTTATGGTGTCAGGCCTGCAAAAGCTGATCCGGGTCGATACGGTATAAAAATAGACACATGTAATTGGCTTGGAAATGGGCCAGGCAGGGAATATCCGCCAGGAAAAGATGAAATCAGCGAATTTACGCGAACAGTTGAAATAGACCAGACAAGGGAATGTCCGGTAAGAGAAATGGGATATGTGGGATTTTGGAAGAAAATAAGAATAAAAAGAGGAAATGGAGAATCGATATGCAGGCAGATCAGATTAATGAAAACGAAATGAAACTGGAATTTGATGCGCGGTCCGTGAATGAAGGATTTGCCAGAATGGCGGTGGCTGCGTTTGTGGCGGAATTAAACCCGACACTGGATGAGATTTCTGACATTAAGACAGCAGTTTCAGAGGCAGTAACAAATGCGATCATCCACGGGTATGACAGTCCGGAGGAGAAGGTGGAGGTGTCCTGTAAACTGTGCGGAAACCATGCAGAGATCACAGTGAAAGATCATGGTCACGGGATTGCGGATGTACAAAAAGCCATGGAACCTTTTTTTACGACGAGACCGGAACTGGAGCGTTCCGGCATGGGATTTGCTTTTATGGAAGCATTTATGGATGAAGTCGAGGTACATTCAGCACCCGGAAAAGGAACAACTGTTACGATGAAAAAAAAGATCGGTGCAGGGATGGGCGTCTGATATGGAGGGTTTTAAGGAACTGATGCAGCAGGCACATGGAGGAGATAAAGGTGCAAGGGATACGCTGATTGCAGGAAATCTGGGACTGGTACATACTATCGCAAACCGGTTTGAACACCGGGGACATGAGAGGGAAGAATTGTTTCAGATTGGATGTATTGGATTGATGAAGGCGGTTGATAAATTTGATCTCTCGTTAAATCTTGCATTTTCCACTTATGCAGTTCCGGTGATCATGGGGGAAATCCGCAGATTTTTAAGAGATGACGGTATGGTAAAAGTAAGCCGGACATTAAAAGAAAACGCTTATAAGGCAGGGAGGGCAAAGGAAGAACTGTGGGGGGAACTTGGAAGAGAACCGGGATTGCTTGAGATCGCAGAGCGGACAGGGCTGAGCAGCGGTGAGATCATTATGGCAATGGAGTCGGCAAGAGATGTGGAATCCATCTATCAGCCGGTCTATGAGAAAGACGGGGACGAGTTACTGATGGTCGATCAGTTGTGTGAAAAGGAAGAAAACGGAAGGGATGAACCGGAAAAAGAGGCAGTATTAAACCGGATGGTGATCGAGCAGCTCATGGAACTGCTGGATGAGCGGGAACAGAATCTCATCCGGTGCCGTTATTTTGAAAACAGGACACAGAGTGAAACGGCAAAAGAACTGGGAATGACACAGGTGCAGGTCAGCAGGCTTGAAAAAAAGATCCTGTTGTGTCTCAGAAAAAATTTAGGATCGTGTGATTCGTGATGTATCCGGTTGATTTTCCCAGATAAACATGTTATTTTTTATAAAATGCACAGGATTGTGTGCAGCAAAGCTGTGTAAAGTGGAAAACAGCATGAAAAAATAAGAATTTTGTGAAAAATAAGACTTTTGTACAAAAGAGAGGATTGACATGAAATACGAAAATTACATATTTGATTTATATGGAACTCTGGTGGATATCCACACAGATGAAGAAAAAACGGAACTCTGGGAGAAACTGGCGCAGTTTTACGGCTATTATGGTGCGGTTTATACTGCAGAGGAACTGAAAAACGCGTATGCGTGCCTCACGGGGCAGAAAGAGGATGCATTGCGGCAGGAGATGGGACCTGATGCAGCCATGAAAAAAGACGATGCACATGAAGCACATCCAGAGATCGAGATCGAGGAGGTTTTTCTTGCATTGTTTCAGAAAAAAGGGGTACAGGCAGACATAGAACTTGCCATTCATGCTGGACAGTTTTTCCGGATCCTTTCCACAGAATATATCAGACTTTATGACGGGGCAAAGGAACTTCTTGCGGCATTGCGTGAAACAGGAAAAAAAGTATATCTGCTTTCGAATGCACAGCGTATTTTTACGGCGTATGAATTGAAACTTCTGGGACTGGAGCCTTATTTTGATGATATCTTTCTGTCATCCTCGTGCAAAGTGAAAAAGCCGGATACGCGTTTCTTTCATCTTTTGCTGGATAAACATCACATTTTGCCGGAAGAGAGTATTATGATCGGAAACGATGCGGTCAGTGATATCAAAGGAGCAAAAGAGGTCGGACTGCATACATTCTACATTCATTCAAATATTTCACCGGACACAGAGAAGAAACCGGACGCAGATCATGTGCTGATGCAGATGGATCTGGCAAAAGTGCGGCAGATCCTGATTTCTGATTAATGTGACAGAAAAAAATGCCGATACATTTATAAAGAAATCGATTTTCACGGATGCAATAAATGGGGAATGAGTTTATGAATTTATCGATCAATGCAAACGGTTTTTCAAATGTACAGAATACAGCGGCAGGGCACAAAGCAGAGCAGGCAAATAAACAGGGAAAAAGCGCATTTTTTGCGGGAAGTCCGGTACTGACAACAAAAAATCAGATCGAACAGCGAAAAAAGATGGCACAGAAAAGTGCCTTAAAACTGGTGAAAGATGCGTGGGATAACGACCAGGCTGTGGAAAAAACGGTCGCATCGCAAAGACAACGCTATGCGGAATTAGACGCACAGCGGACGGAGGCAAAGAAGGCACTTGCCGGTTATGAAGACCAGGAAAAAACATTGAAGGAACAGTGCAACGTAGCAGACGATTCCAAAGAACAGCAGGATTTAAACCTGTTGGAAAAGAGACAGGAATACAGGCGCGGTGTGGGTGAGAAACTGACTAGGGATGAGTGGAAAAAGTTAAATGAGATCGATAAGCAGCCACTCACAGAGTACCAGAAACGGGCACTTGAGATCCATGCCCAGGCGGTAGAAGAAAAGGTTACGATCCGCGATACAACCAGTGGAATGCAGGCTGCCGTCGGCAATGTGAAGCGTATTATGATCGAAAAATTAAAGACGCATGGAATGGTGGATGCGAAAAATGCTGCCGATGTTATCATGGATGCTGCAAACGATGATGTGGTCTCCATGCTTGTCTCTGATGTGAAAGATGGCATTGATGAGAAGATGGAAGAGGCAAAAGAGGATGCAAAGGATGTCGCAGACGAAAAAGAAAAGCGTCAGGAACGTTTAGATGCCTTAGAGGAAAAACGTGCGGTAGAAAAAGCTCTGATCGAGGGCACCAAAGAGGCTGTGGACCGTGCAAAGGAAAAACAGCAGAGACATGAGGCACCGGATATGAAGTTAGATGAGATGCTGACACTCACGACAGAACATAAGCAGATGAACGGTGTGGAGCAGGGACTTGATGACATTAAAAGCAGCATGAAGGTTTTAGAGGCAGATTTAAAAGGAATCAAGGTTGACAAGGAGGTCTAGTACCGGTTATGGCAAAATACGAAAAAACAGAACGTCTCGAAAAAGTACCGATGGAGTATTTGTGGGAGGGACTTGTTTTATCAGATAATCTTTACAATTATAATGGAAGCGTACTTTTAGTGCCAAGCGGAGAAGTTATCACGAAAAGCAAACTTGATAAACTGATCAATTTCAGTGATGGCAACAATTATATTACAACATTCCGCGGATCTTATGAGTATATCATGAAGGGAAAAGACCGTCCGGCTGAAATACAGCAGAAAATGTTGGAAAACAGGACCGGGTATACAGAACTGCGCAAAGGCATCGACCATGTGCTTCAGATGAGTAAAAATGCGATGTTTGTCAATCATGCTGAAGTGGAAGGCATGATGGAGAAAGTATATGGCAGAATGGTATCCGTGGATGCGGGGGAGATTTTCCAGTGTATTACCGTGCCAAGACCGGTTGACGAGGCATTACAGAGACATTCCCTAAACGTTGCACTTTTAAACGGGATCATGGGACAGTGGTTAGGACTCGATGAAAAAGATATCCGTAGTCTGATTTTAACAGGTGTGCTGCATGATATCGGAAAGACGAAGATCCCGGAAGAAATATTAAATGCACCGCGGAAACTGACACCGGAAGAATTTGAGGTTATGAAAAGACATCCGCTATATTCTTTTGAACTGCTTGGGGATGATATCAGCGAGGATGTACGCTATGCAGTACGCTGGCATCATGAAAAGCTGGATGGAAAAGGTTATCCGGACGGCTTAAAGGCAGAATCTATTTCTTATTTTGCAAGGATTACAACGATTTCTGATATTTATGATGCGATGCTTTCTGCACGCAGTTACAAAAAAGAGAAGATTCCGTTTGATGTACTGCAATGGTTTGTAACCGAGGGCAGCAAAGGAATTGACCAGAATCTTCTCAATATATTTATCAAAAATATGGTAAAAGTATACAGACAACAGCAGGTCATCATGTCAGACGGCAGGGAAGGGTGCGTGGAATATATCCCATTAAACGATATGGATCATCCGATCGTTTCTGTCGGAGAAGAAGTGAGACAGGTGGATGAAGACTGGTACTGCGTACATATGGTTTAAGATTCTAAAGGATCTTCGCAGAGGGTAAAATGATTGCGCTCCGTTGTAAGGAGACCCTCCCGCTGCATTTTTGAGAGTTCTGCAGAAAGTGCACTGCGGTCTACATTCAGGTAGTCGGCAAGCTGCTGTCTGTTAAACGGAATTGTAAAATCAAGACTATTTGCGGCAGCAGACTGCGCAGACAGATAAGAGAGCAGCCGCCCGCGGATTGACTTTGGTGTGGTGTGGAAGATTCTGCGCGAAAGCAGCAGATTTTTCCGTGCCGAAATAAAAAATAAATTGTGGATCAGGCGGTTGTGATGTGTGCAGCTGTTTGTGCAGGTGGTAAGCAGCCGTCCTATATTTAAAAATAACACTTCGGTCTTTGCAGCCGCAGAGACCACATTGACCATCAGAGGTTCTTTTGACAGACTCGCATAAGTTTCGGCGAAGAAAAAGCCGGGAGTTATGTCATCTAGTACACTGTGATTTCCCCAGACATCATCACTTTCAATCTGAACATTTCCGGAGAGCACCAGTCCCATCGAATGTACGCATTCTCCGGCATGATAGATGATCTCACCTTTTCCGTAGCTTCTTGTGACTGCACCGAGGCAGGAGAGCATTTCTTTGATTTCTTCCGGCGATTCGCCCGAAAACAGCATTGTCTGACTTAAAAACTGATAATCCATAAAAGAAAACCTTCTTTTTTCAAAAATTTTTAAAAATGTTGTTATGACAACATACTTTTGAAAAAAATTCTAGTATAGTGTACGAGTAATGTCAAGGGCACAGATGACAGGATGAGTAGCCTGAATCTGTGAACAGTAACCTGTGAACAGAACGAAAGAAAAAGAAAATGGAAGCGGAAAACAGGAGGAATTCATATGGTACGCAGAGTGATCCAGATAGACGAAGAAAAATGTAACGGTTGTGGAATTTGTGCGGAGGCATGCCACGAGGGCGCGATCGGCATTGTGGACGGAAAGGCAAAACTGCTTCGTGATGATTATTGTGACGGACTTGGCGACTGTCTGCCAAACTGTCCGGTCGGAGCGATCTCTTTTATCGAGCGTGAGGCAGCAGCTTATGATGAGGCAGCCGTACAGGAAAATAAAAAGAAAAAAATGCAGGCGATGGGACAGGCACTTTCCGGCGGATGTCCGGGTTCAAGAATGCGTCAGCTTGAAAGAAAACCTGCAGAAGAAAATCAGAATGCAGGTTTACCGGTCAGCTCCCAATTGCGTCAGTGGCCGGTACAGATCAAACTTGCACCAATCAATGCACCATACTTTGACGGGGCAAAACTTTTAATCGCAGCAGACTGTACCGCATACGCATACGGCAGTTTCCACCAGGATTTTATCCGTGGAAAAGTGACGCTGATCGGCTGCCCGAAATTAGATGATGTGGATTACAGTGAAAAGCTGACGGAGATCATCAGAAATAATGATATCAAGAGCGTGACGGTCGTTCGAATGGAAGTGCCTTGCTGTGGCGGACTGGAACATGCAGCAGTGACCGCATTAAAGAACAGTGGAAAATTCATTCCATGGAATGTTGTAACGATCTCAATTGACGGAAAAATTTTAGATTAAAAAGAAGGATAGTAGAAGGGAGAATCATATGTTTTGTTTTCAGTGTGAGCAGACAGCGGGATGCAGTGGATGTACAGGGGCAGCCGGCGTGTGTGGAAAGAAAAGCGTGACAGCGGATTTACAGGATGAACTGACAGGAGCACTTGTGGGACTTGCACATGCCTGCATGAATAATCCAAAGACAGAGCAGACAGACCGCATTATAATAGAAGGTTTATTCACAACGATCACGAATGTGAATTTTAATGATGAGACACTGCGTGAGATGATCGCCCGTGTCCGGGAAGAAAAAGGAAGAGTGGTGCCGGGATGTGCAGCCTGCATGTCACCGTGCGGCAATACCAGCGATTATGATATGAAGCGGATGTGGGAGGCAGATGAGGATATCCGTTCCTTAAAATCCCTGATCTTATTCGGAATCCGCGGTATGGCAGCATACGCTTATCATGCCATGGTACTCGGCTATACAAATGAGGAAGTAAACGACTTTTTCTACCGTGCATTATTTGCAGTCGGAGAGGATTTCGAGATGGAAGATCTGCTTCCACTCGTGCTTGAGACAGGGAAAGTAAACCTTACCTGCATGGAAATGTTAGACCGTGCCAACACAGAAACTTTTGGAACCCCGGTACCGACGGAAGTTCCTCTGATGGTGGAAAAGGGACCGTTTATCGTCATTACCGGTCATGACCTTTATGACTTAAAACTGTTGTTAGAGCAGACAAAAGATAAGGGAATCAACATTTATACCCACGGCGAGATGCTGCCGGCACATGCCTACCCGGAATTAAAGAAATACCCACATTTAAAAGGCAACTTTGGTACCGCATGGCAGAATCAGCAGAAGGAGTTTGCAAATATCCCTGCACCGGTTCTTTATACGACAAACTGTCTGATGCCGGTCAAAGAGAGTTATGCGGACCGCGTGTTTACAACGGAGGTAGTATCTTATCCTGAAATGGTTCACATCGGAGAGGATAAGGATTTTACACCGGTCATCGAAAAAGCGTTAGAGCTTGGCGGTTACAAAGAGGATACTGCATTTACCGGAATCAACGGTGGAACAAAGGTCATGACAGGATTTGGACACGGAACGGTACTCGGCGTGGCAGATCAGGTGATCGCAGCCGTAAAATCCGGTGATATCCGCCATTTCTTCCTGGTAGGAGGCTGTGATGGCGCCCGTGTGGGAAGAAATTATTATACAGAGTTTGTAAAACAGACGCCAAAGGATACCATGATCTTAACACTTGCATGTGGAAAATACCGTTTCAATGATCTTGACCTTGGAACGATCGGTGGACTGCCGAGAATCCTTGATATGGGACAGTGCAACGATGCCTACAGTGCGATCCGTGTCGCAGTGGCACTTGCGGAGGCATTTGACTGTGGCGTGAATGAGCTGCCGCTTTCCATGGTGCTTTCCTGGTACGAACAGAAAGCAGTCTGCATTTTATTGACACTGCTCCACCTTGGTATCAAAAATATAAAGCTAGGACCGACACTGCCGGCATTTATTTCACCAAATATCCTGAATTATCTGGTAGATAATTATGGAATCGCACCGATTACGACACCGGAAGCAGATTTAGCAGAGATCCTTGGATAAATCAATAAAATAAATGTTTTGGGAACCTTTCTGTCGCCCTAAATGAGAAAAGGGGGTGTGAAAAATGATTTTTTATTTTTCATACTTCCTTTTTCTGGTTAAATGAAAAAATATACTGTATATTGTCGAATTTTGAGTTATAATAGATAATAAGTTTGTATTCAGGCTTGTCAGGAATGAGAATATTGTTTTTATAAAAAAGCACGAAATGGGGAATGGTATGGAAAGAATCTGGAATTTTTTTGAAAATATGAATGAATATGTTTATGTTGCAGATGCGGATACCCATGAACTGGTTTATATGAATAAAAAGATGAGAGATACTTATGGGATACATTCAAAAGAGGAACTTGCCGGCAAAAAATGTTATGAATTGCTTCAGAATTCAAGCCTGCCCTGTACGATCTGCAATAATGATGAACTGCAGGAAGGACAGTTTAAGGAGTGGCGGTATTTTAACCCGCTTTTAAATAAATACTTTAAAATTAAGGATACTGTTGTGGAGGACAATGGCAGACGATATAGAATAGAGATTGCTCTGAATATAAGTTCTCAGGAACATCAGAAAAATGTGGTACGCCGCTACGAAAAACTGGAAAAAATCGTTAATGAGGGACTGCGTCTTGCCCTTGGAACATCTTCTGCGGATAAATCGCTGGACATCATTCTGGAATATATAGGAAAGGCATTAGATGGAGAGAGAACATATATTTTTGAGCATAATGAGAATGGGTACGATGACAACACTTACGAGTGGGTTGCAAATGGAATCAAGCCGGAGAAAGATAATTTACAGAACCTTCCACCAGAATTATGTGCCAACTGGTATCGGAATTTTCAAGAAGATAAAAACATTGTAATTGAAAATCTGGAGAACATCAGAGAGGAAGATTCGGAACAGTATAAGAATCTGAAACGTCAGGATATCCATTCACTGGTGGTTGTTCCACTTTATTGGGAGAAAAAGATCATTGGATTTTACGGAGTGGATAATCCACCGGCAGAATCATTAGATTATGTTTCCGATATGCTTCATATCATGGGATCTTTTATTGTTTCCTCCATTCGGAGAAGAAATCTGCTCCGTCAGTTAGAACGCATGAGTTATCGTGACCAGCTCACTCAGTTTGGCAATCGTTATGCGGTCGACTGGTTTGTGGAGCATGAGTGGAATGGGGAACAGATCGGTGTAGTGTACTGCGATATCACAGGGCTGAAAAAGGTCAATGATGAGCAGGGGCATGAAGCCGGAGATCGGTTGATCATCAGGGCATGTGAGTGCTTAGCGGGTGTATTTAAGGGGTATGGTCTGTATCGGATCGGCGGCGATGAATTTTTAGTACTTTGTCTTGGAATTGAGGAAAAAGACCTGAGGGAACACGTTGAGAAACTGCGCATGGATATGAAAGAACATCAGGTTACAATGGCGGTTGGCATGATATGGAAAGAACACGGTCCTAAGGATATTGATCTGCTTTTAAACGAATCGGAGCGCCTGATGTATGAGGATAAAGACAGGTATTATAAGGAACACGGATTGAAACGGCGCAGATAAATCCTTGTATTGCAGAATTAAATGTTATATTTCCTTCATGCTGGTCTCCTTCTGTTTATTCCCGGTAAATCTGTGCAAACCGGAAATTTCTGATGAATAACATGGTGCAGGATCGTTTTCGATTATTATATTTTACTGTGAGATTGTGATATTAGCAATAGTGAAATGGGGCAGAGAAGAGTTGAAAAGGCAGACGGATAAGAAACAAAGATAAAATAGTAAAAATAGAATAGAACAAAGAAAGAATATGGAGATAAAACAGAAAGGAATAAACAATGAATGTAAATCCTATAACAAGATTGGATTATCCAGATCCGGACGTGATCCGCGTAGAAGACACCTATTATATGGTATCCACAACCATGC
>ERZ773130.22-NODE-22-length-178048-cov-11.384819_pt1 | contig 178048 bp, 171 predicted proteins | sample MGYA00511919_ERZ773130 | MGnify/ENA primary metagenome ERZ773130 (study PRJEB29015, sample SAMEA2737851) | human gut metagenome | biome: human gut; feature: human-associated habitat; material: faeces | place: China | collected 2012 ...
AGCTTTGAGCTTGAAGATAAAGACTGGTACGACAGCGATTTCGGCGGAAAGACCTCAGAGCCTGATAAGAACATGACAGCCGTCGGCGATGAGATATGCCGACAGCTTGAAGAAAGCGGGATAACCGTTATCCATGATACATTGGTGCACGATTACCCGAGCTACGACGCGGCGTATGATTCCAGCCGACAGACGGTCAGCGAGCTGCTTGAGGAGTACCCATCGGTAAAAGTAGCGCTCGACATTCACCGCGACGGCATAGAAACAGCCGAGGGCGTGCGCCTGGCGCCAGTAGCCGAGATAGACGGCAGGGAAGCCGCGCAGATAATGATAATCTCGGGCTGCGATGACGGCACTATGGATATGCCGAATTATATGGATAACTTCCGCTTCGCCTGCGAATTGCAGTCGGAAGCCGAAACGCTTTTTTCGGGTCTTACCCGCCCGATACTTTTTGATTACAGATTTTACAATCAAGATCTTACTTCCGGTTCGCTGCTGATAGAGGTAGGCAGCCACGGCAATACGCTTGAGCAGGCAAAATACAGCGGCGAGCTGATAGGAAAAGCCCTCGCAGAGCTTTTTACAGATGAATAGATGTGCAGAAACGTCCCCGTTTTCAGCGGGGCTTTTTTGTTTTGAATGAAAAGTTGTTAATTTTCATGATAAGCCCTTGCTATTTCGCCGCATTTGTTATATAATATAATAGAGTATGTATGCTATAGGCTTGATACATAATTACTTTGCCGCAGTACGGCAGAAAAGGAGATAGTTGCTAATGACAAAGGCACAGAGATTTTTCACTTCGATCAAAGATAAAAGAGTAGGCTTTATCGGTACGGGCGTTAGCCACACCCAGCTGATACGTGTATTTCTTTCCAAGGGCATAAAAGTAGTTATTCTTGATAAAAAGGACGAGGATCATTTCCCCGAAGACCTTTACAGCGAATTTTCGGCTAAGGGCGCTGAGTTTTCCCTCGGCGAAAATTACCTCGACGAAATGTTCAACTGCGATATTGTTTTCCGTACCCCTGGTATGTATTTCAATAACCCGATGCTTACCAAGGCGCGCGAGGCGGGCGTGGTAGTTACTTCCGAGATGGAGGTATTCTTCGACCTCTGCCCCTGCAAGCTTTACGCGGTAACGGGCTCTGACGGAAAGACCACCACCACCACCCTTATCAGCGAGTTCTTAAAGGCTGAGGGAAAGAGAGTGCACCTCGGCGGCAATATAGGCAAAGCACTGCTGCCGATAGTTGAAACTATGAGCGAGACCGACGCTGCGGTAGTAGAGCTTTCGAGCTTCCAGCTCATCTCTATGCGCAAGTCGCCCGACGTAGCCGTTATAACCAATATCTCGCCAAACCACCTCGATGTTCACGGCACTATGGAAGAGTACATCGACGCTAAGTGCAATCTTATCCGCCATCAGAACGCTTTTTCGAAAACTGTACTCAATGCGGATAACGAGGAAACTATGAAGCTTGCGCCAATGGTACGCGGCACGCTCGTTAAATTTTCCCTCTCGGGCAACACCGACCGCGGAGCTTTCCTGCGCGACGACGGTATGCTCTGCTATATCGACAAGGGAAAAGTTACCGAGATAGTCCATAAGGAAGATATACGCATACCCGGCATCCATAATGTGGATAACTACCTTACTGCGATCTCGGCAGTATGGGGTGAAGTATCTATCGAAAGCATCGTGAACACCGCTATGACTTTCGGCGGCGTAGAGCACAGAATAGAGTTCGTCCGCGAAGTAGACGGCGTGAAGTGGTACAATGACTCCATCGCCACCAGCCCTACGCGCGTTATGGCGGGCTTAAATTCCTTCGACCAGAAAATAATAATCATCGCGGGCGGATATGATAAGAAGATACCTTACGAGCCTATGGCCGATACCGTAAACGAAAAGGTAAAAATACTTATCCTGCTTGGCGCGACTGGCCCTAAGATAGAAAAAGCAGTTACCTCCTCGCCGCTGTACCCCGAGAGCGGACTTAAAATAGTTCGCGTGAAAACGCTCGAGGAAGCGGTAGAGCAGGCGAATATCCTTTCAAAGCCGGGCGATGTAGTTTCGCTTTCGCCCGCCAGCGCGAGCTTTGATCTGTATGTAAATTTTGAGGAAAGAGGAAAGCATTTCAAGCGCCTTGTAAACGAGCTTTGATCTGCGGTCGATATGGATAGATCTGAACTTAAAAATATGCTCTCCGCCCTTTGCGCCGCCGACGGCGTTTCGGGAGCGGAGGAAAACGCGGCGGCTGTGTGCGCAAAGTACCTTTCGGCTTACGGCGAAACGCAGACCGACGCTTTCAATAACGTGATCTGCAAAGTCGGCAGCCACACTGCGGACAAGCCCACTGTAATGATAGAAGCGCATATCGACGAGATAGGCATGATAGTAAATCACATTACGGACGACGGCTTTCTGCGCGTTTCAAAGTGCGGCGGAATAGACGAGCGCGTTCTGCCAGCGGCGGAGGTCACGATCTACGGCAAAAAAAAGCTCTGCGGCGTGGTGACGAGCGTGCCCCCGCATTTACAGACCGAGCATAAAAAGGCGGCGAAACTCGATGATCTGTATATAGATACGGGTCTGAGCGGCGCGCGCGCAAAAGAGCTTATCTCGCTGGGCGACAGAGTGCTGATAGAAAATACCCTCGCCGATATGGGCGGGCTGGTGACATCTAAAGCGCTCGACGACCGCGCATGCGTTTGCGCGCTTATCCGCACGCTTGACCTGCTGAAAGGCAGGGATACCGCCTACAATATCTCGGCGGCGGTGTGCTCGGGCGAAGAGGTAGGCTCGCGCGGGGCTAAGGTAACGGCTTTCCGCGAGCAGACTGACATTTCGCTGATAATGGACGTTTCGTTCGGCAGAGTGCACGGCGAGTCGGATGAAGATACCGGCGAGATCGGCGGGGGAGCGATGATAGGCATTTCGCCCGTGCTCTCGCGCAGGCTCTCAAATGCGCTCATAGAAACGGCTAAGGCCGAGCAGCTTCCATATCAGATAGAAGTGATGGGCGGAAGAACTGGCACCGACGCTGACGAAGCCGCGGCTGCCGGAAAAGGCTCTGCCGCCTGTACCCTTTCGATACCGATACGCAATATGCACACGCCCGTAGAAGCTGCCGACCTCGGCGATATTGAAAACACCGCGCGTCTGGCTGCGGCTTTCTGCGAAAGGGGGCTTTTCTGATGAAGCTTGCTGAAATATTGGAAGAGCTTTGCGCGCTGGGCGGTATCTCGGGCGATGAGGGCGATGTTGCGGAGTACATCTGCAAAAAGCTGGAGGGCAAATGTGAGTATAGTATAGATAACCTAGGCAACGTCATAGCTTACAAAAAGGGCGCGAAGCGCGCTCCTCACCGCGTGCAGATCTCGGCGCATATGGACGAAGTAGGACTGATAGTCACCTACATCAACGCCGACGGCACTCTGAAATTTTCAACGGTGGGAGGCGTAGACCCGCGCGTGCTTTACGGCAAACGCGTGCTTATCGGAAAAGATAGGCTTCTCGGCGTTATCGGCGGAAAGGCTGTCCATAATCTTTCCGAGGATGAGCGCTCGGCAGCGCCGCAGGAAAGTGAACTTGTGATCGACGCGGTTTTTTCCTCGCGCGAGGAAGCGCAGAATCATATCCCGCTCGGCGAAAGCGTGATCTTCGATTCGCGCTTTATGCGCTTCGGTGAGGGCATGATAAAAGCGCGCGCGATAGACGACAGAGCGGGCTGCGCGATAATGCTTGCGCTGATAGATGAAGAACTTGAGTACGATACCTGCTTTACTTTCGTAGTTCAGGAAGAAGTAGGTCTGCGCGGTTCGGGCGCGGCGGCTTTTACCGTTGACCCCGAAATGGCGATAGTGCTTGAGTCTACCACCGCGGCGGATATACCCTCGGCGGCGGGCGAAAAGCGCGTTTGCGAGGTCGGCAAAGGCCCTGTTGTTTCCTATATGGACAGGCGCACGATATATGATAAGCAGCTTTACGCGCTGGCTTTCGATACCGCGCGCGGGTTGGATATACCCTGCCAGACCAAAACTATGGTGGCGGGCGGCAATGACGCGGGCGCTATCTCGCTCGCTCGCGGGGGAGTGCGCACCGCCGCGATCTCACTGCCATGCAGATACCTGCATTCGCCCTCCTGCGTGATAGCTGAGAGCGATTTAGAGAACGCTTATCTTCTAACTAAAAATTTACTGAAACGGATGCAAGAGCTATGATAAGTCAGCTTACCGAGGGCGAAACAGAGCTTTTTGAAAAGCTGAAGCCGAACCATTACGCGCGGCGTATACGTTCGCATTTCGCCGCATATTCGATCAAATATGATTTTGCGCGCTTTTACGTTCTGCGGCGCGGGGAACAGGCGGTAACGCTTATCTCCATTTTCAACGCGGCGATGATGTGCGCCGATATAACGGGGCAGTCGCTCACCGCCGCCGAGGTGGAGGAGCTTGCGCATTTTATACTTATGAATTCGCCGTATTCGGTAGAGCTTGACCCGCGCTACGCCGAAACGCTGCGCGGACTGATAGGCAAAGACTATTCCTCCGAGCTGCGCACCGAGTTCGCGTACAGCGCCCGCGGCGAACTGCCCGCGCTCGACGTGAACGAATGTCCGCCGCTGGACGATGTTTACGCTATTCTGAAAGAGTCGTTTCCCGCGCTGGCAGATTGCTACGAGCTTTGGCTCACCGATACTTCTCACCGCGTGCGCCGCGGACTTTCGCAGTCTTTCATGATGGGCGGATGCACTACCGCGACTATACAGTATATAATCGACAAGACCGCGCTGATAGGTCACGTCGCCACACTGCCCGAATACCGCGGACACTATTACGCCCGCCGCCTGCTTTATTGGATAGGCGAGCGCCTGACGAACGACGGTTACGATGTCCGTCTGCTTGCGCGACCGCACCGCGTAAGCTATTACCGCGAGATAGGTTTTGCGGCAGTTTCGCAGGACGAAGTTTTTGAACTAAGGAACAATACATAAGGGATAATACATAACAAAGGATAATTAAAATGACAGATTTTTTCAATATAGACCCCAGACTTGCCGCGCTTGCGGAAAAGGCTGAGCAAGCCGCCGAAAAGCGCTTCGGCGAGATAAATAAGACCGCCGAGTATAATGGAGCTAAGGTGCTCAAAGCCTTTATCGACAACAAAGTCAGCGAGTCTTGCCTTAAAGGCACTACGGGCTACGGCTACGGCGATATTGGCAGAGAAACGCTCGATGCTGTTTACGCGCAGGCGTTTGGCGGCGAGGACGCAGTAGTCCGCCACAATTTTGTGAACGGTACGCATACCCTCTCTACCGCGCTTTTCGGCGTGCTTCGCCCGAATGATACCATGCTTTCGCTCACGGGCAGCCCATATGACACTATGGAAGAGGTCATCGGCATACGCGGCGAGGCGGGAAGAGGCTCGCTGAAAGATTTCGGCGTGAAGTATGAACAGGTAGATCTGCTTGATGACGGCACACCCGACCTCGCGGAGATAGCCGAGCGCGCAAAGGGCAAAAAGGTCGGTTATATCCAGCGTTCGCGCGGGTATTCGCTGCGTCCATCTTTCACGATAGACGTTATAGAGCAGATAATTAAAGCCGCTCGCAGCGCCGAGCCTAACATCATAATAATGGTGGATAACTGCTACGGTGAATTTGTAGAAAAGCGCGAGCCGCTCGCGGTAGGCGCAGACCTCATAATGGGCTCGTTGATAAAAAACCCCGGCGGCGGTATAGCTTCTACCGGCGGATATATCTGCGGCAGAAAAGACCTTGTAGAGCTTTGCGCCGACAGACTTGCCTGCGTGGGCGTCGGCAAAGAGGTAGGCTGTACGCTTAACCAGAGCAGAGAGATGCTGCTGGGCTTTTTCATGTCGCCCGAGGTCACCGCAAACGCGCTCAAAACGGGCGTTTTCGCCTGCGCATTGTTCGAGCAGCTGGGCTTTAAGACTTTCCCTGCCGCCGACGATCACCGCACGGATATAATCTCCTCTATATGTCTGGAAAATGAGGAACGCCTTACGGCATTTTGTCAGGGCATACAAAAAGGCTCGCCCGTAGACGCTTACTGCACCCCCGAAGCATGGGATATGCCCGGATACGACAGCAAGGTGATAATGGCGGCAGGTGCTTTCACAATGGGCGCTTCGATAGAGCTTTCGGCAGACGCGCCGATAAGAGAGCCTTTTGCCGCGTGGCTTCAGGGCGGACTTACTTACCCGACAGGCAAACTGGGCGTGCTCACCGCCGCGCAGGAGCTTCTTAATAGAGGTCTGATAGAAATTTGACATTCATCTTATATTAGAAAGGAAAAAGAGCTATGGCAGAGATATTTACCGTCAGCATTGCGGACATAGTAAAAGAGCTACAGTTAGAGCTTGTTTATGCGCCGAAGGATTCTACTGAGATAATGGTATCGGATAACGACTGCAACCGTCCCGGATTGCAGCTAATGGGCTTTTACGAATACTTCAACGCCGAGCGTATACAGATATGCGGAAACATGGAGTTTGCGTACCTTGCCAGCGTTGACGAAGAAACAAGATACAAGAAGATAGAAACGCTTTTTGCTACCCATATCCCTATGTTTGTGGTGGCGAGAGGTCACGAGCTTTACCCCGAGATGATAGAGCTTGCCAAAAAGTACGAGATACCGATAGGAAGAACTAAAGAGAGCACCACCGCTTTTATCGCGGCGCTCATCTCTTATCTGAACGTACAGCTCGCGCCGCGTATAACAAGGCACGGCGTGCTGATAGAGATATACGGCGAGGGCGTGCTGATAGTCGGCGAAAGCGGCGTCGGCAAATCTGAAACAGCCATTGAGCTTGTAAAGCGCGGACACCGCCTTGTAGCGGACGACGCGGTAGAGATACGCCGCGTTTCCAGCAAGAGCTTGGTCGGCTCTTCGCCCGATAATATAAGACATTTTCTCGAGATACGCGGCATAGGTATTATAAACGTGCGCCGCCTTTTCGGTATGGGCGCAGTTAAGGTGACTGAGAAGATAGATATGGTAGTAGAGCTGGAGCCTTGGGATTCTCAGAAGGTATATGACAGAATGGGAGTGGATAACGAATTTACCACCATTCTCGGCGTAAAAGTGCCCAGCCTTACTATTCCTATAAAGCCCGGCAGAAACCTCGCAGTTATCCTCGAGGTAGCGGCTATGAACAACCGTCAGAAGAAAATGGGATATAACGCCGCGCAGGAGCTGCTCGATAACCTGGGTCTGCAGTTCGATAAAAAGGATAAAGTTAAAAACTGGGATCTTATGTAAATAGGTGGTCGATACAAAAATGATTATAGAAGCGGATCTTCACACGCACACGTTAGCTTCTACACACGCTTACTCAACTATAAAGGAAAACTGTCAGTGCGCCGCTGAGTACGGACTTAAAGCGATAGCTATGACAGACCATATGATAAATATGCCCGATTCGCCGCATATATGGCACTTTGAAAATCTTTTTACGCTGCCTGATAAGATATGCGGGGTGTATGTGCTTAAAGGCACTGAGGCGAATATAATAGATACCGAGGGCACTCTCGACGTTGACCATTCGCTGCTGAAAAAGCTTGACTGGGTGGTCGCTTCTATGCACCGCTGGACATTCGAGCCGAAGGATTATTATACCCACACAAAGGCGTACCTCGCGGCGGCTAAAAACCCCGCGATAGACGTTATAGGTCACTGCACGACCTCGCTTTACCCATTCGATATGGAAAAATGCCTTAAAGCTTTCAAAGAGTACGGCAAGTTAGTAGAGATAAATGAAAACTCTATTTTTAACAAAAAAGGCTCGCTGAAAGGCTGCACCGAAGCGCTCAAGATATGCAAGAAGTACGAGATACCCGTAGTGGTAAATACCGACTGCCATTTCTGCGACGCGATAGGTCAGACACCCCACGCCGAAAAGCTGATAGAAGAACTTGATTTCCCCATGCGCTTGGTCTATAACGCCGACTGGGAGAAGATACGCGAATATGTGCTGAAAAAGCACCCCGACTGCAAGATATAAAGAAAGGAACGGTAACACATAAATGAACGAAAAAGCTCTTGCCGCGCTCGCCGAAAAGCTAGGCTGCGGCGTCTGCGAAAACGAACCGCTCTCCGCGCATACTACCTTCCGCACAGGCGGGCCCTGCACCTGCATGATAATGCCTAAAAGCGCCGAAGACCTCTCGCAGCTGGTAAAATTCGCTGCGGAAAACGGCGTGCGTACCCTAGTGATGGGAAAAGGCTCGAATATGCTCTGCGCCGATGAAGGCTTTGACGGCGCGGTGCTGCTGATAGGCAGCGATTTTTCTGAGATAACTATGCTCGACGACTGCACTATACGCGCGCAGGCGGGCGCTGCTATGAGCCGCCTTTGCAGGGTAGCGCTGGATAACGGGCTGAGAGGTCTGGAATTTGCATACGGCATACCCGGCACCGTAGGCGGCGGTATTTACATGAACGCTGGAGCTTACGGCGGCGAGATGAAAGACGTGCTGGTTAGCGTTACCGCTATGGATAGAAACGGCGAACTGCACACCTACACCCCCGCACAACTGGAGCTTACATACCGCAGATCACGCTTTTCACATACTGATGAGATAATAGTCAGCGGCGACTTCAAGCTTGCGCACGGCGATAAGGCGGAGATCGAAGCGAAGATGAACGAGCTTATGGCGCGCAGAAAAGATAAACAGCCGCTAGAGTACCCGAATGCAGGCTCTACTTTTAAGCGCCCCGAGGGACAGTTCGCGGGTAAGCTGATACAGGACTGCGGTCTGCGCGGTGCGACAGTAGGCGGCGCGCAGGTCTCTGAAAAGCACTGCGGATTTGTTATAAACAAAGGCGGCGCGACCTCTGCCGATATAAAAGAACTTATAGCGCACATACAAAAGACCGTTTACGAAAAAACGGGCTTTCATCTGGAGTGCGAGGTAAGGATAATACCTTATAAGGCAGACTGACCATACGGCTTGCGCGAAAGGAGAGAATGAAAAAAATGCAGTTTGTAATAGTAACGGGAATGTCAGGCTCGGGAAAATCTACGGCTATCGACGTGCTGGAGGATATGGGTTATTACTGTATAGATAATATCCCCCCTGAGCTGATAATAAAATTTACCGACCTCTGCGCGAAGTCAGAGGGCAAGATACAGAAAGCGGCTTTTGTAGTAGACGTGCGCGGCGGAGATTTCTTCCTTGAATTGCAGGATACTATACAAAATCTGCGCGCCGCTCATGTAGATCTAAAAATACTTTTCTTAGAGTCTTTCGACGACGTGATCGCGCGGCGGTATAAGGAAACGCGCAGAAAGCACCCGCTTGACGAGCTTGCTGGCGGCAGCCTTACCGAGGCTATACGCATGGAGCGCGAGCTGCTTATGTCGGCGAAAGCGATGAGCGATTATTTTATCGACACTTCAAATTACTCTACCTCAGAGTTCCGCAGCAGGCTGTATTCTATTTTTGAAGAGGATAACAGCGAGCATATGCACATAGAGATACGCTCATTCGGCTTCAAATACGGCGTTTTCGCCGAGGGCGATCTTATTTTTGACGTAAGGTGTCTGCCGAACCCTTTCTATGTGCCCGAGCTGAAGCATAAAACAGGTCTTGACAGCGAAGTTTCGCAGTACGTCATGAAATTCGACGATGCTAAAACGCTTTATAATAAGCTTACTGACCTTATAGATTTCCTGCTGCCGCTTTATGAAAAAGAGGGCAAGTCGCAGCTTGTAATAGCTTTCGGCTGTACCGGCGGCAAGCACCGCAGCGTTACTTTCGCCGAGGCAGTAGCCCGCCACCTAACGCTAAACGGTCATAAGATACGCGTAAAGCACCGCGATATAGATCACTAAATAATAAAGGAGTCGGCATTTAGATTATGTCAGAGCAGTCTTTTTCCAAACAGGTAAAAGAAGAGATTATTTCAAAGATAAATTCCGTACAGAAGGCTGACGCTTGTCTGTTCGGGATATTGCTCTGCGCGAACGAGCTTGGCGCAGACGAGATAACGCTGCTTACCGAAACGCAAACGATAGCAGATTTTTTCGAGCTGAACGTAAAGCGTATCTGCGGCGAAAACAGCGTAGAGTTTACCAGTACCGACCGCGGCAGCGGCGCGGCTATGCTTTCGCTGACGGTAAAGGGCGCGGAGGAGCGCGCAAAGCTTCTGGAGCATTTCCATATCGTGGACGGCAGGCACTGCTCGAAGCCGAATTATCCGAAAAAGAGCCTTTACCCGTACATGACGGCGGGTATGTTCTTAGCCTGCGGCTCGCTCAGTGACCCAAACAAAAATTACCATATGGAATTTGTAATGCCTGAGCTGCACCTTTGCAACAGCCTCGGGCTTTTGCTGTTGGATAATTACGAGCTGCTGGCGAAGCACGTCGAGCGCAAGGGCAAGCAGATACTTTATTTCAAAGAGTCTGAAAACATCATCGACATGATAGCGATGATGGGCGCGACCTCCGCTTCGTTCGACCTCATGAACATAAAGATCTACAAGGATATGCGCAATAAGATCAACCGCGAGGTAAACTGCGTAAACGCCAATATAGAAAAATCTATCCGCGCCGCCGAAAAGCAGATAGCGGATATTGAGCTGATAGATGAAAAACTGGGCATAGGCTCGCTGCCCGATAATCTGCGCGAGATCGCTATGCTGCGCTACGAAAATCCCGACTATAATCTCGGCGACCTCGGCGCGGCGCTCGACCCGCCCATCTCACGCTCCGGCGCTAACCACCGTCTGCAAAAGCTCGCTAAGATAGCGGAAGAGCTGCGCGGTGCGGAGGGCGAAAAATGACGGATTTTGTTCATCTTCACGTCCATAGCGAATATTCGCTTCTAGATGGCGCCTGCCGCGTAAAAGAGCTTGCCGCTGCCGCAAAAGCGCTGGGTCAAAAAGCCTGCGCCGTCACCGACCACGGTAATCTCTTTGCGGCGGTAGAGTTTTATAACGCCTGCAAAGAGATCGGCATAAAACCGATAATCGGCTGCGAAGTCTACGTTGCCGAAAATTCGCGCTTTAATAAAGACCCGCACGAACGCACGTTCCATCTGATACTTCTCTGCAAGAACGAAACGGGCTATCACAACCTCGCGAAGCTTGCTTCGCTTGCGTATACCGAGGGCTTTTACCGCCGTCCGCGCATAGATTTTGAGCTGCTCAGCAAGTACAGCGAGGGGCTTATCTGCCTTTCTGCGTGTCTGGCGGGCGAGGTCTCTCGCGCGCTTTCGGCGGGCGATTTCAATTCCGCAAAAGAGGTCGCGCTTCGCTACCGCAGGATTTTCGGCGAGGATTATTTCATTGAGATAATGAGCCATGATTTTTCCGAGCAGATGGCTGTTTTCAATCAGCTTATCCGCCTTTCGCGAGAAACTGGCATACCCCTCTGCGCGACTAACGACGTGCACTATATCCGCCGCGAGGACAGCTACGCGCAGAAGATACTGATGTGCATAAACACAGGCAAAACGCTTGACGATAACGAAAGGCTTGAGCTGCCGACGGATGATTTCTACCTCCGTTCAGGCGACGAGATGGCTGAGCTTTTCCGCAGCTGCCCGCAGGCGATAGAAAACGCCGTCAAGATTGCCGATATGTGCAACGTTGGGTTTGAATTCGGCGTTACAAAGCTGCCGAAGATAACTTTCAGCGGCGTTAATGATAACGTTAAATTCCTGCGCGATATGACGTTTAAAGGTCTACAAAAGCGCTATGGAACGCCGCTGAAAGAGCATATCGACCGTGCCGAGTATGAGCTTTCGGTGATAACGCAGATGGGCTACGTCGATTATTTTCTCATAGTCTGGGATTTCGTGCACTACGCCAAAACGCACGATATACCCGTAGGCTGCGGCAGAGGAAGCGGCGCGGGAAGCTTAGTTGCCTACTGTATAGGCATCACCGACATCGACCCGCTTCGCTATCAGCTCATCTTCGAGCGCTTTCTGAACCCCGAGCGCGTTTCCATGCCCGACTTCGATATAGATTTCTGCACGCTGAAACGTCAGCGCGTTATAGATTACGTCATCAGCCGCTACGGTTCCGACCATGTGGCGCAGATAATTACTTTCGGCACGCTGGGCGCGAAGCAGGCTCTGCGCGACTGCGCGCGCGTGATGGGTCTGCCTTACAAGACGGGCGACGTTGCGGCAAAAGCCGTTATAGGCGGTATGTCGCTTCGCGCTTCGCTTGAAAATTCGCCCGAGTTTCGCAAACTGTATAACGGCGACCCGCAGATACACGAGCTTATCGAAACAGCCATGCGCATAGAAAATATGCCGCGAAACGCAGGCACTCACGCCGCGGGCGTAGTTATCACAAAAGACCCCGTCAGCGAATATGTGCCGCTGTACGCGCGCGACGGACAGATCTCTACGCAGTACACCATGACGGTGCTCGAGCGGCTGGGTCTGCTGAAAATGGATTTTCTCGGCGTAAGCAACTTGACGATAATAGATATGTGCGTAAAGCAGATACAAAAGCGCGATCCCGATTTTGATATTTCGGCGATACCGCTCGACGATCCCGCCGTCTACGATATGTTCTCGCGCGGAAAAACTCAGGGCGTTTTTCAGTTTGAGAGCGCGGGAATGACATCTACCGTAATGCGTCTGCGCCCCGAGCGAATAGAAGACCTTATAGCCGTAATTTCCCTATACCGCCCCGGCCCGATGGACTCTATCCCGACCTATATCCGCAACCGCCACGACCCCTCGAAAGTAACTTACAAGCATCCGCTGCTGAAAGATATTTTAGAGGTCACCTACGGCTGTATCGTCTACCAAGAGCAGGTAATGCAGATATTCCGCACGCTGGCGGGCTACTCTTACGGCAGGGCGGATATTGTTCGCCGAGCTATGGCGAAAAAGAAGCATGATGTGCTTGAAAACGAGCGGCGCACTTTCATCTACGGCGATGATGAGTGCTGCGGTGCTGCCGCAAACGGCGTGCCCATAAAGGTCGCGAACGAGATATTCGATGAAATGACCTCTTTCGCTTCATACGCTTTCAATAAATCTCACGCCGCCGCATACGCTACCATCGCTTACCAAACGGCGTATCTGAAATGCCGCTATTATAAGGAATACATGGCTTCGCTCATGACGGTAACGCTTTTTGAAAAACCGCACAAGCTTTACGATTACATCACCGACGTTCGCCGCAGCGGGCTGGAGATACTGCCTATCGACATAAACAAGAGCGTTGGCGGTTTCAAAGCTGAGCCGCAGGGCATACGTTTCGCACTGCTCGCGGTCAAGGGCTTAGGCGAGGGCGTGATAAATGCGCTGACGGCCGAGCGAGATGAAAACGGCGCGTTCACCACCTTGCAGGGCTTCTGTACACGCGCGGCCGGCACGGGCATAACCGTAAAAGGCTGCGAAGCGCTGATAAAAAGCGGCGCTTTCGACAGCTTTCCGAACAACCGCCGCGAGATGCTGATGTCGGTGGAAACAATCCTCAAACAGGCTCAGTACAGCCGCCGCGATAATGCAGAGGGTCAGCTCGATTTCTTTGATATGTCCTCGGGCGGCAATGAACATCAGGCAATAGTTGAGCGCTGCGATGAATTTTCGCGCACTCAACTTTTGGATATGGAGTATGAGGTAACGGGGCTGTACCTTTCGGGTCACCCGCTCGATGGCTACCTGCCTTTTGCCGAAGCCGAGGGCTGCCTGCCCGCGCAGATGTTCGCCGATACAGACCGCAGGCTGAAAAACGACTCGCCTGCGGGTATCTTGATACGTCTTACAGGCAAAAAACAGTTCAAGACCAAAAACGGCGCTATGATGTGCTTTGCCGACGGCGAGGATAGGTCTGGCACGGCGGAATTTATAATCTTCCCCGCGCTTTACGAGGTCGCTCAGCCGCTTCTGAAAGACGGCGCGGTGCTTCACGTTTTCGGCAAAGTTTCGCTTAAAGACGACGAACCTGCGAAGCTTATAGCCGAGCTTGTGGAAACGGGCGAACGTTTCGTTCAAAGCTGTATGGGCAAGGATATATGCGTAAAACTGCGCTCAGACGATAAAGCTGCTTTAGCGCGGGTAAAGTCAGCCGCCGAAAAGCACGCCGCGTCGGACGGCAGGTCGCTGATAATCTATTTAGCGGACAAGCATGCTTCGATACGTTTAAAGAGCGCGCCGACCGTAAAGATCAGCGGCGGGCTTATAGAAGACCTGCGGCAGGCGGCTGGCGCTGAGAACGTGCGCTTTATGAAAAAGCGCGGCTTAAAGGAGAGAAAGCTATGGAACCAAAAGATTATATAGTTGAAAAAATAGACGGCGATTACGCCCTGCTGCGCGACCTTAACAGCGGCATAGAGCTGAATATAGCCCGAGCGCTGATACCCGAAGAGAGCGACGAGGGTGTAAAGCTGCACTGGGAAAATTTCGAGTACAGCGTTATCGAGAACTGAATATGATGAAATTCTCGTGAAAAGTATGGAAAAAATAACTTTCTTGTGGTATAATAAACAGTGTTGCTTAATTGTATTCAAGTCAAAGAGAAACAGGAGAACAGAATATGGCATTATATACAAGTTATGAGCGCCCCTGCCGCGGACTTGTGATAGCGCACAGCGAGGATGAAAAATTCAATACTGAGTCGATAGTTGTTCGCTTCATAGTACCGCTGGAGGAGAAAAGCTCGCAAAAGTATACGGCGCTGGTATCGCTTATGGCTGAAAGCTGCCGCGAATATCCCGATAAGGCTGATATGGCTAAAAAGCTCGCTTCGCTCTACGGCGCTTCGGTAAACTCTTTCGCATACCGCTTAGGCAATTCGCTCTGCTGCGGATTGGCGGTGAGCAGTATCGGCGACAGATACACGATAAACGGCGAGAATATCACCGAAGAGTGCGCAAAGCTGCTGCTTAGCTGCATTTTTGAGCCAGATATCACTAACGGCGAATTTCCGCGGGAATATTTCGAGCAGAAAAAACGCCAGCTTATCGATAAGATAAAAAGCTCTTTCAATAACAGGCACACCTACGCTATCACAAAAGCGCGCGATATAGCCTTTGCGGGCGAGCCTGCGGCTGTTTCACCGCTCGGCAGCGAGGAAAACGCCAACGCGCTGACCTCCGCAGCGTTAGCCGAGAGCCACCGCGAACTGCTGGAAAATGCGTTTATCAGCATAAGCTTCTGCGGCGGCGGTACGAATAAGGGCGCGCAAAAGCTGGTAAAAAACGCTTTCGTAAAGCTCGCTTCCGAGCGCAAGGCGGAAGTCGCCGATATTCACGACCTCAACGCCTATTCGCTGCTTAAAGCCGAGCCGCATCGCGCTGATGAAAAGATAGATCAGGCGCAGTCGAAGCTCGTAATGTTCTTCAAGACGGCGGGCAAAAATATCTATGCCGATAGGCTCGCCTGCGAACTTTACGGCGGCACGCCTTTCTCAAAACTCTTTATGAACGTCCGCGAAAAACTTTCGCTCTGCTACTACTGCCAGTCGGGAATAGTGGAGTGCAAGGCGGCAATGCTTGTGGACAGCGGTGTAGAGCCGGGCAATGAGGAAAAAGCTTACAACGAGATAATCGCTCAGCTCGAAGCCCTGCGCGGCGGAGATTTTACCGATGAAGAACTTGAAAATACCAAGAAATACCTCATAGGCGCTATCCGATCGAATTACGATTCGGCTGAAAATCTTAATCTTTGGTACTTTTACCAGTTTGCAAGGGGCACGGCGTATTCGCCCGACGAAGCGGCGGCGCTGATAAAGGCGCTCAGCCGCGAGGACGTGCTGGAGTCGCTGAAAAACTTCAAGCTGGATACCGTATACACACTTACCCCCGAAGGAGGCGAAGCATATGCGTGAAACTACTATAGAAACGGCATTGAACGAGCGCACGGGCGAAAGCTACAAGATAGTCCATCATAAGTCGGGGCTTGACCTGCTTCTTGCGCCGATGGAGGGTTTTGTGCAGACTGCGGCTATGTTCGGCACAAATTACGGCTCGGTTAATAACTGCTTCAAGACTTCTGAGGACGCCGATTTTCTTACAGTTCCCGACGGCATCGCCCACTATCTGGAGCACAAGCTTTTTGAAAACGAGGACAGCGATGTTTTCGAGCTTTACGCCGCTACCGGCGCTGACGGCAACGCTATGACGGGCTTTGAGGACACGATATACCTTTTCACCTGCACTGAAAATTACGCCGAGTCGCTGAAAATACTGCTCGACTTCGTGCAAGACCCCTACTTCACTCAGGAAAATGTTGACAAAGAGCAGGGCATAATCGGGCAGGAGATAAAAATGACTATGGACTTGCCGAACAGAAAGTGCTTTTTTAATCTGCTCGGCGCGCTGTACGCCGCACACCCCGTGAGGAACGACATCGCGGGCACGGTAGAGTCGATAGCGCAGATCACGCCCGAGCTGCTTTACCGCTGTTATTACGCTTTTTACAACCTCCACAATATGGCGCTCGCGGTGGCGGGCAACCTCGACGTTGACGAAGTTATAGCTATCTGCGACGAACATTTAAAGCCCTGCGAGGATATGAACCTTGAGGTAAAATTCCCCGAAGAGCCGAGTCTGCCAGTAAAGCCGCTTGTCGAGGAACATTTCTCGGTGGGCGTGCCGATATTCTCGATAGGCTTCAAATGCGCGCCTTACGCTGATGACGTTATAGTCAAAAAAGAGGTCGAAGCGAACATTCTGCTCTCGCTGCTGGCAGGCAAGATGTCGCCGCTGTACAAGCGCCTTACGGAAGAGGGCTTGGTAAACGGCGAGCTGGGCAGGGAAGTGTTCGACGGCAGGGGCTACTTTTCGCTAGTGCTCTCGGGTCAGTCTGAACAGCCCGAAAAGGTACGAGATGCCGTGCTAGAGCATATCGAAAAGGCTAAGTGCGAAGGGCTCGACAGAGAGGCTTTCGACCTGCTGAAAAAGGCAGAGTACGGCTCGGCTGTGCGCGAGATGAATAATCCCGAAAGCTGCGCCGAAAATATGCTGGCTTTCTATTTCTACGGTCTTGACGCTTTCGAGGCAGAGCGCAGGCTGGCTGAAATAACCTTTGAAGATGTAGAAGCTGCGCTCGATGAATTTTTTGCGGAAGAGCGCTGCGCTATCTCTATCATCAGATAAATGAGCGGTATTGCCGCGCGAAAGGACTAATTTAAAATGACACTACAAACGCTTATGTATGCCGCCGCTAAGGTAAGCGACGAGATGCGTGAAACCATCAAGGCTAATCCCGATAAAGTATATTTCCCGAATTTCGGAAGTTCGGATAATATACTGAAAAGGGGCATTACTATTGACAGAGTAATGTTTACTATACCCGGCACGAATTTTGAGATATACTGGTACGGCTTTCTGATAGCGGTGGGCATACTGCTCGCCATGCTTTACGGCTTCAAAAAAATGAAGCCTATGGGAATAGATCCCGACAGAGCCACCGACGCGATCATCGCGGGCTTTATCGGCGCGATACTCGGCGCTAGGGCTTACTATATCGCTTTTAATGACAGCATAACTTTCAAAGACTTTTTTAGTTACCGCGACGGCGGACTTGCTATCTACGGTGGCATAATCGGCGCTGTTTTGGTCGGCGGCATTGTTGCTAAACTGCGCGGATTGAAACTTACAGCCCTGCTCGATGTGGTAGCGCCCTGTTTCCTCATCGGGCAAGCCATAGGCAGATGGGGCAACTTTGTAAATCAGGAGGCTTTCGGCGCTAATACCGACTTGCCTTGGGGCATGATAAGCTCGAAAACTATGTCCTACATCGCCGAGAATTTCGACGAGCTGGGCGGTCAGGTGTCTTCATACGCCCCTGTTCACCCCTGCTTCCTATACGAGTCGATATGGTGCGTTATCTGCTTCGTGATACTGCATATCTTCACTAAGCACAGAAAATTCGACGGCGAAGTTTTCCTTATGTATATAGGTCTGTACGGTCTTGGCAGATTTTTCATCGAGTCTACAAGAACTGACTCGCTCTATATCGCGAACATAAGGGTATCTCAGCTAGTGGCAGGTACTTGCGTTTTCACCGCGCTCGTGCTCATAATAATCTTCCGCAGCATGGCTTCGCGCTCTAATTACAAGCTTTTCTGCGATACCGAGCTTTCAAAGCAGCAGTTAGCGGCGCTCGAGGGCTACGAAGAGAACGAGAAAGCTAAGAAAGAGCTGAAAAAGAAGATAGCCGAAGCTAAGAGAAGCGGCGAAAGCTTTGCCGAGCTTGAAAAAGAGTATGACGAAAAATTCGGCAAGACTGCTAAGGAAGCCGCTAAGAAAAAGGCTGACGAGATAGCCGCCGAAAAGAAAGAGCTTAAAGCTAAGATAAAGGAAGCTGAAAAGGCGGGCAAAAAGGACGAAGCCGCTAAGCTCAAAAATGAATTTGCAAAGAAATTCGGCGGTATAGTTACCGAAGAGGAAGAGGCTGAGGACGAAAATTATACCTCTATCCTCGGCGATGATGACGAAGAAGCTGAAACCGAAGCGGCGGAAGCAAAGGCTGATGAAAAGCCCGAAGAATAAGCGAAAGGAACGTATTAACATGGCAAATATAATAGACGGAAAAGCCGTATCGGCTCAGGTAAAGGAAAATATAAAGGCTGAGGCGGCTGAGCTGAAAGCTAAGGGCATTGAGATAGGTCTGGCGGTAGTTATCGTCGGCGACGACCCCGCCTCGCAGGTGTATGTAAGAAATAAGGAAAAGGCTTGTGAATACGTCGGCTTCAATTCATACAAGTACGCTCTGCCCGCTGAAACTACCGAGGAAGAGCTGCTCGCGCTGGTCGATAAGCTGAATAACGACGATAACGTTGACGGCATACTTGTACAGCTGCCCCTGCCTAAGCACCTAGATGATAAGCTCATAATCAACAATATCCGCCCTGATAAGGACGTTGACGCTTTTCACCCCGTAAACGTCGGCAAGATAATGATTGGCGATTACAGCTTCCTGCCATGCACGCCCGCAGGCGTTATGGAGCTGATACACTCAACAGGCGTTGTGGTAAGCGGAAAGAAGTGCGTGGTAGTCGGCAGAAGCAATATCGTCGGCAAACCTATGGCAATGCTTCTCCTGCACGAGAGCGGCACGGTCACCATTTGCCACTCGAAAACGCAGGATCTTAAAGAGGTGTGCTCGCAGGCTGATATTCTCGTAGCCGCTGTCGGCAGACCTAAGATGATAACCGCCGATTACGTCAAAGAAGGCGCGGTAGTTATCGACGTTGGTATGGATAGGGACGAAAACGGAAAGCTTTGCGGCGATGTAGATTTCGAAGATTGCAAGGAAAAAGCCGGCTACATCACTCCCGTTCCCGGCGGCGTAGGCCCTATGACCATCGCTATGCTGATGAAAAATACTCTTACCGCGGGCAAACTGCATAAGGGCGTTTGAGAAAAAACACGGGAAGATATGTAAATTTTTTATGAACGCCCTTTACATATCGTGTTTTTCAGTGTATAATTAAATAGTTATATGCGCCTTTGCGCGCGAAACATATCCGTAAGGCAGATTATGGGCTGCGCTCCGACGGAGAATGTTACCTGCCATAGCCTTCCTTACAGGAAATATTTTTGAAAGAGGTACAGAAAAATGTTAAGAAAAGACGAAAAGACTGCTGTTATCGAAGCTAACAGAACTCACGAGACCGATACTGGTTCGCCCGAGGTACAGATCGCTATCCTCACTAAGAGAATCAACGACCTTACCGAGCACCTCAAGGTACACAAGAAGGATCATCACTCCAGAAGAGGCCTTCTTAAGATGGTAGGTAAGAGAAGAAACCTCCTCAACTACCTCAAGTCCAAGGACATCGAAAGATACAGAGCTACTATCGAAAAACTTGGCATTCGTAAGTAAGATCTTAATTACACGTGGGCAGAGCGGAGAATATCCGCTGCTGCCTTTGCGTGTTTTTATACGATCATACACTCGATCGACCGACCGCTAAAAACGAGCATCTGCGCCAAGCGACGGTGACCGAAACTTAGCATTAAACAGAGTTTGAGAGGTTAGCTTTTCAGACCGTGTTTATTGCTAATGGTTCAGAGGTTCACCGTTTCTTGAAAATAATTGTGAAAGGAAATGGTACTCAAAATGTTTGAAAATTACAGAAAGTTTGAAACTACATACGCAGGCAGACCTTTTATAGTTGAGACCGGCAAGACCTGCGGACTTGCAAACGGCTCCTGCTGGGTACGCTACGGCGAAACTGTCGTTATGGCAAATGTCACCGCTTCGGCCAAGCCCAGAGACGGCATCGACTTTTTCCCCCTCTCGGTAGACTATGAGGAAAAGCTCTACTCGGTAGGCAAGATCCCCGGATCTTTCACCAAGCGCGAGGGTAAGCCCAGCGATAAGGCTATACTCACTTCGCGTATGGTAGACCGCCCGATACGCCCCCTCTTCCCGAAGGATATGAGAAACGATGTTTCGGTAGTTATGACCGTACTCGCAGTTGACCACGACTGCTCGCCCGAGATCGCGGGTATGTGCGCGGCTTCCATCGCTATCTCTATTTCCGATATTCCTTGGAACGGCCCTATCGCTGGTATAAGCGTTGGTCTGGTAGACGGCGAGATCGTGCTCAATCCTACTGCTGAGCAGAAGACACATAACCGCCTCAACCTCACTGTTGCAGGCTCTATGGAAAAAATAGTTATGATCGAGGCTGGCGCTGACGAAGTTGACGATGACACCATGCTCAACGCTATCATCGAGGGTCATAAAGAGATCAAGAAGATGATAACTTTCATCAATGAGATAAAAGCTGAGATAGGCAAGCCTAAGTTCGAGTTCCAGTCGATGGAGATAGACCACGACCTCTTCGACGAGATCGAGGCTATGGTAGGTGAGGACGTAAAGGTCGCTCTCGATACCGATGATAAGAACGTTCGCGACGCAAGACTTCAGCCCATCATCAACGCTGTACATGAGAAGTACGACGAGCAGTATCCAGATCAGGCTGCTATGCTCGACGAAGTTCTTTACAAGCTTCAGAAGAAGATCGTTCGCAACTGGCTGTACGAAGGCAAACGCGTAGACGGCAGAAAGATCGACGAGATCCGCCCGCTTGCTTCTGAAGTAGGCCTGCTGCCTAAGGTTCACGGTTCGGGACTTTTCACCAGAGGTCAGACTCAGGTACTCACCATCTGCACCCTCGGCCCTGTAAGCGACGCACAGAAGCTTGACGGGATCGACGAGGAAACCTCTAAGAGATATATCCACCACTACAATTTCCCTAGCTACTCGGTAGGCGAGACCAAGCCTTCGAGAGGCCCCGGAAGACGTGAGATCGGCCACGGCGCGCTCGCTGAAAAGGCTCTCGTGCCCGTTATCCCCTCCGTTGAAGAATTCCCTTACGCTATAAGAATGGTGTCTGAGGTGCTTTCTTCCAACGGCTCTACCTCGCAGGGCTCTATATGCGGCTCTACTCTTGCTCTTATGGACGCCGGCGTTCCGATAAAAGCACCCGTTGCAGGTATCTCCTGCGGACTTATCACTAAGGAAAACGGCGAATGGATGACTATGGTAGACATTCAGGGTCTTGAGGATTTCTACGGCGATATGGACTTCAAGGTTGGCGGTACTAAGAACGGTATCACCGCTATTCAGGTAGACATCAAGGTAGACGGCCTTACCTACGATATAATCAAGGAAGCTTTTGCTAAGACTCACAAGGCTCGCAACTACATACTCGACGAGATCATGCTCAAGGCTATACCCGAGCCCCGTCCTACTGTTAATAAGTGGGCGCCCAAGATGCTTACTACTAAGGTTCCTGTTGATAAGATCCGCGAAGTTATCGGCTCGGGCGGAAAGGTCATCCAGAAGATCTCTGCTGAGTGCGACGTTAAGATCGACATCAACGAGGACGGCAACGTATTCGTTTCGGGTCTTGACCTCGATAAGGCAAATCAGGCTATATCCATCATCAACACCATCGCTAACGATCCCGAGATTGGCGCTATCTACAAGGGTAAGGTCGTTTCTATCAAGACATTCGGCGCTTTTGTAGAGATCGCTCCCGGCAAGGACGGTCTTGTACACATCTCCAAGCTCGATAAGTCGAGAGTAGAGAAGGTAGAGGACGTAGTTTCGGTAGGCGACGAAATAGTTGTTAAGGTAATGGACATCGACAATCAGGGCAAGATCAGCCTTTCGAGAAAGGACGCTCTTGCTGACATCGCCGCTAAAAAGGCAAACGGCTGATAAGAATCGGTCGGATAAAAAGCATATTTCAGCCGCGCATAATAATCAGCGCGGCTGTTTTTGTTGACATCGCCCGCAAAATGTGTTATCATTTATTTCAGCAGTAACCAAAAGAGTTCCGCCGCATATAGTGTAGAAAATACATTTTGGCGGTGATGATAATGAGTACAGCGATCACTGCGGCGATACTCGCGCTAATCGTGATACTGCCGCTGGTAATTCGTTTCAAAAACAGAAAGCGGCGCTGCTGCAAGGCTCTGCTGCTGATACCGGTCGCGGCGGACGACGGGCTTTTTGAAAGGCGCGTAAAAGCCTGCTACTGGGAGGAAGCTTTCAGCGACCCGCTATACGCGAAAGACATACTGCTAGTGACGGGCGATGTTTCGCCTAATACTTACGCGGCGCAGCGGCTGGCGCAGGAATACGCTACGGTGCACACCGTTCATATTTCTTCGCTGGGCGATTATTTGCAGAGAAATTATTTTAAAGAGAGTAAAAAAACGGACAGTTAAGGGATATAAGATGCAGAATAATACAGACGAAAAATTAGAGGGCGAAGTTGACAGCGTGATATACCGCAGCGACGATACGGGATTTGCCGTCATAATGCTGAAATCTGACGGCGAGCTTTATCCCGTTGTCGGCGAGCTTGGCAATGTTGATGATGGCGAAGAGCTTGTATGCACGGGCAGGTTCGTTACCCACCAGAAATTTGGCGAACAGTTCAAATGCGAGCTTTGCGAACGCAGCCTGCCGAAGTCTGCCTCCGCGATACAGCGCTACCTCGCCAGCGGCGCGATAAAAGGCATCGGCGTGATAACTGCGCGCGCGATCGTGAAAAAATTCGGTGAAAAGACCCTTGAGGTGCTTGAAACTGAGCCCGAAAGACTTTGCGAGGTGGCGGGTATAACGCCGCAGAAAGCGGAGAAAATGTCGCAGCAGTTCAAGCAAAATTTCGCGGTGCGCACGCTGATGGCGTTCCTCTCAACTTTCAATATACCGATGTCTGCCTGCATACGCGCGTTCAAACGCTGGGGAGAAAACGCCGAGCTGCTGATACGCTCAAACCCATATGTGCTCTGCAATCCCGCAGTGAATGTGCCTTTCAACAAAGCGGACGAGGTCGCGAAAAGTCTGGAGATAGCCGGGGACGATGAGAATCGTGTAAATGCAGGAATTTCCTGCGTTCTTCGTGAAAATGCCAATGCAGGTCACACCTGCCTGCCCCTGGATAAGCTTGCAAAAACCACCTGCGATTTTCTGAAAATAGACCGCCTGATCTTCGACAAAGTTCTCGCGGACGAGCTTACCGATGAGTCGCTCTACTGCTATATAAAAAATGGCAGAAAATACATAATGCTCTATGATTTTTTTAAGGCTGAGGATTACATCTCTCGGCGGCTCTCGATAATGAAAGAGTGCTCGTATGACAATAAGATAGATTTTTCCGACGTTATCGACATCGCCGAGAAGAACAGCGGCGTTGAGTATGCCGAACTTCAACGTAAGGCGATAAATCTCGCACTCTCATACGGATTTCTTGTGATAACGGGCGGCCCCGGCACAGGAAAAACCACCACGCTCAACGCGATAATCGACCTTTATAAACAGCAGGGAATGAATGTTATGATCGCCGCGCCGACCGGCCGTGCGGCAAAGCGCCTTTCCGACATCAGCGGCTTTGAAGCGAAAACGATACACCGCCTATTGGAGGTCAAGCCGACCGACGGCGATAACATGAGCTTCGTGCATGACGAAAATAACCTGCTCGAATGCGACGCGCTGATAATCGACGAGATGTCGATGGTCGATACGCTGCTTTTTGAAGCAGTCCTGCGCGGTATAAAACTCACCTGCAAGCTCGTCCTCGTCGGCGACTCCGACCAGCTGCCCTCTGTCGGCGCAGGAAACGTCCTGAAAGACATAATCGAAAGCGGTGTCATGCCCGTCGTGCGCCTAAATGAGATTTTCCGACAGGCGCAAAAAAGCGCGATAGTCACGAATGCACACAAGATCGTCAACGGCGAACATATCGACCTCACGCAGAAAGACAATGATTTCTTTTTTATGCAGCGAATGGATTTTGAGGGGCTGCAAACGCTAGTTTCTGAGCTTTGCAAAACGCGCCTGCCGAAAGCCTACGGCTACTCGCCGTTCGATGATATACAGGTGCTCTCGCCTACGAAAAAAGGCCCTGCTGGCACTCAGGAGCTGAACAAACTTCTTCAACAGCAGCTCAACCCACCCGCGGCGGGCAAAAGCGAGCTGAAAACGCCGCTTTTTACCTACCGCACGGGCGATAAGGTCATGCAAACTCGCAATGATTACGACATTATATGGAAAAAACGTACCGGTGAAAAGACCGAAAGCGGCGCGGGAATATTCAACGGTGACATCGGCAAGATAACCGCCTGCAACAAGATAGTTCGCACGCTGAATATCGACTTCGACGGCCGCGAGTGCGTTTACACGGCGGATATGCTGGATAATCTCGAGCTAGCATACGCGATCACTGTGCACAAAAGTCAGGGCAGCGAATATGATGCTGTTGTACTTACTGTTTTTGGCGGATATGATAAGCTTTACTACCGCAACTTGCTTTACACAGCGGTAACGCGCGCAAAAAAACTGCTGGTGATAGTTGGACAAAACCGCCGCGTTAATTTCATGATCGACAACAACCGCCGCACCTTGCGCTACACCTGTCTGAAAGATCTGCTGAAGGAGCTGAATTCGCATGGATCTGACATTTCTGACACGCTCTGACTTTTGGCTGGATATAATTTTCCCGAACCGCTGTGTATCTTGTGACAAAACTATCGCCTGGAACGAAACTTTCTGCGATAAATGCGGCGCAGATCTGCCATACATCGAGGATATACCTTGGCAGGCAGTATTTGCCATGCAGACGGACGAGCCAGCGAATTTCGACTATGCAAATGCCTTATTCTGGTACAAGGGCAACGCCAAATCCGCGGTTCTCGCACTGAAAAGCCGTAACGGAGTAAATTTTGCAAAGTTTGCCGCAAAATACCTCGCAATGAAGTTTGAAACAGACGGGCAGTCTGCCGACATTATCACTGCCGTGCCGATGAATGCTAAGAAAGTCCGCAGGCGCGGCTATAATCAAGCGCAGGTGTTCGCTGAGTATCTGTCCAAAAATATGGACATTAAGACCGACTTCGTTTTGCTGAAACGTCGAAGCACCTCTACCGAACAGCACACTTTAGCAAAAAAAGAGCGCCTTGCGGCGGCTGAAAATGCGTATTTTATTTCTCCGAAAGCCGCCGACCTCAGCGGCAAGCGCGTTATCCTCTGCGATGATATTTTTACGTCCGGCGCGACGGTCAACAAATGTGCCGCTTTGCTGAAAGAACTTGGTGCGAAAAGCGTGAGCGTTGCCACTATTTGCCGCACAGATACTTCCGGAAAATTTGAATCCAACGCATAAAATCGTAAAAATCGAGCAGACTAATCAGACAGTGCAACGGCGGCGCTGTCTGATATTTTATATTCGAGGTGCTTTATGGAAAATAATAGCAGTGAAAAAGAACGGGTGCAGGCGCAGTTGAGGTGTATGCTGAGCAGTTCGCAGGAGCTTGCGGCGCTTTTTCACGAGTGTGTTGACCAAACGGAAGAGCCGCGTATTCGTGACGAGTTTCAGAAGCTCTGCGCTTCGGCGGAAAATCATGTTAATAGGCTCGAAAGCGTAATCGGCGAGGTAGATGTATGAATGAACCAGAAAATATTGTTAAAGCAAGGCTGACAGTTCGGCAGATCTCGTCCGAAAGCTGCCTGATCTACAGCCAGCTTTGCGGCACGCAGGCGGAAAGCGCGGCGGCAGAAGTGTTAGAGGGGCAGCTCAGAATGTCGTCAAAACTTGCTAAGATGGAGTCGTTGCTAAAAAAATAAGGCGGTCTGCGCCGCCTTTGTTCAATTTTTGTCGAGATGTACATCGAGCTGATTGTACGGTATCTCGATGTTTTCTCGGTCGAAAGCGTCCTTTACGTCCGCCAGCAAAGCATAGCGAAGCTCCCAGTAATTCTCAGACTTTACCCACACACGCAGTAAAAGCTTTACAGAATTTGCTGAATGTTCGCACACGCGGATAAAAGGAGCGTCTGGTTTGTCGAGAGCAAAACTGTTCGCCGCAACTACATTCGCAATAGCTTCCTCAGCGGCGTGGAAATCGTCGGCGTATGAGATGTTGAAAGTCAGCTCCAAACGGCGCAGTTCCTCCTGCGTGTAGTTGGTTATTATGGAAGAAGCTACCGCGCCATTCGGTATCATGATGCATTTGTTATCCATAGTCAGCAGTTTTGTGTAAAGGATTGTGATTCGGCTGACGATGCCCTGGCTGCCTTTGATCTCAACATAGTCGCCCGACTTGAACGGACGTGTGAACATAATTATAAAGCCGCCCGCGACGTTTGAAAGGCTCTCTTTTAGCGCCAGACCAATGGCAAGTCCTGCCGTGCCGAGCGTTGCAATAATAGAGGACATCGGCACTTGCAGTTGCGAAAGTATCATCACCGCGAGGATAACGTACAGCACTGCGCGTATCAGCGATACAAGAAAGCTCCAGCCTGTTTCCTCGATATGCGAACGCGAAAAAACAGTCTTTAAAAACTTAACTATCAGTCGTATCACGATGTAGCCGACAATGAAAATTATCAGTGCGTAAAAAAGGTTCGGTGCGTAGTCTGCCAGCCTCTCCTGAAATCTGTCAAGCATATTTACTCTCCTTAAAGCTTATTTTAAAATAGTATAGCAGAAGCTTGATAACATTTAGTAAGAATTTTTTTAACATAATGTGTACTTCTCAAATTAAAATTGCATTCATATTTTCACTTAAAAAAATTCGATATTTTTTTGTAAAGTATCGTCATTTTTAAGCTCTTTTACACTTGTTTTTTTTGCGGATTTGGTGTATAATAAATAGTAATCAATTGATGAAATTGTGTATATACGCATATTTCTTCGGTTAGAATATTCGCAAAAAGGAGAGATATAGTATGAATAGCGGTTTATACCAGTTTGCCGATAACGTTATCCACACTTCTGATAAAGACCTCGGCGCCGAAACTGTCGCTGCGGTAGTTATCACCGGTCTGGCTGTTGTTTTTATCGGTCTTATACTGCTTATAGCGCTTGTATGGCTTTATGGTAAAATATTCCAGGTTGTCAACGACAAAGCTGCTAAAAAAGCTGCTGCGGCGGCTGCGGCAAAGTCTGAAGCAAAGGCGGAAAAAGCTCACGCGCCCGCTCCTGCACCTGTTATCGAAGACGGTATTGAGGAAGAGGTAGCGGCTGTTATAGCGGCGGCCATTGCGGCTTACGGTGCGCAGACAGGCAAAAAGCTTGCTGTAAGAAGCATCAGAAGTGCAGACGGCGGCAGCGGCAGCAGACGTGTTAGAAACGCATGGGGAGCGGCGGCTCTCAGCGAAGCAACACGCCCGTTTTGATGTCGATAATTTCACGAAAGGACTGATTAGCTGATATGGCTATACTGGAAAGCTTTTTAAACACATTAGCAGACCTTGCCAATAAATCGGGTTTTGCAGGCTTTTTGGCAGACGGCGGCTGGAAAAATGTAATCATGATTCTTATTTCGTTCGTGTTTATGTATCTTGCTATCGCCAAGGGCTTCGAGCCACTGCTCCTGCTGCCTATTTCCTTTGGTATGCTGCTTACAAACCTGCCCGGTGCAGGAATGTATCATTCAGAATTCTGGCAATATATGGAGAAAAATGAGGTGGACCCGACGGGAGCTACCGTTTTGAATGACCACTATTTGGACTATGGATATATCTTGCGGCACGGCGGTCTGCTGGATATACTTTACTTAGGTGTAAAATTACAGCTTTATCCGCCGCTGATATTCCTGGGAATCGGCGCTATGACCGACTTTGGTCCGCTGATCGCAAACCCGAAAAGCTTCCTGCTCGGTGCTGCTGCGCAGGGCGGTATCTTCTTCACATTCATCGGTGCGGCACTCCTCGGAATGACCGCTGCTGAGTGCGCTTCTATCGCTATAATAGGCGGTGCGGACGGTCCTACAGCTATTTTTGTATCGTCTAAGCTGCTCTCAAACACCGACAGTATCGGCGTTGGTACAATCGCGCTTGCGGCGTACACATACATGGCGCTCGTGCCTATCATTCAGCCGCCTATCATGAAAGCGCTCACCACTAAGAAAGAGCGTTCGGTAGTGATGGGTCAGTTGAGAACTGTTTCCAAAACTGAGAAGATCCTCTTCCCGATACTCGTTACCGTAGTTATCGCACTGATGATCCCCGACGCCGCTCCGCTGGTAGGTATGCTGATGTTCGGCAACCTGCTGAAAGAGTCCGGTTGCTGCGACAGAATCGCTAAGACCGCTCAGAACGAGCTTATGAATATCATCACAATCTTCCTCGGAATCTCCGTAGGCGCTACCACCAGAGCCGACAGCATCATCACATGGTCGTTCGGCAAGGTGATTTTCCTCGGCGTGATCGCATTCTCGCTTGCTACTGCTTGCGGCGTGCTTCTTGGTAAGATAATGTATCTTGCTTCCGGCAAGACTATCAACCCGCTGATCGGCTCTGCCGGCGTTTCCGCTGTTCCTATGGCTGCCCGTGTTTCGCAGAAGGTAGGTCAGCAGGAAAATCCGACCAACTATTTGCTCATGCACGCTATGGGCCCGAACGTTGCAGGCGTTATCGGTTCTGCTGTTGCGGCCGGCGTTCTGCTCAGCATAGTTCAGATTGGCTGATAAATTTTGTATATTAAAATGACGGGAGAAGTGTCCCGTCATTTTCTTTTATGAGGTGAATTTATGTCAGAAAAATTTTTTGCGGTGATCTCCCGCATGAAATATATCGACCGCTGGGCGCTGATGCGCAATACTATCTCTGAAAATATCAGCGAACATTCGTTGGAAACGGCGTTCATTGCACACGCTCTTGCGCTCCTGCATAATCGTCGTTTTGGCGGCAATATCAACGCTGAGCGTTGCGCACTGTTAGCCATGTATCACGACACGACCGAGATAATTACGGGTGACCTGCCGACCCCTGTAAAATATTACAATCCTGAAATTCGCAATGTGTATGCCGAGATAGAAAATGTCGCGGCAGAGCGCCTGCTTTCATATCTTCCTGATGATCTTCGTGCAGACTACGAGCCTCTGTTCGTTCCTTATGAGCAAGAGAAAGAACTTTGGAAGCTGGTCAAGGCGGCTGATAAGATCTCGGCGCTGATTAAGTGTATCGAAGAGCGCAAAATGGGCAACGATGATTTCTCGTCTGCTGAAAAATCCACGCTTGAAAGTATCCATGCTCTGGAAATTCCCGAAGCCGAAATGTTCATCGATGAGTTTCTCCCTGCGTTTGGTCTGACTTTGGACGATCAGACTACGTTGAAATGATATAAAAATATTAAAATCTTGTATAAATTTATCGAAAGCTATTGACTAATCGATGATTATGAGCTATAATTAAATGGTATCATGACAAGGGGGTCAAGCAAAATGGATAATCTGGTTGCCGCTTCGTTGCTTGCAAGCGACTTTTCAAATCTTGAAAGAGAGATTAAACGCGCCGAGCTGGCAGGGGTTGATTGGATCCATTATGACGTCATGGATGGGCTTTTCGTCCGTAATATCAGCTTCGGTGAGCCAGTTTTAAAAAGCGTCAGTAAGTCGATCTCTATCCCCATCGACGCGCACCTGATGATTACCGACCCTATCCGTTATGTGGAAAATTATGCAATGCTCGGTGCAAATGGTATTACCGTGCATTATGAATCTACCCCCGATATTCAGTCCGTTATCGCGAAAATTCGCGCGCTTGGCTGTAAAGTCGGTCTTGCGATAAAGCCCGCAACGCCAGTTGCGTACATTAAGCCGTACATTTCTCAGCTAGATATGATACTTATTATGACAGTTGAGCCTGGTTTTGGCGGACAGGTTTTCCTGACCGAAACGCTATCAAAAATCACGGAAGCGCGCCAACTCGTCAACGAATCTGGCAGGGAGATACGCATTCAGGTCGATGGCGGTATCAACGCCTACACTGCGCCGATGGTGCTAGAAGCTGGTGCAGATGTGCTCGTGTCGGGTTCGTACCTTTTCAAGTCGGACGAAATGCGCCGCGCCGTCAATATTCTGCGCGGAAAAAATTCAGAGATCAATTAACTTTTGCGGAGTATCGGTGAGTAGCTCGCCGTACTCCTTTATTTTTGCTGCCGTTATCTCGCTGACGCTGTTTTCCAGCGGCGTTTTGCTCAGCAGAGCATACTTCTCGCCGAGTTTATATAGCTCATTCTCCACATTACCAATCTTTTTAAGTTTTAAGATTACATCTCGCGGAGTTTCACAGACCACGCCGTAAAGCCTTTCCGCCGTGTTTTTTGCACGCACATTTATCAGATCTTTACCACAAATGTAAATTATAAGGCTTTCGTCCTCCTGCTCAAAAATCTCCGCCGTGATCTTTTCGCCACGGCCGACCACCACGCCCATGACCTCCAGTCGCGCGATAACCGAAGCCAAAAATAGTTTCGCCGTCTTGTTTTCGGGCGAAAAGCTCTCGTAATTTATCCCCGAAAGCCGACACTCCTCGCTGCTCACGCTCACTTTCGCGCAGCCGCACGATAAAATATTTATATCCAAATAAAACACCTCGATAGAGTTACTTATTTCAGTATACTCCGTCGAGGTGTTTTTGGTTAAGCGTCCAGCGTCGCCCATTGTTCCATTTTTTCGTCAGCCTGCGCGCGCAGCGCCTCCAATTGGCTGCATTTTTCTGTCATTATCGCAAAGTCCGCTGCGATCTCCGGCGAGGCGATCTCCTCTTCCAGTTCGGCGATCTGCTCCTCTATCTGCTCTATCTCGTTCTCCAGGTCGCGCATAAGCTGCCTGCGCTTGGCGTCATCGGCGCGCTGCTGCTTCGAGCGGTACTGCTTCTGCTTTTTCTCATTGTACTCCTCAGCTGCCGCGGCGCGCTTCTCCTCCGCCTGCCGCTCAGCAGCGCTCTTCTCCTCCTCGGTGATCGTGTTGATGTAAAAATCAAAATCGCCGTCGAAAGATCGCACATGGTTCGGCGTCAGCTCCACTATCCGCGAAGCCGTCTTGTTCAGCAAATATCTGTCATGCGAAACAAGTATCATCGTGCCGCCAAACTCCTTCAGCGCTTCCTCCAGTACCTCTTTTGTCGGCAGGTCGATGTGGTTCGTCGGCTCGTCGAGTATCAGCAAGTTGCCGTGGTTCAGCGCCATTATCGCGAAACACAGCTTTGCGCGTTCACCGCCGCTAAGCACCGAGACCGGCTTGAAAACGTCCTCGCCGCGAAACAGTACCGAAGCCAATGCCTTGCGTATCTCGCCGTCCGTCATCTGCGGAAATCTCCTCGCTACCGCCTCTATCGCTGTGTCATGCGGGTTAAGTGAAGCGTGCTCTTGGTCGAAATAGGATACTTTTACATTATTACCCCAAAGAATGTTGCCGCTTTTGTGCGGGATAATGCCCTGTATCAGCTTTAGCACTGAGGTCTTGCCGATGCCGTTGTCGCCGATTATCGCGACGTGCTCGCCGCGCCGCACCTTTATCGTCAGGTCTTCGATCAGCGTTTTCGCCGAGCTGCCCTCGCCGACAGTCAGCGGGCAGTCGATAACCTGCACAACGTCTTTCGTCGGCTCGATGCTGTAATCGAGCTTGATCTTCGGCGGACGTTCAGCGGCGGCAGGGCGGTCGATGACCTCCATTCTGTCCAGCATATGCTGCCGCGATTTCGCCATTTTCGCTGTCGAAGCGCGCACCTTGTTCCGCGCGATGTAGTCCTCTAGCTGCGAGATCTCGCGCTGCTGCGCCTCGTACTCCTTCATCTGCCGCGCTGTAAGCTGCTCTTTCTGCAATACGTAGTCGGAATAATTGCCGCGAAAAGCCGTTATCCGCCCGTTTTCGATCTCGCAGATCTTTGTGCATATCTTGTCAAGGAAATATCTGTCGTGCGATACAATTATTATAGCGCCGCGGTAGGTTTTCAAGTATCCCTCCAGCCACATCAGCGTTTTAAAGTCGAGGTGGTTTGTCGGCTCGTCCAGTATCAGCAACTCAGGCTGTTCCAAAAGCAGCTTCGCGAGCGCCAAACGCGTTTTCTCGCCGCCCGAAAGGGAAGACACTACTCGGTCGTAAGCTAAGTCGGAAAAGCCCATGCCGTTGAGTATCAGCTTGATCTTAAAGTCGGTGTTGTAGCCGTCGTGCGCTTCAAAATACGCCGAAAGCGAGCTGTACTCAGCTGATGCAAACTCCAGTTCATCACCAACGCACTTCGTCATGTCTTCCGCCAGCTTGTCCATCTTTTCTTTTATCTCAAAAAGCCGCGAAAATGCGCTGTTCATCTCTTCGATAACGGTCGCCGAGCTGTTCAGCCCGCTGTTCTGCGCCAAAAAACCGATAGCGCAGTCTTTCACCGTAAAAACGCCCTCACCCGTCGGCGATTTGTCATACTCCTCTTCGCCGAGTATCATTTTCAGTAAGGTCGATTTTCCGCTGCCGTTCCTGCCGACCAGCCCCACAGTTTCGCCCTCGTTCAGCGTGAATGATATATCTTTCAGCAGCGGTTCGCCGTTAAAATATTTGTAAATATGTTCAATGTTTATCAGCATAAAGTTTCTCCTCGTCGGCAGTCAGTTCCGCCTAAATATTTTTCTAATTTTAATTTTATAAAACAATTATGAATTTTTCAACTTTGGTTGGTTTTTTCTGCATTTATTATATTTATTTGTGATATGTGTTGTTGTTTAAAATGCCCAATAACCGCACGATTTATATGAGATGGTTGAGCACAATAACAAAAATCTCATGGCGCTTGATTTTTTGTTCATTTTGCTCTTGCAATTTCGATAATAATTTGTTAAAATAAATATTAAGAAATATAGTGAAATTAATGGTTGTAATGATATCATGAGGGGAGGTAAGCCCATGAATTTTCACGGAGGTCAGCACAGCGCACATGATAAAAAAACCGAAAATCTTCGCGTTATCACGTCATGCTGTCTGGGCAATGTTATAGCTTTAGAAAAGCTTTCAAACGACGCTTTTTCCAGCCTTATTTTGGGCGATGGCTTTGGCGTCATACCTTCCGCAAATGAGTTTGTCGCACCTATTTCAGGTGAGGTCAAAGATGTTTCTGCCAACAGTCATGAGATCACCGTGAAAACTCCCGATAATATGCTTATCATGGTTTCCGTAGAGCCGCGGGAATCTGCTTGTGAGCTTGATATCTCTGCTCTTGTCGCTTCGGGGGATACTATCGCGCAGGGTCAGCCGCTTTGGAACGTCGCTCAGCCTGCAGCCGAGCTTATGGCGGCGGTCATAGTCACAAACAGCGATTCGCTGCCGTCTTTCAATATCCGCTACGGCAAGGTCACTTCGTTCAACCAACCTGTAATGACTATTACAGTTTAAAATGTACACTAAAAAGGCGATTTGCTCAGCAGCAAGTCGCCTTATTTTTATTGATCAAAGATAAGCTTGTTTATCTCTTTCATTACCGAAAAATCTTCGTTTGAGCCGGTGTGGAAATTCGCCGTGTTCTTTACCAGCGGGTGTGCGTTCTCCATAGCGTAGCTGTAATACGCGCTGTTGAGCATCTCGATGTCGTTCAGGTAGTCGCCAAAAGCCATTGTGCTCTCGTATGAAGCGCCAAGCCGCTGCTGAAGAACCTCTATGCCTCTGCCTTTCGTAACGCCAACATTCATGATATCCGCCCAGTAAAACCCCGAAAGCACTACGTTGAATACGTCAGAAAACTCGCGCTGAAGTATTTTCAGACCGTTTTCTTCCATGCCGTGCTCGTTATAAACGGCAACTTTTGTGATGTTGTCGTCAAAGTCGCGCAGGTCTTTCAGTATGCAGTGCTTCTTGTAGTAAAGCTGTACCTCGCGGTGGTAGGCGGAGTCGCCCTCGGGCATAAATGTGTTGTTTGGACTGCAAAGCAGCGGCACCATGCCGTTCTGCTCGCAAACGTCGATTATGCGCAGAACTTTCTCACGAGGCATCACCGATTTACTGAGTATCTTGCCCTTGTCGATTATCAGTGCGCCGTTGTCGCAGATTATTGATATATCGTCAATGTATTTGCCAAACTGCTCCTGCAAAGCGGTAAGGCTTCTACCGCTTGAAACGGCGAACGTAATTCCCTTGGCTTTCAATTTTTCGATCAGTTCGTCAAAGTTCGGCGGCAGTTCTTTGGCTGAGTTTACCAGTGTTCCGTCTATATCTGAAGCGATAAGCTTTATCATGATCCAAATACCTCTCTTATCGTGTCGCGTAAAATCGTATACTGTGTTTATTATAGCCTAATTTTATGAACAATTCAAATAATAAGAGTGTTAAAATCGCTTTTTCTTACAAATCGTCGCTTTGTACAAAAATTTTTCAGCCAGGGTCCGCTATTTGAGCATAAAAACGCGTATAAACCACAAAAAAGCAAGGTGCTTCACATACAAAAAACGCCTTGCTTTGTTATAATGCTTATGTTCAGGGCACCGTTATCAGATGATGTCATCCTCCTGATTCGGGATCTCAAGCTGCTTTTTAGGTACTCTTTTTATAGGATCATAGATCCATTTCTTACATGAATAATCGGCGTCAACAAGACCCTGTCTTTCGCAAAGCACCTTGTTGCCTTCTTTCGAGCGGTTGCCATAAAGGCAGTACGAACAAGAGGGCTGAATGCCGTTTCCGAAAAAGTTTTTCTTTTTAGCCATTATAATACATCTCCTTAATGCTAGGGCATTTCTTTTTACCTAATTATTATACCACATTTATTCCGAAAATGCTAGTCTTTTTTTCAAAACTGTCAAAAAAATCATCATAATCAAGCAAACGACGGGTATAAAATTGTTGAAATTGACGATAAAAACAGGCTTGCTCGCCGCGGCTATGTAATTTTCGCCAAATATCTTGCTGAATATCATGCAAAATATTCCTGCAAAAGCCGCGCTAATGCATCGTGTGCCTAAAAATGGCAGCATGTTGAAACGTCCGCCGATGATCGTCTTTATCTGCATCATCACGCATAACCCTCCCAGCGCACCCGAAGCCGCTATCAGCGGTAATAAACGGTAGGGCAGCCCATCCATCGCCGAGAGGTTTGAGATCTCCAGCAGCGAGTACGCGAGCGTTCTCAGTTCGTTATCGCTTATCGCGTTCATCGCGCCGCTGCACCGCAGTATCGTTATCGCCGTCTGAAAGAAGAGTATCATACAGCAGATCTTGAAAAGCCCTCTGCCTGCCGTATCAACGCTTTCGGCGAGCATATCTCCGCTCAGTTTGAATTTTTCGCCGCGCGCCTCGCAGTGTATCTTGAATATGCGTGAGAGTATAGCGGCGCTCAGCAGATTTCCCGCGATCATCGCCGCGAATATCATTAGCCCGACTTTAGCTGACCCGAACACCGTTAGCCCTACCGCTCCGCTGAAAAATGCAGGCCCGCCGTTGTAACAAAAGCCCGTCAGCCGCGCCGCGCTTTTTTTGTCGATGCGCCCGCTGTCCAGCATCGTGCATATCACCGCCGTGCCGACGGGGTAGCCGCCGATGTTTCCCATCAGCAGCGGGAACATCGCCTGCTTCGGCAGCCCCGTTATCCACGCGAGGGGAGTCAGAAGCTTTGATATAAATATGTACGCCCCGCTGCGTATCATGAGATCTGAGATCGCCATGAACGCGAAAAGCGAGGGTATCATCACGTTTATGCAGCGCGCCAGCGCCGTTTGCATATCGCTTACAGTTTGCTCCGAGAAAATTATCAGCGCCGCCGCGTAGGCAGTGAGCGCGTACGCCAGCGCCGCTGAAATCAGCCGTCTTTTTATCATACAGATCACGTCGCCTCTATCTGATTTTTGATGTTCATTATCGCGCTTTTTTCTAGCCGCGATACCTGCGCCTGCGAAATGCCTATCGCTTTCGCGACCTCCACTTGCGTTTTGCCCTGCAAATACCGCAGTGCCAGAATGTTTCGCTCACGCTCTGGCAGTTTGCTCACAGCGTCGTTCACCAGCATTTCGTTAAGCGCGGCGTTGCTGTCGGTGCGGTCGCTTATTTGATCCATAACGTACAGCGTGTCGCCGGAATCGGAATATATCGGCTCGAATAGCGATACGGGGTCGGTTATCGACTCCAGCGCTATCACTACGTCCGCGCGATTCGCGCCTATCTCCGCCGCTATCTGCTCGACGGTCGGCTCACAGCGGATCTGCGCCGTCAGCTTTTCCTTCGCCTGCATAGCCTTGTACGCCATGTCTCTCATCGAGCGGCTTACGCGCACCGATTGGTTGTCGCGCAGGTATCTCCGCACTTCGCCGAGTATCATCGGCACGCCGTATGTCGAAAATTTCACGTTCAGCTCGATGTTGAAATTGTCGATAGCCTTTATTAGCCCGATCACCCCGACTTGAAACAGATCGTCCGCCGATTCGCCCCTGCCGATGAACTTTTGCAGCACGCTAAGCACCAGCCTGAAATTGCCCTGTATCAGCTTCTCACGCGCCTGCTCGTCGCCCTCTTTCGTCCTGCGCAGCAGGTCTTTTGTTTCGTCCTCGGTCAATAGCTTCAGCTCAGCGGTGTTTATCCCGCTGATCTCTACTTTATTATACTGCATTTACAGCTTCCTCCATATTTAGCGCTCTTGTTATAAATTATTGCCGCTAAAATATGAAGGTATTCGCAATTTTTAATTGTAATTTATTCCAATGAACCAATGCTCCGCCGCGAAATGCTTGTACGCTATATCATATGCCGCCGCTTTCGCAAATATGCAAAAAAAACGGCACTGTAAAAATGCCGTTCTTGATATTTTTATATGTCCATTTCGTTTGCCTCTATCGGCAGGTCGTTCGTGCTTTTCGCGTATTCGCTCACTAACACTACCGCCGCAAGCGCTGCGCATGGGATAATGCCGAGAAATGCCGCTTTTATGCCAAGCGCCTTGCAGGCGAAAAATCCGCCTGCCGCGCCCAGATGGAAGAAAAGCAGAGTGCCCGCAAAGTATTTCGCTTTGTCGAGGTGCTCTTTTTTGTGGTCGCAGACGTACTCGGCCAACGCGCCGACCGTCTGCCGCAGATTGTTCGTCGAGAATATCGGCGAGCTTGCGTATCCGCCGATGCTTCCGAATACCACCCACTGTATCGACATCATGACGAACGTAGGGTAAAGACCCACACAGCGGTTTATATCGGCGGGCAGTAGACCCAGCACTATAAATCCTGCGGCGTTCACCGCCATGCTGAAAAGCTTCATATCTATCCTGCCCTTTTTGCTGAGGTAAACGGCTGTAAATACCGCCCCAGCGTATAGCAGCATACCTATAAAATGCAGCGCAGCCTGCAAGTAATCTTTTCCCAGCAGCCCCGTCAGCATTTCCAGCAGATTCATAGTCTGCGAAGAGCCCAGGTTCAGCCGTATCAGTACGGTGTACGCCCCCGCGAAGCCGCCTATCAGCGCGGCGATACGGTGAAGCACTCTTTCGTACCTCAAATCCATATTTGACCACCTTCAAATGTTACTTTTTCTCAATTTCACATATTCATTATAACACTTTGAAAGCGCAGGTGTCAAGATTATTCTTTACAAATATACACGCCGATTTTACCGTTTTTTATTGATTTTGCTTGTGTTATATCACTCCAGCGCCGCCTTGAAAGCGTCCTGTATCGTGTTCACTCCGACTATTTCTATCTCAAAAGCGCTCATGTCAACGCCTTTTAGCGAGGTCGCGGGCACTATGCACTTCTTAAAGCCCAGCCGCTGCGCTTCAGATATTCGCTGAGCGGTGCGCTGTACTCCGCGAAGCTCGCCCGCCAGACCTATCTCGCCGAATGTTATCACGTCCGGGCTTACGCACTTGTCCGTCATGCTCGAGTACAGCGAGAGCGCTACGGGCAGGTCTGCGGCAGGTTCGTTTATATCAAACCCGCCTACCACATTCATGTAAACGTCCAGTCCGCCGAAATAGTAACCCATTCGCTTTTCCAGTACGGCTATCAGTATCGCCATTCTGTTGTAGTCAAAGCCGGTGGCGGTGCGGCGCGGCACGTTAAAAGCGCTCTTTGTCACCAACGCCTGCACCTCGGCAAGTATCGGCCGCGAACCTTCCATCACGCAGGCGACGCAGCAGCCAGAAGCGTCCTGCGGACGTCCCGAAAGCAGCATCTCAGAGGGGTTAGCCACCTCGCTCAATCCTTTGTCGTTCATCTCAAAAACGCCTATCTCGTTCGTCGAGCCGAAGCGGTTCTTTATGCCGCGCAGTATCCGATACGGCAGATTTTTCTGTCCCTCAAAGTACAGCACGCAGTCAACTATGTGCTCCATTACCTTAGGCCCTGCGATAGCGCCGTCTTTATTAACGTGACCGACTATCAGCATTGGTATCTCCTGCGATTTCGCCGTTTTCATCAGCAGATTAGCGCACTCACGCACCTGCGTTATCGAGCCTGCCGCCGAGGCTATCGCTTCGATGTTCATGGTCTGTATCGAGTCGATTATCGCAATCTCCGGCTTTTCCTTGATTATCACGCTGCATATCGCTTCGCAGTCCGTTTCGCTCAGCAGATACAGATTTCCGCTGTCTACCCCCAGCCGCTGCGCGCGCAGCTTTATCTGCCGCAGCGATTCCTCGCCCGAAACGTAGAGTATAGTGTGGTCGTCACCCAGCGTTTGGCATATTTGCAGCAGCATCGTCGATTTGCCGATGCCCGGCTCGCCGCCCAGCAGCACAAGGCTGCCTTTCACTATGCCGCCGCCCAGCACGCGGTCAAGCTCTTTCAGCCCCGTGCTCCAGCGTGTTTCGTTCGCTTCCGCGTCGATGTCGTTTATCTCAAATATCCCGTCTGAAACGTCGCGTACCGATACCGCGCGTTTTGCCGATGTGCGCGATGATACTATCGGCGTGTTCTCCTCAAATGTGTTCCATTCGCCGCATGATGGGCACCTGCCATTCCATTTTCCCGATTCGTATCCGCACTGCGAGCACACATATACGGTCTTTGCTTTAGCCATTTTATTCCTCTTTTCAAAATAAGCGTACCCGCATTTTGCAGATACGCTTGTTGTCAGTTATTCACAGCCTGCACGCTCTCGGGCGGTATGTCCTCTGCGTGTTCGGGTGTGTTCTCAATGAATTTTATAAGCGGGTCAGTGAGCACGTTTTGCAGCTCTCGGCAGAAATATACAGCGTTTATAAATCTGTTCTGTATCTCTTCTTCAAGGTCAAATTCTGCGTCCTCTATGCTTTCAAAAGGCAAGTATCCGCCCGCCATGGTGCTGTGTCCGCCGCCTGTTCCGATGCCCTCAAGCGCGTTTGTAGTTATCGTGCCTGCGTCGAGGTACTCGATAGATGAGCGCACTGAGAATTTCAGCCCGTTTCCGCGGTATGAATACGCTATCGCGAACTGTACCTCCACCAGTGTCAGCATAAAGTCGCAGACTGATGCTATCAGACCGTCTGAAGCTTCGCTGTCGATGAATGAAAATCCTATGTCGCCGAAAACTTTTATGTTGCTCAGCGCCATAGTGTACGCTTTGAGGTCGGCAAAGTCCATCTGCTGTCTTGCCAGCGTTTTCAGCTTTTCATGATCCGCAATAGAAAAGAGCTTGGCGAATACTTCCACGTCCTGCTCGGTCATTCCGCGCTTTAGGTCTTCGGTGTCCATTCTCAGACCGTACATCAGAGCCGTAGCCGTGTTTTCGTCCATAGGAAGGCAGCTTTCAAAGAAATATCCCGCCACCAGCGTCGAGCACGAGCCGCATATGCGCACGTCGCGGAACTTGTAGTTGTAGTGTACCACAGTAGGATGGTGGTCGATGCAGGCTACCACCGTGCCGTCGATTTTGGCAATGTTGGAATTATTAGTCTGCGAATCTACCGTAATTATAGCGTCTTTTGCGCTGAGGTCGCTTATCTGCTCTATGTCGGTCATCTCTATGCCGATCATGTCCAACATGTTCGCAGTAGATGTTTTCGCGACCGTTCCGCTGTAAATTATCATGGCTTTCATGTCGAAATGCTCCAGCAGCCGCTGTACGCCGTATGCGCTGGCTATTGCGTCGGGGTCGGGAAAATTGTGCGTCTGAATAAATATTCTGTGTCCTTTCAGCACGCTTAAAAGACTTTCCAGTCTTTGGGTCATATATCATTGGTCCTTTCATAATGCGCTTTATGTTTTTATTTTAACATATTTTAATCAAGCTTTCAATACCCGCGGCTTACTTTTTTTATTTTCAGAATTTTGCACAAAAAACCGCCCGAAAAATTATCATTCAGGGCGGTATTATGCTTAATTTATCCGCGCTTCTTCCGTCTAAAAAAGTCCGCTATCCTTGCGAATATCGAGCGCTTTTTCTTCGGCTCGGTTTTCGGCTGCTCAGCCTTTTCAGCCTGCTTCGGCTCTGCGGAGTACGCCTGCGAATACAAAAATCTTTGCGCGTCCATTCGCGGCAGGTCGGTCTTGATGTACATATATTCGCCGTTCGGCTGCTGCTCGCGGGCTTTCACGTTGTCCGCAAGCTGCGTTTCAAATATGCTCACCGCGCGCTCTTTCGCGTCCTCGTCAAGCAGGGGAGCGGCTACCTCTATCCTGCGGCAGGTGTTTCGCGTCATGAAGTCCGCCGACGATATGTAAACCTTTCGGCGAACGTCCTTGCCGAAGATATAGATTCGCGCGTGCTCTAAATATCTGCCGACTATCGAGATAATGCGTATGTTGTTGCTCACGCGCGGTACGCCCGCCACAAGGCAGCTAGTGCCTCTGATTATCAGGTCTACTTTCACGCCCGCCTGCGAGCACTCTATCAGCTTGTTTATTATCTTCTTGTCCGTCAGCGAGTTCATCTTTGCGCCGATGTACCCCTCGCCGCCCGTTTGCGCTATGGCTATCTCGTTGTCCATCATCTCCAGCACTCTGTTTTGCAAACACAGCGGCGATACCATCAGCCGCGCCGTGTCGTTTGGCAATGTGCCTGTCGAGAGCGCGTGGAACACCTTTTTCGCGTCCGCCGCGATGTCGGGGTCGGCGGTCATGAGCGAGAGGTCGGTGTATATCGCGGCTGTCTTTTCGTTGTAGTTGCCCGTGCCAATCTGCGTGGTGTGGGTGGTGTTGCCGTTTTCATCGGCGGTGATAAGGCAGAGCTTCGAGTGTACTTTCAGCCCCGGCGGGCCGTACATCACTCGGCAGCCCGCTTCCTCCAGCAGCTTTGAGCAGGCTATGTTGTGCTCTTCATCAAATTTAGCGCGCAGCTCTACGCAGGCGGTAACCTTTTTGCCGTTCTCAGCTGCGCGGCACAGCGCTTTGATTATCTGCGAATTTTTCGCAACGCGGTAAAGCGTTATCTTTATCGAGGTCACACGCGGGTCGTCCGCCGATTCGTTCAGCAGGCGTATGAATGGCTCTATCGTTTCGTATGGGAATGCCAGCAGTATATCCTTAGCCGCTATCTGTTCGCGCATGGGCACGCCGTCCTTTACGGCGGGGGAGCGGCGGGGCGAAAGCTCGTCGTAAAAAAGCTCTCTGCGCTCGGCTATCTTGTCTGAAACTTGCGAAACGTAGCTCATATCCAGCGGCGAGCGTTCGGTAAATATCTGATCTCTTTTCAGCTCCAACTGTTCCATCAGCGTGTCGAGAAAGTATTCCGAAACGCCATGCGAAAGCTGCATTCTTACGGGCGCAAGCTTTTTTCTTAGACCTATCAGCGCCGTCATGCACTCGCGGTAATCTATCTCGCGGTCTGAAAGCTGCTCGGTGTTTATGTCTGCGCTGCGCGTCAGCCGCAAGGTCACCTTTTCGCGCACGCTGTACGCTTCAAAAAGCTCGCCCGCGCGCTCTTCTATTAGCTCTTCCGCCAGTATGTATTCCGTCTTTCCCGCGCCCGCAGGCAGGAATATCACCCTCTGCGGCTCGCCCGAGCAGGTTATTATCCCGAGCAGGCTGCCGTTTTCCGAGTCTAAATTCACCGCCGCGAATATCTCTTTTCCCTCTATGAAAGGGAACGGGTGTCTTTTATCGACTATGCAGGCGCTCAGCAGCGGCTTTATCTCGTACAAAAAGTGCCTGTCGGCAAAGCTGCGCTGCTCGGGGGTAAGTTCGGAACAGGTCAGCCGCTTCACGCCCTCGCGCGCCATAGCCGCTTCGTTCTCGGCGAATATCTCGTCCTTTATCTCGCCCAGTTCGCGCGTTTTGCGGTATATTTTTTGCAGCTGCTGGCTGGGGCGCAGGGCGGTCTTGCCGTCGCGGCGCTTATCATTTATCATCATCTGGTCTATCAGCGAGCCTACCCGCACCATGTAAAATTCGTCCAGATTACTGCAATATATCGACTCAAAAAGCAGCCTTTCCATCAGCGGAACGCTTTTATCCGCGCTTTCCTCCAGCACTCGTTTATTAAATTTCAGCCATGAAAGCTCGCGGTTATCAAAAACTGAAAGTGTCTTGTTTTTTTCAGCGCTCAAGTTTCTTGCCGCCTTTCGTTTATATTCTTTCACTCAGTTTTTATTATATCACTTTGTGAAACTAAAGTCAATAAATTTGATGTAAAATGATCTCCGCGCAAATAGCAAAAGCCACCCCGCCAAGAGGTGACTTTTTGATTTCTTATTCAATTAGAGCGTGCCATATACCCAAAAGCTAACACAAAAACTTTCTCCCTCTTTGCCAACTCTATCGGGGATAATGTATGGTTTGGCAAATTCTAAAGCTTCATCTGAAGCAAATGTTAGTATACTCCAGTGATCTCCTTTCCAAGAAGCCACAGCGTCGCAACCTTCCCAACCCGGAACATCGTCCATATTTTCAAAGGTGACCGTACCATACTCAGGATTATCAATAACGGCTCTCTGCGTAGACTTGCTATTCTTTATCATCGCGCTGGTGATAACGCCGTTTGTGTCCGCACGTCTGCCATACGCTCTAAGCTTGAAAGTGTACTTAGTACCGCTCTTCAAATTCTTTATCTTGTATGTGCCGACAGAGGGGCTTTTTATCGTGGTTACTTTGGTGTAAGCGCCGTCGTCTTCGCTCATGTAAAGCTGGTAGCCGTCGCACTTCACGCCCTGCCAGTTCACCCTAATAGAATCTTTCGTCGCGGAAAAAGCCTTGAATTTCGGCGCTTCGGGCAGGGTAGTTACGGTCTGCACGCGGCTCGCCTTGCCCCAAAAAGTCTTGCCCGACTTCTTTTTGTAAGCCTTGACTTTGTACTGGTAGCTGCTGTAAGGCGCAAGCCCCTTTTCGGTGTATCTTGTTCCCGAGAGGGTCTTTACTTTCACCCAGTTGCTTCCGACTTTTCTGTATATCCTATAACCTATCGCGCCGCTTACGGGCTTCCATGAGAGTGTCGCGCTGTTTGCGGTGACCTTGTACTCGCGCAAAGCGGGTGGGTTCAAGCCGTTGTTCGCTTCTACGAGCACCGCCGCGGTCTGCGCAGGCGCGCCGTATACCTCAGCGCTCGGCAGCATAGCCCCCGTGGTAGAAAACATAGCGATAGCGCCTATCACAGCGATAGTATTTTTGATAGTTCTTTTCATATTATTCTCCCTCATTTGATATTATTATTTATTTAATTATATCACTCGAGAAATAATTTGTCAATACTTTATCAAATATCTCTCAAACATAGTTCATGCAGGCCGAGCTGCTCAGAAATCTCTTCCGCTCTATCGGCGTTTCCAGCTTTATGTACTCGTTAAATTCTATCAAAAATTTGTACCATGCTTTCTCAAACGGCTGCGAAAGCGAGAAAAATACCTGCTGCCGCGGTATCTCTACGCAGTCTATCCTCATGTGCCGTTTCAGCCTGCTCTCCAGCTCGTTAGTGCCCAGTATCGCGACCTTTTTGAAATTCACCCCGCATGGGCATTCTATTATCACTACGGTGGGGTTGTTGTCCTCAAGCGCGCTCGCGCTCTTCCTGCGGAAGCCGCTTTTGTGTATGATCAGCTTTTTCTCCGCAAACTCCGCCGCAGTGAATGTCTTTGCATCATAGTAGCGCGAGTACTGTTCCAGCTTCGTCAGATTGTAGTTCATCTGAAAAGTGCACCGCTCGGTTATCTTCACCGTCTGTATCGCAAAATCGTCGCCCGTGTCCGCGCGGTCGAAAACGTTGCTCTCATAAATGCTCTGCATAGCCTTCGTCCAGTAGGTTATGAATCTTTCGCTTCTGCCTTTCGCCGTCAGCCGCTTCATGTACTGTTCAAGCTCTTCAAATCGTATCTCGTATTTCGATAGATCTTTCGTTCGGTAAAGCATATCGGGTCTTCTCTCCTTTTTTTGCAATGATCCCTTTATTTATATTTTACCACATTTTTATTTAAAATGCAAAATGTAAATGTCTGTAAAAATCGTTGTGCACTTTAGCTATATTGAAAAAACGTTCGTTACATTATTTGATGCTTCTGCATAGTTTTTCGACAAACTTCGTCCTAAGATTATCATAAATCAATGATACTTATCATCCTTTTGCACGTTTTTGAAAACAAATATCTAGCACGTCTGTAAAATAATATATGATTTTTCGGCTGAAATGTAAAAAATAACACGGAAAATGTAGTAAACAGCATTTTCCGTGTTTTCGTTCGTTTAACTTTTGTTTGATTTTTTTGTGATCTTTTTGGCTGAATGTGAAAGATAAATGCAGTACTCTATCAGCGCGATGTATTTATCTGTAAACATTACAACGTAAGATTCGGGATATTTCGGTCTTCCTTTTCTCAGCGGCCACATATGTTTCAGTATCACGTCTGCTTCAACCTTGGTAAGCTTGAAAGATTTTCGCGCGTTTTCCAGCGCTACCTGCGGGTGATTTTTCAGATGCTCTTTAGTGCACTTCGGCGAGGAAACGTAAAGGTCATGCAAAAGTCCCGCGCGCGCTGCCTGCTCTGCGTTAAAGCCCAGCTTGCGGCAGGTAAGATAGCTGTAATATGAAACATTCAGACAATGCTGAAAACGCGTCATGCTGTGGTGGTGCTCAAATTTTTTGAGTTCCTGTACCTCGCTGCTGCTAAGTACATCGCTTATCGCGTTCAAGTATGCCGATGTGTGTGATGAATGTTCCACATTGTATCTCGAACCTATTGCTCTTGACACTTTGGCATCAGCCCTTTCATATTTATTTAAGTACATTTTATCAGAAACTTGTGAACTTTTCAATAATTTTTCGTTTCCATATATGCCTTTTTGTCTGATAATTATAGCAAATTTTTAGCACTTAGTAATATTTTGCACTGTAGAACTGCGGTATGTATTTTTCCTGCGCTGAATCTCTTTGCTGAAAATATCCCGCAAATCCCGCTTGCTCCAGTCGCTCCGCTGCCGTTTTGTACTCAAAGCCCGAAAGTTTGCGGTCTATCTCCTTGTGTTCCGCCGCGCGGTATACCGGCGTGTACTGGCACATCAGGCTCACCATTATCTCGTCCGCCGCAAAGCGCTTTTCCAGCTCTTCTATCAGCCGTAGCGAGTCGTGCCTGTGGTTCGGCAGTACCAAATGCCGTACTATCACCCCGCGCTTCATTATCCCGTTCTCGATGATCGGTTTACCCGCGATGTTCGCCATGCGCCGTATAGCCGCGATGGCTTTTTCAAAATAGTCTGCCGCTCCCGAATATTCCCGCGACGCCTGCGCGTCAAAGTATTTCAAGTCGGGCAGGAAAATATCCACCTTGCCCCGCAGCATATCCAGCGTTTCGGGTTTTTCATATCCGCCGCTGTTGTAAACTATCGGTCTCCTCAGCCGCTCGCCGCATATCTCCAGCGCGTCCAGTATCTGCGGCACGAAATGCGTCGGGTTCACAAGATTGACGTTGTGCGCGCCCATATCCTGAATTCTTATAAACGTTTCCGCCAGCTCCTCGCGCGTAAGCTCAAAGCCTTTGCCTAGGTGCGAGATCTCGTAGTTTTGGCAAAAACAGCATTTCAGATTGCACCCGCTGAAAAACACCGTGCCAGAGCCTTTAGTGCCGCTTATGCATGGCTCTTCCCACATGTGAAGTTCTGCGCGCGCTATCCGTACAGCCGCGCTTTCTCCGCAGAAGCCTTTTTCTGCGTACCTGTCAGCGCCGCATTCGCGCGGGCATAGTCGGCAGTTTCTTAAAATTTTCTCAGTCTGCAAATTTCTCACCCTGCCAGCTCGTCATATGTCATGTAGTAATAGTATTCCATCTCGTAACCAGACTCGTTCGCGATCTTCAAAACTATCGTGTAATTCTGCACTTTGTCGCATATCAAAAGCTCGGGCGCGGGATTTTCTTCAGCAGGCAGGTACTCGTATACCGTTTTTCCGTATGCGTCCTGACCCGTTACTCCTACTTTTAAGATCTTTACCTTCGGCTTCGTGTTCGTATCGTCAGTGCTTTTCAGATCAAATCCCGCAAGCTTCCATTCCGCGTTGTCCTCGAGCCACTTGTCATAAATGGTCATATCCTGCGCATACTCTTTTACGTCTGCGTCCTTAGCGTTTTTAGCAGGGCAGAGAGTGATGTCTGAGGTTATATTTTTAAGCTCGTTATTGTTAGTTTTGCTGTAATTGTAGTTGCTGCCTATAAGCTCCAGATCGCTGTCGTCCTCAGCCGCTACACCCGCGATCTCGTCGTAATCTGTGATCATGGTAACGCTTTCACCGTTGTATGTATCATCAGAGGGCACAGAGTAGATATAAAATCTTATCTTCTTGCATGATTCGCAAATAAAAATCGGCAGACTGTCGATATGCGAGATTTTAGCAGCATATATGTTGCTTGATACACTGTACATATACTGATCGTCGTCATCGTATCCATACAGCGTGAGCGTGTTCGGGATGTATCCTGAATCTTCATCAACGTCTATATCTATGTTCGCGATGCGCCATGTCATTCCTTGCTGGCTGTATACGTCGTCGCTGCCGTAATATGACGTTACGTTAGGATATGCCTGCTGTATCTCTTCCAGTGAAGAATAGCTTTTGCCAAGCCTGATGTTCGTGATCTGCATCTCTACATCTTCGTTGTATGAGCGTGCCGAAAATCCATTGTCAAGCAGTTCAACATCATCTATGGTGCTGTATGCGCCGCTTTTCTCGTTACCATACAGTTCTTCATCGTCCGTATTCCTGCTGTTTTTCACCCAGCTCAGTACAGAAAGACCTATGCTCGCGATCATCGGCAGCACAAAAGCGATTATGATTATAGCCACAACTATCTTCTTTGTAGTCTTTGCATTCCTTGCGGTGTAAGCCTGCATATTTCCGTAATTGTACTGCGTGTTGTTGTAGCCGCCCTGCGCGTTAGGGTCAAAGCTGTTTGTGAACCGCATCGTGCTCTTGCCGCCATTGTAAGCCGAGTTTATATGCGGCTGACCGTAGCTTTGACGCGCTCCCGCATTATACGTTCCCGTGTAGTTCTGTGTATAGCGGCTGTTTTTTGCGCTGTTGTCGCGAATGTTGTAGTCCTCGCCGAAGTCCTCTTTAGCCGCCTTTCGCTCTTCGCGAAGCTGGTCGTCGAGAAAGTCGTTTTTCTCCTTGCTGCGTTCTTTGAAGTGCGTGTGTCCGCGCTCCATGTCGCTGCATTTTGTATCGTCACGCGCGGTGAAGCACTCGGGACAAAGGTCTGAATCGCTGCTTTTGAATATATATCCGCAGCATTTACAGCGGTATGCCATGTAGTTTCTCCTCCCTCTGTATCTCAGCAGGTCACTTGATCATCTCTACTCCCTTTGCGGCGGTGCGGTAAGCTCCCGCAAATGTGTCGCAGCACTCGAATTTTTTCAGCGCCGTCTGCGCGCTCTCGCCGTCGGCAAATATTCCGTATACAGCTGAGCCGCTGCCGGTCATTTCCGCGCCCAGCGCTCCCGCCATTTTCAGCTTGTTGCGTATGCCTTTTACTTCCATCGGCGCGCAGCTTTCGGTGAATGCGTTGTAAAGCGCACCGCCAAGTTCTTTAGCAGAGCCGCTCTTCATAGCCGCTTCAAACACCGCGTAGTCACCCTCGCTCTGCCTGCCGCTTTTGTCGAAAAGCGCGTAGGCTTCTGGCGTTGATATGCTCTCCTTCGGCTTTGCGATGACTATATCCGTAGCTGCAAGCGTCGGCAGGGGAGTTATTATGTCGCCTACTCCTTCGCATAGCGCCGTGCCGCCCTTTATGCAGAAAGGCACATCAGCCCCGCACATCGCCGCCACGGTCTTTAGCTCGTCGTCGAAAAAGTCTAGGTGGAAAAGCTCGTTCATCGCGATGATAGCCGCCGCGCAGTCCGCACTGCCGCCGCCTAAGCCCGCTCCTGAGGGGATGTTTTTCGTTAGGTTCACCGTTATCTTGCAGCCTGGCGAGAAATACGCGTAGCTCAGCACCGCCGATATGCCTTTCCATACCAGATTATCTTCATTCAGCGGCAGGTCAGAGCGGTTGCAGAATATCTCTATGCCTGTGCCGTCTGATATTATGAACTCCAGCTCGTCGCAGAGGTCAGCCGACTGCATTACCGTTTTCAGCGTGTGGTAGCCGTTCGCCTGCTTTCCCGTTATGTCGAGAAATAGGTTCAGCTTTGCGTTCGCGCGTAGTTTTATACTTTTCATCAGTTTCCTCCGTTTTCGTTTTTCAGCTCTTCAAGAAATTCGCCTATGCGTTTCAGCGCTTCTTTCAGGTGGCTTACCGAGTATGCGTAGCTTACGCGCACGAATCCCTCGCCGCATTTGCCGAAAGCCGTGCCCGGCACTACCGCAACTTTCTTTGAGTATACCAGCCGCTCGCAAAATTCATCACTCGTCAGCCCTGTCGATCTTATGCACGGGAAAACGTAAAAAGCTCCCTGCGGCTCGAAGCATTTCAGCCCCAGCTTGTTAAAGCCGTCCGTTACCAGCCGCCTGCGCATATTATACTCGCTTTTCATCTTCTGTATGTCGCCAGTGCACTCTCTCAGCGCCGTGATCGCCGCATACTGGCTCGTCGTCGGTGAGCTCATTATAGAGTACTGGTGCAGCTTTAATATGTGCTTCATTATCTCGCGCGGGCAGGCGGCGAAGCCTAATCTCCAGCCTGTCATGGCGAAGCTTTTGGAAAAGCCGTTGATGAGCACCGTGCGCTCTCTCATGCCCTCCATCTCTACTATCGAGCAGTGCCTGCCCGTGTACGTCAGTTCCGAATATATCTCGTCTGAGATCACGAATATGTCCGTGCCGTTCAGCACATCGGCTATCTGCTCTAAGTCCTCGCGGCGCATTATCGCGCCGGTGGGGTTGTTGGGGTAGGGCAGTATAAGCAGCTTTGTCTTGTCCGTTATCATTTCCTCAAGCTCAGCCGCTGTAAGGCGAAATTCGTCCTCTACTTTCGTTTCGATGGCTATCGGCACGCCGCCCATCATGCTGACTATCGGTTCATAGCATACGAACGATGGCTCTACTATCAGCACCTCGTCCCCCGGCGATACTATCGCTCTTACTGCTAGGTCTATCGCTTCCGAGCCGCCTACCGAAACCAGTATCTCTTTCTCGGGGTCGTACTGCGTGTGCACCGTGTTCAGCAGATATTTTGAGATCTCGCGGCGTAGCTCTATAAGTCCTGCGTTCGCAGTGTAGCAGGTGCGACCCTTTTGCAGCGTTTCTATCGCCGCTTGACGTACTTTCCAAGGTGTTTTGAAGTCCGGCTCGCCTACGCCCAGCGATATTACGCCGTCTATCTGCTGCGCAATATCGAAGAATTTTCTTATGCCCGAAGGCTTCATGTCTACTGCGTTTTTGTTAAGCAGCTTGTCGTAATCTTCTGTATTCATGGGGAGATCATACCTCTTTCGTCCGTTTGCTCGTCGGTTATGGCAATGCCGTTTTCCTTGTACGCTTTGAGCTGGAAATGCGTTGCGGTAGATGTTACCGCGTCGATGGCTGCCAGCCTTGCCGATACAAACTGCGAGATCTCTCGTATATTGCTGCCCGTTACCGAAACGATTATGTCGTATGCGCCCGACATCAGCCGTACCGATTCTACTTCCTCGTACTCCGCTATCTCGCGCGCTATCTCGTCGTATCCGCTCTGCGACTGCGGCGTTACTTTAAGCTCTATCAGCGCGGTGACGGCGTTGGGGTCTACCGCCGCTTCGTCGATTATAGAGGTGTAGCCCTTTATTATCCCCTCGCTCTCGTAGCGCGAGATCTGGTCGGCTATCTCTTTTTCCGAGCAGTTGAGCATTACAGCCAGCTCGCTGTTGCTGAGTCTGGCGTTGCCTTTTAAAAGCTTCAATAATGCGTCCATATATGATCTTCCTTTCATAAGCTTGTTTTTACGAGCAGTACTCCCAGCGCCGCCCATATTATCAGCGTCAGCGGCACAAGGATTATAAACTTCGGCTTGCGCGTTTTGTGGTGGAAAAATCTCATTCCCGCCAGCGCGCCGATAGAGCCGCCCAGCAGCGAGAGCGTCAGCAGTACAGCTTCGGGCGTGCGCCACATACTTCTCTTCGCCTTTTTCTTATCGTTCCCAAATGCCGCGAATGTTATAACGCTCATTATCAGCGTTGCCGCCGCGTATATCTTTATCAGCATGGTTTTCGTTATCTCCTCTATAAAATACGGGGCAGGGAATATTGTCCCTACCCCGCATAAAGAGCTTATTTGAAGTATTTTACGCCGTTTTCAAAGATCTGCTGATCCTTTTCTCCGGGTACGTTCTTGCAAACGCAGCAGCCCTTTCTTTCCGAGTGTCCCATTTTACCGAATACTCTGCCGTCGGGCGAAGTGATGCCCTCGATGGCGTCGATAGAGGTGTTTGGGTTGCACTGTATGTCAAGAGTAGGCTTGCCGTCAAAGTCTACATACTGCGTAGCTATCTGTCCGTTTGCTGCCATAGCGGCTATCTCTTCCGCAGTAGCTACGAATCTGCCCTCGCCGTGCGATATGGCTACGTTGTGTATGTCGCCTACATTGCAGCTTGCCAGCCAAGGCGATTTGTTAGAGGCTATCCTTGTATTTACCATCTTGGACTGGTGTCTTGCAATGGTGTTGAAGGTCAGCGTGGGCGAATCGTTCTTCATGGGCGTGATCTCGCCGTATGGCACAAGGCCCAGCTTTATCAGCGCCTGGAAGCCGTTGCATATACCGAGCATAAGACCGTCGCGGTTTTTCAGCAGGTCGTGTATAGCGTCGGTAAGGCGCGGGTTTCTGAGGAACGAAACTATGAATTTGCCCGAGCCGTCCGGCTCGTCGCCGCCTGAGAATCCGCCGGGCAGCATTACTATCTGCGCCTGCTTTATCTTCTCTTCCATAGCCTTTACTGAAGCTTCTATCATTTCTCCGCTCAGGTTCTGAATTACGAAGATGTCTGCCTCAGCGCCTGCCTTTTCAAATGCGCGCGCGGTGTCGTATTCGCAGTTGGTGCCGGGGAATACTGGTATCAGCACGCGTGGCTTAGCGACCTTGATAGCGGGCGACTTTCTTTCCTTGGCTTCGTATGAATATGTTTTAGGCTCGTAGTCGGGCTTCTTCACCTGCGTCGGGAATACGGGCTCGAGCTTTTCTTCCCAAAGCTTCTCAAGGTGCTCGCCGTCTATAACGTAGCCATTGTCTATCTTGTATTCAGCGGTAGTCTCGCCGATTATCTTCATGTCGGTCTCAGCGCCGTCTGCCAGCTCGATAACGAATGCGCCGTAGCAGGGACGGAACAGCTCGGCCGCGGTAAGCTTTTCGGTAAACTTAAAGCCTATCTTGTTTCCGAACGCCATCTTAGCAACTGCCTCGCTCATGCCGCCGAACGATACCGCCCAGCAGGAAAGCACCTTGCCCTCGGCGATGAGCTTTTCTACCTTCTTGAATACGCTCTTGAGCGAGTCGAAGTTTACAAGTTTGTTGCCGTCGTACTCGGGAGCGATGAGCGCTACCTTAGAGCCTGCTTTCTTGAATTCGTCTGAGATTATGTTTTTGGCGTTCGCTACCGATACCGCGAATGATACCAGCGTGGGGGGTACATCTATCTCTTCAAACGTTCCCGACATCGAGTCCTTTCCGCCGATAGCCGCGCAGCCCAGCTCGCACTGAGCCTTGTATGCGCCCAGCAGTGCGGCAAAAGGCTTGCCCCAGCGCTCGGGATCGTTCTGCGTTCTCTCAAAATATTCCTGGAATGTCAGCCAGCATTTCTCGTAAGTACCGCCCGCGGCAACTACCTTGGCTACCGATTCTACTACCGCGCTCATTGCGCCGTGGTAAGGGCTCTGAGAAGAAAGATAAGGATTGTAGCCCCAGCCCATTACGGAAGCAGTGGTCGTTTCGCCCTTTAGTACGGGTATCTTCGCCGCCATTGCCTGGTTAGGCGTGTTCTGATATTTGCCGCCGTAAGGCATGAGCACAGTGCCCGCGCCGATGGTAGCGTCAAAACGCTCTACCAGTCCCTTCTGCGAGCAAACGTTGAGGTTTGAGATCATAGCGTCCCATCTGTCCGCCGTGTCCTCGCCCGCGTCCTCGTTGCCGATGAGCGGCGCGCCAACTTCTACCGTGGTGTGCTTCTCAGCTCCGTTAGAGTTGAGGAATTCGCGTGAGAGGTCTACTATTATGTTTCCGCACCAGTTCATTCTCAGGCGCGGCTCTTCCTTTACTACCGCTACGAGCGTAGCTTCTAGGTTTTCCTTAGCCGCCTCGGCCATGAACTTCTCTGTGTCCTCTTTGGCGATAACTACCGCCATTCTTTCCTGCGATTCCGATATTGCAAGCTCAGTACCGTCAAGACCGTCGTACTTTTTGGTAACTGCGTCGAGGTTTATCAGCAGTCCATCGGTAAGCTCGCCTATCGCTACCGATACGCCGCCTGCGCCAAAGTCGTTGCAGCGCTTTATCATAGATGTTACTTCGGGGTTGCGGAAAAGTCTTTGCAGCTTTCTCTCTTCGGGCGCGTTACCCTTCTGTACCTCTGCGCCGCAGGATTCCAGCGAGTGCAGTGTGTGCGATTTTGAAGAGCCTGTCGCTCCGCCGCAGCCGTCGCGGCCCGTCTTGCCGCCCAGCAGTATTACGATGTCGCCGGGTTCGGGTCTTTCTCTTCTTACATTGCTCGCGGGTGCTGCGCCTACTACCGCACCGATCTCCATTCTCTTAGCAACGTAGCCGGGATGGTAAACTTCCGCAACGTGTCCCGTAGCCAGTCCTATCTGGTTGCCGTATGAGGAGTAGCCGTTTGCAGCGCCTACGGTTATCTTTCTCTGCGGCAGCTTGCCCTCTATCGTGTCCTCAACGGGTACAAGGGGGTTGGCAGCGCCGGTAACGCGCATAGCCTGATAAACGTAGCTTCTGCCTGAAAGCGGGTCGCGTATAGCTCCGCCTAAGCAGGTAGCCGCGCCGCCGAAAGGCTCTATCTCGGTGGGGTGGTTGTGTGTTTCGTTCTTGAACATCAGCAGCCATTCTTCGTCCTTGCCGTCAACGTCTACCGTTATTTTTACCGAGCAGGCGTTTATCTCTTCCGATTCGTCAAGGTCTTTCAGCAGTCCGGCTTTCTTGAGCTGCTTTGCACCAATAACGGCAAGATCCATCAGCGTCTGCGGCTTGTCGCTTCTGCCTGCGTAAAGGTCGGCTCTTGCGCTGAGATATTCGTTGTATGTATCTTTTATGTAAGGAGCAGAAATATCGGCGTTGTCGATTATGGTAGAGAAAGTGGTGTGACGGCAGTGGTCAGACCAGTAGGTGTCTATCATTCTTATTTCCGTGATGGTGGGGTCGCGCTTTTCATCGTCGCGGAAATATGTCTGACAGAATTTGATGTCGTCGAGATCCATAGCAAGACCCATCTCGGCTATCATGTCTTTCAGCTCGTCTTCGCTCTTCGCGATGAAGCCCTCTATCGTCTTTACCGTGGTGGGTATAGCGTAAGCTACGTCCAGCGTTTCAAAGCGGTCGAGCTTAGCTTCACGCGACTCTACGGGGTTGATTATGTAATGCTTTATCTCGGCTAACTGCTTTTCGTCGAGCGCTCCGCCGAATATGTATACTTTAGCTGATTTTACAGTGGGTCGCTTGCCGCCGCGCAGCAGAGAGATACACTGCGCGCATGAGTCCGCGCGCTGGTCGAACTGACCGGGCAGATACTCTGCGGCTATTACAGCTTCGCCCTCTTTCAGCTCGGGCATATGGTCGTAGGTAACGTCTACCGCAGGCTCAGAGAATACTACGGGTATAGCAGCCTTAAAGTCTTCTTCCGAAAGACCCTCGGCGTCGTAGCGGTTGATTATTCGTACTTCGCCAAGCTCGATGCCCAGCGCCGAGCGGATGTCAGCCGCCAGCGATTTTGCTTCTACCGCAAATTCGGGCTTTTTCTCAACATAAATTCTGTAAACAGACATGATTTAAACAGCTCCTTACTATTTATTGTCATATATTTATATTTGCAGGTGCGTGTCGATTCGCTCCTATATAGTTTATTATATCACATATTAAATATGTTTGTCAAACCTAATTTGAAGTTTATTGAAAGCGGTAAAAGTTTTTTTACAATTAGCCATTAGCTTCTCAGCCGACTATCTCTCCGCCGCAGCCGTTTTCGTCCGCAGATGTTATCTTAACGGGCAGCTTCTGTCTGAAAAGACTTTCATCGCTGGTGCGCGGCGTTTTTACCACAACGTACTCCGCTATGTGCCCCTGATGCTGTTCGGCGCTGCTTTCGCGCTCGAACAGCACCTCTACCGTCCTGCCGATAAAGCTGCGGTTGTACTCCGCACGGCTTTTCGCGCATACCGCCGCCATCTCCGCCGCGCGCGCCGCCTTTGTCTTTTTGTCAAGCTGACCGCTCATCTTGTCGGCAGGCGTACCGCTGCGCCGCGAGTATGGGAAAATGTGCGCGTCTGCAAAGGCTGTCTTTTCCGCAAATCTCAGCGACTCCGCGTGATCTTCCGCGCTCTCCTGCGGAAAGCCTACCATTATGTCGGTTGTTATCGCACAGTGCGGAAAAGCAGCGCGCAGCTTGCGGCATATCTCGGCGTACTCTGCCGAAGTGTAGTGGCGGTTCATGGCTTTCAGCGTCTTGTCACAACCGCTTTGCAGCGAAAGATGAAACTGCGGGCACAGCTTTTTCTGCGCCGCCATTCGTGCGATGTCCTCGTCTGAGATCATTTCTGGTTCCATCGAGCCGAGCCGCACGCGGAAATCGCCCTCCACCTTGCAAACAGCTTCGATAGCGTCTATCATTCTCAGCCCGCCGAGGTCGCGTCCGTAACAGCATAGGTTTATGCCTGTCAGCACTATCTCCTTGTGACCCGCGCTCACCAGCATCTCCGTTTCCTTTATAATGTCGCCGATCGGCTTCGAACGCATATGCCCCCGCGCATACGGTATGATGCAGTAGGTGCAGAAAAGGTCGCATCCGTCCTGTATTTTAAGGTATGCGCGCGTTTTCTGCTCGGCTTCGGCGTTCATCATATGCTCAAAAGGCTGATGCAAATAGTTCTCGGGCACGCTGAAAGTTCGCTTGCGCAGCTTGAAATAATCGTGCACCATCTGCGGCAGGGCAGTCTTGTTGTTGTTTCCGCAGATTATGTCGCACTCGGCTATCTGCGAGGCTTTGTCGGGAAAAGCCTGCGGGTAACAGCCCGTCAGCGCGATTATGCACGCGGGGTTCTCCCTTTTCACACGGCTGATGAAGTGTCGGCATTTCGTGTCAGACTGCGCCGTTACCGTGCAGGAATTTATTATGCAGACGTTTGCCGCGTCAATATCCTCGGTGCGCATATCGCCCATCTCGCCGAAGCGCTCAGCTATGTTTTCCGTTTCGTATTGGTTTACTTTACAGCCGAAAGTCATGTAATATATTTTTAAAGGCGTATTACCCATTTGTATATCCAACCTCCTGAAAAGAGAAATAAATGTCGCATATGCACAAAAAACTATCACACTTATTGTGAAAATGTACTAAAACAAACTTCGCGCACAGACGGCTATTGACTATTATACTATATTTTCAGAAAAAATGCAAATAACGCTTGACAAACTCGAAAAAATGATTATAATATTAAGTGTAGAGCAGAGGAAGCTCTAGGAAAACAGGCATCATTTTAAGGAGGTAACTAATATGAAAACTAAGATCAAACTCGATTCCATCAATGCAGTAAAGGATTTTGTAAGCATCGTAATGCTTTATGATTTTGATATCGACCTCGTTTCGGGCAGATATGCGGTAGATGCCAAGTCAATTATGGGTATTTTCAGCCTCGATCTCTCAAATCCCATCCAGCTCGTTGCTCATACCGATGAGCCCGGCGATTTCTTCGAGAAGATCAAGGAATTTATCGTTGAGTAAAATCAAATCTCATGGCGGCGCTCAGTGCGCCGCTTTTTTTGTATAAAAACCCCGCCGCGTGAATAAAATGTACAAACTGTTCTAATGGAGGGGTGTATCTTGAAATTATCAGCATTTGCCGCGGCAGCTGTATCTGCCATGGTGTTTTTCACGTCCTTTACGGGCGCTTCGGCTGAAAAAAGCCGCACGCCGGAGGATATATCGGCAGAAATTTCGGCGCGCAGCATTTACGTTTGCGACGTCGGCAGCGGTAAGGTCTTTTATGAGCAAAAAGCCGACGAAAAGCTGCCGATGGGGCATATGGCTAAGCTGATGACCGCGCTCATCGCCGCAGAAGAACTCGAATCGGGCGAGCTCTCGCTGACCGACGTAGTTACCGTTTCGCCGACCGCCAACGCCAAGCAGGGAACTCAGATCTGGCTTGACATTGGCGAAAAGATAACCGTCGAGGAGCTGATAAAGTCCATAACCATCGGCAATGCCAACGACGCCTGCACGGCTCTTGCTGAAAAATTAAGCGGCTCAGAAGAAGCTTTTGTGAAGCGTATGAACAAGCGTGCCAAGCAGCTCAAAATGACAAATACTGTATTTTCAGACTGCTGCGGAACAAACGAAAATACAGTTTCCACGGCTCATGACATCGCTAAATTGTCATGTGCGCTTGCAAAGTATACAAGATTGACAGACTATTTTACAACATGGATAGATAACGTAGGATGTAAAGATATTGAGCTTGTCAATAACAACAGGCTAGTTCGCACCTATAAAGGCGTAACAGGCATGAAATCATGCAACGTTAAAGACATAGGTGGATGTCTTTCTTTCACAGCAAAACGCGGGGGAATGAGCCTTTGTGCGGTCGTACTCGGCGTTTCTGACAGAGACGAATTGTTTTCTCACGCAAGAGAATTACTTGACACTTTTTTTGACAATTATCGCGTGTTTTCACCCGAGATCGCAGATGAATATTTGCAGGATATAGAGGTCGAACACGGCGAAAAAATGAAAATTCGTGTCAAAGTAAAAGACTTTACGTCTACTATCGTCAAAGCCGGAACGTTCTCCGAAATTGTTCGCTCACCCGAGATAAAAGAAAACGTGAAAGCCCCCGTCAAAAAGGACGACGTTCTCGGAAAAATAGACTACTTTCTCGCCGATGAAAAGCTTCTGACAGTAGAAATTTGCGCCGCAGAGGACGTCGGAGTGATGGATATGCGATGCGCTTTGAAGAAAAATTTGTTTAATTTGCTCAATATGTCTTGACCGTATTAGTCAGTTTCTACAAAACTAAACTCGATTTGCGAAAAGTCTTGAAATATTCATAAAAGTATTGTATAATTAAACAAGCTAATTAGGAAAGGAACTGACTTGCAATGGCTGTTAAACTTAATGCTGAATATCTTAAACCTTTTGTTGCCGATCATGAGCTTGAGGCTATCGCTCCGCTCGTTTCGGCTGCGCACAAAACTCTTGAGAACAGAAACGGTCCCGGCTCTGATTTTCTCGGCTGGGTAGATCTTCCCGTTGATTATGATAAGGAAGAGTTCGCGAGAATAAAGGCTGCCGCTGAAAGAATCAAGAAGTCCTGCGACGTTCTTATCGTTATCGGCATCGGCGGTTCATACCTCGGAGCACGCGCTGTTATCGAGGCTTTAAGATCTACACTTTATAATAATCTTACCAAAGATACACCCGACATCTACTATGTTGGCAACAGCATCAACCCTACTTACCTCAATGACGTTCTTTCTATCTGCGAGGGTAAGGACATCTGCGTCAACGTTATCTCGAAGTCCGGTACTACTACCGAGCCCGCACTTGCTTTCAGAATCTTCAAGAAGCTTGTTGAAGATAAGTACGGCAAGGAAGAGGCTAAGAAGAGGATTTTCGCTACTACTGATAAGGCTAAGGGAACTCTGAAAGAGCTTTCTGATACCGAGGGTTACGAAACTTTCGTAGTGCCCGACGATGTAGGCGGACGTTTCTCGGTGCTTACCGCAGTAGGTCTGCTGCCTATCGCAGTTGCAGGCATCGACATCGACAAGCTCATGGCCGGCGCCGCCGCAGGCAGAGAGAAGTATTCTAAGGACGACGGAAATGACTGTTATAAGTATGCCGCGCTCCGTAATATCCTTTATAATAAGGGCAAGAGCGTTGAGATGCTCATAAGCTACGACCCCAACTTCGTTATGATGAACGAATGGTTCAAGCAGCTCTTCGGCGAGAGTGAAGGTAAGGATCAGAAGGGTATTTTCCCCTCCTCTGCTACTTTCTCCACAGACCTCCACTCGCTCGGTCAGTTCATTCAGGACGGCTCGCGCATCATGTTCGAGACCGTCATGGAGATCAAGAAGCCTAAGACCGACCTCTTCCTCCAGCCCGACGCTGAGAACCTCGATGGTCTGAACTTCCTCACAAATCAGAATATGTCGGTTGTAAACCAGAAAGCTTATCAGGGCACCGTGCTTGCTCATACCGAGGGCGGCGTTCCTAATATGATCCTTGAGCTTGACGATGTTTCCGAAGAAACTCTCGGCGAGCTTATCTACTTCTTTGAAAAGGCTTGCGCTATCTCGGGCTATATGCTCGGCGTTAATCCTTTCAACCAGCCCGGCGTTGAGAGCTACAAGAAGAATATGTTCGCGCTGCTCGGCAAGCCCGGTTATGAGTCGCAGAAGGCTGAGCTTGAGGCTAAGCTGAAATAAAACAGGATTCCAAGGCGAACGGGCTTTGCATCAGCCCGCTGCCCGAAAATAAATGTCGTCAGACAGAAATGGAGATTTGATTATGATTAACTTAATTCCCGGAAAAAAAGGCACTGGCAAGACCAAGATACTGATCGACGCGATCAAGGAAGCTGCTGAAAAATCTACCGGTAACGTAGTTTGCATCGAGAGAAGCATGAAACTTACTTACGATATTCCCCACAATGTAAGACTTGTTGACGCTGAGGAATACGGCATCAACAGCTATGACGCTTTCTACGGCTTCGTAGCAGGTATGCTCGCCGGCAACTATGATATTCAGGAGATCTATGTAGACGGTATCCTCCGCATCGGCGGCAGAAACTATGATGAGTTCGGCGCTATGATCGAAAAGGTAGCTATGCTCGCTAAGGACGTAAAGGTAGTATTTACCGTTTCCGCTGACCCCGAAGAGCTGCCTACTAAGGTAAAGGACTTCATTAAGTAAACAAAAAGTTAAATTTTCTTAAATAAATTCCGAAAAAGGCTTGACAAATCGTCGCTAAGAGTCTATAATGGAATTTGTGATGCTTTCCGCTGTCCGAAAGGGTGCGGAGGGCTTTGGCGAAAGGAATGAATACCATATGGTTTTACAGCTCAGACAAATTTTTGAGATCGAAGGGCAGAAGCTCAGCTTTGATGAGCAGATACCTCTTTCAGAGCTTGAAAATTCTCCGCTCCATGAGGCTTTCGCCGCGCCTTTGCACATAAAGGGCTGCGTTTATAACCGCGCAGGCGTTGTTGCGCTTGAATATACGGTCTCCGCGCTGCTCGATCAAGAATGTGATAGGTGCTTAAAAGCGTTTCAGAGGGAATATGACGTAGAAGCTTCTCATACCGTTGTGAAAGAGCTCGCCGCGGCAGATGCCGACGACGAAAACGGTAGCGAGTATGATGATTATATCGTTTGCCCCGAGAATACGCTGGATATGAACGAGCTTGCCGTTACCGACCTGCTTATGGAAATGCCCAGCAAGATACTCTGTAAAGAGGACTGCAAGGGTCTGTGCATGAGTTGCGGTAAAGATCTTAACGACGGCGCTTGTGATTGTCAGAATTAAAAGAGATCATGTTTAAGGAGGTGCCAAAATGGCAGTACCAAAGAGAAAGACTTCCAAAGCCAGACGTGACAAAAGACGTTCTAACGTATGGAAGCTCGACGCACCCGCGCTCAGCAGATGCTCTAACTGCGGTGAACTGACTGCACCCCATAAGGTTTGCAAGCATTGCGGATATTATAAGGGCGTAGAAGTGATCAGCAAAGAAGTTTGATCGCAGAGCGAAAGTTCGTAGGCAAGCCGCTTCGGCGGTTTGTTCATCGAGCCGATAAAGCTTTACCTCTGCTATGAAAAATAGCGGAGCTTTGAAAGCATTTAAGGTGTTTTCTATGGGCAGAGGAGGAAAATTCCTTCTCTGCTTTTTTATTAAGTCAATTTTTTAAAGGAGCTGCAAAAATGTCGGTAAAGGTCACGGGTGTAGATAAGCACAGCCCCGCTGCGCGCGCTAGGATAAAGGCGGGCGATACGCTGATCTCTATAAATGGTCACGCTATCGCCGATGTGCTCGATTATATGTTTTACGCCGCTGAAGACCGCACCGAGGTCGTTTGCGAGCGCGACGGCAAAGAGCGCAAGTCGGTGATATATAAGTCGGAATACGATGATTTAGGTATGCAGTTCGATTCTTTTCTTATGGATCAGAAACGCAGCTGCTCTAATAAATGTATCTTCTGCTTTATCGACCAAATGCCTCCCGGTATGCGCGAAACGCTCTATTTTAAGGACGACGACGCGCGTCTTTCGTTCCTGCAGGGCAATTACGTCACGCTGACGAACCTTACCGATAAAGATATTCAGCGCATTATAGATATGCGGCTAAATATCAACGTTTCTGTGCATACTACTAATCCCGAGCTGCGCTGCAAAATGATGCACAACCGCTTCGCCGGCGATAAGCTGCGCTACATAAAAATGATGGCTGAAAGCGGTCTTATGCTCAATTGTCAGATAGTTTGCTGCCCCGGTATAAACGATGGCGATGAACTTCGCCGCACCCTTACCGACCTTTATTCGCTCATGCCGAATATCCAGTCGGTCGCGGTCGTGCCTGTCGGCATAACTAAGTTCCGTCAGGGCTTGTACCCGCTGGAGATATTCAACGCCGAAACTGCCGCGCAGACTATCGACGTTATTGCCGAAACTCAGCAGAAATCGCTCGAAAAATTCGGCACGCGCATGGTCTTTGCTGCCGATGAATTTTACCTCACCGCAGGCAGACCGCTGCCCGAGGGTGATTTTTATGAGGATTATCCGCAGTACGAAAACGGCGTAGGTCTTTGCCGCTCGCTCATCGACGAGGTAGATAGCGCGCTCAAAGTCGCTGAATATGACGGCGGAAAGCGCAAGGTCACTCTCGCCTGCGGTACGGCTGCGGCGGTGGTGCATAAAATGCTCGCCGAAAAGATCTCGGCGCATTTCCCCGATGTCGAGCTGAACGTTGTGCCGATACTCAATAGATTTTTCGGCGAAACTATCACCGTTTCGGGTCTGATAACCGCACAGGATCTCGTAGCGCAGCTCAAAGATCTTGATCTGGGCGACGAACTGCTTATCTCAAAGGCTATGCTCAAAGCGGACGAGCCTATTTTTCTCGACGACGCTCATCTTGACGATGTTCGCCGTGAGCTTGGCGTGAAAATAACGCCTACCGCCAACGACGGCTTCGAGTATCTCGATAACGTCCTCGGCATTCATTATTGATTTTTTACTACCATGATTGGAGATGATATAGATGGCTATGCCACTGGTTGCCGTAGTCGGCAGACCTAACGTCGGTAAATCCACGCTTTTTAATAAGCTGATAGGTCAGCGCCTTTCGATAGTCGAGGATACCCCCGGCGTAACGCGCGACAGGATCTATTCAAAATGCGAATGGCTCGGCCATGAGTTTATGCTGGTCGATACGGGCGGTATAGAGCCTGATTCGCAGGACGTTATCCTCTCGCAGATGCGCCGTCAGGCTGAGCTTGCGATAGAAAAGGCTGACGTTATTATCCTAGTTACCGACCTTAAATGCGGCGTTACCGCTACCGATGAGGACGTTGCCGCTATGCTGCGCAAGTCGGGCAAGCCGGTTATCCTCTGCGTAAATAAGTGCGATAACGTCGGCGAACCGCCTGCTGATTTTTACGAATTTTATAATCTGGGTCTTGGCGAGCCTATCGCGGTATCCTCCGTTCACGGTCACGGTACGGGCGACCTGCTCGATGAAGTCCTCAAAGAGCTTCCCGAAAATACCGAGGAGGATTACGGCGAGGACGTTGTAAAGGTAGCCGTTATCGGCAAGCCTAACGTCGGTAAATCTTCTATTATAAACCGTCTTTGCGGCGAGGATAGGGTGATAGTTTCCGATATTGCGGGCACTACCCGCGACGCTACCGACAGCTATGTTGAAACTGAGCAGGGCAAGTTCGTTTTCATAGATACCGCAGGTATCCGCAAGAAATCGAAGGTGCTTGAAAATATCGAGCGTTACAGCGTTCTCCGCTCCTATATGGCGGTAGACCGCGCCGATGTTGCTGTCATAGTTATCGACGCTTCCGTAGGTTTTACCGAGCAGGATTCTAAAGTCGCCGGCTACGCTCACGAAAAGGGCAAGGCCTGTGTAGTAGCTGTAAATAAGTGGGATGCTATCGAAAAAGATACTCACACTATGGATGAGTTTAAGAAAAAGCTCGAGGTAGATTTCAGCTTCATGAGCTATGTTCCTTTCGTTTTCATTTCCGCTAAAAACGGCACTCGTATGGATAAGCTGCTTGAAAAGATAAATTACACTGCTCAGCAGAACGCCGTCCGCATACCTACCGGCAGGCTCAACGACGTTCTCGCATACGCCACCGCGCGCGTTCAGCCCCCCTCTGATAAGGGCAGACGCTTGAAGATCTATTACATGACTCAGGCTTCCACCAAGCCGCCTACATTCGTGGCTTTCGTGAACCGTGCCGAGCTTTTCCACTTCTCGTACCGCCGCTATATCGAAAATCAGATACGCGAAACTTTCGGGCTCGACGGCACGCCTATCGTTATGATGGTGCGCGAGCGCGACCGTGATGACGTTAAATCCTGAGGAGGCGCTGCATGAAATACGCATTGTGTCTTATCATCACGGCGCTGATCTCTTACTTCTGGGGCAGCCTAAACTCCGCGATAATCGTGGTAAAGCTTGCTAAGGGCGAAGATATTCGCGAAAAGGGCAGCGGCAACGCAGGTCTTACAAACGTCCTCCGCGTTTACGGCAAGGGTGCGGCGCTCGCGACCCTCCTTTGCGACCTTTTTAAGGGCGTTGCAGCGGTAGTCGCGGCAAGACTGATAGTCGGCAACCTGCTAGATATTACTTTCTTTAACGATAAGATCTTCATAGGCTATGTGGCAGGTCTTTTCACCATGATAGGCCATATTTTCCCGATATATTACGGTTTTCACGGCGGCAAAGGCGTACTGCTTGCGGCTACGACTCTTATCGCTATGGACCCCCTCACCTGCGTGCTTTCGGTAGGCGTTTTCGCGATAGTTCTCGCTATAACAAAGTACGTTTCGGTAGGCTCTATCTCCGCCGCGGTGATGTACCCCGTTTTTACGATCATAACCCAGTCGGTGCGCCATATGGACGGCAGACTTGAAAACTTCCTTATCACCCTCTGCATAGGCGCGCTGATAGTTTATATGCACAAACCTAACATAAAAAGACTGATCGCAGGCAACGAAAATAAATTCGGACAGAAAAAGGTCGATCCGGCAGAAAACGATACGCCGGAGATCAAAAACTGACTTTTCCAAGGAGAGATGGCTATGGCTAAAATAATCATACTCGGCTCAGGCGGCTTCGGACTTTCCATCGCGATAATGTGTGCGAACGCCGGTCATGATGTTACCGTTTGGTCTAAATTTCGCGACGAGATCGACGCTATCGAGCGCACGGGCGAGCTGAAAGCAAAGCTCCCCGGCGTGAAAGTTCCCCCTGAAGTAAAGCTCACTACCGATATTTCTGAGGTGCGCGATAAAGACCTCGTTATCCTCGGCATACCTACTACCTTCTGCCGCGGCGTTTGCGAAGAGGCGGCGCAGTATATCCAGTCCGAGAGCATTGTCGTAAATACCGCTAAGGGTCTGGAGATCGGCACGCTCAAAACTATGAGCGAGGTCACTAAAGAATCTATGCCGAAAAACCGCGTAGCTATACTTACCGGCCCTTCTCACGCCGAAGAGCTCGCTAGGGGAGTGCCCACCACGATAGTTGTCGCTTCCGACGACCGCGAGGTCTCTTATTACGTTCAGAATACTCTTTCCAACGCTAATTTCAGGATATATGTCAACGATGACGTTATCGGCTGCGAACTGGGCGGCTCGCTGAAAAACGTTATCGCGCTGGCGGCAGGCGTTTGCGACGGCCTCGGCTTGGGCGATAATACCAAAGCTGCTCTCATGACCCGCGGTATCCGCGAGATCTCGGCGCTCGGCATAGCTATGGGCGCACAGTCTGATACTTTCGGCGGACTCAGCGGCATCGGCGACCTTATCGTTACCTGCTGCAGTATGCACAGCCGCAACCGCCGCGCAGGTATCCTCATAGGTCAGGGCGTTTCTCCCGACGAAGCGGTAGAGCGCGTCGGCACGGTAGAGGGCTATACCTGTACCAAAAATGCTTACGAGCTGTCGCACCGCTTAGGCGTTGAAATGCCGATAACCGAGCAGCTCTACGCCGTGCTTTTTGAGGGTCTTGACCCGAAAATGACCATCGCCGCGCTTATGCAGCGCCCGAAGAAAAACGAAACGGAAAAAGATTTCCTTGGCGAGGGTAAATAAACAATTTTAGGCAGACCTGCCCGCGTTTTGCGGCGGTCTGCTTTTTGTTTGAACTTTTTTAGAAAAATTGCAAAAAGTACTTTACAATACTGCCGAAATATTGTATAATTTATAGTAGGTAATACTGTACCGAATTAGGTATAGTAAAAGCGCAGCCGTATTTCGCGGCATGATACATTTAAGGAGTGTATTTGATGGAACCAAAGTATAAAAGAATTCTGCTCAAGCTGAGCGGCGAAGCTCTCGCGGGCGATAAAAAAATGGGACTTGATTATGAGATAATAAACGTTCTCGCACGTTCGGTAAAGAAGTGCGTTGACGAAGGCGTGCAGGTAGGTATAGTAGTCGGCGGCGGCAACTTCTGGCGCGGCAGATCAAGCGGCGCTATGGATAGAACCAGAGCCGACCATATAGGTATGCTCGCTACCGCTATGAACGCCCTCGCAGTTGCCGATGGTATGGAAAACTGCGGCCTTGAAGTTCGCGTGCAGACGGCTATCTCTATGCCGCAGGTCGCAGAACCTTATATCAGAAACAAGGCTGTCCGCCACTTTGAAAAGGGCAGAGTAGTTATCTTCGGCTGCGGTACCGGCAACCCCTTCTTCTCCACCGATACAGCCGCCGCACTTCGCGCTGCTGAGATCGAGGCTGACATCATCTTCAAGGCTACTATGGTAGACGGCGTTTATGATAAAGATCCGCATAAGTTCGATGACGCTGTTAAGTTCGATGAGCTAACTTTCGGCGATGTTCTCGCTAAGGATCTTAAAGTTATGGACTCTACCGCAGCCGCTATGTGTAAGGATAATGAGATCCCTATTCTCGTATTCGACATCGCGCGTCCTGATAATATCTACGACGCCTGCATGGGCAAGAATATCGGTACTATCGTAAAATAATTCGGGGTAAATAAGATCCCCTAAAATATCAGAAAAGAGGATTTACAGATCATGGATAAGATAATTGACAATGCAAAAACAAAAATGAAGAAGTCGATAAACGTTATGCTCGAGGATTTCGGAACTATCCGCGCGGGCAGAGCTAACCCTGCCGTTCTCGACAGAGTAAAGATAGATTATTACGGCTCACCCACACCTATCAATCAGGTAGCCGCAGTTTCTGTTGCAGAGGCAAGAATACTCGTTATCTCCCCTTGGGATAAATCTACCCTCGGCATGATCGAAAAGGCTATCCAGGCTTCCGATGTCGGCATCAATCCGCAGAACGACGGTCAGGTGCTCCGCCTTATCTTCCCCCAGCTCACCGAGGACAGACGTAAAGAGCTCGTTAAGGAGATAAAGAAGATGGGCGAGGAGTGCAAGGTAGCTATCCGCTCTATCCGCCGCGACGCTATGGAAAAGTGCAAGGCGCTGAAAAAGAATAACGAGATCACCGAAGACGACCTTAAGGGCGCTGAGGAAACTATCCAGAAGATCACCGATAAGAACGTTAAGGAAGTTGACGAGCAGGTGGCTGTAAAGGAAAAAGAGATCCTCTCTATCTGATAAAGCTTAAACTGAAAGGATCTGAACTTACATGGCTACTGCTGAAAAACCTCTGCTGCCGCCCGGCACAAAAGTGCCCGCGCATATAGGCGTTATTATGGACGGCAACGGCAGATGGGCTAAAAAACGCGGTCTGCCGCGGAAATTCGGTCACCGCCAGGGCGCGCAGACTTTCCGCACCATCACCCGCCACGCTAAAAAGCTGGGCGTGAAGTATTTCACCGTGTATGCTTTTTCTACCGAAAATTGGAAACGCCCTGCCGATGAGGTCGAGGCTATAATGGATCTTTTCGATAAATATCTCGACGAAGTTCGCGATTTTATAGAGGAAAATATCCGTATTTGCTTTATCGGCGACAGATCTATGCTGCGCCCCTCGCTTCAGCAGAAAATGGCGAGCGTAGAGGCTGATTCGCGCGATTTTACCGCTATGACTCTCCTTATCGCTATAAATTACGGCGGCAGGGACGAGATAGCCCACTCGGTTAGAGTGCTTGCCGAGCAGGTGAAGTCGGGCAGGCTCGAGCCGCAGGATATTACCGATAAAATGATCGGCGAAAACCTATATACAGCTCAGCTCGACGGTGATTGCGCCCCCGATGTAGATCTGATAATCAGACCCAGCGGTGAACAGCGACTCTCAAATTTTATGATATGGCAGTCGGCATACGCCGAATTTTACTACACAAATATCCTGTGGCCTGATTTCAAGCCTGCCGACCTCGAAAAAGCGGTAATAGCTTACAGCGACCGCAACCGCAGATTCGGCGGAGTTTGAGTTTGAAAGGAACGTGAAAAAATGAAGACTAGAATAATCTCAGCGGCTGTCGCGATAGTGATAGCTGTACTGATACTTGCTTTGGCGCACACATGGGTTTTCAATCTCGCGATAGCTGCTATCGCCGTCGGTGCTCTCTATGAGCTTTTCAAGGCTGTCGGGCTGGTAAAATTCCGCCCCGAATGCTGCGCCTGCTTCGCATTTGCCGCAGTTGACTGCCTGCTCCCGATGGTCTATAAGCACGGCTTTTTCACTTTCTTTAATGTCAAGCTTTACGGCTTTATATTCGTGGCGGCTATGCTGCTGATGTACCTCAAAAATCACAGCGAATACGCCTACTCCGTGCCGTTCACCATGATAGGTATGACGCTGCTCGTTACTTATTCTATGAGCACTCTCATCAAGCTTATCTCAATGTTCCCCGACTGCGGCAGATTTGCAGTAGTCCTCACCCTTGCGGGCGCATGGCTCGCAGATTCGGGCGCTTACTTCGCAGGAACGTTCTTCGGCAAACATAAGCTTTGCCCGGTGATCAGCCCGAAAAAAACCGTAGAGGGTCTTATCGGCGGAACTGTCTGCAACGGCGTTTTCCTGCTCATAATCGCGGCAATTTACAGCGTTATCAATAAGGGCGTCGAGGTTCACCTCTTTGCGATATTCATAGCAGGAATGTTCTGTTCGCTGGTAGGACTTGTGGGTGATCTTTCCGCTTCTGTTATAAAGCGCCAGACCCAGATCAAGGATTACGGTAACATAATGCCCGGTCATGGCGGCATCATGGATAGGTTCGACAGCGTTCTGCTGGTAGCGCCTTTCATGTTCTACCTCTTCTCGCAGGGCGCGCTTGTAACATTAGGATAAACATTATATGGCATAAAAGGCTTTGTGGCACGTCATGAAGCCTTTGCCTTTTTTGGACTGAGGTCGTATTTTATGCAGACAAATCAAACTATAACAATAATTGGCTCTACGGGATCTATCGGCACACAGGCATTAGAGGTCGCGCAGAAGCATAATATAAGGGTGAAAGCCCTCGCCGCAAATTCAAACGTTTCTCTGCTCGCCGAACAGGCTCTTAAATTCGGCGCAGATACCGTTTGCATTTTCGACGAGAGCAAATTGGCGGCGCTTAAAACTGCGCTCGCCGGCAAGAATATAAATGTGCTCAGCGGAATGGCGGGCTTAAAGACCATCGCTCGCATGAAGGGCGTTGACAAAATGCTCAATTCAGTTGTCGGTATGGTCGGTTTGGAGCCTACTGTTGCCGCTATCGAAAACGGCACGGACATTGCCCTTGCGAATAAAGAAACGCTGGTGGCGGGCGGCGAACTGGTAATGCGCCTTGCCGCAGAAAAAAATGTCAATATCTACCCCGTAGACAGCGAACATTCAGCGATCTTCCAGTGCTTGCAGGGCAATAAGCCCTCGCAGATGACAAAGATTATCCTCACAGCTTCGGGCGGCCCGTTTTTCGGCAAGACAAAATCCGAGCTTGCAAACGTCACGGTAGAGCAGGCGCTAAATCACCCGAACTGGAGCATGGGCAATAAGATAACCGTCGATTCCTCAACGCTGATGAACAAGGGTCTTGAATTTATCGAAGCTATGCGCCTTTTCAGCGCTTCCCCAGATGACATCGAGATAGTCGTTCACCGCCAAAGCGTCGTTCACTCCGCGGTCGAGTTCGCCGATTACTCCGTGATAGCGCAGATGGGCGTTCCCGATATGAAGATACCGATACAGTACGCCCTGCTTTATCCCGACCGCGCCGAGTGTCCGACGGGCAGACTTTCGCTCACCGATTACGGCAAGCTGACTTTTGAGAAGCCCGATCTCGATACTTTCGACTGCCTGAGCGCCTGCATAAAAGCGGCTCGGCTGGGCGGCATAGTTCCTGCCTGCGTGAATGCGGCGAACGAGGTCGCGGTGGCGGCTTTCCTCGGCGGCAAGATCTCTTTCCTGCAAATAGGCGAGCTTGTCACCCGCGCGCTCACCTGCATGGAAAACACCCCCGCAGATTCCTTGGATAAAATACTCGCGGCAGATAGATTTGCCCGCGAATTTATAGAAAAACAGATAAAGGCGCTTTAAGCGTTCGTAAACAAAAGAAAGGCATATTTTTTATGAGCAGAGTTTTAAGCATACTTTTCGCGTTGCTCATCTTCGAGCTTATAATCGTTATCCACGAGTTCGGTCACTTCATCGCCGCCAAGAAAAACGGCGTGCGCGTGAACGAATTCGCGATAGGCATGGGTCCCGCGATATTTAAAAAGCAAAAGGGCGAAACGCTCTACGCGCTGCGCATTTTCCCGATAGGCGGCTACTGCGCTATGGAGGGCGAGGATACCGAAAGCACCGATAATAAGGCTTTTTGCAATAAAAGCCCCCTGCGCAAGATAGTGATAGTCGTTGCGGGAATAGTCATGAACCTTCTGCTGGGCTTTACTTTTCTCATCGTAAATACCTGCCTTTCCGACGGCATTACATCTACAACTGTCGCGAAATTCTACGAAAACGCTACCTCTAATCAAACTGGTCTTGCCGAGGGCGATAAGATAGTTTCGGTAAACGGTATGCGAATTTTCTCCGCTATCGACCTTTCCTACACTATGCAGAATGACGCCGACGGCGTTTTTGATATGGAGGTAAAGCGCAACGGCGAGCGCGTAAAGCTTACCGGCGTGTCTTTCGTTACTGACGATTCTATCCATATCGACTTCATGGTAAAGGGCGTGAAGCTCAACCCGATCACTGTTATCGACAACGCTTTTCACGAAACTATCAGCTATTCTCGCCTTATCTATATCTCGCTTTTTGATCTGGTAAGGGGCAAATACTCGCTGAAAGACCTCTCAGGCCCCGTCGGTATAGTCGATCAGATGAACGAAGTCATCGACTCGCAGACCAGCACCGAAACTGGTATCGACTGGAAAGGTCTAACGCAGAATATGCTCGCGATGGGCGGCTTTATCTCGATAAATATAGGTCTTTTCAACCTGCTCCCCCTGCCCGCGCTAGATGGCGGCAGACTTATGTTTCTTATAGTAGAGCTTATCCGCCGCAAACCTGTCAACCCTAAGTATGAGGGTCTTGTGCATTTTGTGGGTCTTGTCTTGCTGATGCTCCTAATGGTGGTAGTTACTGTAAGCGATATAACTAAAATATTCTGACAAATTAGACAATCCATACAATTTTCCGAAAGGTCTGTAATAATATGAAAAGAAACGTAAAGCCGGTACGCGTGGGCGACCTCACGCTAAATGGCGAGAAAATATATATACAGTCGATGCTGAATGTCGAAGCGCATAAAACTGAGGAGAGCGTCCGCCAAGCAAAAGAGCTTGAAGCCGCGGGCTGCGAGATAATCCGCGCCGCTATCCCCGATATGGAAGCCGTAAAGCTCGTTTACGCACTGAAAGAAGCCGTGAATATCCCCGTTGTGGCAGATATTCATTTCGATTATCGCCTTGCCATCGCCTGCGCGGAAGCAGGTATAGATAAGATAAGGATAAACCCAGGCAATATCGGCGGCGAGGACAAAGTAAAGGCGGTAGTAAAAGCCTGCACCGCGCGCGGCATACCGATAAGGATCGGCGTAAACGGCGGCTCGCTGGAAAAAGAACTTCTCGCGAAATACGGCTCGCCCACCCCCGAAGCGCTCGTTGAAAGCGCCATGCGCCATGTACATATTCTCGAAGCCTGCGATTTTGACGATATAGTCATCTCGATAAAGTCCTCGAACGTGCCTACCATGATAAACGCTTACCGCCTTTTGGCGCAGAAGTGTGATTACCCCCTGCATCTCGGCGTTACCGAAGCGGGCACTGAGCGCATGGGTATAATTAAATCCGCCGTCGGCATAGGCTCGCTGCTGGTAGACGGCATCGGCGAAACTATCCGCGTTTCGCTCACCGACGAGCCTGTAAAAGAGATACGCGCCGCTAAGGATATTCTTATGGCGGTAGGAAAGGGAAGCGGCGTTAAGATAGTAAGCTGCCCCACCTGCGGACGTACTAAAATAGACCTCATCTCGCTCGCAAAGCGCGTGGAAAACGCTGTGAGCGGTATAGATAAAAACATCACCGTGGCCGTAATGGGCTGCGTGGTAAACGGCATCGGCGAGGCAGGCGAAGCTGATATAGGCATCGCAGGCGGTAACGGATGCGCCGTGCTCTTTAAACACGGCAAACAGATCTGTAAGCTCAGCGAGGACGAAGCCCTCGGCAGACTTATAGAGGAGATCGAAAAACTCTGAAAAACGGGAAGTACCATGAAAGATTATAAATTATCCGAATTTTTAGAAGGCTATAACGAGCAGGTGCCGCAGATATTGTCCGACACCTGCTTATTGAAGCTTGTCTATACCGAGCATGACGGCGCGCTGGAGCTTTTTGCGCGTTCAAATCGGCTCGTACCTTTTGCAGACGTTTCGCAGTTTGAGCGCTCTATGTGCGAAAAACTGGGGCTTAAAGAGCTGCGCCTGCGTCTGAAATATACGCCAGATATGCTCTGCGCCGAGTATTTTCAAGACCTCACCCAGTTTCTAAAATCGCGCTTTCCCGTTGTAAACGGCTTTTTTGAGGGCGCGGACATCAGCTACTCGGGCGGTCTTTTTACCGTAGGCTTAAAGCATGGCGGCGCTGATATACTCAAAAAGGCGGGCATAGAGTCCGCTTTTCCTACGCTGGTGTTTGAGATGTTCTCCATCAGCGTGCGTATAGAGCTTATCGGCATTACGCAGGTTGATACCGCCAGCTTTGCCAAACAGCAGGAGGATTATCTGAATAGTATCCCGATAAATAATCCTTTGCCCTCTGCCCCCGCAGGCTTCTCGCCCGCAGGCGGCTCTGCTCCTTCCGCTCCGCACGAATACCGTACCTGCAACGTTGAGTTTACAGGCCTGCCGATAATCGCCGAGGGCGCAAAGGTGCTGAAGGGCGCGCCTATCATGCCTACCGAGCGCGTAGTGCCTATGAACGAGATCACTTCCGAGCTTACCGATAGGATAGTTATTTGGGGCGAGATCTTCCATATCGACACCCGCGAAACTAAAAACGGTATGCTGATAGCTATTATCTACTTTACCGACTTTACTTCGTCATTCTCGATGAAGCTGCTCGGCTCGGCTAAAAAGTCCCGCAACCGCCTCAGCAAGGACGAGCTTTCCGCTATGCTCGAGGTCATGAAAAAGGGCACGAGCGTTATCGCGAGCGGTAAGGTGGTCGAGGACGATTACGACCATACTTTCAATTTCATGCCCGACGATATTATGCAGGTAAAGCGCACCACCCGTCAAGACACCAGCGAGCATAAGCGCGTAGAGCTTCACTGCCATACCAATATGTCCTCTATGGACGCGCTTGCCGCTCCCGGCAACCTCGTAAAGCGCGCTTTCGAGTGGGGGCATAAGGCTCTCGCAATAACCGACCATGGCGTAGTTCAGGGCTTCCCCGACGCCGTAAATACCGTTAAAGGCATACGCAAAAACGGCGGAGATTTTAAAGTTCTCTACGGTATAGAAGCTTACGAGGTCAATAACGATATTGTTATCTATAAAGGCTGGGAAAAGACCCCGCTTACCGATGAGATAATAGTTTTCGACCTTGAAACTTCGGGCACAAATCCCGTTAATGACAGAATCATAGAGTTCGGCGCGGTAAAGCTGCGCGGACTTAAAATAGTAGACCGCTTTTCAGAGTTCTGCAACCCCCACCGCGAGCTTACCGAGTTCATCACAGGACTTACAAGCATAACTGACGATATGCTTAAAGACGCGCGCGACGAGGGCGAGGTGCTCAAAAGCTTTAAGGAATTTTGCGGCGGCAAACCCTTGCTTGTCGCGCATAACGCTAATTTCGACTGCGGATTTGTCAGAGAAGCCGCAAAGCGCGCGGGGATAGATTTCCCGTTTTCCTCGCTCGATACGGTAGTTATGTCGCAGAAAATGCTGCCCGAGCTTGAAAAGCATAAGCTCGATTATGTGGCCGAGCATTTCGGCTACGGCGATTTTAACCATCACCGCGCCTGCGACGACGCCGAAGTTCTCGCGAAAATTTTCATCAAGCTGGCTGAGATGATCTCCGACCAGTACCCGCATATGGTCATAACCGCCGATATGCTGAACAGCCTGCTTGCCGATACCGATAAGGTCACCGCGCCCGAGTCAAAAACTTACCACCAAATAATCCTTGTGCGCAATAATACAGGTCTGAAAAATCTCTACCGCCTTATCTCTGATTCAAACCTCAAATATTTCAAGCGCCGCCCGCGTATACCGAAGTCGGAGCTTGTGAAAAACCGCGAGGGTCTTATAGTTGCCTCCGCCTGCGAAGCTGGCGAGCTTATCCGCGCGTATCTCAATAACGAGCCTATGGATAAGATAAGGCAGATAGCTTCTTTCTATGATTATCTTGAGATACAGCCAGAGGGCAATAACCAGTTTATGCTCGTTTCCGAGAAAGACCCTTACACTCATATCAATAGTTTGGAAGATCTGCGCAATATCAACCGCTTTGTGGTAAAGCTGGGCGACGAGCTGGGCATACCCGTTTGCGCAACGGGCGACGTTCACGTCATGGACCCCGGCGACAGCGCCTATCGCGCCATTCTTATGGCTTCAAAGGGCTTTACCGACGCGGATAATCAAGCGCCTCTCTACTTCAAGCCTACTAACCAGATGCTCGATGAGCTTTCCTACCTCGGTGAGGAAAAGGCTTTTGAGGTGGTAGTTACCAATACGAATATGATAGCCGATAAGATTGAGAGCGGGCTGAAAGCTTTCCCCGACGGTACATATACGCCATTTATCCCCGGCGCAGTGCGCGAATTGCAGGATATTTGCTGGAAAAAGTGCTGCTCTATCTACGGCGACTGCGCCCCCGAGTCTATCGAAGTTCCCGAAGGCGAGGACGTTCACGTTGCCGAGTATTATAAAGACCATATCCCCGAGATCGTCTATAAACGCCTTGACCGCGAGCTTGCTTCCATAATCAAGCACGGTTTCGCAGTGCTTTACATGATAGCGCAGAAGCTTGTTTACAACTCCGTTCAGCACGGCTATCAGGTAGGTTCGCGTGGTTCGGTAGGTTCGTCCTTCGTAGCTTCGATGTCGGGCATTTCGGAAGTTAATCCGCTTATGCCGCATTATGTCTGCCCGAAATGCCGCCACAGCGAGTTTATTACAGACGGTTCGGTCGGCTCGGGCTTCGACCTTCCGCCGAAAAATTGTCCCGAGTGCGGTACTGATATGCACCGCGACGGCCACGATATTCCGTTTGAAACGTTCCTCGGCTTCGACGGCGATAAAGCGCCTGATATAGATCTTAACTTCTCGGGCGATTTCCAAAGCCAGTCGCACCGCTATACCGAAGAGCTTTTCGGTAAAGACCACGTTTTCAAAGCGGGCACTATCTCTGGCGTGCAGGAAAAGACCGCTTACGGCTACGTTAAAAAATATCTCGAAGAGCGCGGCAGAACAGCCCACCCCGCCGAGATACAGCGCCTGGTGAACGGCTGCCTTGACGTAAAGCGCACTACCGGTCAGCACCCCGGCGGAATGGTGGTTATCCCCGGAGATTATGAAGTTTACGACTTTACCCCCGTGCAGCACCCCGCCGAAAAGGACGAAGCCGACGTTATAACCACCCACTTCGACTTCCACTCGCTGCATGATACTATATTGAAGCTCGACGAGCTGGGTCATGATGTTCCTACTATATATAAGTACCTCGAGGAATTTTCAGGACTCGTTATCACCGAGATACCCATGTCCGACCCCGCAGTTTACAGCCTCTTCACCTCTCCCGAAGCGCTCGGCGTTACCGAAGAGGATCTTATGTGGAAAACGGGCACGCTCGGTATCCCCGAAATGGGTACTTCTTTCGTCTGCCAAATGCTTCTCGATGCGAAGCCGAAGAATTTCAGCGACCTGCTGCAAATTTCGGGACTTTCTCACGGTACAGACGTTTGGCTGGGCAACGCGCAGGACCTCATCAAAAACGGCACCTGCACGATTTCGGAAGTTATCGGAACGCGCGATAGTATCATGACATACCTCATCTATCACGGCGTAGACCCGAAGCGCTCGTTCAAGATAATGGAGATAACTCGTAAAGGTAACGCGCCAAAGCTGCTTACCGACGAGATGAAGCAGGATATGCTAGACCATGACGTGCCGCAGTGGTATATAGACAGCTGCTTGAAGATAAAGTATATGTTCCCGAAAGCGCACGCCGCAGCGTACGTTACTTCGGCGATAAAACTTTGCTGGTTCAAAGTCCACGAGCCGCTTGTGTTCTATGCAGCCGTTTTCACCGTCCGCGGCGAGGATTTCGACGCTGAAACAGCCGTAAAGGGCGTTCATATGGTAAAAAATAAGATTCTCGAGCTGAAAGCTAAGCCGAAGGAAGAGCGCACCGCTAAGATCGAGGGCACGATAGATACCCTAATGATAATCTACGAGATGCTGCTGCGCGGTCTGGAATTTCTGCCCGTAGATATTTATAGATCTCACGCTTTCATCTATCGCATAGAGGATGGCAAGCTGCGCCTGCCTTTCGTTTCGATAAACGGCGTAGGCGCTTCCGCAGCGAACCAGCTTTACGAAAAGGCGCAGAGCGGCGACTTTATCTCGATAGAAGAATTCCAGCAGCAGAGCGGCGTAGGCAGATCGGTAATAGAAACGCTGAAAAATAACGGCGCTTTCGGCGACCTGCCCGATTCTAATCAGACTACGCTTTTCGGCTTCTGATAAATTAAATTTACAGTAAGGTAAAAGTATATTCATACCCCTGCTTGACAATGCGCAAGATGTATGATATTATATTTAAGTAATATGCTACTATGTTAGCACTTTACTATAATGAAGTAATTATAAGTGGAAAGGAAATAGAAATATAAATGAAAAGATATGACCTAATTACTCCTGAGGGCACGAGAGATCTGCTCTTTGAGGAGTGTCTTGCAAGAAGAATGGTAGAAAATAAACTTACAACGCTTTTTTCCAGATTTGGTTACAGTGAGGTAGTTACCCCTGGTATAGAGTTTTACGACCTTTTCAGCGGCAGTTCACGCAATTTCCAGCAGGAAAGTATGTACAAGCTTACCGATTCTAAGGGCAGGCTGATAGTTATGCGCCCCGATTCTACTATACCTATAGCGCGTCTTGCTTCCACCAGACTTAAAGACGCTAAGCGCCCGCTGCGCCTTTACTATAATCAGTCGATATATGAAAACAACGCGCTGCTTAAAGGCAGATCTGACGAGGTAGTGCAGACGGGTATAGAGCTGCTGGGCGGCACTAATACTAAGCGCGCTGATTACGAGGTGCTCTGCACAGCGGTAGAGGCTCTTGCTGAGTTCGACGAAGAAAAGTTCAGACTCGAGATAGGTCATATCGGCTACTTCAAAGAGCTTGTTGCCCGTCTTGATGTAGACGAGCGCGTGCGCGAAGAGATACGCTTGCTCATCTCGCAGAAGAATTATCCCGCGCTCAACGACCTGCTCGATGAGGTCGGCGAAAATCAGATAACCCATACACTAAAGCAGCTCCCGCGCCTTTTCGGCGGCGTAGAGGTGTTCGATAAGGCAGCTGAGCTTTTCACCGATGATAAGATAACGGCTATCCTTTCTACTCTCAAAGAAGTTTACAGCCGCGTTTCCAGCTTAGGCTACGACGGCAAGATCTCGGTAGACCTCGGAATAGTAAGCCATACCGATTACTACACGGGAATAGTTTTCAAGGGCTATATCTCCGGCGTAGGCAGCTCGGTGCTCAAGGGCGGCAGATATGATGGCCTTATGGCTGAGTTCGGCGAGCCTTGCCCCGCGGTAGGCTTCGGCGTGAACTGCGATGAGATAGCGAGATACCTCAGAAAGAACTGCCTTGCTCCTACCCTCAAATCTGCCGACTGCATAGTTTTCGGCGAAAAGGGCTATGTTGTAGAGGCGATAGCTTTTGCGCAGAAGCTTGTGCGCGACGGCATGGTGATAGAAAACAGCCTTTTTGATACCCTTGAGGAAACCAAAGAATACGCGGCTTCAAAGGGTATACATAAAATATTTATCATTAACGAAAACGTATCGCACATAGAAATATAAAACGCAAAGGACGGAATTTTTATCATGAATAAACCGCTTAGAATAGCTCTTACAAAGGGCAGACTTGAAAAAGATACCGTTGGTCTGTTTGAAAAGATAGGTTTCGACTGCACCGCGGTTAGAGAAAAGGGCAGAAAGCTCATTCTCCCTATCCCCGATGGCAATATCGAGGTAGTTCTCGCTAAGGCGAACGATGTTATCACCTACGTCGAGCACGGCGTGTGCGATATAGGCGTTGTCGGTAAGGATACTATAATGGAGATGCAGGGCAAGTTCTTCGAGCTTGTAGACCTTGGCTTCGGCAGATGCAAATTCGCCCTCGCTACTAAAAAAGGCTCGAAGTTTTACGGCGGCTATAACGTAAAGACTATAGCTACCAAGTACCCCAACATCACCCGCAATTATTTTGAAAGCAAGGGCATGGATGTTGAGATAGTTAAGATAGAAGGCTCGGTAGAGCTTGCCCCCCTGCTCGAACTATCCGACGGTATAGTCGATATTGTCGAAACAGGCACTACCCTTAAAGAAAACGGGCTGGAGGTAATAGAGGACGTTTGCCCCATATCCGCCCGCCTTATTGTAAATATGGTAAGCATGAAAATGCGCCAGCAGGAGATAGAAAACTTCATCTCGCTGGTGGAAAAAGCGCTAGATAAGCCCGAGCAGTAAATTCTGCATCGCAAAAGTGCTTTGTGTTTGAAGTTTAAATTGGAGGAATAGAAAATGGCAATCATGAGAAAGATCGTCGCTGACGGTGCTGCTGAGGAAGAGTTTTTCAAGCAGGTAGAAAAGCGCAGCGGCGAAACTGATAAAAAGGTAACGGCAGTAGTTACCGAGATAATCGAAAACGTAAAGGCTAACGGCGACAGCGCTGTAAAAGCTTATACCGAAAAGTTCGACGGCAAGCTTCCGCAGTATTACGAAGTACCTCGCGAGGTAATAAACGACGCTCTTACCGAAGCGGACAGCGCCTTTACCGACGCTCTGCTCAACGCGGTAGAAAACATCACCGATTTCCACACCCGCCAGAAGTCCCAGAGCTTTGTAAACGCTAAGGAAAACGGCGTTATCCTCGGTCAGCGCGTAAGGGGTCTTGAAAGAGTGGGCCTTTACGTTCCCGGCGGCACGGCTGCTTACCCCTCCTCTGTTCTTATGAACGCTATCCCCGCAAAGATCGCGGGCGTTAAGGAGATAATCATGGTAACTCCTCCGCTTAAAGACGGTACTCCCAATAAGGATATTCTCGTAGCGGCTGCCGTTTGCGGCGTTGACAGGATATTTATGTCGGGTGGCGCACAGGCTATCGCAGCCCTCGCTTACGGCACTGAGGAGATACCGAAGGTGGATAAGATAGTAGGCCCCGGCAATATCTTCGTAGCTACCGCTAAGAAACTGCTTTACGGCACCGTAGATATAGACATGATAGCAGGCCCTAGCGAGATCCTCGTTATGGCTGACGAAACTGCCGACCCGAAATTCGTAGCTGCCGACCTTATGTCGCAGGCTGAGCATGATAAGCTCGCTTCATCTATCCTCGTTACCACCAGCGAAGAGCTTGCTGACAAGACTCTAGCTGAGATAGAAAGACAGATGCAGTACCTCTCGAGAAAAGAGATAATCGCAAGCTCGCTCGAAAATTACGGCGCTATCCTTATCTGCAAGACTAAGGACGAAGCCTGCGCGCTCGCAAACCGCTTCGCCCCCGAGCACCTCGAGGTACTTTTCGATAACCCGATGGAGTATATCGGCAAGCTCGATAACGCAGGCTCTATCTTCCTCGGCAAATACGCTTCCGAGCCTCTCGGCGATTACTACGCTGGCCCGAACCACGTTCTGCCTACCAGCGGCACAGCCCGCTTTTTCTCGCCCCTCGGCGTAAACAGCTTTGAAAAGCGCACCAGCTTTACATATTACACCGAGCAGGCTCTGCGCGAGGCTAAGGACGATATAGTTCTCATCGCCGAAAAGGAAGGCCTTACCGCTCATGCAAACGCTATCAAGGTAAGGTTTTAAACCCAAAACAATACTAAAAATTTTAGGAGAAAAATAATGAACAGAGCATATCTCGACTCGCTCCCCGAAGTGAGGAATAAATATGGTTTTCAGCTTAAGGACGACGAAAAGGTAGTCTTTACTTGTAAACTGGCGGTTTTCGGAACGTCGCAGGGCGCGATGCTCGGCGGCGACAACACCGTTTTCGCGCTGACAAATCGGAGAATAATGGCAAATAACGGCAGAGGTATATGGTGTGTTTCCATCTCTGACGAGGATATTGCCGGCTACTCTTTGGTAAATAAGGGCAAATTCATCTTTAAAGAGCGTTATGCGCTCGTAATGCTTAAAGATCTTCTCGCTTACGGCGAGGACGGCGAGCTTACCCTCGACGGCTTCCGCTTTTACTTTTCAAAGCGCAATGAAGCTGCTTTCGACGCTATCATGCAGCAGGTAATGCAGTGAGGTGATATGCCGTGAATAAATGGTATGATGAAGAGTACGAGTTTGAGGTAGAGGTCACGGGCTATTTGCGCGGCGATTCTCCCGTGCGCTATTGCCGCAACGGCGAGGAGATAGGCGATAAGTATACCTGTACCTACGGCTGCCCCGTCAATAAAGACGGATTCGGCATATGCTCAAAGACTATGATGATGCTTTACCCGCTGATGGAGGCGGTGCGCAGCGGCGGCGACCTTACAAATCTCGGCGGCAGCGGCAAATATGTAAAAGATATTGTCTGCCCCGACGGCTGCGTTATCTTCCGCCTTACCGCCAAGCCGCTCGGCAACCCTAACTTCCATACGGGCGGTTTCTGGAAACAGCAGTAAATACACACAATTTTTCATAAGCAGGTGACAAATATGCGTACAGCAGAGATCAAAAGAAAAACTAAGGAAACGGATATTGAGGTCTTCGTCAAGCTTGACGGCGATGGCAAGGTGAATGTCGATACAGGCATAGGCTTTTTCGACCATATGCTCACAGCTTTCGGCGTTCACAGCGGTATAGATATGCAGGTGAACTGCACAGGCGACCTTAACGTCGATGGCCACCATACGGTAGAGGACGTTGGTATAGTGCTGGGTCAGGCTTTCGCTAAGGCGCTGGGCGATAAGGGCGGTATAGCCCGCTACGGCTCGGCTTATGTGCCTATGGACGAAGCCCTCAGCTTCTGCGCGCTGGATATAAGCGGCAGACCTTTCCTCGCTTTCAGCGCGAATTTCACCGATTTCCGCTGCGGCGAATTTGATACCTGCCTTACCGAAGAATTTTTCAGAGCTTTCGCGATGAATTCCGGGATAACGCTGCATATCCGCGAGGAATACGGCAAAAATGATCACCATATCATCGAAGCGATGTTCAAAGCTGTCGCTCACGCCCTTAAAGACGCTATGGCGGTAACGGGCGGCGGCGTACTTTCTACAAAGGGAGTGTTGTAAAATGATAGCAATAGTCGATTACGGCGCGGGAAATATCTTCTCGGTAAAAAATGCGCTCGATTTCCTCGGCGTAGAAAATAAGCTTACGGCCGATAAAGCCGACCTCGAAGCGGCGGACGCGATAATCCTCCCCGGCGTAGGCGCTTTCCCATGGGCTATGAAAAAGCTCACCGAAAGCGGCCTTGTAGATACCGTTAAAGAGCAGGCAAAGCTGAAGCCTTTCCTCGGTATCTGTTTGGGTATGCAGCTTCTTTTTGAAAAAAGCTTTGAGTTTGAAGAGTGCGAGGGTCTGGGACTGATAAAGGGCTATGTCGATAAGATAGACGAACCCGACCTCGTTATCCCGCATATGGGCTGGAACAAGCTGGTTTATAATCAGCCATGCCCGCTTTTTGACGGCCTTACCGATGACGAGTACGTCTACTTCGTTCATTCCTATAAAGCTTTCTGCGCCGACAGCGCTCTTTGCGCATACGTTGAGTACGGCGGTAAAGTTCCCGCTATGGTGTCTGACGGAAAGACTATCTTCGGCAGCCAGTTCCACCCAGAAAAGAGCGGTAAAACAGGCTTGAAGATACTCGAAAATTTCGTGAAACTTGCAGTGGAGGGAAAGTAATATGCTGGCAAAAAGAATAATACCCTGCCTTGATGTCCGCGATGGAAAAGTGGTAAAAGGCGTTAATTTTGAGGGCATAAAAGAGGTCGGCGACCCCGTTGCCTGCGCTTATGAATATAATCTTCAGGGCGCTGACGAGATCGTGTTTTACGATATAACCGCTTCGCACGAGGGCAGGGGAGTAATGCTCGACGTAGTCCGCGAAACTGCTAAAAAGGTCTTCGTACCCCTCACGGTCGGCGGCGGTATCAAGACCGTTGACGATATTAGAGATACCTTGCGCGCGGGCGCTGATAAAGTTTCCGTTAACTCGCAGGCTGTTCAGAATCCGCAGCTTATCAAAGACGGCGCTGATATTTTCGGCAGCCAGTGCATCTGCGTCGGCATCGACGCCAAAAAAGTCGCCGATAATAAGTGGACTGTTTATATCAATGGCGGCAGGATTGATATGCAGCTCGACCTCATCGACTGGGTAAAGCGCATCGAGCAGCTCGGCGCGGGCGAGATCTGCCTTAATTCCATAGATACCGACGGCGTGCGCGGCGGCTTCGACCTGCCTATGCTTAAAGCTGTCTGCTCGGCGGTAAAGATACCCGTTATAGCAAGCGGCGGTGCGGGCAAGCTCGGCGATTTTGCCGAGGCGTTCTTAGAAACCGACTGCTCTGCGGCGCTCGCGGCAAGCCTTTTCCATTTCAAAGAGCTTACCGTTTCGCAGGTCAAGGCGGACTGCCGCAGCAAGGGGATAATCGTGAGGTAAAAAAATGAGTATTTTCTATACGGTGCTGACATTTTTTGTGCCCGCGGTCATAATCATCTGCGGGTATATCATGAAAAACTGCCATTCCGCCGAACCGAATCCCACCGTCGGCTACCGCACAGCTCGCTCTATGAGCAGCCGCGAATCATGGGTTTTCGCGAACGAGCGCTGCGGCGGCTTGTGGATAAAAATAGGCGCGGCCGCAGCGGCGGTATCTCTGCCTTTCTGCGCGGCGTACTTCTTTATCAGCACAGCTTACGGCGCGGCGCTGATGTGCGCGCTCATGCTTTTGCAGACTGCCGCAATGCTCCTGCCGATACCCCGCGTGGAGAAAGAGCTGAAAGAAAAATTCGGCGATAAATAATAAACGAAGGGAAACCCGATAATGAGTAAGATCAAGATAGATATTAACGATCTTGACAAGTATTTTGTCAAGGGCGAGCTTGTTCCCGCGATAGCTTTTGACGTTGACACCAAAACGGTGCTCATGCTCGCCTATATGAATAAGGAGAGCTTGAGAAAAACTCTCGAAACAGGCTATACATGGTACTGGAGCCGCTCGCGTCAAGAGCTTTGGAATAAGGGCGCTACCAGCGGCCACCTGCAAAAGGTAGTTTCCATCTATTCCGACTGCGACGACGACACCCTGCTGCTAAACGTAAAGCAGATGGGCGTTGCCTGCCACACAGGCTCGTATAGCTGTTTTTTCAATGAAATTTATAATGAGGAGAATTGATATGACTATTTATGAAGAGATCTTTGCTGTTATAAAACAGAGAAAGGCTGATTACGAAAACGGCAAGGCTAAGGAAAATTCTTACACAGCGTACCTCTTTGATAAGGGCGTTGATAAGATATGCAAAAAGGTCGGCGAAGAAGCTACCGAAACCGTTATAGCTGCTAAAAACGGCGATAACGATGAGCTTGCGAACGAGATAAACGACCTGCTCTACCACGTTATGGTGCTCGCCGCAAATCAGGGTCTTGAGTGGTCTGACGTCGAGAAGATACTTGATGAGAGAAACGAAAAGATAGGAAATCTCAAAACTTTCCATCAGGTAGATAAGAATACCTAAATATATGATAACAGGGCGGAAATCTTTTCCGCCTTTTTTGTGCGGTATTGCTCTATGCACAATTTTTTGTCTGCCTGAATAGAATGTACAAACGGCGGCTATGCCCCGCCGCAGTCCCGAAGGGAGTACATTTATGTCAGGAGGATTTTATTATGAGCGAAATGAACTGCAATCCGAATAAGCCGTTTAAAGAAGCGGTCTGCGTAGACGTGATGAGGGTGTTCGATTCATGCAGCTCGCAGGAATGTCTTGAAGACGTACAGTTTTCATTCTCTACTGCCGAGCAGGAGGTAATCAATACCGCATCTTACATCAAAACTAAGTGCATACAGGTCACAGGCGTAAGCTTCGCCATCGACCCCGTGCCTTTCAACAACGGCTTCTATACCGTAGATGTAACATATAATTTCAGGGCTGAGATCGAAGCGTATTTTGAAAATACCGAAACGCCTACCATCGTTTACGGCAGAGCTGCCTTCTCGAAAAAGGTCATTCTTTTCGGCAGCGACGGCAATACCCAGCGCTTCGTGTCAGACGGCATGAGCACTTTTCGCTACGCTTCCAAGACCAGCGGCTGCGCTGCCTGCTGCTCATCTGCGGCGCTGCCTACCGCGGCGGTCAGCATAGCCGAGCCTATGTGTCTTGACGCTAAGCTTGTGCCCGATACCGCGGCTGAGAGAAACGATGTGCTTATCACAATAGGCATTTTCGCAATAATCCAGCTAGAGCGCCCCGTGCCTATCATGATACCCGCGTTCGATTACTGCATACCCGGTAAGGAATGCTCTACCAATACCGATACCCCCTGCGAGCTTTTTGATAAGATCAATTTCCCGATAGGCGAATTTTTCCCGCAGGGTCTTACCGAGCATAAGCCCTGCTGCTCGAAGCTCGAGGAAGAGCCCGCCGAGGAAGAACCCAAGGGCTGATAAAATTTTACAGCATATTTTTCACAGCGTGCCGTATTTTGCGGTGCGTTGTGAATTTTTTTGCTAAATATAGCGTAGCCTATTGAAAAAAAGCGTATTTTGTGGTATACTATAATAGTATTATTGTATTCACGCAGCGCTTTCGCTGCTTTCGATTAAGGACGATCATATTATGAGAAAATGGAAGGTAAACGCGCCCGATCTTAAACTTGCGGGTGAGATGAAGCTGAAATGCGACCTAAGCCTTTTTGCGCTGAAGCTTATGACGGCTAGGGGTTTCTGCGATTTTCAGCAGGTTGTCGATTTTTTCAGCGATGACGAGCTGGAAGACCCCCTCATTACTGCGGATATGGAGCAGGCGGCTGATACTATCAATGAATTTATAGATTCCTACCGCCTTATTTGTATTTACGGCGATTACGACTGCGACGGCGTTACCGCTGCCGCTATCCTTTACAGCTACCTGCAAAGCATGGGTGCGAACGTTACATATTATATCAACGAGCGTGAGGAAGGCTACGGCATGACGATAGACGCCGTGCGCAAACTGCATGAGCAGGGCGTAGAGCTTATCGTTACCGTGGATAACGGCATCTCCTGCGTTGCCGAGGCTGAGGAGATATACAAACTCGGCATGAAGCTTGTAGTTACCGACCACCACCAGCCGCCCGAGATACTCCCGCGCGCCGAAGCCGTGGTAGACCCCCACCGCGCCGATTGCCCGTCTACATTTAAAGACCTCGCGGGCGCGGGAGTTGCGCTGAAACTCTGCGCGGCGCTTGACGGCGGCTTTGAAGCCGTGGTAGAGCAGTATGCCGATATTTGCAGTATAGGCACTGTAGGCGACGTAGTTTCCCTGCGCGGCGAAAACCGCAGTATAGTCCGCCAGGGCCTTATGTATATGCAAAATACCGAAAATTACGGACTTAACGCGCTGATAGATAAGGTGCAGCCCGACCGCAGTTTGCTCAACGCCCGCTCGCTGAGCTTTCGCCTTTGCCCTAAGATAAACGCCGCAGGCAGGTTCGATTCACCCCTGCTCGCGCTAAAGGCTCTGCTTACCGAAGACCCCGAAGAGGCCGATTCTCTTACCGAGCGCCTGCTAGAGCTTAACGCTGTTCGCCGCGAAACTGAGGGCGCTATTCTGGAAGAGATATATAAATATATCGACGATAACCCCGCCGTGCTCAACGACCGCGTGCTCGTGCTATGCGGTAAAGGCTGGCACCACGGCGTTATAGGCATAGTTTCTGCGCGCGTTATGGAAACTTATGGCAAGCCGAATATCATAATCTCTATCGACGAGGACGGCACTGCCCGCGGAAGCGCGCGCAGTCTGCCCGGTTTCAGTATTCACGCCTGCCTAACATACGCTTCGGAATATCTCGATAAATTCGGCGGACACGAATGCGCGGGCGGTCTTTCGCTAAAAGAACGCTACCTGCCGCAGTTTAAGGCTAAGGTGCAGGAGTTCGCCGATAAACTGCGCGCTATGCCCGCCGACGTTACCGAATGCGATATGGTCATTCCGCCCGAGGATATTACTATAGAAAATATCCGCTCGCTCGAAGTTCTCGAGCCTTTCGGCGCGGGCAATCCCTATCCGCTTTTCTGCCTGCCTAACTGCCGTGTAAACGCTGTCTACCCGCTTTCGGGCGGCAAACACAGCAAGATAGACTTCACCTACGGCGGCAAACGCTTTCAGGCACTGATATTCTCCACGCCGCCGCAGGAGCTTTTCTTTAGTATCGGCAGCGTTATCGACATCGCCGCGAATATCGAGATAAACGTCTTTAACGGCAACGAGAGCATAGCAATAAAAGCCGAGGATATAAAGCCGCACGGCATGGATACGGGCAAGTACCTCGCCGCGCGCGACTGCTACGAAAAATTTAGAAAAGGCGTGCCGCTGCCGCCTGCATTCATCGCGAAGATAACGCCTACCCGCGCCGATCTGGTAAATATGTACAAGCTTATAGCGGCTTTGGGCGAGGTGGCGCTCGATACGCTTTTCATGAAAATAAACAGCCCTGCTATAAATTTCTGCAAACTGCATATCATAGCCGATATATTCTGCGAAGCGGGTATAGCGCAGTTCACGCCTTCGCGCCAGAGCATAAAAACTCTGCCTGTAAAGGCTAAGGCAGACCTCAGCGCCGCGCCAACTATGCGCCTGCTCGCGCAGCTTTCAAGATAGCTTTTTTTAGACTACATATCATTCTGAGAGAGGGTATTACAGCCATGGATAATATGGATAACAATATAAAAAACGACGCTATAAAGACCGAGCCTGCGGGTATACAGCCCTACCTGCCAGCGCCGAGGGAGAATGATTACCTCGTGCAGGTCAAGGAGGATATTACCATCGACGCTTTGATACAAAAGATCCTCGACGGCGAGAAGCAGTATGATCTTTCTAAGATAGTCGAAGCTTATAAGCTTGCCGAAAAGTATCACCACGACCAAAAGCGCGAGTCGGGCGAGCCGTATATTAGCCACCCGCTCTCAGTAGCGTATATCCTGCTGGAGCTTGGAATGGATACCGACACTATTTGCGCCGCACTGCTGCATGACGTTGTGGAAGATACAGAGTGCACATTGCAGGAGCTTGAAAAGCAGTTCGGCAGCGATGTAGCTATGCTCGTAAATGGCGTTACAAAGCTGGGCAAGGTGGAAATATTTACCAAAGAAGAGCAAAAAGCCGAGAATATCCGTAAGATACTGCTCGCTATGAGTGAGGATATTCGCGTTATAATAATCAAGCTTGCCGACCGCCTGCACAATATGCGCACGCTGAAATACTGCCGCGAGGAAAAGCGCCGCACCATAGCGCACGAAACTATGAACATCTACGCGCCGATAGCTCACCGCCTGGGAATAAGCTCTATCAAAGACGAGATAGAGGATCTAGCTTTCTACTACCTCGACCCATACGCATATATGGAGATAGAGGAGCAGATGAAACTGCGCAAAGACGACCGCGAGAACCTCATCGAGAATATCAAAAAGAAGATACACGAACGCCTTGAAAAAGAGAATTTCGACCCCCTGCCGCAGATAGACGGAAGAGTAAAGTCGAATTACGGTATATATAAAAAGGTCTACCGCGACGGCAAAGACATCGACCAGATATACGACCGCTACGCAGTAAGAATAATCGTAAATACCATACCCGAGTGCTATAACGTCCTCGGCATAATACACGATATGTTCCGCCCGATACCTAACCGCTTTAAGGACTATATCTCTACCCCGAAGCCGAATATGTATCAGTCGCTTCACACAACAGTTATCGGCAGAGAGGGCATACCATTTGAGGTGCAGATACGCACATGGGAAATGCACCGCATGGCTGAATACGGTATCGCCGCGCACTGGAAGTATAAAGAGGGCATAAAGGGCGGCAGCAGCAAAGAGGATAACCGCATAGCTTGGGTGCGCCAGATAATAGAGTCGCAGCAGGAGTCGAACGACGTGGAGGAGATAGTCCGCGCCATAAAGAACGACCTTGCCCCAGAGGACGTTTTCGCTTTCACGCCAAAGGGCGATATGATAACCCTGCCGAAGGGCGCTACAGTTATAGATTTCGCCTACGCCATACACACGCAGGTAGGCCACAGAATGTGCGGCGCCAAAGCAGATAAAAAGATGGTTTCTTACGATTATCAGATCAAGACAGGCGAGATAATCGAGATACTTACTACCAATATAGAGGGCCACGGTCCAAGCCGCTCGTGGCTGAATATCGCCAAGACCAACGAGGCTAAGTCGAAGATACGCTCGTGGTTCAAAAAAGAGCGCCGCGAGGAAAATATATTCGAGGGCAAAAATGCGCTGGAGCGCGAGTTTCGCCGCAATAATATGCGCGTTCCCGAAGAGGACTTAGAGGAGTTTTTGCGCTTAGATATGCGCAAGCACAGCTGCGAAACGCTGGACGATTTCTTTGCAGCGATAGGCTACGGCGGCGTGCAGCTTTCAAAGGTCATGCAGCGCCTAAAAGTGGAGTATACGAAAAAGTATTCCGAAAAGCAGCAGCCCGAGGTCACTCAGGATGATATTAAGCCTAAGAGCATAAAGAAGAAGTCGGGCGTTGTGGTAGACGGCATAGACGATTGCGTGGTAAAATTCGCGCAGTGCTGTAACCCCTTGCCGGGCGACGACGTAGTAGGCTTTATCACGCGCGGCCACGGCGTTTCGGTGCATAAGTGCGACTGCGCAAACTACCTCTCGCAAAAGGATGATCCCGACCAAAAAGACCGCTGGATACCCGTGCACTGGGAAAGCTCAAAGACCGACCCCGTGTACTTCAAGACCACGCTCGACATTATAGCGGTGGATAGAATAGGTCTGCTGGCAGACGTTTCATCAGCCCTCGCTATGATAAATATTTATATATACGAATCCTCCTCGCGCGAGCTGAAAAACGGCAACGCTATCCTCTCAGTAACGCTCAGCGTAGCGGGCATGGATCAGCTAAACAGCGTTGTCGCGAGGATAAAGAAGATAAAGAACGTAATATCCGTTGAACGCAGCGGAAAGTAAAAGGAGAGTATCATGGAGATAATCAAGCTCAAGCCGCTAAGCGTGTGCGATACGAACAGCTATATAGTAGCTACCAACGAGGGCAACGCAGTGCTTATAGACGCACCCGCCGACGCCGATTACATATACGGCGAGATACTGAAACACGGGCTTACTCTGAAAAAAATACTGCTTACTCACGGTCATTTCGACCATGTTGGCGCTGTTGCAGACCTTGTGGAGAAAACGGGCTGTAAGGTGTATATACACGAAATGGATCAGGCAAAGCTCAGCGAAGATACTGACGGACTGCTGATAAACCTTTTCCGCGTGCGCGGCTATAAGCCTTTCGATAAGTCGATAGCTATAACTGAGGACGATATAATCAAGCAGGACGAGCTGGAATTTGACGTGCTGCATACACCGGGTCACACTTCCGGCTCGGTATGCTATATCACGGGCGACGTTATGTTTTCGGGCGACACGCTTTTCGCGCGCTCGGTAGGCAGGACGGATATGCCCGACGGCAATTACAGCGCGCTCATGTACTCTATGGAAAAGATAAAAGACCTGGGCGGAAACCTGCGCATACTGCCTGGTCATATGTGCGAAACTTCGCTTGACAGCGAGCGCAAATATAATCCATACCTAATTTAAAACGGGGATAGTAAAAACATGAAAATTATTTTCAGCGGAAACGACTACAAATATGAAATAGAGGCTGTGATGAAGCTTTTCTTTCCCGCGCAACATTTTGAATTTATATATGCGGAAAAAGAAGCGGCGGAACTTGCGGCTGACGAGAACTGTGTTTTTGCAAGAGAGCTGAGAACGAAAAGAAAAACTCTGCTGTATGCAGCGGCGCGGATAGGCGGTAAAAACTGCCGCCGCGTTTCTTCTCTCACGCCGAACGCGGCTGAGTGCGAGTGCGAGCTGGAGCTTTCAAAGCTGGTGTACCAGTCGGTAAGCGCATTAACGGGCATAGTTTCGGAATGGGGCATAGTTACGGGAGTACGACCCGTGAAGCAGGTCAACAGGCTTATAGACAAAGGCTTGACGAAGGATGAAATATTCCGCACCTTGCAGAACGATTATCTGATCTCATCAAAAAAGTGCAGCATAGCCTACGACACTGCCGTTTCGCAGGCGCCATTCTTGAAACAGCTTGAAGAGAGCGGCGGCAGTACATTTGGGCTGTACGTTTCCGTGCCGTTTTGCCCCAGCAGATGTTCGTACTGCTCGTTTATATCGCAGTCGGCTTCGGGAGCGGGCGTTAAGAAAATAATACCTGCATACATAGAAAATCTCTGTGACGAGATACGATACACGGCAAAGCTTACCGAGCGCATAGGTATAAAGCCTGACACTATATACTTCGGCGGCGGCACGCCTACGGTGCTCACAGCGCCGCAGCTAGAGCGCGTTATGCTGGCGGTATCTGAAAGCTTCGACCTTTCGCAAGTGCATGAGTACACGATAGAGGCGGGCAGACCCGACACCGTAACGGCTGAAAAGCTGGAAGCGATGAAGCAGGGCGGCTGTACGCGAATATCTATCAACCCGCAGACGCTTAATGACGATGTGCTAAAAGCGATAGGCAGGGAGCATAACACACAGCAGTTTTACGAGAGTTTCAAGCTTGCACGCGCGCAGGGGTTCGATTCAATAAATACTGACGTGATAGCGGGACTGCCGACCGACACACTAGAAAGCTTCAAGCGCACGATAGACGAGCTGATAATTTTATCGCCCGAGAGCATAACCGTACACACGCTTTCGGTAAAACGCTCGGCTCGGCTGAACGGCAGTGATGATAAGAGCGAAGTGTTTAAAAATCCAGCCGCCGAGATGGTGGACTACGCGTCAGAGAAGCTTTACGCCGCGGGTTACAAGCCGTATTATCTGTACAAGCAAAAGAATATGGTGGATAATCTGGAGAATATAGGCTGGGTGAAGTCCGGATATGAAAGTCTGTATAATATCTATATAATGGAAGAAGTGCAGACGATAATCGCTATGGGAGCAGCAGGCTCGACAAAGCTGGTAGACCTGAAAAACGGCAGGATGAAGAGAGTTTTCAATTACAAATATCCGCTGGAGTACAACAAGCATTTTGACATTATGCTGGAGCGGAAGAACGAGATAGAGGAATTTTATGCTGAAGAAAAATGATGTTGTAACGCTTGAGATAACCGGACTTACGAACGAGGGAAACGGCGTCGGTAAGGCTGACGGTATAGCGGTATTCGTGCCGCTGACGGCTGTCGGCGATGTGATAGAATGCAGGATAGTAAAGGTGAAAAAGAGCTTTTGCTACGGCATTATCGAGAACATCATAACCGCTTCGGCAGACCGCTGCGAGAACGTGTGCGGCGCTTTTGGCAAATGCGGAGGCTGTTCATTCAGACACATTAGTTACGAAGCAGAGCTGAGGGCAAAGGAAGAATTTGTATACAGCGCGTTCACGCGGATAGGTAAGCTTTCACCGAAATTTGAGGGAATTATCGGCAGCGAGAACAGCGAGCACTATCGCAACAAGGTGCAGTTTCCGATAGCGGCGGACGAAAACGGCAGGCTTTTCAGCGGATTTTATGCAAAGCGTTCGCACAGGGTGATACGTTCGGAAGGGTGCGCGCTGATACCTGATATATTCACTGAGATCTGCAGCAGACTGCTGGAATTATGCACTGAGCGGAAGGTCACGGCGTATGACGAGGAGAGCGGCAGGGGACTGCTGCGGCACGTTTACATGAGAAAAGGCGCGCACAGCGGCGAGATAATGGTCTGTATCGTTGTGACATCAGCGAAGCGGCGCGGTGTATTTGTGGAGATAGCCGAGCAGATATGCGGCGAGTTTGCGCAGGTAAAGTCTTTCATCATGAACATAAATCCCGACCGCACGAATGTGATACTTGGCAGATCGAGCGAAGTACTTTGCGGCAGGGAAGAGATATACGACGAGATGTGCGGCAACAGGATAGCGATCTCGCTTCATTCATTTTACCAGATAAACACATTTCAGGCGGAGCGTGTCTACGAGCTTGCGAGAGAGTATGCGCAGTTGAAGCCGACGGACACTTTGCTGGACCTTTACTGTGGCGCTGGCACGATAGGGCTTTCGATGGCGGCAGGCGTGAAAAAGCTGATAGGCGTAGAGATAGTAGCGCCAGCGATAGATGACGCGAAGAAAAATGTCGCTGCGAACGGGATAAAGAATGCGGAGTTCATATGTGCCGACGCGGAGCAGGCAGCGCAGACGTTATACGAGCGCGGCGAGCTGCCAAATGTGATAATCGCCGACCCAGCACGAAAAGGCTGCACGCCCGAAACGCTGAAATACATGGCTAAAATGTCGCCCGAGCGGATAGTAATGATCTCATGCAACCCCTCGACTGCCGCGCGCGACTGCGCCGAGCTGGAAAAACTTGGTTACAAAGCTGAGCGGTGCATGGCGGCGGATTTTTTCCCGCGGACGAGCCATGTGGAGACGGTAGTTTTGATGTCAAAGGTGAACCCTGACAAGTAAATATAGTGTAGCAGTTAAAGGACTTTCTTAGAGGCTATCGTTAAAAAGTGTATGAAGTCTTGCGGAAAGTCCTTTTTTGATGCTTGTAAATAGCCTAGTGGGAATTGGTCTACTCGGTGGGGTTGACACTAGGAGATGGATATAAGAGATTTGAACCCTAGAGGGGTTCAATAAAAATGATTGAGAAGGAGGCAAGATTAAAAGTGATTAATTTGAGCAGATTAGAAGAAATAAAGGATTTGCGTACTGTGTGGCCGCATGAAGCCCTTGATTTTACGCCATGGCTTTCGCAGGACGATAACATATCCTTGCTAGCTGATGCGGTTGGAATGGATATTACTGTAGATGAAACAGAGTCATCTGTTGGAGACTTTAACGTTGACATTTTTGCGTCTGAAACGGGAACTGATAGAAAAATCATAATTGAAAATCAGTTGGAAGATACCAATCATGACCATCTTGGAAAATTGATTACATATGCATCTGGAAAGTCTGCGGATGTTGTGATTTGGGTTGTAAAGCACGCACGTGAGGAGCATAAAGCGGCTATTGAATGGTTGAATAATCATACTGATGATAATGTAGGATTCTTTTTATGTGAAATCAAGCTATATAGAATTGGAAGTTCTGAGCCAGCAGTCAAGTTTGAAGTAGTAGAGAGACCTAATGATTGGACGAAAGAAGTGAGGAAGAGTGAATCTGTGAATGAAACTCAACAGTCGAGATATGACTATTGGGTGGCTTTTGAAGACTACGTTTTTAATATTCCGGCATTTGCAAAGAATTTCAAGAGAAGAAAACCGTCTACAGATCATTGGATGAATTTCAGTATTGGTTCTTCGGCATGCCATATTGCAGTATCTCAGATTCAAAAGAGGGATGAATTGGATGTGGAACTGTATATTAATGATGACCCTGATTTATATAATTCTCTTTTGGAAAATAAAGAGAATATAGAATCGTTATGTGGATTATCGTTTGATTGGAGAGAACTACCAGACAGAAAAGCAAGCAGGATAGTACTTGAGAAATCGGTTCAATTTGCAAACAAGAGTCAATGGGAATCTCAGTTTGAATGGCTTGCTGATGTAATGGTTAAGATGAAGGCGGCATTCTGTAGGTACATTTAATTGAAAAAATAATACGAAGCAAAAACACATTTAAAATTAGAACATCAAATCTTAAATGTGTTTTTTATGCTAAAATGTAATTACAATTATAATGTAAATACAAGTTGTAAAATAAGTTGTAATTTGAATTGAAATATGATATATTATAATAGTTGAATTATGCTAGGGAGGTATAGCTCGTGAGTGATAAAAAAATAAAGTTACCAATGGAACATTTAAACATTGGAGAATTCAATCGTGGGCAGTCTTCGAAGTTGATAAGAAATCTGGTTGATCATGATCAGGCTGCATTCATTCAAAAAAATGGGAAACCAATTGCGGTGGTATTTTCATATGAACGCTATGAACGACTACTTAATTCGGGAATAGATATCAACGAATACTAAGGAGGCTATCTATGGTCGCAAGAAAATATGGTGTAGTTTATACACCAGATAGATTAGCAGATTTTGCTGCAGAATTACTATGCTCTGAAATTGAAGAAAGCAAATTTGATAACATAAAGGTATTGGATCCGGCCTGTGGCGAATGCGCATTATTAGATTCAGTAAAAAAGATTAAAGGAAAAGGGTATGAATATATAGGTATAGATGTAGATAAGACTGCAATTTTATCAGCAAGTAGAGAATATACCATAATTAACAACGATACTATTTTACCTAAAAATGTTAGAAAAAAAACAGCTGAGTTTTGGGCAGGAAAACTTCCTGTAATAAATGCTATTATAGCTAATCCTCCGTGGAGTTCTGAAAAGATATATAATCGTGATGATTTAAGAAATGCCGGATTTGAGTTGACAGTTGGACAATATGATAGTTTTGTCCTTTTCTTAGAATTAGCCTACAAAATGATTTGTGAAAATGGTGTTTTTGCCTTTATTATTCCAGATTCCATTTTTGATTCACAGAATGAAAATCTTAGGAGATTCTTGACTCAAAATACAGAAATAAAGGTCATTGCTCGTTTAGGTGAAAAATTATTTGATGAAGTTAATAGAGCAACTACGATTATTGTGTGCAAAAAAAGAAAACCGACTGAACAGAGTATCACCAAGTGTTTTAGGCTATCAACTGATAATAGAAAAAAATATCTTTTAACGGATATACAACTTATGGATATATATAAAGAAAATGTCCATCAAGTATTGCAAAAACGTTTCTTAGAGAATCCGTCATGTAACTTTGATGTTGATACGAGACGAGAAGAAGAAGAGTTATTGGCCAAAATTAAATCCAGTTCAATTATATGGGGTGAAAAATTTAATTTTGGCCGTGGTGTTGAAATCTCAAAATCTGGGAATGTTGTTTTTTGTAGTAAATGTGGATGTGCGCAAGGCTATAAAAAGTCACAATTAGAAAATGGTGAAAAGATATGTACATATTGTGGAAAGAAAATCGAAGTTTCCGAAAGCACAATTGGAAGTGTTATTTCTAAACATTCTACAGGAAATGACAATCGCATTTTAGTAGGTGAGAATGTTAAACGGTATGGAATAGAAGGCAAATGCTATATAAAAACATCTGTTCCAGGAATTAATTATAAGGATTTGAGAATGTACACTCCACCGAAACTAATTGTACGAAAAACAGGGTTGGGAATTTATGCATCAATTGATTATACGGGAAGTATGACGAGCCAAACGGTATATATTTTAAAATTAAGGGATAATGCTGATGGTACCCCGTTGGAGTATTATTTGGCCCTACTTAATTCTAGAGTTATATATTATTTTTATCTAAAGGTATATGGCGAGAATGAATGGAAATCACATCCATACTTAACCAAGCAAATTATTTATTCATTGCCAATACGAGAATATACGCAATCAGCACTAGATATAGAAATTATTAAACTGGCAAAAGACTTAGCAAGAAAATATGAATACTCTAAAGATTTGCAGCTTGAAAAATTAATTTGTCGAAAGTATGAATTAACCGATGCTGAAATCCGATTGATTTATGATGAGATGAATCGTCTTCCTGATTTAGGTGCTGTAAATAATATGAAAGTTGAGGTAGATGTTAATGTATAGATATATAGGAAATAAAGCAAAACTAACTCCATATATTCTTGATAAGGTTCAGCAAATGATAGGGGATACGGGTACAGTAGCTGATATTATGGCAGGAACGGGAACGGTATCATTAGAATTACGAAAGAAAGGTTATAAGGTTGTTGCATCTGATGTTATGACATATTCTTATCATCATCTTAATGTAAACCTTTGCATGAAAAAACCGCCTGAGTTTTTGGGGTTAAAAGACATTATTACCGATGATTCACAATGCATGTATGAATCGGTATTAAAATATTTAAATTGCATAGAACCGAAAAAAAGTTTTTTTTATCGGGAATTTTCACCAGAGGGAATACCGAGAAATGGCACACCCTCTAGAAAATATTTCACATCAGAAAATGCAATGCGTATTGATGCAATTCGAGAAAAAATAAATGAGTGGATTGATGATAAACTTATAAATAAAAGTGAAGAATCTTTGTTAAAGCATACACTTATAATGGCGGTAAATGAGGTAGCCAATATATCAGGAACATATGGATATTTTTTATCTTCGTTTAAAAAGAATTCATTGGAGAGGCTAGAATTAAAACCAGTTGATTTTTATGATGATAATAATGAAGGGCATGTTATCAAGCTAGGCTTTGCTGAGAATCTTGCAGCTACTATAAAAGCAGATTTGTGTTACATTGATCCGCCATATATGAAAAGACAGTATGCAGCTAATTATCATATATTGGAGACAATTGCTAGGGGTGATTTTCCAGATGCAGTTGGTAAAAGTGGCTTGCGTGATTGGTGGGATCAACATTCTAAACTTTGTACAAAAACAAAAGGCTTGCAATCTTTTGAAAAAATTATTTCTGACATGCAATGTTCAAAGTTCTTGATTAGTTACAGTGAAGATGGGTTATTTACGTTAGAACAGCTACAGGAGTGCTTTAGTAAATTTGGAAATGTATTGGTACAAGAAATTGATTATAATCGTTTCAGAAGTAATGACAGTAAATTACCACAGAAATTAAAAGAATATTTAATTTCTGTAGAAAGGTAGGAAATTAAATGGAATATATTGAAAGAATTTTTTATAGAAAAATTAATCCATCCGATTTCAAAAAACTTTATGACATTGACAGACCGGAAGGTGGTGGTGGACAGACATACTTAGAAGCAGCAGGAATTCCAAATGAAAAAATTGTTGATTTCTTAAGTTATGCAGAAGTTTCTGATAGTCCGCTTAAGGAAAAGGGAGAGACGAGATCAGTTTATACTTTTAACGCATATGTTTTAGGTAATTCCAAAGTAGGAAGCGCATTTATAGAATTTGCACCTAGGAGCGGCAGAAACAATTATAGAATTAGCCGACAGAACATGAAGTATAAACATCCGGCATGGAGTGTTGATAATGGATTCCCCGAAGCAAATAAAGACACTAACGGAGATTATACATCGGATGGAAATTTTGAGGGCATTATTGACAATTTGGTTATTTGGATTATAAAAACATCAAACAGAAAATATTATGCTGGATTTGTCAACAAAGATACAATGCCTGATGCGTGGCCGCATGATATAGGTCTTGAGGAAATATTTAGAGGTGAGCGTCGTGGAGTAATCGACACAGAACCGTTCAGATTGCAATTTATCGATAATAAAGAATGCCCATTTGGTGATTATAGTATTATGGGGATTGAAGAAGATAGGATTACATCAGGTTGTAATGTTCTTCTTTACGGAGTTCCTGGATCGGGAAAGAGTTGGACCATTGAACATGAGTACTGTAAAAAAGAAACAAATGTAGAAAGATTGGTTTTCCATCCAGATTACACATATTCTGACTTTATAGGGCAGATTCTTCCGAATGTAGATGATGATGGACAGGTTAGCTATAAGTTTACTTCTGGTCCTTTTACAAACATCTTAGCAGATGCGTATCGTAATCCGGAAAAAGAATATATCCTTATTATTGAGGAGATAAACAGAGGTAATGCTCCAGCAATATTCGGTGAAGTATTCCAGTTACTTGACAGAAAAACTGAAATCAGAGATTTTGATGATGATGGTTATCCAGTCGGAACAAGTGAATATGGAATCACAAATGCGAATATCGCAAAGATTGTTTATGGCGATCCAAAACATAAGGTTCGTATTCCATCAAACCTTTCAATTCTCGGAACAATGAATACCTCTGACCAGAACGTATTTACTCTTGATACTGCTTTCCAGCGCAGATGGGAAATGCGTTTGATTGAAAATAACTTTGAACATGTTGACAGAAATTTGGCTGATGCAGTGATTCTAGATACTGGAATCACATGGGAAGTTTTCTGTACACAAATCAACAACATTATTGTTGGAAATAACGCAAGAATGACTTCAGCAGAGGATAAACGTCTCGGCGCATATTTCGTACATCTTAGAGATTTAAGATACGACCAGGAGATGGGTAATCTTTCAGATGGTGAATATGATAATCTGAGAAGAAAAGAAGAGGATAAATCTATCACAGAAGCAGAAAAAGAAAGATTGGATACTATTAGAAATGCGATGAAACAGAATCGTAAATTTCCTGAGAAGGTTATCAAGTATCTTTGGGACGATGCATTTAAGTTCAACAGAGAGGTTGTTTTTGAGACCTCCCAGTTCCAAAGTTTGGAGCAGGTTATTCGTACATTTATGTATGCAGAGAAGATGGATCGTTTTGCAATGTTTAAGGAAAATGTAAGAGCAGCATTTACCAATCCAGAAGAGTAAGGTGGTGATTCAATATGGATTTGGACACAGCATTACACACTGCACTGGTTGATGATGATATAAAAAAGCATTGTCACGTGAACTCAAATGAAGATGGAGATCGATTTGTTGGAATCAAAGCAGACTCTGATAATGCGATGGTCTATTTTCCTATCGGATATCAACTGCCGGAAACAGATAATGAGATAAGAACTGATATAAAGCATTTGATTCAAGTCTTGTCTGAGTTTACAACATCGGAGGATAGACTACTTGCTATAAATAAATTCGCAGCTCCACAGTCGGTTGACTTTCCAATCAATGCGTATAAAAGCGTTATAGAATACTATTTCTCTATCGGTGGAAAGTATTATGTTGAGGTTGATCCGACTTTTAAGACAAGCGCTACAGGTAAGCAGGATTGGCCAAGAACGGTTAGAAATCAAGTACCATTGGTTCAGCAAAAGGGTGGGGTTAGTTCCTTTATTTATACAGAATTTACGGTTAGAGCAACGACACCGAATGATTCGAAGCAAATCACGCAGATTAATCGTTTCTGTGTTTATGAAGCATTTAAAAAGCTGGGATGGCTTTATGTTCCTTATATGCCAGAACAGCCGGGGCCGCATCCGGATGTCAAAACTTCGATTGCAATATTAACTTCAAAATTAGGAGCAACGAATGATGACAAAAAAAGAAATCTGTTCCAGGCGATGAAGGATATGCTTGAGTACATGGATGAAAAAACTTCTGACAGACAGTTTTACTTTGGTACTGATGATTTTGATCATGTTTGGGAAAAACTTATTGACCGTGCATTTGGTGAGAAAGATAAGGACAAATATTTCCCTCGTTCACGATGGTTATTAAGTCATGGAAAGTATAAAGAAAAACGTCCTCTAATGCCAGATACTATTATGATTTATAATGGTAAGTATTACATTTTGGATGCAAAGTGCTACAAGTATGGTTGGACAGGTATTCCAGAACATCTGCCAAATGGTTCATCAATTAACAAGCAGATTACATACGGTGAGTACCTCGAAAAATATAAAGGCATCGATACGAATTCTTTATTTAATGCTTTTATTATGCCATACAATATGGAACAGAATTATTTTGAACTCACTAGCGTTGTCGGAAATATTGGAGAAGCGGTTGGTGATTGGAGACATAACAAAAAATTCTATGAACGTATTCAAGGTATTGTAATGGATACTCGATATTTGATGTACCACTACACCGGAAATCCTATGAAAGAGAAAGTTGCATTAGCTGATTGCATAGAAGCGGTACTTGGTAAAGGTGAAGTGCCACCAGTAGGTGGGGCACCAAAACATACTCCGGTTTCATATATGGATATGTCTTCCAAGCAGTCTGTTTCAATGGTTGCAGAATCACTCAATTACAACATTGGACAAGAGAAAAAATAATAAAATGAAAATCCCTCTACTTGCATAAAAAGCAGAGGGATTGTTCTAATTTTCAGCTAATTCACGTTTTTTCTTTCTATAGCGATCTTGTGTAACACGATTGCAACATTCAGTACTGCAATATCTATTTCTTGTTGATGTGGTTTTTACTAGGAAGTATTTTCCACATCGAGGATTGTCACATGGTCTATATAATTCTAAGTCCGGTTTTAAATAAAAAATTGAAAAGTAAGCGGCACATAATAGAGAATCGACTTTCCAAGAAGGACTCATGGTATCTACGTTATAGACTGGATGTATTCCGTTGAGGTTTGCATTTATTTCCTCGCCAACAATGTAATTTGCCACTTCAGTCATGGCGGTTTTTATGGACTGACTAAGGCTATTGAAATCTGGTGATTTATAATAGTTGATAGCACCTGTGAAATTAATAATGCTCACATCGTATAAGCAGTGAAAAAGAACATCAATGATTTTTCTTGCTATCCCATTCCCATTATAGTTTACATACAATTGAATAACGGATTTGAACAGCGGTTCGTTATATCCTGGCACAGACGAGTAGCCACTGATAATATCATTATATTCAGAAATGATCACTGTATTATTTCCGATAATCGAGTCATCAATATTATAGAAATCACCAGAGAACCCCTCCTTTTGTCTTTGTTGCGAAAGGACAGAAGGTGGATTACGCAGTAGATCAGAGAAACTATGATGGCAACTCTTGTATGGAGAATTCATCAAGTCTGTTTTAAATTCAATATCCCTTGAAAGAAGAAGTAGGATAGTTAGCTCAAATATCTTCTGATAATCTTTTTTTATCTCATTGGCAGCAGTCATTAGTTCCACTGTCATTTTTAGACGATTGATGATTTCTAAAAGAGCACTTTTATCAATCTCTTCATAGCATTCAACACTGGTAGGAAATAAAAATCCGTTAGAATGAAAAAAATCGATTAAAGCTTTATCTGTCCTTGTGGGAAGGGCAATCAGTGAACCGAGAACATTGGGTTCTTCAATTGTACCGTTTGGAGCAATTCGTACTAAACCTTTCTTCGCTGCATATGCAAATGTCGCAGTATGCTCTGTAAGCGATTGAATCTTATATTTTATTGTAGGTGCTTCTCCTGGAACAGTATGCTCTATATCTGTCACACAATCAGATAGATTGTTATTAAATTTGAAAAGGATTGTTTCAAAAAAATTTTCTTTTATTTGTGGCATAAAAACGTCCTTTCTATATCAAAGAAGTCATGCGGAATAGCATGGCTTTATTTTTTTGCGTAAAAATAGTAATGGTAAATTATATGTTACAAGCAAATTTTACACTATAAATGTGAATAAATCAATCATTACACATTACTACAATAAAAAAGTAATGCGTAAATATGCTATCTTCAATTATTTTCTGATTTCAACTATCCTTAATACAGAACCAAGCGAGGTTCTATATACACTTCGTCAGAGCTTTCGCAATGTAACGACTGATTGACAAAAGAACACATGTTCGATATAATAAATCATCGCTACATTAGGATTAGGTCACGGAACAAGTGCAAAGGATAATGAAATCATAATGGTCAGTTTGACTTTCCCTTTGGCTGGCCTCTTACGGGAGGCGAAGATGGATGCAGGAAATGCATGTGGCTTGTCCATGTTGTAAAAACAAAAGATTGTTTGACGCAGATCCAGAAGAAACAGTTGGAATCATCAAAATAAAATGTCCGATGTGTAAATCTGTGATTGCGGTCAGCTTTCGTAATCAGAAAGTTCGTACTGAGCGAATCGCCGCACGATAGTAATCGTAGCGAGCAAGGCCTGACGAAGTATAGGTGTTAAAAGCACCTGTATTTTGTCAGGCTTTTTTTGTTGCTCTGGCAAAGCAAAGAGAATTTAACATAAGTACTTCTGACACCGAGATGAGGCTGCAAGCCTTTGTAACTTCATCTGAGTGCCAGACACTCAAAACCTGTCTTAAGGTTCATCCCTTGATCAAGGATGCCCAGAGCTGAGAGACAGAAGCAAATTAATAATAGTCAACCCACTGGGACGGTTGGCCATTTAAGAAGTGAGGATTCATTCTTATGGCCAATATTTATGGGAAGTTCCGTGTGGATTCTCACTTCGATTTTAGATCGAAGGAGGATCTATCATGGAAAATTTACAGACAAAAAGTGAAAAGCAGTATTACATACCTATGGAGGTAAATGAAGCATCAAAAGAAATTTTTATCGCAAATGGTTATGATTTATCAACCGATGCGGTGTGGACCAAGATTGGACACCGCACAGTTCGTGCCATCATGATTCCAGCAACGAAGGAACAGTACCTGGAATACATGAGACCTATGTGGCGAGAGGACAAGCAGGCTCAGAGAGCAAGCAAACAGGAAGATAAAAGAAAGATGCTGCCAGTGTCTTTGAATCAACTTTATGAAGATACGGAATATGAGATGTCCGATGAGACCAATTTGGAAGAGGACTTTATTAAGCAGGAGATGCTGAAAGAACTTCATGCGGCATTGGATGAGCTGGAGGAAGTGGACCGTACCATTATGAAGATGTTCGGAGATGGTGCCACAGAGCAGCAGATTGCAGAGGTTGTTCATTTATCGCAAAAGGGTGTTAATAAGAGAAAAAAGAAGGTTTTTGTTCAGCTTAAGACAAGACTGAAAGATTTCGAATAACATACATCCGGTCTGCTCATCACGATAAATTTTCTGGTGAGCAGATTTTTTCAAAAATATTTTTAGAAATGGTACTTAAACCAGGGCTGGATGTCCTTTCACTGTCAGAGAGGCAGTAAAGCCACTCGGAAAGGACGGTGTCAGCTATGACAATCAGATGCAGAACAGGCACTGAAAAGTGCAGCAGCAGTCAGCTTGATGCAGAGCTTGTGGATACGCTTGTTGCAATCAGTGTAGTGTCAAAAAGAATTGCTGAGAAATTAAGTGTACTCAGCAAACAGGGAAAAACAATGGAAGGAGGAAAACCAAATGGGCAAGGTCAACGAATTATCACAGCTTATAGAAGAACTGAACAGATGTGGTAACACACTTATCGGTATCTCAGAAGAACTAAAGAATCTCTTTAGTGGTTCGGAAGATGCGAAGAAAACAGAACCGAAGACCAAGACTGCAGAAAAAGCATCGAAGAAAGAAAGGACACTTTCTTTGGAAGATGTAAGAGCAGTCATGGCAGATAAATCTCGAAAGGGATATACGGCAGAAGTTAAAGCACTCCTTACAAAGCGTGGTGTAAACAGACTTTCAGACATAGATCCGAAAGAGTATGCAGCGCTTCTTGCAGAAGCGGAGGTGATTGGAAATGCCAGATAAACATGCAGTTCTTTCTGCTTCCTCCAGCTACAGGTGGCTTGCCTGCCCGCCATCGGCACTTCTTTGTGCCAAGGAGAAGGACAAGCCTAGCGAATTTTCCCTGCAGGGGACAGATGCTCATACGCTCTGTGAACATAAGCTAAAAACAGGACTGGGGCAGCAGACGAAGGATCCAACCGAGGATCTTACCTTCTTTGATGAAGAGATGGCAGACTGTACGGATATGTATGCACAGTATGTAATGGAACAGTTGTCAATTGCAAAGAAAAAATGCAGTGATCCCATTGTTCTTGTTGAACAGCACCTGGATTTTTCACAGTGGGTGCCGGATGGATTTGGTACCGGAGACTGTGTCATTGTTGCAGATGAAACGCTAACCGTAATCGATTTTAAATATGGAGTCGGGATTCTGGTTGATGCAGAAAATAATCCGCAGATGATGTGTTATGCACTGGGGGCTGTATCTCTCTTCGATGGAATCTACGACATCAAGAATATTACAATGACAATCTTTCAGCCAAGAAGAGAACATGTCAGCACCTTTGCAATTTCAAAGGAAGCATTGCTTTCCTGGGCAGAAAACACACTTGCACCAACAGCACAACTGGCGGCAAAGGGCGAAGGCGAATACAAAGCCGGAAGTCACTGTCAGTTTTGCAAAGTCAAAGCCACCTGCCGAAAAAGAGCGGAATACAACTTGGAACTTGCTCGTTATGATTTTGAGATGCCAGAAAGTCTTGAAGATGATGAAATAGAAGTCATTCTTGCAAAAGCAGATGAGCTGGTATCCTGGGCAAACGATATCAAGGAATATGCTCTTCAGAAGGCAGTCAGCGGTAAGGAGTGGAAAGACTGGAAATTGGTCGAAGGCCGTTCCAACCGTAGATATGTAAGTGATAAAGCCGTAGCAGAAAAAATAGAGAGTGCCGGATATGATCCGTATGAGAAAAAGGTGATCGGCATTACCGCTATGACAAAGATGCTCGGTAAAACCAAGTTTGAAGAATTGCTCTCTGGATTGATTGAGAAACCACAGGGCAAGCCAACTTTAGTACCAATGTCGGATAAGCGTCCGGCAATGAAAAATACAGCATTTAATGATTTTAAGGAGGACAACTAATATGTCAAAGAATTATAAGAACCCAACCAAAGTAATCACAGGACCTAAGACAAGATGGAGCTATGCAAACGTATGGGATCCGAAGTCAATCAATGGTGGTACACCGAAGTACAGTGTAAGCCTGATCATTCCGAAGTCGGATGTGGCAACGGTAAAGAAAATCGAAGCTGCTATTCAGGCTGCATATGAGGAAGGGGAATCCAAGCTTAAAGGAAGCAGCAAGTCCGTACCTTCTCTCAAGGTATTAAAAACACCTTTAAGAGACGGAGATTTGGAACGTCCGGATGATGCAGCTTACGCTGACAGCTACTTCATCAATGCCAATTCCGCATCTGCACCAGGAATTGTAGATGCCGACCGTCAGCCGATCTTGGAACGCTCTGAAGTATACAGCGGTGTATACGGCCGTGCCAGCATCAACTTCTATGCCTTCAATTCAAACGGTAACAAGGGCATTGCCTGCGGTCTTAACAATCTGCAGAAGATTGCCGATGGAGAACCTCTTGGCGGCAAGTCCAGAGCAGAGGATGATTTTGCAACTGATGACGATGATGATTTCTTATCTTAAGTGGGGTATAAGCGATGGATACATTAAATATGTTAATTGATGCCTCAATCAGAGGTACCATGCTTGGAATTACGATATTCTTTTGGATCTTTGGCCTTGTAACCATTTGGAAGTGGCTTTTAAATGTCATTAAGAGATTGGTTCATTGGGTGTTTCCAAATCTGAAGAAGAAAGAAAAGAATAACGAGTAAATCAAAGGGCGGCAGTGAGGTAAATCTCCACTGCTGCCTGTTTTTAGGATGGTGACAAAATGACAAAATTATCTATAGATTTGGAATGCTATTCGGATGTGGATCTTAAGAAGTGCGGTGTATATAAGTATGTGCAGTCTCCGAATTTTGAAATCTTACTGTTTGGATATTCCTTAGACGGAGAGATGGTGCAAGTGGTTGACCTAGCACGGGGAGAAGAGATACCGGATAAAATCATCGATGCACTGACGGATGAGACCGTGACAAAATGGGCATTTAACAGTCAGTTTGAACGAATCTGTCTGTCGGAGTATCTGAGAAGATGTTACCCACAGAAGTTTATTAACTACAGTATCCAGGAAGACACAGTGGAAGATTATCTTTCTCCGGTTTCATGGAAGTGTACGATGACCTGGTCAGCCTATATGGGTCTGCCGCTGTCACTGGAGGGTGCAGGAAAGGTATTAGGGTTGTCCGAACAGAAGCTGAAAGAAGGAAAAGATCTCATCCGATATTTCTGCGTTCCTTGTAAGCCAACAAAAGTTAATGGTGGAAGAACACGAAACCTTCCAGAACATGATAAAGAGAAGTGGGATGCATTTGTAAAATATAATATCCGTGATGTTGAGGTGGAATTGGCTATTCAAAGGAGATTATCAAAGTTCCCAGTACCGGATTTTGTGTGGGAAGAGTTCTGGCTTGACCAGGAGATCAATGACAGAGGGATTGCTCTTGATATGGCTGTCGTAGAAAATGCGATTGCATTTGATAAATGCTCAAAAGATAAGCTGACTGCAAAGATCAAAGATGCTGCTGGCATCGAAAACCCTAACAGCGTGATACAGATGAAAGCGTGGCTGTCAGAGAACGGCATTGAGACAGACAGCCTGGATAAGAAAGCAGTGAAAGAACTAATTGGAAGTACCCCAGATCATATCCGTGAAGTCTTGGAAATCAGACAGAAGCTTGCGAAATCCTCGGTGAAGAAATATCAGGCCATGGAGAATGCAGTATGTAAAGATCACAGGGCAAGAGGAATGTTTCGTTTTTATGGTGCAAACCGAAGTGGCAGGTGGGCAGGACGGATGATTCAGCTGCAGAATTTGCCACAGAATCATCTGCCGGATTTAAGAGAAGCAAGGGAACTTGTGAAAACAGGAAATTATGAAGCAATGGAGTTCTTATACGATGATATCCCGGATACATTATCTCAACTGATTCGTACTGCATTTGTGCCAAGAGAAGGTATGAAATTCATTGTGGCTGATTTTTCTGCCATTGAAGCAAGAGTGCTTTCTCACCTTGCAAAAGAAGAATGGCGAAGTGAGGTCTTTAAAAACAATGGAGATATTTACTGTGCATCTGCATCCGCCATGTTTGGTGTTCCAGTGGAAAAGCATGGGGTAAACGCACACTTAAGACAAAAAGGGAAAATTGCAGAACTTGCTCTTGGATATGGCGGTTCTGTTGGTGCATTGACGGCGATGGGAGCACTTGAGATGGGACTGACAGAAGATGAACTTCAGCCGCTTGTGGATTCCTGGAGAAGCGCCAATCCGAATATTGTTCAGTTTTGGTGGGCGGTAGATCGATGCGTAAAAAAGACCATCAAAGAACGTATCGACACAGAGACACATGGCATTCATTTCTATTACAAAAGCGGGATGCTATTTATTGAACTTCCAAGTGGCAGAAGACTTTCCTATGTGAAACCAAAGATGGGGGTCAATAAGTTTGGAAGTGAATCAGTAGTTTACGAAGGTGTCGGAGGAACGAAGAAGTGGGAACAGATCGAAAGCTATGGTCCCAAGTTTGTGGAGAATATCGTACAGGCAATTAGCAGAGATATTCTTGCCTATGCAATGAGAACTTTATCGCACTGTTTTATTTGTGGTCATGTGCATGATGAGCTGATTATTGAATGCAGCGAGGATGTATCCCTTGATGCTATCTGTGAGCAGATGGGTAGGACACCACCTTGGATTCCGGGACTTCTTCTTCGTGCGGATGGATACGAGTGTGATTTTTATAAAAAAGATTGATATAGCGGTACTTAAAACATGGGTTTATGTCCTTTCACTGTCAGAGGGCATGAACCCTTAATTTTTCAGATGGAGGTAACGCTATGTTTTATGTAAAAGAAACGATGGGAGATGCAGTAGAAGTCAAGATTGAAATCAACAATGAGAATGTATTCTGCAGATGCCCGCATTGCGGTTCGGAGGTACAAGTGAATCTGCAGGATATCTTAAACGATGAAGACAGTGATCTCTTTGGAACAGCAGTATTGTGTGAAAACTGTACGAGAAGAATGATGGGAGGAGAACTGGATGTCAATTAGTAAATACAACAGCGAAGGCTACTATGACCCGACCACTTATGAAGCCTTAAAAAATATAGAAAAGGAAGAACTAAAAATGGCCGGGTTATATAAGCCGGATGAGTTTAGGCCGCTTGTATATATCTGCAGTCCATATAGAGGAGATACGGAGAAGAATACCGAAAAAGCAAGAAAGTATTCACGTTTTGCGGTAGAGAGCAAAGCTATCCCTATGACGCCACATCTTCTGTATCCACAGTTCATGGATGACAGTAACCCAGAAGAACGATACCTGGCAACTCATGTCATCAACTATGTATTGATTGGTAAGTGTCAGGAGGTGTGGGTGTTCGGAGAAGATATTTCAGAAGGCATGGGTCGTGAAATCGCACTGGCAGAAAAACGCAGAATGAAGATCAGATATTTTACAGAAACGATGGAGGAGGCTAAGAGATGAAGATAACAATATATTCAGCTAATTGCGTAGGTAATGCTGCCAATACAATATATCCCAATAAAGCGGAGATAGAAAACAAGGAAGATATGATGGCGGTCATTTCTCGTGACCACGTGTGTGGGGAGTTCAAGAATTGCCATCGTTCTATTGATGATTTTTTATCCTCTGATGTAGAGGTTATGGACTGTGATAATGAACACAGCGATAATCCAGAAGATTGGATCATGGCTGAAAAATATGAAGAACTCTTTCCGAATGTTTCATATATTTTAGTTCCCAGCAGAAACGATGGAAAGGTGAAAGGCAAGCGGTCTGCAAGGCCAAGACATCATATTTACTTTCCCCATAGCAAGATCACAAATGCCGATGAGGTTGCAGGCATCAAAACAAGACTGCAGGAGTATGCACCATTTTTTGATGACAACGCACTGGATGCGGCAAGGTTCATCTTTGGATGTAATCCGTCAGATATTGTTTGGCATGAAGGAAGCAGAAACATTGATGAGTTCTTGGACGAAATGGACTTTGCGGAATATGACCAATCTACACAGAGCATTGGTGAAGGCTCTAGAAACAGTACCATGAGCCATATTGCAGGAAGGTTGATCAAACGATACGGAAATACAGAAAAGGCACATGACATTTATCTTGAAAAAGCGCAGCTTTGTAGTCCTCCACTTGAAGACAGCGAACTTGCCCTTATTTGGAGCAGTGCTGTGAAGTTCGGAAAGAAGGTGCAGGCACAGGTCGGCTATGTATCTCCAGAAGATTTTAATAAGGGCTTTAGTCTGAAACCGGACGATTATTCTGACATTGGCCAGGCAAAGGTCCTGTCTCGTGAGTATGCCGGTGAGCTTGCATTCACCGACTCCACAGATTATATGCGATATGACGGTACGCACTGGGTAGAGTCCAAGCAGCTGGCGGTGGGAGCCTGCGAGGAATTTTTGGATGAACAGTTAAAAGAAGCAACAGTAGCTGTAGAGAAAGCAAAGAAAATGCTCATGGATGCGGGTGTTGATAAAGAAGCAGTAATGGCAGGTGGTAAGGCTCTGGAAAAAGTGATTGACGAAAGCAGCGAAAAAGCGTTCAAGGAATTTATGATGGCATCGAAATACTATGCTTTTGTGATGAAGCGAAGAGATATGAAGTTCGTGACCTCAGCATTGCAGGCGGCAAAACCAATGCTCCTTAAGAAGATCACTGATTTTGACAGTCAGGAGTTTCTGCTAAACACTCCGAGTGCTACATATGATTTGCGGGACGGAAGCAGTAAGGAACATGCGGCAGAAGATCTGATCACAAAGATAACCGCAGTTTCCCCTGGTACAGATGGCATGGATCTATGGCTTGATGCACTGGACAGCTTTTTCTGTAGTGATAAGGAGCTGATCGAATATGTGCAGCAGATCGTGGGACTTTCTGCCATTGGAAAAGTGTATGTTGAGGCGCTGGTCATTGCATACGGAGAAGGAAGTAATGGTAAAAGTACCTTTTGGAATACCATCGCCAGGGTGCTTGGAACGTATAGTGGAACGATCTCCGCAGACGCACTGACCGTAGGCTGCAAGCGTAATGTAAAGCCGGAGATGGCAGAGCTGAAAGGTAAGAGACTGGTCATTGCTGCTGAACTGGAAGAAGGCATGAGGCTGAACACCTCTATTGTAAAACAGCTTTGTTCCACCGATGAAGTAACGGCTGAAAAGAAATATAAGGATCCGTTCAAATATGTGCCGACCCACACCCTTGTCTTATATACCAATCATCTTCCAAAGGTGGGAGCTAATGATGATGGTATCTGGCGAAGGCTTATTGTGATACCCTTTAATGCCAAGATCACAGGTAGCAGCGACAGGAAAAACTATGCGGATTTCCTTTATGAGAAAGCAGGAGGTGCTGTGCTTTCATGGATCATTGATGGAGCAGAAAAAGCCATCAAAAATAGGTACAAGCTGAAAACTCCGATAGTAGTGGAAGCCGCCATCAATAAGTATCGTGAGAATAATGACTGGCTTTCTGCTTTTGCTGAAGAATGCTGTGAAGTAGATATCACATACACGCAGAAGTCCGGTGAATTCTATCAAGAGTATCGTTCTTACTGTGCAAGGACGGGAGAATACACCAGGAGCACCACTGATTTTTATGCGGCTCTTGAAAATGCAGGTTTTGAAAGAAAGAAGACCAAGGCAGGCATCATTGTGCGTGGAATCCGCTTAAAATCGGACTTTTTGGATAGCTGATAACAAAAAGGTGCAGGTCGGAGAAGGTCTATATATAAAACCCCTTTAGGGCGGATTTTTTTGAAAAAAATCACTATATATAAAGTTTATGAAATGATATGCACAGACCTGCACCTTGATCAATTTTTGGAGGTATTTATGAGAGAGAAAGAAATAGAAAAAAGACTTGTGGCAGAAGTCAAAAAGAATGGGGGGATTTGTCCGAAGTTTGTTTCTCCTGGATATTCAGGAATGCCGGACAGAATTATTCTTCTTCCGAAAGGCAAGATCGCTTTTGCAGAACTGAAAGCCCCAGGGCAGAAACCGAGGCCTTTGCAGGTCGCAAGGCACAAAATTTTGATGGGGCTTGAATTTCGAGTATATGTCATTGATGGAACAGAACAGATTGGAGGTGTGATTCATGAAATACAAACCACATGATTACCAGAGGTATGCAACAGAATATATTGAATCCCATCCAGAAGCTGCTGTCTTTCTTGATATGGGTTTAGGGAAAACAAGCATCACGCTGACAGCACTTAATAACCTCTTGTTTGATTATTTTGATGTCCACCGCATTTTAGTAATCGCACCGCTTCGAGTAGCAAGGAATAACTGGTCCGATGAAATTGAAAAGTGGGATCATCTCCATAACCTTACTTTTGCCATTGCAGTTGGTTCAGAAAAAGAAAGACTGGAAGCACTTAGAAAACAAGCAGACATCACAATGATCAACCGGGAGAATCTGCAGTGGCTTATTGAAAAGAGTGGACAACCCTTTGAGTACGACATGGTGGTAATCGATGAGCTGAGTTCCTTTAAGAATCATCAGGCAAAGAGATTCAAAGCATTGATGAAAGCTAGACCCAAGGTCAAAAGAATTGTAGGACTTACAGGAACACCGTCAAGCAACGGTCTGATGGATCTGTTTGCAGAATTTAAGATTCTGGATATGGGTATGAGACTTGGAAGATTCATCGGTCAGTATAGAAATACATATTTCAAGCCGGATAAGGTGAATGGTCCTATCGTTTACAGCTATAAGCTGCTTCCCGGAGCAGAAGATGCCATCTATGAAAAAATATCGGACATTACTATTTCCATGAAGGCCGCAGATCATTTGAAAATGCCGGAACTGGTAAACACAAAGTATATGGTGCATCTTTCCGAAAAGGAGAAGAAAAAGTATGAAGATATGAAAGCAGAGCTCGTTCTGGAACTTCCAGAAGGAGAAATCACAGCAGCAAATGCTGCATCTCTTTCCGGAAAGTTATCACAGATGGCAAACGGAGCAGTCTATGCGGATAATGAGAGTATTCTTCCTATTCATGACAGAAAGCTGGATGCACTGGAGGATATTATCGAATCGGCAAACGGAAAACCACTTCTTATTGCATACTGGTTCAAGCATGACCTTATACGGATTGAGCAGCGTCTTACAGAAAAGAAGATCCCATTTCAGAAACTAGATAGTGATGCCAGTATGAAAATGTGGAATAAGGGAGAACTTCCAGTGGCTCTGATCCATCCGGCATCTGCAGGACATGGATTAAATCTTCAATCTGGAGGATCTACCCTTGTATGGTTTGGAATTACCTGGAGTTTGGAACTTTATCAGCAGACAGTAGCAAGACTTTACAGGCAAGGTCAAAGCAGCAGAACGGTTACGGTGATCCATATTCTGACTCAAGGTACGGTGGATGAGAAAATCATGAAAGCACTGGCTGAGAAAGACAGCACCCAATCGGCACTGATCGATGCGGTAAAAGCAGAATTGTAAAACAGAGACAATCCGAGGGAAATTAATATTTTCGGAGGTTAGGCTTATGACAGCAAGAGAATTTTTAAACCGACCATTTATTCTGAATAACAAAATCAACGATAAGAAGATCAAACTTGGATATTACAGAGAACTGTCATGCAGTGTTTCTTCTCCTGGATTTGAGGAGCATTATTCAAGCAATCGAAACATAAAAGCACCCTTTGAAAGATATCTTGAGAAAATCGATGCTTTGGAAAAAGAGCTTGCAGAGGATTATAAAAAGCTGGAGGAACTTTGCTGTGAGCTGGATAGTGCCATTGATTTGGTAGAAGATCCGATGGAGCAGATGATACTTCGGTACCGATATATTGAATTAAAGTCCATGCCGGAAATATCTGTGCAGATGCATTATTCTCTCCGGTGGACGAAGCGTCTTCACAGACGTGCTTTGGATAGTTTTGAAAGAAGCCACTCCTAGGCCACCCCCAGGCCACTCCCAAGACACCCCTTGCATGCGGTATGATGTAAACTGTAGAAAAAGAATAAATGAAGGAAGAGCCTTTGCCGGAAAAATCCCGCAGAGGCTTTTGTTATATCTAAAGGAGGTGCTGATGTGCCAAGAAGACCAAAGGGTCCTTGTAGTTTTCCTGGCTGTCCAAATCTAACGGATGGTAGGTACTGTGAGGAACATAAGAAGCAAGCCAATCGTTCCTACGAGAAGTATGGCAGAGATAAAGCTGTACGCCGCAGGTACGGAAGAGCATGGAAACGAATCCGTGACAGCTACGTGAAGACACATCCATTCTGTGAACAGTGCTTTGAGAAAGGGATCATTGTTCCGGTGGATGAGGTTCATCATAAGAAACCATTGTCGGAAGGTGGTACCCATGACAGAAGCAATTTAATTTCTCTTTGCAAAAGCTGTCATGCCAAGATCCATGCCGAACGTGGTGATTATCACGGAAGCAAAAAATATCGTGTTTACGGATATGATGATTAATCCCCAGGGGCGGTCAAAATCTCTAACATCAAGGCCACCGTGGAACGGCGTGGGGTCTTGCGTGTGAAAAATGCGAAATCAAAAGGGTAATTAAAGGAGGAACATGAGACGTGCCTACGAAATCAAACAACATAGGCGGCCGTGGAGGCAGAAGGCCAGGTGCCGGACGCAAGAAATCGGCGGTCAAAGAAAAAGCAAATAACGGAAATCCGGGAGGAAGAAAATTAGAGGTTCTAGATATTCCGGATGTGGAAGGTGTGGAGATGCCAAAGCCACACGACTTCCTGTCCGCAGAACAAAGAGACGGATCAGAACTGCAGGCATCCGAGATTTATGAGGAGACGTGGCAGTGGCTAAAGAAAATTGGATGTGCATCGAAAGTATCCCCGCAGATTTTAGAGCGATATGCGATGTGTTCCGCTCGCTGGATTCAGTGTGAGGAGATGACCAATAAGCTAGGTTTTCTTTCCAAACATCCCACTACACAGAAACCTATCCCTTCTCCGTTTATCAATATTGGCATTAACTATATGAACCAGGCTGTAAGGCTGTGGAATGAGATATTTCAGATTGTGAAGGAGAACTGCAGTACCGATTATGACGATGCTGCTCCGCAAAATGATTTGATGGAAAGGCTCCTAAGAGCAAGGGAAGGAAGATAGCATGATTGAGAAAGTAAATCCGAGCCATCCGGATAAGATGGCAGATAGAATAGCAGGTGCTATTGTTGATTTGGCATATAAAAAACAGGAAAATCCGAAGATTGCAGTAGAGGTGCTTATCGGTCATGGCTATGGTCATGTGGTGATTGAAACCTCTGTGGATATGGAAAGAGAAGATGTTGCATATATTGTGGAGCGAATTGCTCCAGGCATTCGGGTGTTTATTCAAATCGTGCCACAAGATGTGCATTTGGCGGAAAATCAGTCCAAGGGAATGAGATGCGGTGATAACGGTATTTTTAAAGGAATGCCGTTGACAGAGGAACAGAAAGCACTCTCTAAGATTGCAAGAGAAATCTACACATCTTATCCGTATGATGGAAAGTACATTCTGGATGAAGCAAGACTGATCATCTGTCAGAGCAATGCAAAAACTACAGATTTGAAATACACATATCCAAATGCGGAAATCAATCCGCTCGGTGATTGGACTGGTGGACTTGATGTAGATTCCGGTGCAACCAACCGAAAACTAGGAAGTGATATGGCAGATTCTGTGACAGGCGGAGGTCTTCATGGAAAAGATTTATCCAAAGCAGATGTGTCTGTTAATATCTATGCATTTCTTAAAGCGCAGAAAACAGGTAAGCCTGTAGAAATTTGCTGTGCCATTGGAGACGACAGAGTTGATGACAGACCGTATGCAGAAATCGTAGAGATTGCAAGAGAATATATTCAGTCCATCGGTGGCTTTGAGAAGTTTGCCGAATGGGGACTATTTTAAGGAGGCGGCTATGAGTAAAACAACAACAGAAATGCAGCTTGTAGCTGTATCAAAACTAATTCCTTATGTAAATAATGCAAGAACTCATTCAGCAGAGCAGGTGATGAAACTTCGTTCTTCTCTTCGTGAGTTCGGCTTTATCAATCCGGTCATTATCGACAGAGAATATAACGTGATTGCCGGACACGGCAGAATCCTTGCAGCAAAGGAAGAAGGCATCACAGAAGTACCGTGCGTATTTGTGGATTATCTGACAGAGACACAGAAGAAAGCATATATCCTTGCCGACAACCGAATGGCAATGGATGCAGGCTGGGATGAGGAACTTCTTCGTATTGAAATTGAATCCTTAAAGGATATGGATTTTAATGTAGGCTTGACAGGATTTTCAGAAGATGAGCTTGCAGAACTTTATGGAGAGGACAAGCAGTCAGAAGTGGAAGATGATGACTATGATCTGTCTGATGCACTGGAAAAGGCTGCTTTTGTACAGCGTGGAGATATCTGGACGGTTGGCAGACACAGACTGATGTGTGGTGATGCAACTTCTTCAGAAGATGTAGCTGCACTTATGAATGGGAAGAAAGCCAATCTCATTATTACGGATCCCCCATACAACGTGGCATTTGAAAGTTCTGATGGATTATCCATTAAAAATGACAAGATGGCAAATGATAAGTTCTATGAATTTTTGCTTTCTGCATTTAAGAATATGGCAGAACATCTGGAAAAGGGTGGCTCGGCTTATGTATTTCATGCAGATACAGAGGGTCTTAATTTCAGAAAAGCATTTGTGGATGCGGGCTTTCACTTGTCGGGATGCTGCATCTGGGTGAAGAATTCTCTGGTGCTTGGTAGATCGGATTATCAGTGGCAGCATGAACCTGTGCTTTATGGTTTCCTTCAGAATGGCAAGCATTACTGGAGCAAGAGTGCTGGAAGAAGTCAGACCACTATTTGGAACTTCGACAAGCCAAAGAAGAACAAGAATCATCCTACATCAAAACCGCTTGACCTTCTTGCATATCCCATCGGAAATTCCAGTCAGGAAAATGCAATTGTTATCGATACCTTTGGTGGCAGTGGCTCCACACTGATGACCTGCGAGAAAACTAATCGTATCTGTTATACGATGGAACTGGATGAGAAGTATGCATCTGTTATTTTGCGAAGATATGTGGAAGATACCAAGGATGCAGGAAATGTATTTGTTATAAGAAACGGAGAAAAAATTGCTTACTCCGACCTTGTGAAAGAGGTGGAATAGCATATTACGCACAAAATTATGATGAATAAATCGGTTCATATTTTACTCGGATATTTACAGATATGACTTGCTATTTATGCGATTCAGAGTGATATATGTAGTACCGAAAAATAAAGGAGGTACTCATAAATGAGAGTAGAATTTAACCGAACCGGAGCAGAGAGAAAAGCACTGGTTACAGCAATTGGAGAAATCCTTGGTACAAAGCCAAAGTATAAGGGGATGCCAACGGCGGCTTATGACTTTGGAGGTCTCATAGTAGATAAGACTGGAGCCTTGGAATTTGACGAGAACATTTTTCCGAAGGACATCGAAGAACTGCTGAAGAAACTTGCGGACAGCGGCTTTGCTTCAGAAGAAAAGGAAATACCCAAAGAGCCGGAAGAAACGCCACAGAGCGAAGATGCAGGGCTTACGGTGGCCATTCCGCTTGAGAATGTTTCAGCCGGAAACCTTACGAAGTTGCTTGAAGCAAAAGGTGAATTAATTAAGAAAGCTTTGGGAGTAGATGATATCCGAATCGAAATGGATGAGGAAAAAGTTTCATTCCCTTGGTTTTCCGAGGTGCCGGATACAGAAACTTGCCAAGCTTACCAGAATTTCATTGCAGCACTCTGCAAGATGAGTAAAGAACAGAAACGCATCAACTCAACAGAAAAGAAAGTCAGCAATGAGAAATACGCATTCCGATGTTTCCTTTTAAGGCTTGGATTTATCGGTGATAACTACAAAACTGATCGAAAGATACTTTTAAAGAATCTGACAGGGTCATCTGCATTTAAGAATGGAGCAAAGAAGGAGGTTCTGAGCGATGAGATTTCCAAGTAAAGAGATTGTAGCAAGAGTGCGCAGGCAGTATCCTGCCGGATGTAGGGTGGAGCTTACCCGTATGGACGATTTGCAGGCACCACCAATTGGAACAAAGGGTACGGTCATTGGTGTGGATGATACAGCAAGCATTATGGTTGCTTGGGATAATGGTTCCGGATTAAATGTAGTCTATGGCGAGGACCGATGCAGAAAAATCGAGGAGTAATATGCATAGTATTCTTCTGAAATAATTGTCACATATATGCCGAAAAATAACTTGCTATTATGTGCCTTTAGAGTGATATATAGTACTACCAAAAGGGAAAACAACACACTTAGGAGGAAACGACAATGAAGGAAATCAGAAGATTTGAGGAGCTTATGAATGCAAAGGGAAACATTAGCTTGAAAGATGCAGGAGTTAACAGCACACTTTACTGGGCATACAGAATTTCCAAAGAAGAATCTGAAAACGACCTTATTGATTTTAATGAAGTTATTTGGGATTACGATATCAAAGAGATTGCAGATAGCATGAGAGCAGAAGGAATCAAAGAGTTCACCATCAGCTCTGCATTTTCAAGCCTTATCGAAACCTTAGCAGAATTTGAAAAGAACGGCATCTACATGAACGGACTTACAACGGTCAACGCAAGATACACCGATTGGGAAACCGGAGAGCATTCCAGAATTCCGGCAATCAAGATGGAGGTGAGATAAGCATGTGGGCAGAAGGAAGCATCAAGGTTTCAAACAACATCTTCCACTACTGGGTCAAACACTTCGAAGAGCCGAGCGAAGATTACGGTATGGACGGCGGCAGGATTTCCAAGCTGATGTTAAAGCGAGACGGTGAGATCGCCTATAACTATGACAGAGGATTGAATATTCCTCCGGCCGACCAAGAAACCGAGATGGCACTTGCCATTTTGATGAAGGAATATAACTAAAACAGAAAGTTTCAGAAGAACCGCCCGCAAGGGTGTGTTCCTCGTTCTACGATATATATTGGACAGTCGCAGTGATGCGGCTTATTTTTATGCAATTTTGGAGGTGATGCAGCTTGCGAAAATTAGAAGATTATAAGCCTACCAAGTTCATGGCGGATACCTCGCATTACGATGAAACGATGGCGGATTTTGCTGTCAGCTTTATTGAGGAGCTGTGCCATACCAAAGGAACATGGGCGGGAAAGAAATTTGAGCTGATTGATTGGCAGGAACAGATCATAAGAGATTTATTCGGCGTGTTAAAACCTAACGGATACAGACAGTTCAACACGGCATATATCGAGATCCCGAAGAAACAGGGAAAATCAGAACTTGCAGCTGCCGTAGCACTTCTTCTTTTATGTGGTGATGGCGAAGAAAGAGCCGAAGTGTACGGATGTGCAGCAGACAGAAACCAGGCCAAGATTGTATTTGATGTGGCCGTGGATATGGTGAAATTCTCTCCCGCACTACTGAAAAGAGTCAAAATTTTGGAGTCACAAAAGAAACTGATATATAAGCCAACCAACAGTTTTTATCAAGTTTTATCAGCGGATGTTGCCAATAAACACGGCTTTAATACGCACGGAGTAATCTTTGATGAGCTTCATACGCAGCCGAACCGAAAACTCTATGATGTAATGACACAAGGAAGTGGTGACGCAAGAATGCAGCCACTATACTTTCTAATCACCACAGCCGGAAATGATACCAACTCGATCTGCTATGAGATACACCAGAAGGCATTGGATATTCAGGCAGGAAGAAAGGTAGACCCTACATTTTACTCCGTTATCTATGGTGCAGATGAATCGGAGGATTGGACAGATCCTAAAGTGTGGCAGAAGGCAAATCCATCCCTTGGCATTACGGTTGCTATGGAAAAAGTAAAAGCTGCCTGTGACTCCGCAAAGCAGAATCCGGGAGAAGAAAACTCCTTCAGACAATTGAGACTGAATCAATGGGTCAAACAATCGGTACGATGGATGCCAATGGATAAGTGGGATGCCTGTAACTATAAGGTTGATGAAGATGAACTGGAAGGACGCATCTGCTACGGAGGTTTGGACCTTTCATCTACAACAGATATTACGGCATTTGTTTTGGTGTTTCCGCCGCTTGATGAAGAAGATAAATACATCATTCTGCCGTATTTCTGGGTGCCAGAAGATACGCTAGACCTAAGGGTTAGACGAGATCATGTGCCTTATGATCTGTGGGAGCGAAAAGGATATCTGCAGACCACGGAAGGCAATGTAGTCCATTACGGCTTTATCGAGAAATTTATTGAAAGCCTCGGTGAGCGTTTCAATATCCGAGAAATTGCTTTTGACCGTTGGGGTGCAGTTCAGATGGTGCAGAATCTTGAAGGTATGGGATTTACTGTTGTTCCGTTCGGACAAGGGTTTAAGGATATGAGTCCGCCTACAAAAGAGCTGATGAAATTGGTGCTGGAAAAGAAAATCGTACATGGCGGCCATCCAGTTTTAAGGTGGAATATGGATAATATCTTTATTCGGACAGACCCGGCAGGAAACATTAAAGCGGATAAAGAAAAATCAACAGAAAAGATTGACGGTGCTATTGCAACGATCATGGCACTGGATAGAGCAATTCGGTGTGGCAATGAAATGACGGAGTCGGTCTATGACACACGAGGACTTTTGGTATTTTAATTTAGAAAGGCAAGGTAGTAATCAGAATGGGAATTCTAAAAGGTTTGTTTAGGACAAGAGATGCCCCCACAAACAGAACAGCAGGAAGCGCATACAGCTTTTTTATGGGTGGATCTACATCCGGAAAAAGAGTCAATGAACGTTCTGCCATGCAGATGACAGCAGTATATAGCTGCGTTCGTATTCTGTCGGAGGCAATCGCAAGCCTGCCGTTACATTTATATAAATATGACGAAAATGGCAGTAAGGAAAAAGCAATAGAGCACCCGCTGTATACATTGCTTCACGATGAGCCGAATCCTGAAATGACAAGTTTTGTGTTTCGGGAAACGTTGATGACGCATTTGCTGCTTTGGGGCAATGCCTACGCACAGATCATTAGAAACGGTAAAGGTGAGGTAATAGCACTGTATCCTTTGATGCCGGACAGAATGAAAGTGGATAGAGACGAGCAGGGACATCTGTATTACGAGTACCAGGTCAGCTCCGATGATGCACCGACCAATAAAGGAGCAATCGTAAAGCTTAAACCCGATGAGGTGATGCATATCCCAGGACTTGGATTTGACGGACTAGTAGGGTATTCACCCATTGCAATGGCTAAAAATGCTATTGGTCTTGCCATTGCGGCCGAAGAATACGGAAGTAAATTCTATGCCAATGGTGCAGCTCCAAGTGGTGTATTGGAACATCCAGGAACATTAAAGGATCCGTCAAAAGTAAGGGACAGCTGGTCACAGACATTTGGCGGCAGTGCAAATTCACATAAGGTGGCTGTTTTGGAAGAAGGAATGAAGTACACACCGATTTCTATTTCTCCAAACGAAGCACAGTTTTTAGAAACTAGAAAATTTCAGATTGATGAGATCGCAAGGATATTCAGAGTACCACCACATATGGTTGGCGACCTTGAAAAGTCGAGCTTCTCTAATATTGAGCAGCAGTCCCTGGAGTTTGTGAAATATACTCTGGACCCTTGGGTTTCAAGATGGGAACAGAATATGATCCGTTCTCTGCTGTCCGAGGAAGAAAAGAAAAAATATTTTATCAAGTTTAATGTGGACGGACTTCTTCGTGGTGATTATCAGAGCCGAATGAACGGTTATGCCACTGCAAGACAGAATGGCTGGATGTCTGCCAATGATATAAGAGAACTTGAAAATTTGGACAGGATTCCTGCAGAACTGGGCGGTGACCTTTATCTTATCAATGGTAATATGACCAAGCTTTCTGATGCAGGTATCTTTGCTGCAAGTCAAGACACATCAGACAGAAAGGAGAAAACAGATGAAGAACAAGAAGTTCTGGAACTGGAAGAGCCGGAAGACTCTAAACCAGGAAAACGAGGAAAACATAGAACGAATCCTTGAGCTGTACGGTACCATTGCGGAAGAAAGCTGGTTTGACGATGATGTCACACCACAGCTTTTTAAGGATGAGTTAAATGCCGGAAGTGGAGATATTACGGTATGGATCAATTCTCCAGGTGGTGACTGTGTGGCTGCGGCACAGATTTACAATATGCTTTCGCAGTACAAAGGGAATGTCACCGTCAAGATTGATGGCATTGCCGCATCAGCGGCATCAGTCATTGCAATGGCTGGAAACACAGTGCGTATGTCACCGGTTTCCATGATGATGATCCATAACCCTGCCACGGTAGCCTTTGGTGACCATGCAGAAATGCAGAAGGCAATCGATATGCTTGCAGAAGTGAAAGAATCCATCATCAATGCCTACGTGATTAAGACAGGTCTTACAAGAGCAAAGCTTAGTCATTTGATGGATGCAGAGACCTGGATGGATGCCAACAAGGCAATCGAACTTGGATTTGCGGATGACATCATTACAAGAGCAGAAACAAAACCGAATACAGATCCCGAAGAAGAGGACGAAGATGATGAAAGCACCGAAGAGGAGAAGAACAAGAAACTTTCCGATTCGATGCTTTTTTCACGCAAGACAGTAAACAACGCTCTTATGAATAAGCTGGAAAAGCATTATTTGGTGTCTAACGATACTGTAACGAAGCAGGCAGAAATTCCTGCTCCTATAAATAATGGCACTCCGGCAAAAGATCTAAAGGAGAGACTGGACTTTATTAAGAAATTCATTTAAGGAGGAATTCTACTATGACTATTAAAGATTTAATTGAAAAGAGAGCAAAGGTGTGGGAAACCGCAAAGAACTTTGTAGATACTCACGAGGATAATAACGGTGTGCTTTCCGAAGAGGATACCGCATCCTACAACAAGATGGAAAAGGAAATTGAAGATCTGACCACTGCAATTGACCGTCAGACAAGAGCAGAACGAAGAGAGCTGGAACTCTCCAAGCCTGTTAATTCTCCGATTACAGGAAAACCATTTAGAGGAGAGCAGGAAAACGAAAAGACAGGACGTGCCTCGGATGAATATAGGGATGCAATGATCTCTGCGATGCGTTCGAACTTCCGTAATGTAAGCAATGTACTTCAGGAGGGTGTGGATGCAGATGGTGGCTACCTTGTGCCGGAAGAGTATGACCGAAGACTGATTGATGTGCTGGATGGGGAGAATATTATGCGTGGTCTTGCCACTACGATTACCACTGCCGGACAGCACAAGATCAATATTGCAGCTACAAAACCCGCCGCTGCATGGATTGAGGAAGGTGGAGCATTAACTTTCGGTGATGCAACTTTTGATCAGATCTATCTGGATGCATACAAGCTTCATGTAGCGATTAAGGTCACAGAAGAGCTTCTTTATGATAATGCTTTCGGTCTTGAAAATTACATCATTACTCAGTTTGGTAACGCACTGGCAAATGCCGAAGAGGATGCGTTCTTAAACGGTGACGGCAAGGGCAAACCAACCGGTATCTTCGACAAAACCAAGGGCGGCCAGATCGCCGGAACACTTACGGCAGCGATTAAGTCCGATGATCTTATTGATCTCGTATATGGACTTAAAAGACCGTATCGTAAGAGTGCATCTTTCATCATGAACGATGCCACACTGGCATCTCTTAGAAAGCTGAAGGATAACAACGGAGCATATATCTGGCAGCCTTCTTACAAGGAAGGAGAACCGGATAGAGTACTTGGCTATACCGTACATACTTCTTCTTTTGCTCCGACCAATGCGATTGCTTTTGGCGATTATAGTTACTACAACATCGGTGATCGTGGTTCTCGTTCTTTCGGAGAACTTCGTGAGCTTTTTGCAGGCAACGGAATGATCGGTTTCTTGGCAAAGGAGAGAGTGGATGGGAAACTGGTACTTCCGGAGGCTGTGAAGGTACTTAAGCTTAAGGAGGATACCGCATCTACTGGCAAAGCCTAAAAACAAATAACAGTGGCACTTTATGACCGCGAATTCCAGTCATAAGGTGTCACATTCTTTTAAGAGGTGGTGATTGATATGATCGTTGGTCTTGATGAGATGAAAGGGTATCTTCGTGTGGACTTTGAGGACGATGATGCGTTAATTGAAAACTTCATAGAAACCGGGCAGAACCTCTGTGCAGACATCGCCAGATTATCTGTAGATGAACTTGGGAAAATTCCATCCTTCAAGATAGCGGTGATGTATGCCGTAGCTTATCTATATGAACACCGAGAAGATGCAGACCACCATCAGCTTACGATTTCTCTTCGTTCACTTCTTGAAGGTGTGAGAAGGAGCGTGTTCTGATGAATATTGCACTTTTGAATGTGAAGATCAAAGTTCAGGAAAATGAAGTGGCAGTTGATAAAATTGGCAATCACAAAAGTGTCTGGAAGGATTTCTATCAATGTTATGCCACTGTCAGTGGTGAGGGCGGTTCTGAAAAAGCTGTGGCAGGTCTTATCGTGGATGATTCGGATATTTCTTTTACCGTGAGATGGTGCAGGAAATTAGCAGATCTTGATGTAACAAAACACAGGATAATCTTTGAGGGGATAACCTACAATCTTGTATCCATTGACCATATGAATTTCAAGAAGAAATGTCTGAAACTGAAATGTGAGAAAGAGAGGAAGAAGTAATGGCAACAAAGATCGATAACCTTGCCAATGAGATTATGGAAGGTTTAAAAGAATACGCAGACCTTGCTTCTGATGATGTAAAAAAAGCTGTCCGGAAAGCTGGAAATACCGTAAGAAAAGAGATATCTGAAAATGCACCAAAGGATACAGGTGCTTATGCGAAGAGCTGGTCGGTGAAGAAAACAAAGGAAACATCAAACTCTCTTGAAGTAACTGTGTATTCAAAGAATCGGTATCAGCTGGCCCATCTTCTGGAACACGGTCATGCAAAACGAGGTGGTGGAAGAGTGGCAGCAAGACCACACATTGCACAGGCAGAACAGTCCGCAGTAGAAACACTGGATTCTGAAATAGCGAAAGCACTGGGAGGTCACTGATGGATAAGATATTACAGATGCTTGATGAAATGGGTATTCCTTTTGCATATGATCACTTTGCAGAAGGTGAAAGTCCAGATCCGCCATTTATCTGTTACCTCATTCCAGGAACAGATCATTTCTCAGCGGATGGAAAAGTGTATCAAAAGATCAATAAAATTCATATTGAACTTTATACCGATTTCAAGGACTTGTCGGTAGAAGACAAAGTGGAAACCGTGCTGGATAAGTACGGTGTTTTTTATGACCATACAGAAACGTGGTTTGAAAGTGAAAAAATGTACGAAGTCCTATATTCATTTGAAATGGAGGCATAAAGCTATGGCGAATAAAGTAAAATACAATCTTAAAAATGTTCATGCGGCAAAGCTGACAAAAGGTGAAGATGGAAGTTACACATACGAAACACCAAAGGCAATTCCAGGAGCAGTAAGCATCAGTTTGGATGCAGAGGGGGATTCTTCTCCGTTCTATGCAGACGGCATCGTATATTTCCGTTCGGTATCCAATAACGGATACAGCGGTGATTTGGAAATTGCACTGATTCCGGAATGGTTCAGAACAGATATTCTGAAGGAAGAACTGGATAAAAATGGGGTTCTTGTTGAGAACTCAAATATTACAGAAACGGAGAAGTTTGCACTTCTGTTTGAGTTTGACGGAGATGTGAAGTGCATCCGTCACGTTTTATATAACTGCTCTGCATCTCGTCCTTCTATTGAGTCTGAAACTAAAGAGGACACGATTGAACCGGGAACAGAGACGTTATCTCTTACAGCAGATCCAAGAGAAGATGGTCTCGTTAAATCAAGAACCGGAGATACTACTACAGATGCAACCTACAACGATTGGTACAAGGCAGTATATGTTCCTGTTGCCAAGACAGCACAAGCTGTAAATGGAGGTAAATAAAGATGCTTAAGAAAGTCATTAAAATTGGGGATAAAGATGTGGTATTTCGTTCCTCGGCTACAGTGCCAAGACTATACCGTGCAAAGTTCAAACGAGATATCTTCAAGGACTTAGCAAAGTTGGAAAGTTCCTATAAAGGCAGTAAGGAAGAGGACGAAGAATTCGCTATCGATGATTTGGAAATCTTCGAGAACGTGGCATATATCATGGCATATCATGCGGACAACACCATCCCAGATAACATCGATGATTGGCTTGACCAGTTTGAGATGTTTTCTATCTATGAAGTGCTGCCGGAGATTCTAGCTCTTTGGGGAACGAACCTTATCACGGACATTGATTCTAAAAAAAACTTAAACGCAGTAGTAGGGAGATGACAACACCCTTGTTCCTTTTGCGTTGCTTAGAAATCGGTCTTTCCATCCAAGACTTGGATTATCTGACCATTGGTATGGTAATGGATATCTGGACGGAGAAAGGAAACGATTCTGTAAAATATGACAGCATTGCAACGCAGGAGGATTTTGATAAGTTCTAACGATTATGCTCGGAAGATGCCGGGCTTTTTTTATGCAATTTTTGAAGGAGGTAGACGCCAATGGCAAACAGAATCAAAGGTATCACTGTCGAAATTGGCGGTGATACTACCAAGCTGCAGACCGCTCTTAAAGGAGTCAACGGCCAGATCAAAAATACGCAGTCTGCATTAAAGGATGTAGAAAGACTTCTAAAACTGGATCCGACTAATACAAATCTACTTGCTCAGAAGCAGAAACTGTTAACGCAGGCAATTGGAGAAACAAAAGAGAAACTTAACACCTTGAAGACGGCGGCACAGCAGGCAAATGAGCAGCTGCAAAAAGGGGAGATTTCTCAGGAGCAGTATGATGCACTTCAAAGAGAAATTGCCGCAACAGAGGCAGAACTTAAAAGGCTTGAATCTCAGGCATCCAAGACCAATCAGACACTGACAAAGATTGGTGAGGTTGGTGGAAAATTAGAAAACGCCGGAGACAGCATTGCAAATGCCGGAAAGAAAGTGTCTGTTGCATCAGCGGCAGTTACTGCGATGGGCGGTGCTGCCGTAAAGACAGCAGCGGACTTTGAATCTTCCATGAGCCAGGTACAGGCAACAATGGGAATTACCAAGAATTCCATGTCCAAGGTGAACGGTCAGTCTGTTAATACAATGGATACCTTATCAGACCTGGCAAAGACGATGGGTGCCAAAACTGCCTATTCTGCAAGTGAGTGTGCGGAAGCTCTTAATTACCTGGCTCTTGCCGGATATGATACGCAGGAAATGTGCGATACACTGCCAACCGTTCTGAACTTAGCGGCCGCAGGCAATATCGAATTGGCATCTGCATCCGACATGGTAACGGATGCCATGTCTGCGCTTGGACTAAAAACCAAGGATGCCGATAAGATGGTGGATCAGATGGCAAAAACCGCATCCAGCACAAACACATCGGTAGGTCAGCTTGGCGAAGGAATCCTTACTATCGGTGCAACAGCAAAGTCTGTCAAAGGAGGAACCGCTGAACTTAATACGGCACTGGGTATCTTGGCCAACAACGGTATCAAAGGTGCAGAAGGCGGTACGCATCTTCGAAATGTTATTCTGTCTTTGCAGAATCCAACAGATGGTGCAGCCAAAACAATGGAAAAGCTTGGGGTTAAGACTTATGACTCTGAAGGCAATATGCGTTCATTAAATGATATTTTGGGTGACCTGAATAAATCAATGGACGGCATGACTTCTGCGGAAAAGGCGAACATCATAGCAACTATTTTTAACAAAACAGATCTGGCATCGGTTAATGCACTGCTTGCCAATACCGGAGATACCTGGACGGATCTTCAGACAGCCATTGAAAACAGTGGCGGAGCCGCACAGCAGATGGCGGATACTCAGTTGGATAACTTAAAGGGACAGCTTACCATTTTGAAATCTGCAGTGGAGGGATTTGCTATTTCCATCGGTGAAACACTGATGCCGATGGTAAAAAATATCGTTTCAAAGATCCAGTCCTTTGTAGATTGGCTGAATAATCTTGATGAAGGTACAAGACAGGTCATTGTAAAGGTCGGACTTTTTGTTGCGGCTTTAGGTCCATTCCTTGTGATCCTTGGCACGGTCATATCCAAAGTGGGTGTGGCTATGCAGGCATTCAGTAAGCTCGGTCTTAAGATTACAAGTCTTGTTGCAAATGCCGGAGGAGTGTCCGGTGTGATGGGAAAGGTAGGTGCTGCCATTGGTGGCATTTCCGCGCCAGTTGTCGCAGTGGTGGCAGTCATCGGAGCTTTAGTAGCTGCATTTGTTCATTTGTGGAACACAAATGAGAAATTTAGAGACAACATCATTGCGATTTGGAACAGAATCAAAGAAATTTTCAGCGGCTTTGCACAAGGTATTACCGAAAGACTGAACGCACTGGGCTTTGATTTTCAGAACTTCAAAGAAGTGGTATCTGCCATCTGGAATGCATTATGTGATTTCCTTGCTCCGGTATTTGAAGGAGTGTTCACACAGATTGCGAATATCCTGGAGGGAGTTCTTGGAGTTATTACAGGAATCCTGGATGTGTTTATCGGTATCTTCACTGGAAACTGGTCTCAGGTGTGGGAAGGTGTCAAAGGCATCTTCGGCTCTGTTTGGGATTTCATCAAGAATACATTTACAAACTATATGAACGTCATTCAGAATGCTGCTAATGTGGTTCTCGGCTGGTTCGGTACAAGTTGGAATGAGGCTTGGTCTAGTATCAAGAGTTTCTTTGTGAATCTGTGGAATGGCATTGCTTCTTTCTTTTCAGGAATCTGGGAAGGTATCAAGAATGTTGTCACAACTGCCGTGATGTTCATTGCATCTTTCTTTCAGGCCGCATTTGACATCATCACAGTGCCATTTCGATTCATTTGGGAAAACTGCAAGAGCGTTATTATTACCGTCTGGAATGCGATAAAAGAAAAGGTGACTACTGTTATCAATGCCGTTTCTTCTGTTATCAGCACAGTGATGAATGGTATCAAAACGGTATTTACTACGGTCTGGAATGCAATAAAGCAGGTTGTTACAACAGTGGTGAACGCTATCAAAAACGTTGTAACTACAGTATTTAATGCCATTAAAAACACAGCTGCTACAGTATGGAATGGGGTAAAGACGGCCGTTACCACTCAGGTGAATGCTATCAAGAACACCGTCAGTACGGTATTCAATGCGGTGAAGAGTACGGTATCTTCTGTATTTAACAGCATCAAGAGTATCGCAACTTCGGTCTGGAACAGAATAAAGTCTGCAATCATTACACCAATTGAGGCGGCAAAGAATAAGGTCAAAGGCGTGGTCGATGCCATCAAGGGATTTTTCTCTGGCATGAAGATTTCACTCCCTCATATCAAACTCCCGCACTTTAGAGTAACGGGCAGTCTTTCCATTGCACCGCCATCTGTTCCGCACCTTTCTATCGATTGGTATAAGGACGGGGGTATCATGACCAAGCCTACCGCATTTGGTATGAATGGATCTTCATTGATGGTAGGAGGAGAGTCGGGTGCAGAGGCCATCTTGCCGCTTTCTGCTTTCTATAAACAGCTGGAAGCGATGATTGACAGCAAGCTGGATATGAGCGGTATGGAAAAGTATCTGGCTATTATTGCGGACAATAGTTCGAAGGGAATCTATCTGGAGGATGGAACACTGGTGGGACATCTTCTTCCAGCAATCGATAATGGTCTTGGAAAACAGCAGAAAATAACAAGGAGGCTTGCACTATGATACCAGACATTTTGATCAACGACACTTCCATGTTTAAGCTTGGATGGATAAGAGAAATCATTGATTTTCCCATACCGAAGTCGCAGGCAGAAACCGTTACCGTCCCCGGACGAAATTCGCCAATCCGGTTTAACGAGGCTCTTGGGTTGGTATCTTTTGAACCGAGAGCCTTTACACTGACGTTTTCCATGCTGGGAACAAGAGTACAGTTTGATGAACTTACTTCCAAGGTGAGCAACCGTTATGCCGGAAGGCTGTGCCAAATCATCTGCAGTGAAGAACCCAATTTATATGTTCTTGGAACAATCGAGATGAGTTCTTCCTATGATCCACTTACCGGAAAGGGTCAGCTTGTTATGGAAAGCAGTGATGCAGATTCCTACAGGTATCATGTGGAAGAGACACAGGTTGTTTTTACCGGAAGTGGAACGGCAGTGCTTGTAAGTGATTATATGCCTGTAGTTCCTACGGTTATAACGACAGCGGAAACCACGATGTCTTGGAAAATTGGAATAGATACTTTCCGCAGGACACTGAGCAGTGGCACATGGGAAATTCCAGAGCTGCAGCTTAGCTTTGGAGATAACAGCATCAAAATCGAGAGTGATGGAAGTACTACTTTCCGTTACAGGGAGGGATGCCTATGAGTATCTTTAGAGTATATGTGGATGGTCAGATTTTTTATCATCCCCATTTATCGAAGCTTGCTATTACAGAGGCAACCGTAAGTGAGGATGCAGAAAACATCGACAGCTTTACCTTGTCTGCACCATATAATCATCCCTACATTGATTTTATTCGGCCAATGGCATCAGTAATTCAGTGTAAAAGGGATGATGAAGTGGTATTTGAAGGAAGAGCGCTGGATGATGGATTCGATTTTTACAACACCCATACTTGGACCTGTGAATCCTGTTTGGCTTATCTGAAAGATACCATGCAGCCACCCTTTGAATATAAGGGGACATTAAGAGGATTATTTGAGCAATTTATAAATGTGCATAATCAATCGGTAGAAGAGCAGAAGCAGTTTGAAATCGGCAGAATTACGGTGACAGACGATAACGATTATATTGCTTACAGTAACTCGGATTATTCTGTGACGATGGATGCCATAAAAAATAAGCTAATTGATACGCACGGAGGATATCTTCGGGTTCGCTATATTGGTTCAAAGAGGGTTTTGGATTATCTCAAAGATTTCGATGAAAGAAGCCTGCAAAAAGTGGAATTCGGGAAAAATCTTCTAGATGTAAAAATAACCAAGGACCATACCGAAAGAGTGACGGCCTTGATTCCATTCGGTGCGAAAAAGATCGAAGAAGATGAAGATGGAAATGTAACAGAACTGGATGAACGAATTGATATTACAGAAGTAAATCATGGACTGAATTATGTCACGGATGAGGATGCCGTCAAGGAAATCGGATGGATATGGGCAACTGAAATATGGGAGGATGTCACCAAGCCGTTAAACCTTTTGAGAAAAGCAAAAGCAAGAGTGAAGGAACTGGCAAAAGGTATTACAAGTATGGAACTGACAATCTTAGATGAATCAGACAGTGACAGTACAATTGATGATATTACATCCAGGATGTATGTGGACTGTTATTCAAAACCACACGGGATTGATGGAAGATATCTTGTGATTGGAAGAAAAAGAGACTATTTAAATCCTGCCGGAAACACCATCACGATAGGAGCAACGAATGTAACGCTTACATCGGCATCCGCCAAACAAGGCAACAGCATTTCCTCTTTGGGAGATGATATTTTCGGCCAGACCACGAAAATCGAGAAGATTACCGGAGACCTTGATACGATCAATTCACAGAAAATGTATCGGACGGAATTGATTGTAGATGGAGTCAGTATTTTTAAGAATAAAGGTCAGAAAAGCACCATGTACTGCAAGGTGTATTCCTGGGATAAGGAAATCACCGATACTTTAGATGCAAGCTGCTTTATATGGCATCGAAACTCTTCGGATGAAGAAGTAGATAAAGAGTGGGATAAGAACCACATCGGCATGAAACAAATAACGATTACGACAGAGGACGTGTTAGACAATGCGTCCTTTTATTGTGAAATAAAACTTTAAGGAGGAATTTAAATGGCTACGATTTTAACATCCAGTCAGCAGACATTTGTGGACATCACGGATCAGCGAAAATTATCGGCATATATTACATCCAATCTTCCAAAGACGCAGAGTGAAGATCCCAACGTACTGCCACATACCTATGCACCAAGCTGGGACAGTACAAACCTTGTATTGACACCTGTGCTGTTTCTGGATCAGACCAATGTATCTCCGACTGCAACAGGAGTGACGATTGCATGGAAAAGAAAAGATGGTGTGGCATCAGAAACCGCACTGACTTCCGGTGAGACTGTAAAAAGCGGAGTGCTTACGGTCAATCAGAATAAGTTGGCATCATCCAGTTCAGGAATGATTACCTACATCTGCTATATCAGTTACTATGATTCTGAAACCAAGAATACAATCAATATCACTGCGGATATTACCTATACCTTGGTGAAGAATGCAGCTAATGCAAAGCTGTGTACGGTGAGCAGTGATACCTACGTCTTTAAGTATGATACTTCCCAGGCTTTAGTGGGTGCTTCTCAGGCAGCACTGACGGCACAGGTACAGGGAGTGACCATTAGCAAATGGCAGTATAAAAGCAGCAGCGGTGCATGGACAGATTATCCGACCACCTCCGACAATACTTCTATTACCGGAGGAACATTGGTGGTGAAGCCGGCGCATAGCATTTTCGTCAGCAACGTGGCTCAGATCAGAGTGACAACTTCAGAGAGAGATGTGTATGATACTGTCACGATTACGAAAATCTATGATGGAGCCAAAGGAGATAAGGGTAATCCGGGATCTGCCGGAACAGGAGGACTTTCTGTGGTTCTTGGGAATGAAACCCAGACGATTGCCTGTACTTCAGAAGGAAAGACATCTGCTGCAAGCACCATTACAATTCCTTTTACCGGATATGTAGGTATTACGCAGTCGGCTTGTACTTGTGCTGTTGGAACACTTCCTACTGGTATTACGGTTAAGACCAATACTGCAGCAACAGCCAGTGCAGCAGGAAAGCTGGAACTTTCTGTAGCAGCATCTTCAAATCTTGGAACAGATGCAACATTAACAGGCAATATCACGCTGACATTTACGATCTCCGGAAAGACAGTTACAAAGGTTTTTACCTGGACAAAATCCAAAGCGGGAAGCAATGGTGCATCGGCAGTAGTATTTTCTGTTTATGCACCCAATGGAACCATCGTACAGAATCAGTCGGGCAGTATTCTGCTTGCGACATCCGCCTATGCAGGTTCCACAGCGATTACATCAGCAGCATATCAGTGGGCGAAATATTCCAGCGGCTCATGGACAAATATAAGCGGGGAAACATCCGAAACGCTTACGGTATCCGGCTCGGATATTATAAATATTCAGTCTTACCGATGCACCATGACCTACGGTGGGAAAGCTTATGTGGATGTTATCACAGTGGAAGATAAGTCGGATCCGTATGTTTCAGAAATGCTGTCCATTGGCGGATATACGGTGAAGAATAATTTAGGCGGTGTAGTTCCTTATGTAATTGTAAGAACCAATCAGAAGGAAGTAGATTCACTTCTTGGAAGTATTAGTGAAACCGCACCTTCTGCACCAAAGTCCGGAGATTTCTGGTATAAGATTGATCACACAGAAAAAAGTGTGACCTTGATGAAATATAACGGAACTTCATGGATCAGTGCTTCGGAAAAACAAAGCCTTATGTATACATGGTATGCGCAGGATAAAGACGGAAAAGAAATGACTTTTAATAAGGCGGGCAAGGTCATTTATTTATCCGCAGCAGACATTGACAGTATTATGACGCTTCAGTGTGATGTGTCCAGCTGATACGGGAGGTGAAGCACTATGACATTACTAACGTGCTGCCAACATACTTTTCAAAATTTCACAGGATATGAAGAGAGTATCGATGAATTAAAAAATGCGGCAGATGTTTTGACAAAGGAAGTCAGTCAGACATCTGCCGAAATCATGAAAACATCGGATCGGATAAACAGCACCGTAGAAATGGTTAAGACGAAGGTGGATGGCTCAACAGTAGAAGAACTGGAACGAAGAGTAACAGATGTGGAGCAGAATGCAAGTGGAATGCAGATCACTATTTCGTCTGTTCGTGATGCGGTAGATAAACAGGAACAGGATCTTGAAAATTATAAATTGGAAACAAGCATTTATCTGAGGTTCACAGAAAAAGGTTTAAGTATTGGAAAGCAAAATGCCGGAGATGAGTCACCGTATTCGATTGTTATCGATAATGAAAAGATGAGCTTTCAACAGAATGGTATGGAGGTTGCCTATATTCAGTATAACAAGATGCACATCAATGCAATCGAAGCAATGGATAAGCTGAGTGTGGGAGCCGCATCAGATGGTGGATATTTTGATTTTATTTCCACACCTCAGGGAATGGGAATCAAATGGAGAAATGTATAGAAAGGAGATAGTCTATGAGCTTAACAACTAGAAAACTGACAAAGTCGCTGTATTATCTTACGGCGAATGGATCGGTAAGCGGAGCCACAACGAAGCTGTCGATTGTGTTTCAGGCATCGACCGCAATATATGGTGCAGATTCAAAGAATGGAGTGGCAATCTATGTGGATGGAGCAAAACAGAGTCCGACATGGACCGTCAATAAGAGCGAAGATTTTATGGGAACTAAGAAGTATACAAAGATGACCAGTTCGACATTATCGATCAGCAAACCATTTTTCACACTGAAAATCACTGTAGATGGATCGGAGCTATATGAAGAAGTGTTTTCGTTTTATGAGATTGAAAAAGCCGGGAACGGCATCCGTGCGTCTGGCGGCTTGATGAATGGAAGCACAGCGTCTTCGGTGAAATTTGACTGCACATCTTCGGATGCAGCCTATAAGGCAACCTTTAAATTAGGATCATACAGCAACACGATAAGTTCCTCCACATCATTGATTTCTTATGCAATTCCTATCAGTTGGTGTAATGCAGTGACTGATGATATCACTGGAGCTGCAAGTATTACCGGACAGGTTTTGTTTGGAGGAAAAGTGTACAAGACATTTACAGCTAATCTTACGGTATCTGTTCCGGACACTGTAATTCCCAATATTTCGTCCGTAACGTTTTCAGATGTGGATGATTCTGTAGTTCCTTCTTCGTGGGGAATTTATGTACAGGGACAAAGTGGGCTTAAACTGAAATCAATTAGCTGCGCAGGGGCATATGGTTCGGAAATTAAAAAAGTGAAAATGACAGCAGACAGCAGGATCCGGACAACAGATTATCCGGAACTACCGGAAATGGATCATATCTCACAAAGCGGAGATGTGAGCGTTATGATTACAGTGACGGACAGCAGAAACAGGACGGTAAACAAGAGTGCTGTTGTTTCCATTGTGTCATATGCATCTCCTAAATTATCCAGTATAAAGAGCGAACGGTGCAATGCATTGGGCGAAACGGATAATGATGGAACGTACTTTTTAAGCACGACTTCTGCTGTATTTTCTTCCTGCTTGGGGAAAAATACACTTACTCTCACTGTAAAATACAAGCGAACAGACCTTAAGAATTATGGAAATGAAGTGCAGATAAACCCTGGCTCCAATGTATGTGCAAACAATGATCTGGATCCGGAATACAGTTATGATGTTCTTTATACATTATCGGATGAATTTAATACCGTGACTTATTCGGACTTTGTTTCAACAGCGGTGTATCTTATGCACTTTCTGCATGGGGGAAGAGGTGTTGCGTTTGGACAAAAAGCGACTCTTGCAGATACGCTGGACTGCAACTTCAATGCTGTTTTTAGGAAGAAATTATCCTGTGTACTGGATGACGGAACAGTGCTGGAAGTGCGGGATATGATGGAGCAGATTCAAAACAATCTAGTGAATATGCTTTGTCCTAAAGGAAAGCTTCCTGCTCTTTTACTGGATCTTTTGTATCCGATTGGCAGCATCTATATGAGTACCAGTTCTGCAAATCCAACAAACATCATGGGTGGAATTTGGGTATCCTGGGGAGAAGGAAGAGTGCCTGTCGGTGTTGGAACAGGTACCGACAGCAACAATACGTCCGTGGACTTTTCTGCAGCAAATCAAACGGGCGGAGAGTATACGCATCTTTTGACCGGGGCAGAGAGTGGACAAAAGGCTGTGCAAACAGGAAGCCAGAGTGCTTCTCATACGCATTCTCTTACATATAATGCCGACAGCGGTGCAGCAGCAAGTGGCTCAGACCCAAGCGGAAGAGGTGCTTTTGTAAGAAGAACTGCATCCGGAGGAGCAACTTCAACTTGGAAAACTGGAAATCAAAGTGCATCCCACACGCATTCGATCTCAGCTTCCAATGCTTCCAATCGTCATAATAACATTCAGCCGTATGTTACCTGCTATATGTGGAAAAGAACGGCTTAATACTTACTGCTAGATGAGGCGATTGCTTATATTTGAGCAGTCGCTTTTTCTATACAAATTTTTAAGAAACGGAGGATTTATCAATGAAGGAATTTTGGAACATGATTCAGTTTTTATTTGCCGGAATCGGAGGATGGCTTGGATATTTTCTAGGTGGCTGTGATGGTCTGCTTATTGCACTGCTCTTATTTGTCATCACTGACTACATTACGGGAGTGATGTGCGCCATTGCAGATAAGAAGCTATCCAGTGCAGTTGGTTTTAAAGGCATCTGCAGAAAGGTCCTTATTTTTCTGCTTGTAGGGATTGCAAACATTCTGGATATGCAGGTGATTGGCACAGGCAGCGTACTTAGAACGGCAGTTATCTTTTTCTACATTTCAAATGAAGGAGTAAGCCTTCTTGAGAATGCAGGACATCTGGGGCTTCCTATTCCGGTAAAAATCAAAGCAGTGTTAGAACAGCTCCATGACAGAGCAGAACAGGAGGTGGGGGATGAAGATTAGTATAAGTAGTAAAACAAAATAAGTATATTGTGATTCATTTGGTCTTTGAAAAGAAACTTTACTGAACCAGTTTTTATTTGCAGTATAACTTGATTCTACGGAGATAGCATGGTAACATACAGCAAATTGTTAATTGTTAGAAGAATGGAGAAGTTAATATGGAAAAGCCACAGCATAATACAAGAAATGAAGAATTCTTTTCAAAGCGAGATTTTCCCCAAGAGATCGATTATCTTCTGGAAGGATTTGAAGACAATAAACTTTTAAAGTGTGATGCCGAAAGGATGATAGAGATTGCATATAAAAGCGGATATGTTGATGCGTGGAGGGAGGCATTATTTTTTACAGATAATTAATAGAAAACACATAAAGACGAGTTGAAGTCCAGATGGGAGAAATCCTGTCGGGACTTTATTTTTTACATCAGATACAAAGAAAAAATCAAATCAGTGTTAGAGCAGCTCCATGATAGAGCAGAAAGTGAGGAAAAATAATATGGCTTATACAAACAGTAAAATGGTATCTTACACCAAACTTAGTCCAAATCATTCCGGAAAGAGAACGCATTCTATCGACAGAATTACACCGCACTGCGTAGTAGGTCAGTGCAGCGTAGAAACTTTAGGAAACATCTTTGCACCAAAGTCCAGGCAGGCAAGCTGCAACTATGGCATTGGTCCAGATGGAAGAGTTGGCATGTATGTAGAAGAGAAAAATCGCTCCTGGTGTTCTTCTTCCAATGCCAATGATCAGAGAGCTGTGACGATTGAATGTGCATCGGATACAAAACATCCGTATGCCATGAACAATAAAGTGTATGCGTCTCTTATCAAGCTTTGCACCGATATCTGCAAGCGCAATGGCAAGAAGAAACTTCTGTGGTTTGGAAGCAAATCAAAGGCACTGAATTACAAGCCAAAATCCGATGAGATGGTTCTTACGGTGCATCGTTGGTTCGCCAATAAGTCGTGTCCCGGCGATTGGCTATATTCAAGACTAGGTGATCTGGCCAAAAAGGTAACGGCAAATCTTAGCGGAACTTCATCCGTGAAAAAAGATACACCAGGTGAAAAGAAGAATTCCGGTACCAAATCAGTCGATCATGTTGCCAGAGAAGTTATTCAAGGCAAGTGGGGAAATGGTACGGACAGAAAGAAAAGACTTACAGCTGCCGGATATAACTATAATGCCGTGCAGAAGAGAGTGAATGAACTTTTGAAATAATTTAATAAGGAAGTAATGACACTGCCCGTTAGAGATTAACGCCTCTGACGGGCATTATTTTTTTGCTCTTTGGTACTTAAAACAGAGCTAGTTGTCCTTTCACTGGTAGAGGTGATGACCTCAGAAATTGGAGGTGTCAGGATGACAGAGAATCAGAAAAAGTTAGTACAAGTATATCGTGAAAAGGGCATGAGCTATAAGGAAGTAGCAGATACATTATCGGTATCCATTAATACCATCAAAACATTCTGCAAAAGAAACGGATTAGGCGGAGTAAGAACAGGGACTGTCGGACTGGGAGATGGGATGGTAACTGCCTGCAGATGCTGTGGTAAGCCAGTCCGTCAGAATCCTGGCAGAAAACAGAAAAGCTTCTGCTCAGATATTTGCAGAAATAAATGGTGGAATAACCATCTTATAGATGTGGATAAGAAAGCAAATTATGAGTGCATTTGTGAATACTGTGGGAAGACTTTCATTTCCTATGGAAATAGCAATCGTAAATACTGCTGTCACAGATGCTATGTAAGTGATCGATTTGGAGGTAGAGAAGATGCAGGTGAGTAAGAACGTTCCTATTGCAGCCAAAGTTCCTCCGCGCAGGATGACAAAGGAAGCTATGCAAAAAGACTTTGAATATGAAATGGCACAGAAGATAACGAAAAATCTGCTTGAACAGGGCCTTATATTCATTGATGAATATGACAGAATATCGGAATTAAATGCTCAAAATTTCTCTCCGTTTTATAGCGATTTGTTGGATATATAACTTGATAATTACACCCTTTAGAGTGATATATAGTACTGCCAAAGCAAGGAGGTGAGACGATGGCAAGGATAACGAAAATTGAAGTGGCAAGAGACTTCACAGAGAAAAAGAAAACACGAGTTGCTGCCTATGCCAGAGTATCCACCAAATCCGATGAGCAGCTACTGAGTTTGGAAACGCAGAAGGAGCATTATGACAATTTTATAAGTTCCAATCCAGAATGGGAATATGCAGGCCTTTATTATGATGAGGGCATCAGTGGCACTAAGGTGGAGAAGCGCGATGGACTGCTTGCACTTCTGAAAGACTGTGAAGATGGAAAAATCGACCGTGTGATCACGAAATCTATCAGCAGATTTTCAAGAAACACGGCGGATTGTCTGGAGATGGTACGAAGGCTGGCAAAGCTGAATATCTACTTGTACTTTGAAAAGGAAAATATCGATACGGAACACATGAGTTCAGAACTGATGCTCTCCATATTAAGTTCTATTGCGGAAAGTGAGTCAAGATCCATTTCTCAAAACAGCAAATGGTCTGTTAAACATCGCTATGAGGAAGGAACATTTATTATCGGCTATCCTCCATATGGATATGAGAACAAGGATGGAAAGATGGTTATTGTTCCGGATGAGGCAGAGATTGTCCGAGATATTTTTACCATGACGATTAACGGAATGGGAACTTATGTAATAGCAAAAGAACTCAATCGGAGAGGCATTCCAAGCAAGAAGGGCGGAAAATGGTGCTCAACATCGGTGCGAGGAATTCTGCAGAATGAAAAGTACACCGGAGATGTAATCTTTCAAAAGACTTACACGGATGATAATTTCAATCGTCACCACAATTATGGGGAAAAGAATATGTACCTTTGCAAAAATCACCATGAGCCAATTGTCAGTCATGAGATTTTTGATAAGGCGGCAGCAGTAATGGAGCAACGAGGCAAGGAAAAAAGCATCGAAACAGGTATTGGAAAGTACCAACACCTTTATGCATTTTCTGGGAAGATTATCTGCGGGGAATGCGGAGCGAAATTTAAGCGAAGACAGCATTATAAGCCAAGTGGAAAATATGTGTCTTGGACCTGTAACACACATATAACAGATAAAAATGCTTGTTCTATGATGTTTATTCGTGACGAAGATATCAAGCTTGCATTTTTGAGAATGATCAGAAAACTTCAGACAGCACAGACACAGGTGCTGAAACCATTTATTTCAGATCTCAAGGGAACGAATAATAAAGGAAGATTACATCAGGTACTGGATTTAGAAGAACAGATAGAACAGAACGCAGAGCAGATAATGGTTCTCACCAATCTGATGGCTTCTGGTTATATAGCGCCGGAGATTTTTCATGCAGAAAAGAATAGGCTGACCTTGGAGGCTGACAGACTTGCAAAAGAAAAAGAAGTTCTTTCAAAAAGTATTAGTGGTGATCTTACACATTTGGATGAGGCACAAAAACTCATGCGGTTTGTATCAAAGAAAACAGAAATCAAAGCGTTTGAAGATACATTGTTTCTAGAATATGTTGATACGATTACAGCCCGTTCCAGAGATGAGATAACCTTTAATTTGAAATGCGGACTGAATTTGACGGAAAGGTTGGTGAGAGCATGAAACATACACCCTTTGGATACATCATTGAAGACGGAAAAGCAGTCATTGATGAAAACAATGCAGAAAAAGTGAGGAGACTATTTCGTGAATATATGGAATGTGGATCTATGAGAGCCGCTGCTAAGAAAGCGGGTATTGATAAAACCCATTCGATGATTGGCAGATTTCTGAAAAATAAGGTGTATGTTGGCACTGAGTATTATCCGCAGATTGTGGATGAGAATACTTTTGCAGAGGTACAGGAAATCCGAGAAAGTAATGCGAGAAGGCAAAATCGAATAAGAGAGTATAAGGTTCCTACCAAAGCGGAAATTGGCACTTTCGCCATCGGGAAAGTTACGAAAAAATATGATGATCCATACCAGCAGGCAGAATATGCGTACAGTCAGATTACGGAGGTAGCAAATGAATGAAAATGTAACATTGATTCCTGCCAGAAGGCGGGCAGGCAACCGAATATCAAAAGAAGAAAATAAGCCAAAGCTAAAGGTCGCAGCGTACTGCCGAGTCAGTACTGACAGCGATGAACAGGCGGGAAGTTATGAAATGCAGGTTCAGCACTACACAGAATATATTGGCAGAAATAAGGAATGGGAACTCTCCGGAATCTATACGGACGATGGTATCTCCGGCACCAATACCAAGAAGCGAGAAGGCTTCAATGAAATGATCGATGATTGTATGGCCGGAAAGGTCGATATGATTATTACAAAGTCCATCAGCCGATTCGCAAGAAACACCATCGATTGCCTGAAATATGTGAGACAGCTGAGGGAAAAGAATATAGCCATTATATTCGAAAAGGAAAACATAAATACACTGGAAGCATCCGGAGAACTTCTTCTTACCATTATGGCCTCGCTGGCACAGCAGGAGTCTGCATCCTTGTCGCAGAATGTAAAGCTTGGACTGCAGTTCCGGTACCAGGAAGGAAAGGTGTTGGTTAATCATGAACATTTCCTTGGTTACACAAAGGATGGTGAGGGCAATCTTATCATCGATGAGGATGAAGCAAAGATTGTTCGCCGAATTTATAGAGAATATCTAGAAGGAGCTAGTTTAAGAGACATTGCAGAAGGATTGGAACGAGACAAAATCAAGACTGGTGGAAAGCAATATAAATGGCATTTAAGCACTGTTCGTGGGATCCTTAGAAATGAAAAATACATGGGAGATGCACTTCTGCAGAAAACGATTACTACAGATTATATAGAAAAAATCCGAATTAAAAATGACGGGACAGTTCCGCAGTATTATGTGAAAGACAGCCAGGAGCCCATTATAGCACGAGATATATTTGCACAGGTGCAGGAAGAAATGATTAGACGAGCCAATCTTACAAGTGGAAAGGATGGTAAAAAGAAAAGAATCTATTCCAGTAAATATGCTCTTTCTAGCATTTGTACCTGCACAAAGTGCGGAGATATCTACAGACGAATTGTCTGGAACAATAGAGGAAAGAAATCCACAGTATGGAGATGCTGCACGAGAGTGGAGAATGGCCCATTCGCTTGTGATGCATCAACCGTGAAGGAATCAGAACTTCAAAATGCAACCGTCAAGGCAATCAATCAGCTACTTAGCTGCTCAGACAGAATGATGCGGATATTAAAGGATAATATAGAAACGGCACTTGCTGACGATAATTCCGATGAGATAGAAAAGGTGAATGTTATCCTAAAGAAAAAGCAGAAAGAGCTAGTAAAGCTTGCTCATGCAAAAAAAGATTATACAGCACTTGCCGATGAGATAGATAATTTAAGAGAAGAGAAACAGAAACTCCTGGTACAGAGAGCAGAGACAGAGGGTGTGAAAAAGAGAATTGCAGAACTAACCGATTTCCTTCAAGATGCGGATCAGGAACTGTCAGAATACGATGAAGGAATGGTTAGAAAGTATATTGAGCAGATAAAGGTATATGAAGGTAAATTTACGGTTTGCTTTAAAGCAAAGGTAGAGATTAATATTGAGCGATAAAGCAGACGCATATTGGGCAGGGAACTTCCCTGCTTTTTTTTGCGGGTTTTGCGAATTGATTTTATTCGCGGTTTGGAATATACTATCGTTAGTGAATGTAATTGTAAAGTTATTTGCGGGGAGATTATGATGGAATATTTGTCAATAAAACAAACATCAGAGAAATGGGGCATTTCAGTCAGAAGGATTCAAGTGCTCTGCGCTGAGGAACGCATTCCAGGTGCTACAAAGATTGGTTCTTATTGGGCAATTCCTGCAAATGCTAAGAAGCCAAAAGACCAGAGAATTAAAAGTGGAAAATATATAAAAGAAAAAGAGCAGGAGGTAGCCTTGAATGGACGTTTGGTCAGCGATGAATATGACGCTTGATGAAATAAAAAGCAAATACAAAGAATATCTAAGGCTACAAGCTCTTAGCAAAAATACGGTGCAGACAGCGTCCAACGATGCCTTTTACTTATGGAAGAATGAAAGTAAAGAGTTGTTCTGGGAGAAGATGTTATCGCCAGATTTTGAGACCGTTTATCGCGCAGCCATGCTGGACTCCTTATCAAAACGTACAAAGGGAAATCCACAAAAACTGGTTAGCTCATACATATCTAGTGCGAGGCGCTTTAGGAAGTTCCTGGAGAGTGATACTGTGGATGTGAAAGCTACCAACCCACCAATAAAGACCACTCGAAAAAAGAAGATTAATGCAGAGATTCCAGCACCCTGTGTTAGTGAAGTTGAACGGTATCTTGCGAGATGGGATGAGCTTGAGCAGTATCATTTGCAGGAGGAAGCTTTAGATAAGCTGTTTTTTACGTTGTGTCCAGAAAACAAAGATATTTCTGATGTGCTTTTGAAGGTATCAACGCTAAATGATTTTTACAGCACCAACATCTACTCTGTTTATCCGGTGGCAAAACATATTACTTCGCTTGATATTGATGTTCGATTGAAGGCTGGAGATGTTACACTAGTTGGAGATATTCAGAGAGTGGTAATCAATGACGCAGAGATAAACTTCTATTCGTTTGCAACAAAATACTGTAGTCATCATAATCCGCTAGAGTATCCCATCTATGATAGCTATGTAGAGAAAGTGCTTAAGTATTTTAGAGATTTGGATGGCTTTGCGGAATTTAAGAATGTTGACTTGAAGAATTATATACGTTTCAAAGGTATATTAATTGATTTTAGAAGATTCTATCGCTTGGAGCAGTTTAACTTAAAGAAAATCGATAAATATATATGGCAGTTGGGAAAGACATATTTTCCTAAGAACTTTGGTAAGAAAAAGTAGTGGAGGTGTGCCACGGGCGGAAGATATGGAGGAAAACTTATGATAGATGAAAATCAAAAGATAGAAAATAGACTGGCTAACATGAAAAACTTCTATTTAAAAACAGAAAATCTTCTGGAAAATTTGCCAGATTCAATTCCAGATAAAACAAAGGATATGTTAAAGAACACGATTCTTGGAGACAAGGATTTAAAAAAATTAATGGAGGGAATCGATTCACATCGTCCACCAAGAATTTTTCTAATCGGAAGAACTGGTGTGGGAAAAAGCAGCCTTATAAATGCTCTTTGTGGTGCATATGTTGCAAAAGTTAGTGATACAAGAAGTTGTACTGCCGGAGCAGAAGTATATCAGTGCAAAGATGATGATCGAGTACTTATGGAAATACTTGACACAAGAGGAATAGCTGAATCAGAGAGCTTAGATAGTAAGATTTCCGCAGAAGAAATGCTTATTAATCAAATAAATGAATTTTCGCCTGATGTTGCTATTATGATGCTTAACTGTACTCACAGAGATGACATTATCACTGATGTAGAATTTATGAAAAAAGTTGCAAAGGAATATGCAACAACCAATAATTTAAAATTACCAATTGTTGTTGTAGTCAATAAATGTGATGAAATGGCTCCGGCCCGCTTTAAGATGGCGAGTGAATATCCAAAGAATAAGGTAGACAAGATTAATGAAGTCGTTCAGTATTATAAAGGAATTATAATTAAGAATGGACTAAAAATAGATAATATTATTCCGGTTTCATCCTTAATTGATTGGCAGACGCCAGAAGGAATGGAGGTATCTGTTGAGGCTATCGATAACCTTCCAAAATATGACATAGAGAATTTGCAAATCGCATTTGATGGACGTTATAGAATCGAGGAACTACTTGATATATTGGAAGAGGCCATCCAAGATTTTGAAGCGCAGATGGGACTTAGGATGGCCGCACGGTTAAATGATGTTGTTACTAGAGTAGCAAAACATTTAAACAAGATTTTTACAGGACTATCTGCGACAGTTGCAGTCACACCAATTCCTACTTCAGATATTTATGTACTACTGATTTTACAGTGCGTGCTGGTTGCACTTATAGCATCATTGAGTGGCAGAGACATCTCAATTGATAATGCAAAAGAATTTATTTTCAGTGTAGGTGGTGTAGGCGCTGTTGGATATGGATTGAAGCTAGTGGCACAGCAAGGATCTAAATTTATCAATGCTATATGGCCAGGAGCAGGATCTGCCGTCAGTGCAACAATTGCTGGTGCTGGAACAAACGGTATTGGCCGAGCAGCAATTGCGTATTATATTGATGGTAAAAGTATAGAAGATGCTAAAGCGAAAATCGAAGAATCCAAATCAAAAAAGAAGTCCGATCCTGATAAGTAGGGCAATTACACTTTTTAACGATAGCCTAGACCTATCGTTAAAAGGTTCTTAGATATGTTTCCGCATACGGACAGAACTGGCAGACGTACTTAGAGAGCAGTCGCTCCATGTGGAGACGGTCTGTTTGCTGTCAAGAAAAGATAAATAAGGGCTGAAAAGTGACGTATTTCCGGGCTTTTTGCGAGGTTAGTATCATCAGAGAAGCCTTGCGGAAAGCTCGGTTTTTTTGTATGGAAACATATCTACTTTTTAGCCTGATCGGAGAAAAAGTGGATGACCGGAAAAATACGGTAGGGTTTAGACTGTGGATTAGATGTCATAGGTTGTGGCACTGAAATTGTTGTCAGAGCTGACCTCAGTTTAAGCCACTCGATACTAAGAGGCAGACTTGGCAGTGGAATAGATGTTATGGAAGTGGAGGCGTATTATTATGTTTAATCCCGGCTTAAAAATAGGACAAATTGTAAAGAATGCGGATATCGTAGAAATATTTAAATGCGGAAATATGGGAGGTATGCATCGTTCAAGAACAACGAATACGCTTGTTATTGTATCCGATTATACAAAGGGCCTTTATCATGATAAATGGATAGGCGGAGTTCTACATTATACAGGCATGGGTAAATCAGGTGACCAGGACATCCATTGGGCGCAGAATGCTACGTTAGCTGAATCTGATTATAATGGAGTGGATGTTCATCTGTTTGAGGTTATGGATGCTGGCGAATATGTCTACTGTGGAAGGATAGAGCTTGTGAGTAAGCCGTACACAGATGTACAACCAGGTGAAGATGGCGATGACCGAAAGGTATGGATGTTCCCGATAAGACCTGTACCGGATAATGATGTAAAGAAGCCACAAATGTTCGTGTTTAAGGATATGGCGGACTATGAAAGTCGTGGTAAAAATGTTGATGCTGAATATGCAAAGATGATGTCTGCTGTAACGAAAAGAAGAGTAAAAAAGTCGGTATTTGTTGCTTCGATTGTCCCGAAATCAGAGCCAACACCGCAGATAGAAATACCAACCGATATTGTCGGAAGACAGGTGAATCATAAAGCATTTGGCCTTGGCAAGATTACAGCCATTGAAGGCACTTCGGTTGTCGTGCAGTTTGATAAGGTTGGATTAAAGAAGATGGGATATGAATTCTGCTTGGAAAATAAGTTGCTGGAGTTCATATAAGGAAGATGTGAAGGCAATTGGGCTGTTGGTGAAATAGATGACAGGAGGATGTATGCTATGGCAAAGATGATGGAGGTCCCGGAATGGACTGATAAGGTAGATGTTAGAAAAAGGCCCTGCGAAAGAATCCCTGTAAATTCACCAACTGTGAAAAAAACGATGTTGTGGAGCGGCTTGAAAAACAGCCGCTCTTTTTTTACAGTATACAATAACTACCGTAATTTGTCAAGTTTCTTTAGCAGACTGACTGCCGCGGCTCAGCCCAGCCTGTCTGGATACATGATTTCAAGCTCGCCAAGCACCCTGCCCCAGTTTTTCAGCGGCATAGTCCACTTCTTGGCTATCTCGTGGGTCGACAGATACAAAGCCTTCAAAAGCGCCGTATCGCTGGGGAATACGCTTCTCTGCTTGTTCAGACGGCGATTGTATATCCCGCTCACAGAACCGCAACTGCACGGACTTAAAACCGTAACTGCACGGACTTAAAACCGCACTCTGCCGCACTTAAAACCGCACTTTTGCCGGCACATTGACCGCACCTATCTGAACCCTGTATAATATTCATAGCACACAAAAATGTGTGACTTGAATATAGGAGGTTCGGATATGACGAACTATCGAAAGATCTTAGAGCTTTATTCACAGAGGTATAGCCAAAGAAGCATTGAATCCTCTGTGAGAAGTTCACATAAAACAGTAAGAGCGGTGATTGACCAAGCAGCGAAATTGAACGTCACATGGCCACTCGAAGAAGATGTTACCAACGAAATGCTGGACGAACTGTTTTACGGCAAGTGCAGCAACGATTCTTCTCCGTATGCGGTCATTGACTTCGACTACATCCACCGAGAGCTTTCCAAAAAAGGCGTTACTCTCACACTGCTCTGGCAGGAGTACTGCGAGCGTGCTTACGCTAACGGCGAAATGCCCTACATGAGTACACAGTTCGACGATAAATACCATCGCTGGGCTCGTATCACTAAGGCTACAATGCGCGTCACTCATAAACTGGGAGATGTTATGCAGGTAGATTGGGCCGGCGGTACTATTCCGTACTTTGACAGCATTACCGGTGAGGAGTACAAGGCTTACCTGTTTGTTGCGGCTTTGCCTTGCAGCAGTTATCTCTACGTCGAAGCCTGCACTGATATCAAGCAGGAAAATTGGCTGATGTGTCATGTTCACGCATATGAATAATTTGGTGGTGTGACCAGAGTGCTTGTCCCGGATAACCTCAAGACGGGCGTTACTGCTAACACGCGATATGAAACGCAGCTGAACGAAAGTTACCGTGAACTTGCCGAATATTATGGCACCGCTATTGTGCCTGCCCGTGTTCGTAAACCGCAGGATAAGGGGCTTGTAGAGCGTTCGGTAGGCTTTTCAACGACCTGGATAACCGCTGCTTTGCGTGAGCAAAAGTTCTTTTCATTTGCTGAGGTAAAAGACGCTGTTTCCGAAAGGCTCGAAATCATCTGGATCAGAAAAGTAAAGATAGGAAGTCTTGATATTGGCTGCGGAGAACGAAGCCCGGAAGAATCTCTGAATATCGCCGAAGAAAACCAGCAGCTGAGGAAGCGGATAAAAGCATTGGAAAAGGAAAACAAGCGGCTAAGCGAAATGAATGAGTTTTTGGAGGATGCGGCGGCTTTTTTCGCTGCATGCCGTATGAATTTGAATACCTTTACTTTACAGGTTACAACGAAAACAACTTAATTTAGTACATATACCTGTCAATAAATAAGGGTAATGTCGCCAAACTCCAATTTTTCATCATATAATAAGTATTTGATTACCGATGCCTTTGTCATTAAAAACTGGCTCACTTTTTTATTAGCGAAGTGGCTCAGTTTTTTATTGACAAAGGCAAGAATATCTTGGCAGCTATTTCAAAAATGGAGATTGTGTTATCTCAAACAATGCAGGCGAGAATGCGATCAGGCCATTTACTGTAGGCAGAAAAACTGGCTGTTCAGTGACACTCCAAGGGGTGCCAAAGCAAGCGCAGCGATCTATAGCATTGTGGAGACAGCAAAGGCAAACGGACTTGATGTTTTCAAATACTTTGAATTATTGCTGACAGTTCTTCCGAGCATGGAGTTTCTGACCAATCCGGATATCATTGAGGAACAGCTGCCTTGGAATGAGTCTACACAGAAGATCTGCAAATTACCGTGAAATATATCCCCGAGTTTGGACTCGGGGATCTTTGGATTTAGGGGAATGGGGGATTATTGGGCGGGTACATTTTTTTCTTCTCTATATGCTTGACAAAAAGAGTTAGACGTGGTAAACTTATTGTATAGTATTATACTACGGAGGATAATAATATGACTCTTGATAAATTAAAGATAGGTGAGAAGGCTGTTATTAAAACTGTTGGCGGCACTGGTGCGCTCCGACTGAGATTTCTTGACATGGGGCTGATACCAAATACCGAGGTCAGAATGCTGAAACGTGCACCAATGGGCGATCCGCTGGATATAGTCTTGAGGGGCTATGAGCTGACTTTAAGAGTGGAGGACGCACAAAAAATAGAAGTAGGATCAATAGAGGAGAATGAACATATATGAAATTTGCCCTTGCAGGAAATCAAAACTGCGGAAAGACAACGCTTTTTAATGCACTTACAGGCTCAAACCAGCACGTCGGAAATTTTCCGGGCGTGACAGTCGACCAAAAAGTGGGAAATATACGCGGACAAAAAGACTGTACGGTAGTGGATCTGCCAGGTATATATTCCCTAAGACCTTATACGCAGGAAGAAATAGTTACGCGCGATTACATATTGAATGAAAAGCCGGACGGAATAATAAACATTGTAGATGCTACTAATATAGAACGAAATCTTTACCTTACTCTTCAGCTGCTGGAGCTTCGCGTACCAATGGTTTTGGCTCTTAACATGATGGACGAAGTTCGTGCAAACGGCGGAACGATCGATGTAAAAATGATGAGCGATGCGCTGGGCATACCTGTTATACCGATAAGCGCAGCAAAGGGCGATGGTGTTTCAGATCTTATAGATAAAGCAGTGGAAACGGCCGGAAAGAGAACTAAGCCGATAATTACTGACTTTTGTTCTGATGATTCAGCAGTTCATAGATGTATACATGCAGTCGTTCATCTGATAATGGATCATGCCAATCGTGCGGGGATACCGCCGCGCTTTTGTGCTTCAAAACTCATTGAGGGCGATAAAAATATTGAGGATCAGCTTGCGTTAAATCAAAACGAGCTTGAGCTTTTGGAACACTGCATAGTTGAAATGGAAGATGAATCGAAACTGGATAGAAACGCTGCATTGGCAGATATGCGCTATACATTTATAGAAAAAGTAGTTGCGATAAGCGTAGTCAAGTGTCATGAAAGCCGTGAACATAAACGCAGCGTAAAGATAGACCGTGTTCTTACAGGTAAATACACGGCGCTGCCGGTATTTTTCGGAATAATGTTCTTGGTATTTTTCTTAACATTTAATGTTATAGGCGCAACTCTCTCAAATTGGCTTTCACTTGGTATAGATAAAGTGACAGACTTGGCGGACAAAGGGCTTACTGCATACGGAATAAACCCCGTAGTGCACAGCCTTATAATAGATGGAGTTTTTGCCGGAGTAGGCAGTGTGCTTAGCTTTTTGCCAATAATAGTTACTCTGTTTTTCTTTCTCTCTATACTTGAGGATACCGGTTATATGGCGCGAGTTGCTTTTGTAATGGATAAGCTGCTGAGAAAAATAGGGCTTTCCGGCCGCAGTTTTGTGCCTATGCTCATAGGTTTTGGCTGCTCTGTTCCTGCGATAATGGCGACGCGCACGCTTGTTTCTGACCGTGATAGAAAAATGACGATACTGCTTACGCCATATATGAGCTGTTCAGCCAAAATACCGATATATGCTGTATTCTGCGCTGCTTTTTTCACAAAATATCAGGCACTGGTTATGATAGGCTTGTATGTTACGGGAATAGTTCTTGGAATACTCGTGGCGCTGCTGCTGAAAAACTCACTTTTTAAAGGCAAGCCTGTACCATTTGTAATGGAACTTCCAAACTATCGCCTACCATCGGCAAAAAGCGTAGGATTACTTTTATGGGATAAAGCTAAAGACTTTATACAACGCGCATTTACGGTTATCTTTTTTGCGACCATCATAATATGGTTTTTAGAAAACTTTGATGTAAGGCTAAACGTAGTCACTGATTCTTCTGATAGTTTGCTGGCACTTATTGGTCAAACTATATCACCTATATTTGAGCCGCTGGGATTTGCTGATTGGCGCGTTACAACATCGCTTATCTCTGGTTTTACAGCAAAAGAGGCAGTGGTAAGCACTATGGCAGTGCTGATGAATACCAGTACGGCAAATTTAGGTACGGCGCTTTCTGGAACTTTTTCAACTCTGTCTGCTTTAAGCTTTTTAGTATTCACGCTGCTTTATACACCCTGCGTGGCAGCGGTAGCAACTATAAAGAAAGAACTTAATTCTACATGGCAGACCATAGGCGTAGTGCTTATGCAATGTGTAGTTGCTTGGATATGCGCCTGCGCAGTATATCAGATCGGGGCTATCATATGAGCGCGGCAGATTGGGTGGTAACGGTTCTGCTTGCATTATGGGCAATAGCCGCGGCAGTAAGTATGATAAAGCAGCATAAAAAAGGAAAGTGCTGCGGCTGTTGTACACGCTGTAAAGAAAGCTGCGGAAAACGCGGCGTGAAATAAAATGTTTTGTTCCTCTTTGTTGCGAAAATGCAACAAAGAGGAATTTTCACTATTGATATTAAAATGATCCATAATGGTCTTGCTTTGAAATGCTCCTCTTTAGTTCAATACCCTTTCCGGTTTTCACAAAAACGGCTTGACATTATTGAATTATTATGTTAAAATTTTAATATGGCAATTTGTTTGCCTTTATTTAATATTTTTAATAATACTATGTACGGGGATCTTGTTTGATATGTATAAAGGTACTGACAAAACTTATAAAATAATCGGCATATGCGTTTCGGCTTTGCACGACGATATGGTTCGCGATATTGCGATGACCCTTTCACGTAAGGCAAATGAGAAAAACTATAAGGTGTTTTTGTTCAACAGCTTTACTGATCTGTATAATGAAAACGATTATACAAAAGGGGAGTCCAGCGTTTTTACTCTCGCTGAAACTGATCTGCTTGACGCTGTAGTTATCCTGCCTGAGTCTATACGAAACGCTCTCTATGTAAAAAAGATAGCTGACCATGCTAAGCTCGCGGGTAAACCTATCGTTTCGGTCGATGGTTTGATAGAAGGCGTGCCGAGCGTTGCTTTTGACGTTGGGGATACTTTTGAAAAAATAGTACGTCACGTTGTGGAAGACCATGGCTGTAAAAAAATAAATTTTGTCGCAGGTGTAAAAGACAATGCTTTTTCAGATGAGCGTATAAATTGCTTTAAAAAAGTGCTCGCTGAAAATAATATAGAGTTTGAGCCTCAGCGGCTCGGTTACGGAGATTTTTGGGGCGACCCTGCCAGGAAAGTGGCAGAACAGTTTTTAAAGAGTGAATTGCCTTTGCCTGACGCTATTATTTGCTGTAATGACGCTATGGCTATATCTGTTTGTCAGGTGCTTCGTAAGAATGGAATCAAAATACCTGAAGATATTATCGTGACAGGTTTTGATGGGATAGAAGCTGAAAAATATATCTCGCCACGCCTTACAACTGCTGCATCCGATATTGAAGATCTGGTCGATAAGGCTATGGATATTCTTGAGCATTTGATCAACGGTGATGAAGTTCCGCTTGTCACTCATGCATCGTATTATATGCGTTTATCACAGTCCTGCGGCTGCCGCGCTGTTGACAAGGTTGTTTACAGTGATAAGGTAATTGATATGTACAATATTATTAACGCAGCAGAGGGACACGAGGCACATATGCTCAATTATCTTGGAAAAGCTATGTGTTGTTCTAATATTGATGAACTTAGCACTCTTATCCCTTATTACAGCGATTACTGTACATGGTGTTGTTTGAATACTGATTTTCTAGATAAAGAATCAGACAAGACTGAAAATGGCTTTTTTACCGAGAATATGTATAACCTTGTGCACAATGTCGGCGAGTTTGATTTTACATACGGCGAAATATTCCCGCGTAGTGAACTGGTGTTTAATATCGAAAATGCTCTTGAAAATTTCGATTATATAATGTTTGTTCCCCTGCATTTCCAGAGCGAAGTCATAGGCTATATCGGCGTTATGTATGATCTGAACTGCTTTAATTTCAAGAATACAAAACGCTTTGTAAACTATACAAACCAGATAATGGAGAGGTTGAAAAATAGAATAAATCTTGCAAAAGCAAATGCTATGCTTGAAGATATGCACGTTCGCGATGTTCTTACAGGTATCTATAACAGGCGCGGTTTTTACAACAACGCCGTTGCTGTTATCGAAAAGTATAAGGATACCGATAAAAACATAGTTTTATTCTCGGTCGATATGGACGGACTAAAGAAGATAAATGATACTTTTGGCCATCATGAGGGCGATAACGCTATAAACTCCATCGCTCACGCTTTGTTAGCCGCATCGGACAATGGCGAAATATGTGCCCGCTTTGGCGGTGATGAATTTCTTGTTCTTGGTGTTTCAGAAAGCAATAATATCAATAAATACTGTGCTGATTATTACAACAAAGTAAATGAAAAGCTTGCCGAGTATGACGCACAGAATAATTCTCCGTACAAAGTAAAGATAAGCTGCGGAACGGTAGGAATGAAATGCAGTTCGGCTGACGAACTGGACGAATTCATCAAGATAGCAGATGAAAATATGTACCGTGAAAAGCGAAAACACAAGATACGTGAGGGAGCAGATACAGTAAACTGTTTTAACAGAATGATAGATCTGCTGGTAAATAAAAGTTTAGCTGCGTTTTTCTACATCAATTTTGACGAGCACGTCTGGGAGATCGGCGAAAACGCCGCAGCTCTCAAATATATGATCTCAGATAAATATGACCCGGTGGAAGCAATATTACGCAGCGGAGCAGTGTACAGCGATGATCTTGAATTATACCGTGGTTTTTACAATAAATTGCTTTCTGGCACTACTGTTGGCATACATGACAGCTATATGAAGATACATTTTAGAGCCGGCGAAAACGGAAAGATGAAATGGTATAATATGCTGGTATCGTTTGTCAAGAACGAGAAAAATCAGATATACGAAGTTGTCGGAAGCATACACCCGATGACTGAGAGCGAATTGATGACGCGCAACATACTGAACGCATACACGAATGACCGCCACCCAATGCTTTTCGGCGGTATGATAGAAAAACGCTTGAAAGATGATCCTGACAGCAATTATGCAATAATACAGTTTGACGTTGTGCGTTTCAAGCTAATAAATGATACTTACGGTGAAGCTAAAGGCACCAAACTGCTGAATTATTTCAACGATGTGCTGAGTGTATTTTGCAGTGAAAAACAGCTTTTTTCGCGTCTTAGCGCCGATGTTTTTATGATACTAACGCCTTACGAAAAGCAGGAGGATATTGAGCGTTTTATAAGAACGCTTGAAAAACGTCTGAGCGGCTTTGAAGATATGTCTTATTCTTTCGCTTTCGGCGTGTATTTTATAAATAATAAATCGCTGCCGAGCCGCATGATGGGCGACGCAGCGGCTATCGCGAGAATAAAGATAAAAGGAAATGCTTTGGAAAACATCGGCTATTACACTGAGAATCAAAAAATAGAAATAAAGGTACGCAAAGAGATAGAGGACAAAATGAACAACGCGCTGGAGAACAAAGAATTTATAATGTACCTTCAGCCCAAATACAGCATTTCCGAAAAAACGATAATCGGCGCGGAAGCTCTGGTGCGTTGGATACAGCCGAACAAAGGTGTGGTTTGTCCGCAGGAGTTTATTCCTATATTTGAGCAAAACGGATTTATTGTAAAACTTGATAGATATATGTGGGAATGCGCCTGCAAGGAAATGCGCCGTTGGATCGACAAAGGCTATGAGCCCGTGCCGATATCTGTAAACGTTTCGCGTATGCACTTGAAAGACGCCGAGTTTATCTACTACATTGAATACTTGCTGGATAAATACGGCATAGAAAAAGATTTGCTAGAACTTGAGATAACGGAAACCATTGAGAACATCAACGCAAATATGATGGTAAAGGAAGCTAAAAAACACGGTTTCACTCTGCTTATGGATGATTTTGGCTCGGGCTACTCATCGCTCAACACGCTGAAAAGTACGCCGTTCGATGTTCTAAAGATCGATCGAAGCTTTTTAAACAGCTTTATAGAATCCTCGCGCGGGCAGAAGATAATCTCTCACACGATAGCAATGTCGCATGATATAGGTCTTGATCTTATCGCTGAGGGAGTGGAAACGAGAGAACAGGCTGATTTCCTTTCAGCCAGTGGCTGTAATGCGGCGCAAGGCTTCTATTTCTCAAAGCCGATACCTACTGATGAATTTGAAATGCTTCTGAAAGCGCAGATAGAAAAGAATAAATAAACTTAAATGTGAAAATGCGGCGCTCAAATTGTGCCGCATTTTTTGAAATTAGCTATTGACAAGGCGCGTAAAATGTGCTAGAATATAAAATATGATAATTTTAAATGCTATGACGGGAATGCAGTAGCGTACAGTTTTTGACTTTCAGAGAGTCTGCGGCGGGTGAGAGCGGACAGCGGGCTGTGCGGCGAATTACCTCCTAACAGCTTTTTGCCTGAATTTATCAGTAGGGCGAAACGTTTGCCTGCGTTAAAGGTCAACGAGGTCGGGTGCTTGCCCGATAAACTGAGGTGGTACCGCGTAAATTACGCCCTCTGACGGCTTTGGCTGTTGGAGGGCTTTTATATTGCTAAAAACTCGTTCGCCGATTTGCTCTTTGAAAGGCGGTGGTATCCGTGAGATCAAATTTTGACCTCATCGTTTATACTGACGTTAAACTGGAAATAAAGCTAAACAGATCTTGATATAAATTTGGAGGATTAAAAATGACAGTATTTGAAGAACTGAAAAGAAGAGGTCTCCTCGCACAGCTTACTGACGAGGAAGAGATCAAGGAACTTATCAACGCAGGAAAGGCAACTTTCTACATTGGTTTCGACCCGACTGCTGACAGCCTGCACGTTGGACACTTTATGGCGCTCTGCCTTATGAAGCGCTTGCAGATGGCCGGCAATAAGCCTATCGCACTGCTGGGCGGCGGTACGGGAATGATCGGCGACCCCTCCGGCAAGAGCGATATGAGAAAGATGCTCACCAAAGAAACCATTGAGCATAACGTTGAGTGCTTCAAGAAGCAGATGAGCCGCTTTATTGATTTCTCTGACGGCAAGGCTCTTGTAGTAAACAATGCTGACTGGCTGCTTGATCTAAATTACGTTGACGTACTGCGCGACGTAGGCGCTTGCTTCTCGGTAAACAAGATGCTCACTTTTGAGTGCTATAAGCAGAGAATGGAGCGCGGACTTACATTCCTTGAATTCAACTACATGATAATGCAGAGCTACGATTTCTACAAGCTCTACACCGATTACGGCTGCAATATGCAGTTCGGCGGTGATGACCAGTGGGCTAATATGCTCGGCGGTACTGAGCTTATCCGCAAGAAGCTCGGCAAGGACGCTTACGCTATGACGATCACCCTCCTGCTCAACTCTGAGGGCAAGAAGATGGGTAAGACCGAAAAGGGCGCTGTATGGCTCGACCCCGCTAAGACCAGTCCGTACGAGTTCTTCCAGTACTGGAGAAACGTTGGCGACGCTGATGTTATCAAGTGCTTGAAAATGCTCACTTTCGTACCTATCGAAGAGATAGAAGAAATGGAAAAGACTATGGAGGGCGCGCAGTTCAACAAGGCTAAGGAACTGCTGGCTTACGAGCTTACAAAGCTTGTTCACGGCGAAGAAGAGGCTGATAAGGCTCTTGAAGCTGCAAAAGCGCTTTTCTCTGCAAACGCTTCCTCCGCAAATATGCCTTCTACTGAGCTTGAAGCAAGCGAGCTTACCGACGGCGGCATGAATATCCTCGACCTGCTCGTTCGCTGCGGACTTACTCCTTCTAAGAGCGAGGGCAGACGTCTTGTAACTCAGAACGGCATTGCCATCAACGATGTTAAATTCACCGACCCGAAGGGCAGTGTAGATCTTTCAAATGAAGTTATCATCAAGAAGGGCAAAAAAGTGTTCCACAAGGTAACTGTAAAGCAGTAAAAATTTTCACTAAAAAGCAAATACCCGCAGATCATATCAAGGTCTGCGGGTATTTTTTATAGGAGGTTCTGAAAATGAATCATTCTTCTTCTTTTTTTCTTGTGAGCGCGTAGATCGAATAGCCTATCTGAGCTACGCAGAGTACGCCGACCGCGCCGCATACATAAAGACCAATGCCGTTTCCGGTGTCGGGGTTTACGTCAGCCTTAGCTGAAGCGTTATTTACTGCGCTTTCTACATTTGAAGCCGCGGTAGTGGTCGTCTGAGTATCAGAACTTGTCTGACTGTCGGAAGCGGATCCGTTTGTCGAATTTGTATCAGCGTTAACTTCGGAAGAGCTGTCGGCAGGTTCAGAAGCGTCTTCGTCAGCCTTGCTTTCGTCAGATGCGTTTTTATCGTCAGCCGAGCTTTCATCGTCGATAACTATATCGTCTATTTTGTCGTCAGCGGGAGCTTCCGGCTCGGTAGCTTCTGTATCGGAAATGCTCTCGATCGGCTCGATGCTTTCGGGAACAGTAGTTGTCGGAGTCGTATCCTCGCTCTCGGCAGGTAAATCGTTTGAGGGCAGGGTAGTTACCACCGGTTCGGTCTGTACAGGCTCGTCGGGAGTTTCGCTGTTCGCGGGTGTAATGCTTATCGAATTTATCTTAAATTCGCTGTTGTTTTTGAGATAGTAGAGCTGTACCGCAACGTCGCCGTATACGTCGGTAAGGTCAATATTTTCAGCTTTCCATGTCTGCTCGCCGCTGCCTGTTTCGCTGCTGAATATCTTCCAGCCGTCTGCGGTCTGCATTCCTATACCGCCTTGAGCGCTGCCGTCGGAATAGACCGAAACGCTGATGTCAACAGGCTCGTCCGCATTTTCAACGTAATCATACGGCGAGAACGTATACTGCAAAGGCTTTTCGTTGTTGTAATCTTCATCGCCCTGACGGTGAACGTAGAGCGCGCCGCTTTCGTTATCGTTGTCGGCAGAACTGTCATCAGGCTCTGTAACCGCTTCGGTAGTTGTGGTCTTTTCGGGGATGATTTCATCCGGCAGGGAAGAGTCGGGTATGTACTCACTTGGCAGCGTCTGCGTAGGCGAACTTGTTTCAGCGGAAGTCTCGGTCACCGTAGTAGTCGTAGTTTCAGCTTCGGTGGTCGTAGTAGTTTCTGCCGCCGAAGAATCTTCCTCAGCAGGGCCTTCTACCGTGTAAGGATTGTAAGGACCGTAAGAGCGGCAGTCAACGTTTATAAAATCGTCGCCCTCGGAAGCTACCAGCGTATCTACCTCAGACCAAAAATCTATATCGCCCTTCCAGTTGTCGTTTACCGTAAACACAAGGCTCGCAAGAACAGAATCTTTGGTAACGTTCTCAGAATTCATGTTAGCGCCTACAAGCCTTACCACGCCTTTATCGTACTCGTAATTAGTAACGATAGTAAATCCGCCGTTTGGCGTGTACTCGCTGCTCTGGGCAACGTCTAGCGTTACGGCTTCGGGGTCGAAGCAAAAGTCGATGGTAAATCCCGAAACGCCTTTTGAATCGGTCTTTAGCCCGAGATCTACGTTAAAAACTTCGCCTGCCGAAGCGGAAGAGGTGCTGCTTTCGAGTGTAATTTCATTGCGCTGCGACGCAGAAGTAACCGTTACGGCCGATGTCAGAGTAAGTATAGCAGCCGCGGCGGATATTGCGCGCTTGTGGAAACGCCTGTTCATTGTAATATCCCTCGTTTCTCTCCAAAATTTAATTTAACTGTTTTTTACTATTTTTACACAAATCCGAAGGCAGTAAGCGTTTCTGTCTTTGTGTTCGTGATTTAGTAATATCATTTATCTATATTTTTTTGTGTACTAAAAAACGAACTGGTTACGCAATTATTACATTCGGTAATTGAAATTATATCACCTAATAATAAATTCGTCAATAGTTTTATATGTAGAATTTCAGCCCGCAAATTTAGTGATTTTGACACTTTGGCATAATGGGAAGATCTGCCTTCACGAAAAAAGCTTGAAATGCTGATGTTATGATTGTTACCAATTCGTAATAAAATACAAAATGTTCTTATTCTGACTTTTGTAAATTTTTAATGAACAAAAAATGCTTGACAAACCGCGCTTCGGCGTTGTATAATATGTTTATATGATGTCGAAATAACAGCTAAAAAGAAGGTGCAGGCTTTATGTATTACCGTAGGAAAATAGTTTCAAAACTTATCTCTGCCGCGGCAGCGGTGCTCATAGCGGCGCAAAGTCTGTGCTTTGCAGCTTCTGCCGATATGGGCGGGGTGTGCACCGCTACAGCTTTGAATGTACGCAGCGGCGCGGGCGCGAGCTATTCGCGCGTCGGCATGATATACGAGAACGATACGGTTACGATCATCGGCAAGGCTTACGATCCAAGCGGTGCTTTATGGTACAAAATACGCTACAAAAACGGCTCGGGTACTACCGTTACGGGGTACGCCAGCGCGTATTATATTGACGAGCAGGGCGAGATACCCGACAACAACTCTTCCGACAGTAGCGGCACTTCCGACAAAGATTTTGAAAGCTACATGAAAAAACAGGGCTTTCCCGAAAGCTATAAGCCTTATCTGCGGCATATGCACAAAGAGCACCCGAACTGGGTTTTTACCGCACAGAAAACCGGTCTTGACTGGTACGATGTTCTTGACGAAGAATGTGTTGTTGGAAGAAATTTGGTGCACGGCACAGCGCTTGCTTCGTGGAAATCCTGCGAGCAGGGCGCTTACGATGTCAACACGGGCACTTGGTACGGTCTTGACGGCTACTGGGTGTCGGCTTCAAAAGAGATAATAGCGTATTATCTCGACCCTAGAAATTTTATCAACAATGATTATATTTTCATGTTTGAAAATCAGTCATACAATCCGAAAGTGCAGACTGCTTCGGGCGTAGACGCTATTTTGAGTGGAACGTTCATGAGCGGCGGATACACCGCGCCCGATACGGGAAAGTATTATACATACACTCAGACGTTTATGGATGCCGCTGAAAGATCTGGAGTTTCACCGTATCATCTTGCATCGCGCTGCCGAAATGAGCAGGGCGTTTACGGCGCTCCGCAGTCGCTCGGCACAGTGAAGGGCTACGAGAATTATTTTAACTTTTTCGATATACAGGCTTATGCAACCTCGACAATGACTGCCGCTGAGATGGGCTGCAAGTTTGCAAAGACCGTCAATGAGACATACCTGCTTCCGTGGACAAATCAGTACAAGTCGATCGTCGGCGGTTCGATATATCTCGGCAACGGTTATATAAGCAAGCAGCAGGATACGCTGTATCTCCAAAAGTTCGACGTTATCGACGGCGGAAACGGTCTTTATTATCACCAGTATATGACCTGCGTTTTCGGACAGGCTAATGAAGCACTTGAAATGAAAAACGCCTATTCTGACGAAGTAATGGCTTCCGCGATAGAGTTCAAGATACCAGTCTACGATAATATGCCCGATTCGCTTTATTCTAAGCCTACAAGCTACGGCGATAATAATAATCTGTTGAAACGTCTTGACGTTCTGCCCGCAGGTAAGGACGATATTCTTACAAACTTCAACAGATATAAATCTGAATTTGATCTTACGGTAGATGAAAATACCGACTATGTAATGATCTCGGCTATACCTTACAGTTCGCAGGCTAAGCCGCAGGGTGCGGGCAAAATTATGCTTGACTACGGCTTGAACAAGATAGATATAAAAGTTACTGCCGCCAGCGGTTCGGTTCGTACATACACGCTCAACATAACCCGCAAAGGCGATGGCAGTCTGAAAACCGGCGATGTCAACGGCGATAAAGTCATAGACGTTCGCGACGCACTTACTGTCATGAATTATGTTTCGGGCAAAAAGAAGCTTACAGCCACTCAGCTGAAGCGCGCCGATGTAAATTCATCTGGAAGTGTTGACGTGCTAGATGCGCTGAAGATAATGCAGTACGTTTCGGGCAAGATCAAAAAATTATAACTATGTATCGGGACGTTTTGGCGCGTCCCGATTTTTTTACGACATAAAATCTGCTATGCCCTCGGCTATATCGCCTACGGCGTGGATAGCTCTTGCGGTGCGCGATTTCAGTCTGCGTTTTTTTGTAGACTTAGCGTTTGAGTAAGCGTAAACAGCCGCGCCTACTGTCATTCCTGCGCCTACTGCTTTTGCTGCCGACATTGCGTTCATCTTCATGATATTTTCGCCTCCTTGTTGATTTCTGAATTTATTTTTTGCATTTTTCAGAATTTCGATACGATAAATATAATGGCATTTTTGCAGGCGAAATAAGTGAATTTTACGAAAACGATTTCTGTAAAAATCATTAAGAATTTTTACATTTAATAGACAATTTATATATTTACAAAAAATATTAAAGTGTGCTATAATGGTAATTGTGAAATAATGATTAGGCGTACAGCGCTGACTTGTACGCTTTATATCAAAAAATGAAAGGGTAGGTACCAGACATGGGAATGACTATGACTCAGAAAATCCTTGCAGCCCATGCGGGTCTTGATGAGGTAAAAGCCGGTCAGCTTATTATGGCTGATCTTGATTTCGTTCTCGGAAACGACATTACTTCGCCTGTTGCGATAAACGAGTTCCACAAGGCGGGTTTCTCAGATGTGTTCGACAAAAATAAAGTCACGATGGTAATGGACCATTTTGCACCGAACAAAGATATTAAAGCAGCTACACAGTGTAAGCAGTGTCGCGACTTCTGCGGAGAACACAGCATCACGCATTTTTATGATGTAGGAAATATGGGAATAGAGCACGCTCTGCTCCCCGAAAAAGGTCTTGTAGCCCCCGGCGACTGCATCATCGGCGCTGACAGCCACACTTGTACATACGGCGCTCTCGGCGCTTTCTCTACCGGCGTAGGCTCTACTGATATGTGCGCGGGCATGGCAAAAGGCAAGGCTTGGTTCAAAGTTCCTTCCGCCATCAAGTTCAATATCACAGGCAAGCTGCCTAAGTATTCTGCAGCAAAGGACGTTATCCTGCACATAATCGGAATGATAGGCGTTGACGGTGCGCTTTACCGCTCGATGGAATTTTCCGGTGACGGTCTGAAAAACCTCACTATGGAGGACAGACTCTGCATGGCTAATATGGCTATAGAAGCAGGCGCTAAGAACGGCATTTTCGCAGTAGACGAAGTTACTCTTGAATACGTTAAGGGCAGGGTAGACCGCGAATATAAAGTATTTGAAGCAGACGCGGACGCCGAGTATGATGAGGTTTATGATATAGACCTTTCTCAGATAAAGCCTACTGTTGCTTTTCCGCATCTTCCCGAAAATGCTAAGACCTTTGACGAGATCGGTGATGTGAAGATCGACCAGTCGGTAATAGGCTCCTGCACCAACGGCAGAATAGAGGATCTCAGAGCTGCGGCAGAGATACTCAAGGACAGAAAGGTAGCCAAAAACGTTCGTTGCATAGTTATCCCCGCAACGCAGGGTGTATATATGCAAGCTATGGAAGAGGGACTTCTCAAGATATTTATAGAGGCAGGCTGCGCTGTTTCTACTCCTACCTGCGGCCCATGTCTTGGCGGATATATGGGAATACTCGCAAAAGGCGAGCGCTCGATAGCTACTACGAACAGAAACTTTGTAGGCAGAATGGGTCACCCTGAGTCGGAAGTTTATCTCGCTTCACCCTATGTGGCGGCAGCTTCAGCAGTTACGGGCAAGATCTCGCAGCCTAGCGAGCTTACAGATTAACTTTAATTATATAATAGATCACGGCGTATCTGCCTGCAAGAGGGGGTAAGGCGGAGCGTTCTCAGGGAAATATTTTAATAACGAAGGAATTTTGTAAAATGATAAAACACATAATTATATGGGATCTGAAAGACGGACTTTCTGAGGGTGAAAAAGCAGAATGTTCCGCCAAAATAAAAAATGATTTAGAGGGACTTCTCGGGGTAGTTGAAGGATTACAAGATGTCAGAGTTTACACAGACCTTCTACCATCTTCAAATGGAGACATCACACTTGAATGCCTGCTGAATGACGAGGCTGCTCTTGCGGCATACGCCGTTCACCCTGCTCACGTTGCGGTGAAAGAGTACATCGGTACTGTGGTCAAGGGACGTAAATGCGCCGACTTTGAAGTCTGAGGTCGTACCTCAGACTGCGGATTTATTACTTTGTAATATCTGGCTTTCTTTTCTCCCGATTTGTTGTAAACGCGGAGGTCGGATGCTATGAAAGACTATATTCACGACATTTTTTATGATAACATCTTGAGTTTTATTACAAAAAAATACGGCACAAAACTTAATGATAATGAGCGCGAGGATAAGGCTTACGAGATCATTACAGATCTGAAATCGGCTAATAAGTTCACCGTTGAAATGACTCAGGCACTCATTGAAAAGAAGGGCTTTAACGACTGCTACTCCAGCAATGTAAACGGCAAATCTGTTTATGCACTGGTAAAGGTCGGGATGTTCAAAAAGATTAAGGTGTGCTACTTTATTACCAGATCAAAAGACGAGCTGACCTCGGCTTATCTGGATATGATCTATGACGAGCTGCATCGTCAGGCAAACGGCGAAAATGTATTCGGCTCAAACGAATATAAGAACGGCTGATGTGCGGCACAGAAAGGAAGATATTTATATGAAAGCAAAAGGCTTTGTACATAAGTACGGAGATAATGTAGATACCGACGTTATCATTCCTGCAAGATACCTCAATACTGCTGACCATAAGGAACTTGCTTCACACTGCATGGAAGATATTGACGTAGATTTCGTAAAGAAAGTAAAGCCCGGTGACATTATCGTTGCTAAGGCTAATTTTGGCTGCGGTTCGTCGCGCGAGCACGCACCTATCGCTATAAAGGCAAGCGGCGTTTCCTGCGTTATCGCTTCTACATTTGCAAGAATTTTCTACCGCAACTCCATCAATATCGGTCTGCCGATAATCGAGTGCAATGAAGCGAGCGAGAAGATAGACGACGGCGACGAAGTTGAGATCGACTTTGAAAGCGGCGTTATTACCAATATCACTAAGGGCGAGAGCTACATGGGTCAGGCTTTTCCTGATTTTCTTATCAACATCATCAATAAGGGCGGCTTGCTCAACTCGCTGAAATAATTTCAGATAATTACGGCGGTGCATGGTTTTCAGCACCGCTTTTTTATTGCATAAAAAACTCCGCAGGTGTTCTGCGGAGCTGTGATAACATATTTTATTTACACCGCTTGCTTGATAAATCCGAAACGCTCTTTCAGTTTTATCTTGTCAAACGCTTTACCGAGCACGATGAAAAGTACTGAGCTTCCTGCAATCTGAACGCAGTACGCAGGTGTGGAAGCGAAAGCTTTTGCAATAGCTGCAAAACTGAACCCTATCATTACAAATGCTTCGTAAAGGCTGTATCCGCAGATGCACATTGCGAGCGATGGGATAAGCGCAAGGATGTTTCTCTTGCAGAGTATCGTGTCTTTCTTTGAAGTAAAGAATAGCACAGTCACCGCTTTGATTATTATAGTTCCGGGTGCCCATATCGGCATAGAAACTACGTCGGCAAGTCCTGCACCGATAGCCGCCGCCGCTATCGCGTAAGGCGTTGGCAAAATGGAAGCCGACAAGAAAATAAGTCCGTCGCCAAAGTGTGTGTAACCGGCGTTAGTGTTGACGTGCAGATAAGCCGTTGCAATGAATATCATCGCTGCCATAACGCCCGTCATAGCCATAAGGCGTATTTTTTTTTGATCCATGTTTATTCCTCCTTGCTTTTCAGCATATTTACTATATTATTATTATACAGCCAATAGACCCGAAATTCAAATTCGTGCGTTCATTTATAGAATAAACACAATTTATCTGATATAATAAAGTTTGGGTCTGCCGCGAACGAATATTTGTTATAATTAGATATAATGATATTATTCTATGAAAATAAATTACATCACAAAAATCAAAGTGCATAGTTTGCTAGAGGAAATCAGTGACGTATTTGTGCATATTGCAGAAACGTTTTTCATAACATGATCGGCTCACCTTTTTCTTCACAAGAAAACATAAAAAGGAAAACTTTTGTCGCTTTTTACAATTATTTTTTTAATAAATCAAAATGAACCTATTAAATTTGTACATTATCACTATAAAAAGATTAAGCAAAGTACTTGAAATTTGTATGAAAATATGATAAAATAGAAATACAGTTAAAGCAAAACGGAGGTATAAACAAATGAATTTAGTTGATATGTCTGTGCTGGTTTGCGATGATTCCATGTTCGCAAGAAAAAGCCTTTGTATGTTTATAGCCACTTTAGGCGTAAAGAACATTTATGAAGCGTCTGACGGTGCAGAAGCAGTTGAAAAATATAAAGCAAACAAACCCGATATCGTTTTCATGGATATAGTTATGCCTGTTATCACCGGTATCGAGGCTCTCGAGCAGATAATAGAGTTTGATCCCGAAGCAAAAGTCATAATGGCTTCCTCGGTCGGCACTCAGGCTCATCTCAAGTCTGCTATCAAGGCGGGCGCAAGCGACTTCCTTCAGAAGCCGATCTCTAACGATCAAGTTAAACAGATTCTTGAAAATGCTGCGAAAGGGGAGCTGTAATAATGTTTTCACAGTTTTTTGGAGCATATCTGCTCAATGAAGGAAAGGTAACTAAAGAGCAGCTCGCAAAGGCTCTCGATGAAAAGAAAAATACTCGTATGCGTCTTGGTGTTCTCGCTATAAACGATGGTCTTATGACCGCCGAGCAGGTTGAGCACGTTAATCTTACTCAGCAGACGGTAGATAAGCTTTTCGGCGACCTCGCAGTAGACCTTGGCTATCTGAAACCCGAGGACGTTACTGCGCTTCTCGCGAAACAGCCTTCTGATTACCTGCTTCTCGGTCAGACTCTTGTAAACACAGGCGTTCTTTCTAACTCTGAATTTGAGTCGGCGATAAAGGGCTATAAGTCTAAGTATTCTATTTCCGATGACGATATTTCCGGCGACCAGAGTGATAAGCTCGCTTCACTTGTAAACGAGTTCTATCATTTCAGCACTGCGGAAAATGCTAAGATCTACACAAATTACACAACTCTATTGTTCAAGGGTCTTATCCGTTTCATCGGCGATGATTTTACTCCGCTGGAAGCATACGTTATCAAAAAAGCCGCCGCTCCCAGAATAGTTTCGCAGCGTATTTGCGGCGAGTACAGCGCTTATACCGCTATCGCAACGGGTGCTGATGAGTACTCAGCATTAGCAAAACGCTTTGCTAAAGAAGCGTATGTGAACGATGCAGAATTTGATGACGCCAGCGTAGGTGAATTTCTTAACGTCTGCAATGGTCTGTACGCAGTAAATGAGTCGAATGAATCGGGCGTTGAGCTTAGCCTTATCCCACAGCAGTTTACAAAGAACAGCTCGGAGGATCTTGCAAAAGACGCTTTCTGCATTCCTGTACAGTTCACGTTCGGTGAGATAGAGATCATCGTTTCCATCTGACCCGATAGAAAATAATCAAACAATTATCATCGGCGCAGAGCTTCTCAAAGAGTTCTGCGCTGTTTTGAACGGAGAAATACTATGAGCATATTACAGTTTAAAACGGCTAACTGCAAAAATTGCTATAAATGCGTGCGCTATTGCCCCGTGAAATCAATCAAAGTTGAAAACCATCAAGCGAAGATCATAGAGCAGGACTGCATACTCTGCGGCAACTGCACCACGATCTGTCCCCAGAATGCTAAAGAGGATATTTCCGACATTCCTAAGATAAAAGCTGTCATGACCGAGAAAAAACTTGTTGCGGCGATCGCGCCCTCTTTCTCAGCGTATTTCGGCGGGTGTGGTTTTGCGGATATGTCGAAAGCCTTGAAATCGCTGGGCTTTTTCGCCGTTCGTGAAACGGCGGAGGGCGCATATATCGTAAAGACCCGATATGAAAAGGACGAGCTTTCGGCGGGCGATGAGCCTGTTATATCTTCGTGCTGTGCGACCATTGACCTGCTCATAGAGAAATATTACCCGCTTGCGCTCAAATATCTCTCGCCGATACAAACGCCTATGCAGGTGCATTCTCAGCTTTTGCGGCGCGAATACCTCGAAGCGGTGATAGTTTTTATCTCTCCGTGCATTTCCAAAAAGTCGGAGTGTTCAGACGGCGTAGGTGCGGACTACTGCATTACTTTTGATGAACTGGAAGATTGGTTCGCCGAGGCAGGCGTTAATATCGAGCAGTCTCAGAATACTGAAAAGGCGATGTTCACCCGCCAATTTCCGATGAGCGGCGGCGTTCTCGGAAGTATGAAGAAAACTGCTGGTCGTTCGTATCTTTTTGTTGATGGTATCGAGAAATGCCGCAGTGCGCTCGATGAGATCATATCTGGCGGTCTGCGCGGCTGTTTTGTTGAGATGAACGCCTGCGAGGGCGGCTGTATCGGCGGCCCGTCTTTTCGCCGTAAAAAGATGTCCGGACTGACATCGCGGCTTTTCACCGAAAAGACGGCCGGCGATGATTATTCCAGTGATTTCAATATCGACTATCCTTACCCGATAGACCGCGAAATTGTTGACATGAGCGCTCACCGCCGCACTCCAGGCGAAAAGCAGATACAGGGCATACTTAAAAAGATGGGCAAGCTTACCCCTGCTGATGAACTTAACTGCGGTATGTGCGGCTATTCCTCGTGCCGCGAAAAGGCGCTTGCTGTCTACGAGGGTAAGGCTGAGATAAGTATGTGTATGCCGCTGATGAAAGAGCGTGCGGAAACGCTTTCAGACAGCATTTTGAGCATCACGCCAAACGCAATAATCGCCGTTGATATGGATCTAAATATATCCCAGCTCAATGCGGCGGCTTGCCGAATGTTTTCCGTAACACCTCAGCAGGCAGCGGGAATGCCAGTGTCTGAAATTCTAGACGAATTCGACTTTGTGGAGATGATAGCGGGCGAAAAAACGGCAATGACCAAGCACAGCTATCTCGCGCAGTACAACATCTACATCGAGCAGGAATTTCGTTTCGATAAGGCAACGGGCATAGTTATCTGCATAATGAAGAATATCACTCAGAGCCGTCAGCGTCACAACAACGTCATGAAAGCGAAAGTTCAGGCGGCAAATATGGCGGACGAGATCGTGGAAAAGCAGCTTCATGTAGTTCACGAAATAGCCGCTCTGCTCGGTGAAACTGCGGCGGAAACCAAAGCCGCGGTGCATAATCTGAAAGAAACGATAATGATGGACAGCGAGGACGGCGGAGGAGATGAAAGATGAGCGAGATACTTTTTCCCGACATTGGTCAATGCAGTCTTATCAAACATAGTGAGAGTATTTGCGGAGATTTTTGCTACGTCCTGCGCGACGGCGATAGAATGACAGCCGTGCTTTCCGATGGACTGGGCAGCGGCGTAAAGGCGAATATCCTCGCAACGCTGACATCGAAAATCCTCAGCACGCTTATCGCCCGCGACCTGCCGCTTGACGAGTGTATCTACACCGTGGCATCAACACTGCCGATGTGCAGTGAGAGAAAGATCGCTTATGCAACTTTTACGGTCTTGCAGATAGAGGACAACACGGCGTATCTTGTGCAGTATGATAACCCTTCAGCGATTCTTCTGCGCGGCGGCGAGAGCGTTCAGTACAAAAAAGACGTTCATTTCTACGCAGAAAAGCAGATCTACGAAAGCCGTTTTGAATTGCAGGACGGAGATTTGATCGTACTGATGAGCGACGGCATAGTCAACGCGGGCATGGGCAAAAACGCTTCATCGGGCTGGAAAAGGGAAGAGGTAGAAACTTTTCTCGAGGGCTGGTGGTCACTGAAGCTTTCGCCAAAACGCGCGGCTTCTATACTTTGCGAAGCAGCGGAAGATCTTAGCCTGCGCTCGCTTGATGATGACACTACCGTTCTGGTCTGCAAAATGCGCGCCCGCCGCATGGCAAATCTGCTCATAGGTCCGCCGCATGACCCCAAGCAAGACGGGCAAATACTCGATGAATTTTTCTCTAAACAGGGCAGTCATATCATATGCGGAGGAACTACCTCGAAACTTGCCGCCGCATATCTGGATAAACCGCTTCGCCCGTTGCCTGATACCGCCACAGAAAAAGTACCCGCAATATCGGAATTGGAGGGCTCTGACCTTGTTACCGAGGGCTTCATAACTTTGCGCGAGACAGCCGCTATGGGCAGAAATTATCTCTCAAACGATATTTTCACTTTTGACACTGCAAAGGCTTCCGACGGCGCGTCACTGCTTTGCCGCGAGCTTTTCGAGAATGCCGACAGCATAAATATCTTTTTCGGAACGGCTGAAAACATCTCAAATGCTGATCTCAGCATGAACCTAAATGCCAAGCTCGCTCTCGTCGAAGAGATAGAAACTATGCTGAAAAAGCAGGGCAAAAGCGTAAATATAAAAATATGTTGAAAAAGACCGACTGCGCAGTCGGTCTTTGCTTTATCCAAGTATCTTTTTCAGATCTTCTTCGGGCGTGCTTATCGACGTGATGTTGTATTCGTCAACTAGCGTTTGCAAAACATTCGGCGACACGAACGCTGGTATCGTCGGCCCGAGATAGATGTTTTTTATTCCCAGTGAAAGCAGCGTCAGCAGTATGCATACGGCTTTCTGCTCGTACCACGAAAGCACCAGAGTAAGCGGCAGGTCGTTCACACCACAGTCAAACGCGTCAGCAAGTGCAAGCGCGATCTGTATAGCGCTGTAAGCGTCGTTGCACTGTCCACAGTCGAGTATGCGCGGTATGCCCTCAATGTCGCCAAGATCAAGATCATTGATGCGGTATTTGCCGCAGGCAAGCGTGAGTATGACTGTGTCGGGAGGCGTAAGCTTAGCAAAATCAGTATAATAGCTTCTGCTAGGTGAAGCTCCGTCACAGCCGCCGATGAGGAAAAAGTGCTTTATCTTTCCCGCCTTGACAAGCTCTATTATCTTTTCAGCGTGCGATAGCACCGCGTTGTGCGCAAAGCCGGTCGTGACCGTGTGTCCGCCGTTCATGCCAGTCATAAATTTATCTTCAGAATATCCGCCGCACTCAAGCGCTTTCTCGATAACCGGCGTAAAATCCTTGTCGTCGCCGATGTGCACAAGCTCGGGATATGAAACAACGGAAGTCGTGAAAACGCGGTCGCTGTAACTCTGACGAACAGGCATGATGCAGTTTGTAGTGAAAAGTATCGGCGCAGGGATATTGTGAAATTCGCTCTGCTGATTTTGCCAGCCTGTACCGAAGTTTCCTTTTAAGTGCGGATACTTTTTCAGTTCGGGATAACCGTGTGCGGGCAGCATTTCGCTGTGTGTGTAAATGTTTATGCCCTTCCCCTCAGTTTGCTCAAGAAGCAGCTTCATGTCGTGCAGATCGTGGCCGCTGACGACTATGAACGGCCCTTTTTCAATAGTTAGCGGCACTTCCGTCGGTACAGGTTCGCCGTATGCAGAAGTGTTCGCTTTATCGAGAAGCGCCATACATTTCAGATTGACCTTCCCTGTTTCCAATACAAGTGTAAGCAACTTTTTCGGGTCGCTCTCATCGGCAATTGCCCGCAGCGCCTTGTAGAAAAAGCCGTTTACCTCGCTGTCAGTCATACCTAGCGCGAGCGCATGATACGCATACGCCGCCATACCCTTGATACCAAAAAGTATCAGTGATTTCAGCGAGCGAATATCCTCGTTAGCTTCCCATATCTTGCGCATATCCAGCGCCGCTATCTCTTTACCGCCGAGCCGCGCTTTTTCAGCTTCTACCTCGCGGGTAAGCGTCATTATAGTTTCATTATTGAAATTAACGTTTGTAATAGTTGTGAAAAGCCCTTTCAGCATAAGCAGATCAGTATTTTTGTTTCTATCGCCGTTTTCAGCGGCTTTGGCCATAGCCGTAAGCATGCCTATAAGCTCGTCTTGGCGGTTGGCTGTATCAGCCTTTTTGCCGCAAACACCCGCTCTTCCATCGCAGCTTGTGTTGTGCGCCGTCTGTTGACACTGAAAGCAAAACATATCCTTCATTCGTATAATCCTCCCGTTATTATAGTGATATACGTATTATGAGTTATTTTTAAAATTTTATACCTTTAAAAAATTAAATATGCAGCAAATACAGCGTGTATTATGTTATTCTTTTTTAATATTAAAGGAAAGTTTTTGCGTTATCTATGATGAATTAACATTTCGTTATGGAATATTAATTTATCTGTGCTATAATAATAGTAATGAAAGACTATGTTTCTGAGCTTTTCGGATTTGGCGATTTTTACTGAGAAGCAATCTTTCAGAAGATAGGAGTGGGAAATATGACTTTTAAAGAATGCCTGACAAATAAACTTAAAATATCTCTTGAAGCGCCTGAATGGTCTTCCGCTATGAAGCAAGCTATGGTCTGCTATAACGATCTTGAAAATCTCGAGTGCCTTGATGGTTTTAAATGCGAGGTCACGCAGAGTGGTATAGCAGGTTCGAGCATGATGTCTAAAAGAGAATGTGCAGTTATCTGCACAACAAAGGGTATATTCTTTTTGTGTCCCGCTATAGGGAACCTGCCATATGCCTGCCTTATCAAGCCTAGAGATATTCGCGTGGTGAGCTCTGAGAAAAGCTTGCTGAAAGCTACTGTTAATATCAAAACTAACGATTACGTTATGAAGATAACAGTTCCTAGAAAAGAAGGCTCGCCTCTTGAAAAGACCATAGATAAAGTATACCAGATTTCTTTGAGATGATAGATATGTTAATTTTATGCAGATAGAATGTCTAAAAAGGGCGTTTTATCTGCTTTTGCTTTTTTCAGGACATTTTTAGCACGATATTTTTGGCTTTTGCCGCAATTTTTCATATTATAAATATTGACTATTGCCCGAAAAAATGATATAATATAAGAAATATGCAGATATATAATTGATGTAATGAATAAACAAGAGGTGCTTTTAAAATGCAGGTAAAACTTTTGACTTATACGCCTGAACCAGAAAAATATGTTGCTACTGCCGCAAAGCTTTGCTACGCTAATTCCGATGTAGATACTTTGCTTGACGGTCTCACTGATGAGAAAATAAAATCATTTGTAAATATGCTGGCAAGTATAGGTCACGAAAGCCCTCTGGAGCACGTTTCGTTTACATTCGCTATCGAGGGTATCTCGCGCGCCTGCTCGCACCAGCTCGTTCGTCATAGAATAGCTTCGTATTCTCAGCAGAGCCAGCGCTATGTAAGCTGCGACCAGTTCAGCTACGTTACCCCGCCTGAAATAGCGGCAGACCCCGAAGCTCTTGCAGCTTTTGAGGAGCAGATGAACCTTGCGGCTGAGTCGTACAGAAAAATAACCGCTATACTCGAAGAGAAGCATCTGAAAAATATGCTGGAGTCGGGTATGGACGAAAAGGCGGCGAAGAGAGCAGCTCAGAAAAAGGCAATAGAGGATGCGCGCTTTGTTCTGCCGAATGCCTGCGAAACAAAGATAATAGTTACTATGAATACAAGAACGCTCTTGCATTTCTTCCAGCTGCGCTGCTGCAACCGCGCTCAGTGGGAGATTCGCGCAGTAGCAAACGAAATGCTGAGATGCGTTTCAAAGGTTGCGCCTAATCTTTTCAAGAACGCCGGCCCTTCATGCGTAAACGGCGTGTGCGGCGAGGGCAAAATGTCCTGCGGCAAAGCTGCCGAGATGAAAGCTTACTTTAAGGAGCTTAAAAATGAAAAATAAGGGCAGACTAATAGTTATAGAGGGGCTGGACGGCTCTGGTAAGAGCACTCAGCTAGAGCTGCTCTATGACAGGCTTATCAAAAGCGGCAAAGACATTATGAAGATCAGTTTTCCCGATTATAACGAGCGTTCGTCGGAGCTGGTGAAAATGTATCTGAATGGTGAGTTTTCGTCAGACCCCGCCGATGTGAATGCTTACGCGGCTTCAACGTTTTACGCTGCCGATAGATACGCCAGCTACATGCGTTTTTGGAAAGCACCTTACCTCGCTGGAAAAGATATTCTTGCGGCAAGATATACTACTTCAAACTGCATTTATCAGATGACTAAGCTGCCGAAAGAGCAGTGGGATAATTACCTTGCGTGGCTCGAAGATTACGAGTACAGCAAGCTCGAACTGCCGAAGCCCGATATGGTGATCTTTCTCGATATGCCGATCGAGATCTCGCAGCGGCTGATGTCTGAAAGATACGGCAGCGATGAAGCAAAGAAAGATATTCACGAAAGCAACGTGAAGTTTTTACAGCAATGCAGACAAGCTGCGCTCTTCACAGCCGAAAAACAAGGTTGGAAGATAGTGCCTTGCAGCGATGGTGAAAAGCCGCTGCCGCTGGAAGCTATCAGCGATACCCTTTTCGATACGCTTTCTGCATTATACTAACAGATCAAGAAGGTAAAACTAATATATGTTTGATTTCAGACCTATCGAGATAGCCGACAGGGATAGGATAAACGCCTGTTTGGCGGTATCTGATTACAGGGGCTGCGAATACAGCTTTGCAAATAATCTTGCATGGCGCAGACTTGCAGATACGGTGATAGATTTTTACAATGATTTTTATATAAGCTGTTCGTTTTACGATGGCGACCCGTATTTCACTTTTCCTACGGGCGTTAAAACTGACGAATCGGGCAGAGAAAAATATATAGAGCTTTTTGAAAAGCTGAAAAAATATACGGCGGATATGGGCAAGCCTTTTGCGCTGACCTCTGTTTCTGCCGAGGCAGTCGAATGGCTGAAAGAATATTACGGCGATTCGCTTAAAGTCGAAGCTGAAAGAGGCAGTTTTGATTATATCTATGAAAGCTCAGATCTTATAGCACTAAGCGGAAAAAAATACCACGGCAAGCGCAATCATATAAAGCATTTTAAGGAAAATGACTGGAGCTTTAAGCTGCTTACACCCGATGATTTTGACGAGTGCACGGCTTTTGCTGCAGACAGCTATGACAGCTCAGATAAAAACGATTTTTCAGCCGCGGTAGAGCAGTACGCTATATATATTTTTTTCAAATATTACGACTATCTTGGATTGAAAGGCGGCGCGCTTTACTGCAACGGCAAAATGGCGGGCTTCACGATAGGCGAAAAGATAAATTCCGATACCTTTGACATCCACATAGAAAAGGCTGATCCGAATATACAGGGCGCTTACCCGACGCTTTGCAATGAGTTTGCAAAAGCCGCGGCTTCGGGTATAAGGTTTATAAACAGAGAGGAAGATCTGGATATAGAGGGGCTGAGAAGATCAAAGCTTTCTTACCGTCCTGCTTTTCTGCTTGAAAAATATACAGTTTTATTTTGAAGTAAATTTGTTCTGAAAGGAAGAATAATTATGGTATATGTTTTTTTGGCTAATGGTTTTGAGGAGCTTGAAGCGCTTGCACCCGTTGATCTGCTGAGAAGAGCAGGCATAGAGGTAGCTACCGTAGGCGTAGGCTCTTCCAAGATAACCGCAGCGCATGGCGTTACCGTGCTTACTGATATTACTTCTGACGAGATCAAACTTAATGAAAAGCTTGAAATGATAGTTCTGCCCGGCGGCCCCGGCGCGGATAATCTTGAAAACTGCCCCGAAGTTCAGGCAGCGGTAGATTATTGCAGCGAAAACAACAGATACCTCGCCGCTATATGCGCAGCGCCTAAGATCTTAGGTCATAAGGGTCTGCTTGAGGGAAGATACTGTACCTGTTTCCCCGGCTATGAGAACGCAATGAAAAAAGCTAAGCCAAACGGCAGATCGGTAGTTGTAGACGGCAATTACATCACCGGCAAGGGTGCAGGCGTTTCGATAGAGTTCGGCTTGAAGCTTGTAGAAGTCCTCACTACTAAAGACAAAGCGGCTGCACTCAGTGCGTCGCTCCAGTTCAGACAGGCATGAGCATTTTAGACGAAAAGAAAGCGCTGAGAAAAAAGCTTCGCGCTGAAAGAACCGATTTTTCGCATAACGCAGAATATCTGAAAAGCGCCTCCGCGCAGATAGCAGAAAAGCTTTTTCAGACTTACGAGTATCAGAATTGCAGTACAATTTTGACGTTCATATCCACGGAAATAGAGGTAGACACTTCGCGAATTTTAGAGCGCGCTTTTGCCGATGGAAAAACAGTTGCCGCGCCGTGGTGCATAAGTGAAAAAAATGAGATGGATTTTTATGTTATCTCGTCGCTTGAAGATCTTGAACACGGCGCATACGGCATACTTGAACCGAAGCATACTTGCGCCGCCGCAGATATTTCTGCCGGAGCACTCTGCATAGTTCCGGGGCTTGCATTTGATCTTCGCGGACAGCGCATAGGTTTCGGCAGAGGGTATTACGACAGATTTCTGAGCGTTTTCAAGGGCGTATCCTGCGGAGTTTGTTTTGACGAATTTCTGCTTGAAAATATCCCGTGCGAAAATGTCGATCTTCCGGTCGATATACTTTTTACTCAAAGCAATACATTACGCTTCAAATGATGTGTTGTAAAAGAAAGGAATACATATATGGAAAATAAAGAAAGCAAAAAGCTGCCGGATATAGATTTCGGTTCTGCTTCCAAAGCAATGCAGATGCCGAAACGCGCTCCATCGCAGCATAACGGCAGACCCGCGCAGGGCAGTGCAGGGAAGTCCTCCGGCGAAAGACTACGCCGTCCTATGAATAATAGACCTGATGCTAACGAGAACCCTGTACATAAAAAACGTCCCGCCCCGAACGCTGACGCGCCAAAGCAGGAGAAAGCCAAAACTGCTGAAACGCCCGTTAATGAGCAGGATGAAGCGGCGGTACGCGTGGCTAACGAACGTATCACAAAGCATGAAGCTATGCTCGATAAGGCTTTTTCTGAGATAGAAGAAGAAAAATCAGAAGAAGCTGCAAAGGCTGAGGAAAAATCCGCTGAACCTATTATAGATTCGGCAGAGGAAATTACGGACAAGCCAGTTGAAAATGATGAAAAAAAGGCATCTCCCCTTGAATTTCACAATGATTATTCATCGCCTGAGCGCAAACCCGGCGGCAAAAAGAAAAAAAAGAAAAAATCCAAAAAGAAAAAGCGCGTGAGATTCAACGGCTCGATAGTCGGCGGTCTTACAATTACAATAGTTGTTATCTCTCTCTCAATCGTTCTTGCTACCAGTGCGATCTCACTTGGCATGGAATATCTTGGCATAAATAAAACGGCTAACGAGATCACATTTAATATCCCCGAAGGCTCAAATAACGATGAGATCGCGGATATTCTTGTCAGCAAAAATATAATCACGAACAAAGATCTTTTTAAGGCGGCGCTCAAGATCAAGAAACCTGCCGCCCTTTACCCCGGCGACATCACTCTTCGCCCAAACATGAGCTACCCCGATATTATCGAAAATCTTGCGACCATGCGCGAGTCTTATGAAACTGTAAGCGTTACTATCCCTGAGGGCGCAACTCTTCTTCAGGTCGCAAAAAAGCTTGAGAAGAAGGGCGTTTGCTCGGCTGACGATTTCCTCTTCCAGTTCAATGCCGACCTTGATATGGATGTTGACAAGAAGATCACCCACAGCAGCGATGCATATTACGCTATGGAAGGCTATTTCTTCCCAGATACATATGAGTTTTATGTCGGAGACTCCGCTTTCAATGTAACTCAGACAGTAAGAGAGCATTTTGCTTCAAAGATCACAGACGATATGTACAAGCGCATGGATGAGCTTGGAATGGACTTGAACGAAGTAATTACTCTTGCATCTATCGTTCAGTGGGAGTCCGGCTCGGTCGAAGATATGCCGCGCGTTGCTTCGGTATTTATAAATCGTCTGAACGACCCCGACACTTTCCCAACTCTTCAGTCTGATGCTACTAAAAACTACGTCAAGAAAGTTATCAAGAAAGTCGAAACCTCCACCGCGATGATAGACCATTATACCAATTGCTACGATACATATGTATGTATGGGACTTCCCGCAGGCCCTGTCTGCAACCCCGGTCTTGACGCAATAAATGCGGTTCTTTATCACGAAGATACTGATTATTACTATTTCTGTAACAATCTCGAAACCGGTGAGAGCTTCTTTGCGGAAACCTATAAACAGCATAAGAAAAATCTTAAAAAGGCAGGTCTTAGCGAATAATGGCAGTTATCGGAAATAAATTTGCATACACCCGTCCGCTTGAGGTGCTTTCTCCCGCAGGCGATATGGAAAGGCTGGAGGCTGCACTTGATTTCGGTGCTGATGCCGTGTACCTAGGCGGAAAAATGTTTGGTATGAGGGCGGCTTCGCCAAACTTCACTGCCGAAGAACTGAAAATTGCCTGTGATAAGGCTCACGCCATCGGCAAACGTGTCTACTTGACCTGCAATACTCTGCCGCGCAACAGTGAGATTGTCGGCTTTGAGGGTTTTGTGAAAGATGCTTGTTCCGCCGGAGTAGACGCGCTTATCGCCAACGACATCGGCGTTTTTGCGATGATAAAGCGCTATGCGCCCGATATGGAGATACATATGTCCACACAAACGGGTATAGTAAATTATGCCACGGCAACAGAATTTTACAATATGGGAGCAAAGCGCGTTGTTCTTGCGCGTGAACTTTCGCTTGAAGAAATAGCCGAGATTCGTGCTAAGACCCCGAAAGATCTTGAGATCGAGGTTTTCGTTCACGGCGCAATGTGCGTTAGCTTTTCGGGTCGCTGTCTGCTTTCGCAGTACATTATAGATCGCGACGCGAACAGGGGAGCCTGCGCTCAGCCTTGCCGCTGGGGCTATCATCTGATGGAGGAAAAGCGCCCGAACGAGTTTTATCCCGTTTACGAGGATGAGAGCGGAACGTATATCCTTAATGCCAAAGATCTCTGCATGATCGACCATATCGACAAGCTTGCTGAGGCAGGCGTTGACAGCTTTAAGATCGAGGGCAGGGCTAAATCTTCCTATTACGTTTCGGTCATTACAAACGCTTACAGGCGCGCTATGGACGAGTTTTTGCAGAACCCGAGCGATTTCAAGCTCTCGCCGTGGATACATGACGAGGTTTTCAAGGTCAGCCACCGCGCTTACTGCACAGGCTTTTTCTTCGGTCACCCGAAAGATTGCCAGTATTATGAAAACAGCGGCTATATCCGTGATTGGGATGTTGCTGCGATAGTTACGGGTTACGATGAGGAAAAGTGCGCAATAGAATGTGTTCAGCGAAACAAATTCCTGCGCGGCACGCATCTTGAAGCTCTTGAGCCCGCCAATTCGCCGGTAATGCTTTCAACTGACGAGATCTTTGATGAAAAATTCGAGCCGATAGAAAGTACTTGCCACGCGGCAATGAAATTCTATATCAAGAGTGAACGCAAGTTTGCCAAAAATACCATTCTGAGGTTTGAAAGAACGTAAAATAGAAAGCGAAATGTAAAGGGAAGTGCTGAATATCCCCTCACATTTCGCTTTTTTTATTTTTTATCAATTTTTTCGTCAGCTAGCGGCGAAGACTGCGCGGCTTTTTCAAGCTCGCTGCTGCTCAGATGCGTGTATATCTCGGTCGTGGCGATGCTTTTGTGACCGAGAATGTCTTTCAGCACCAGTGTATCGACACCGCCGTGCTGATAAAGCAGCGTTGCCGCGGTGTGGCGAAGCTTGTGCGTGGTCACGCCGGTGTTTTGCAGCCCGGCGGCTTTAAGGCAGTTCTCAACGATCTCCTGAACGCGCCGCTTCGAGATCCTGTTTTTCTTTGCCGAAAGAAACAGTGCGTCAGTCGTTGTAACGTTCATTGAGTTTCGATACGGCAGATAATCTCTGATAGCGTTCACACAGGCGTCGTTCATGTACACGATGCGCTCCTTGCGGCCTTTACCGAAAAGCCGAAGCGTGTTATTTTCAAAGCTGATGTCGCCGATATTCAGCCCGACAAGCTCGGAAAGCCGCATTCCGCAGTTTACAAAAAGCGTTATAATGCAGTAATCGCGTTCGGTGTGCTTTGTCTCGATAGACCGCAAAAGCTGTTGTGTTTCTTCAAGCGTCAAAAATTTTGGCAAAGCCTTCTTCACACGAGGGACTTCAAGCTCGCTGAGCGGGTCGGAAGAAAGCAGCTTTGATTTGTTATAGAGATACGAGTAAAACTCTTTCAGTGCCGTAGTTTTGCGCGCACGCGTTACAGCTTCGTTACTGCGCTCGGTTTTAAGCCAGCTCATGTAGTTGTAAGCGTCCATAAGCGTGAAGCTTTTGAGATATTCCGGAGGCACATTTTTCACGCGAATCTTTTCCCACTCAGAATCTTTCGGCTCGTCGCCGTGCTGTATTTTCAAGTACCTAAGAAAGCAACGTATGTCAAGAAAATAAGCCTCTTCGGTGCGGTCGCCGCGGTCTTTGATCACCTTTATATACGTCAAAAACTCGCGGAGATAATCTGGACATTCGTCAATGTATTCTTGTTTCAATTTTTAATCCCCTTTGTATCACTTCTCTTAACCGCACTAAAGTTTCATTTAGTGCGGTTTTGTATATTACTATTATACCACTTTCCTTTAAGCCTGTCAAGCCCTTTTCACTATATTTTCATCTAACAATGTGTGTTTTTATCTTGATTACCGCGCCGAAATATGCTATAATTAAAGAAAATCAAAATGAAAGGTCAGAATTATGATATCAACTAAATCCGCAGCACTGATCTGCGCTGCTGTACTCGTGCTTATGTCCATGAGTGCCTGCAGCAAATCAGAAACCGCAAAAACAAATTCGAGCAATGCTGATTCCTCATCCGCTAAATCCATTGATAAAAAGCTCGACGTTTATCTTTCGTCTGATGGTACGCCTTATTACTTGGCTGACGACGGCACGAAGATGAATCTCTACGCATATGTCGATGAGGATGACGATACAGCCGAAGACGAAGCTTCCGCCAATTACATTTATGACAAGTACGATGTCGATGGATTGAAATTCGACATTCCTGAGGGGTGGTTTGCCGATACAAGTTTCGGTTCACCTATGCTTCTCCAGCAGGCAGATTCTGATGATGAGTCTATCGCAATCGTAGAAACGGAAAATGTTTTTGATTCGGACAATGGCAAGGTCACTAAGAAAACCGTTAAGAGCTATTTCGATAATTATCTTGATTATGGATATTATACCGATTATAAAATTTCTGAAACCGGCTCGATGAAGGTCAGCGGGGTTGATGCAAATTATTACGACGTTATAACGACCATTTCTTCTGCTCTTACAACCACTGACAGCGATGAAGATGCTGAGCCGGTAGTATGCAAAACGCGTTATATAATCACCGATGAAGATACCTCGCACTGCATGATCCTTTCAGCGCTCGATAACGATGAATCGTTTGGCAGAGTTGTCGGGGCGTATGAGAAGATGGCAGGTTCTCTCGAACTTCCCTCTTAAATCTCTTAATTTTTTATGAACAAATACTGTTGGCTATTGACTTCGCATATTTCTTGTGCTATAATAAATAAGCATTAAAAATACGGGGTTATAGCTCAGTTGGTAGAGCGCTTGCTTCGCATGTAAGAGGTCAGGGGTTCGACTCCCCTTAGCTCCACGTAAA